>VOFJ01000082.1_pt1 | contig 39762 bp, 32 predicted proteins | sample 5384081 | NCBI WGS metagenome assembly VOFJ01 (sample SAMN12384729, study PRJNA508395) | human gut metagenome | isolation source: healthy gut I | host: Homo sapiens
CAGGTTGGTGTTCACCGCATTCAGGTCGATGTTCAGATCGTAGACAAACTTGTTCGACAGGAACAGCAGATAGCCGTCAAGCTCTTCACCCACCCAGTCTATGGGCTTGAACACTCGTTCGGGTGCCACAAAGGCAAGCGAGTTTGGCGGCACTTCGATAGTGTCGAGGTCGATGGTAATCTTTATCGTCCCCTTCACACTTATTATTATGATATTGCCATCGAAACGGCGCGCTTGCGGGGCGTAGAAATATGATGTATTCGTTGTGACATGGGTAAGGATATAATCCTGCCCGAGATGGCTGTAGTCATCGCTCACAGTCTTCAGCCTGGCTATCTGTGAAAGGCGCAGTGGCGTGTCCTCGAGTTGTCGTTTGCTTTTCATTGTCTTGTTTTTGGATGCTACGCCACAAACAACTGCGTGTGGCGTGTGTGGATGATTGGCCGTTTTGGCTTAGCAATTTATTCCAAATATAGGCATTTTTCGGGTATTATCTCTATTTTCACCACAAAAATCTTCTTTTTTCGCCTTTTCATCCAGGTTTTGTTAACTTTGCGCCATATTAATCCGTCGGCAATGACAATCAAGCATCCTTCCGGCTCCCACACACAGGCTGCCAAAGGCAAAAACGGCATCCTGGGCAAGATTCTCAAATTCGCCATCCCTCTGGTGGTGAGCGTGGGGCTGTTCGTCGTGATGTTCCGCGACATCGACTTCAACGAAATGATGACTGTCATACGCAACGACTGCGACTTCCGCTGGATTGCACTTGCTCTGGCACTCAGCATTGCGCCTATGTTTTTCCGCGCCATGCGCTGGCGCATCCAGCTCCGAGCCATAGGCGTCACCACCCCTCTCCATCTGCTTGTGTTCAGCATCTTCGGCACCTATGCCGTCAACCTTGTCTTTCCCCGTCTGGGCGAGGTATGGCGCTGTGGATTTGTGGCCTACCGGCGCGACGCACAGTTCTCGGCCGTGTTCGGCTCGATGGTGGCCGACCGCTTCGCCGACCTCCTCACCGTGCTCATTCTCACCCTGCTGACCTTCATCATAGCCCACGAGCCGATCATCGACTTCGTCCGCACCTATCCGCAGGCTTATAATGCCATCCTGGCCATCCTGACATCCCCCTTCACATGGATTGCCCTTGCCGCGGCACTGGCACTGGCATGGTGGCTGCTCACACACTCGCGCAACAGCGGCATCCTGAAAATAAAAGCGTTTCTCCTCGGCTTGTGGAAAGGCTTCGCCGCCCTCGCTTCCATGCAGCACAAAGGCCGGTGGCTGCTGCTCACAGTGGCACTGTGGGGATGCTACTTCCTCCAGCTCGCCATCCAGTTCAACGCATTCCCCATGACACAGCAGATGCTTCACCAGCACGGGCTCCTCGTGCCGCTCGTCTGCTTCGTGCTGACAAGCATCTCCATGGGCATCCCATCCTACGGCGGCATCGGCCCTTACCAGACCACCATGCTCTTCGGTCTGGGACTCTTCATCCCATCCGGCATGGACCACACCGCATTCCTCACTCAGGGAGCCGCATTCGGCAATCTCATCATCGCCATGCAGACCGCCCTCACCATCCTTCTCGGCCTCATCACCTTCGCCTGGATCGCCCTCAACCGCCGCCACACCACCCCGGCTCACTGACATGCCCGAACCGCCTGCCGCCACAAACCTATAATTCTGATAATTCTTATAAGCTCTTATAAAAAACTCTCAAATCTCCTCTCCCTACATCCGTGAGGCCGAACCCGGCGATTTCCTCCTCGGCATCGGCCCCGACAGCACCACCCCCCTCACCACCCCCTTCACCCTCCGCAACTAATCATCACCTATACTCCTCCGCTCCAAATCCCTTATCTGAGTTTATCAAAATTTATCTGAATTTATCAGAGCTTATCCCTCAGCCGGGCTTCCGCCCCGGCTTTATTATTACATCCAGGTTGGCGGCCAGGTGGTGCGTCAGGGCGGGGGCGGCTTCGGGGCGTGCGGATACTATGGAGGTGATTATCTGGGTGATGGGGAGGGGGCTTTCGTCGGTTTCGGCAAGGAGGCGGTCAGTGGGCATGGTTGCGGCGGCGAGTGGGTTGAAACGCTCACCGAGCGAGATGTAATTGCGGGGCGAGGCGGCGAGTATCTGCCGGGCCAGTTCGGGTTTTCCCCGGAAGCCGTGCCATATCCACGGCTGCTGCGGGCGCATTTCGCGCTGCAGGTGCAGCATCCGGTCGTAACGGCGCACGCAATGGATTACCAACGGCTTTCCCACCGTCTCGCTCAACTCAATCTGCCGCCTTAGCACCGCTTCCTGCACATCGTCGGATGTGCCGCGCAGGCCGTCAAGTCCGGCTTCTCCGATAGCAACAACCCTAGGGTCGGTGGCGATGGCCTGCAGCATTTGAAGGCTTCGTTCAAGTACGGCAGCATCGCAAGTTGCAGTGTCCCACGGATGCACGCCCACAGAGAACACCGCGTCGGGATAGTCCGCCGACAGCCTGGCGAACTCCCCCGGACGACAGCTGACTATGGCATCGCGCCACCGCTCCGGATTGTGTGTATGGCAATCGAGCAGAGCCATTATTCAATAATAAAATCGCTTCCTGATAGTCCTCGCGGAGTTATGGGTCAATGGGCCTCAAGCCAGTTGCTCCCCACTCCGGCCGACACCTCAAGCGGCACAGAGCCGCTGTAGGCGCCCTCCATCTCCTTAACCACAAGAGCCTGCAGTTCGGCAAGCTCGTCGGCCACGACGTTGAACACAAGTTCGTCGTGCACCTGCATCACCATGCGCGACTTCATGCCACGGCTACGCATGGCATCGTAAATCCTTATCATGGCAATCTTTATGATGTCGGCGGCCGACCCCTGCAGCGGGGCGTTCACGGCATTGCGCTCGGCATAGCTTCTCACAGTGGCGTTGCGCGAATTTATGTCGGGCAGAAAGCGTGTGCGTCCCATAATGGTTTTCACATATCCGTCCTTGCGGGCACGTTCCACCGATTCGGCAATAAATTCCTGGATGTGCGGATAGGTGCGGAAATATCCGGTGATCAGCTCCTTGGCCTCGGCGCGGGGAATCGACAGACGCTCGGCAAGTCCGAACGCCGAAATGCCGTAAACCGTGCCGAAGTTGGCCGTCTTGGCCTTGCGGCGCTGGTCGTCGGTCACCTCCTCGAACGGGACATGATAGATTTTCGCCGCCGTGGCGCGGTGTATGTCAAGCCCCTCGCGGAACGCCTCGGTCAGTTCCGGATCGTTACTCAGGGCGGCGAGCAGTCGCAGCTCAATTTGCGAATAATCGGCCGACAGAATCACACACCCGTCGTCGGCGATAAACGCGCGACGCACCTCCTTGCCGTCCTCTCCGCGGATAGGGATGTTCTGCAGATTGGGATTGGCCGACGAAAGGCGCCCGGTGGCGGTGACGGTCTGATTGTAAGTGGTGTGGATCTTCCCGTCGGCGGGATTTATCAGTTCGGGCAGAGCGTTGACATAGGTGGCAAGAAGCTTGCGCAGTTTGCGCACATCAAGAATCAGCCCAACCACCGGATGGTCGCCGCGATGCTTCTCCAGAATCTCCTCGGTGGTGGAGAAAGCGCCTTTTTTGGTGCGTTTTGCCTTGGGGTCGAGCTTCATCTGGCCGAACAGAATTTCACCCACCTGCATGGGCGACGAGATGTTGAACCTGCAGCCGGCAAGTTCATACACCTGCTCCTCAAGCTGACGCACACGCGCCGTCAGCTCCTTCGACAGCCGGGCAAGCTCCATCGGGTCAATCCGCACGCCGGTGATTTCCATAGCCGCAAGCACACGGGCAAGCGGCAGTTCTATATCCTCGAGCAGGCGCAGCTGGCCGGTCTCTTCAAGCAGTTGGCGCAGGGGTGCATGCAGGCGCCTTACCACATCGGCCTGCTGACACACGCGCGCCACCTCCTCACCCGTCGGCAGCGCGGCATAACCCTTCCGCTGCTCCTCGGCATAATCGGCAATCTGCAGATGCAGCACACTCATCACCACTTCGGCAAGCCGGTGGCGCATCTCAGGCTGCAGCACATAGTGTGCAAGCGACGTGTCAAAATAAGCGGCATTCACACCGATGTCCTCACGGTGCAGAAGCACCATGTCGCGTTTTATATCATGGCTGACAAGCAGCACCTTATCGTTTTCAAAAAGCGGTTTCAGCATCTCCAGAACGTGCCGGCGCCCGGAAGCATCGACAGGTACGGCCACATAACGGGCCAGACCTTCGGCCTCCGAGAATGCCACGCCGCGCAACTGTGCCGTCATGGCCTCCGCGCCCACGGCATAAAGCGACACACCGACGGCCTCACCTTTGGCCACAGCCTCTCCGACAGCCGATGTAATCTCCGCATCCGATTGAAGCACCCGGTAATCGCCATCCATCGCCATCTCCACGGCCGGAAGAGCCGCCTCCCCGTCGGGAGCGTCGATGAAATCGAAAAGCGACGGCTGTGCCTCAGGTTCCGGCGCCGGTTTGGCCGGCTCGGCACCCAAGCGGGCAAGAAATGTCTTGAACTCCATGCGGCGGAATATGTCGCGCAACTTCTCCGTATCGGCCGGTTCGCGGCGCAGTTCGTTGAAATCCACCTCGATGGGTACATCGCGCTTGATGGTGGCGAGCATCTTGGAGAACCGGATGTTTTCGGCATTATCGCGTATCCTAACACCCAGCGCTCCTTTTATCCCATCGGCGTTGGCCAGCAGATTCTCCACCGAATCATACTCCTTGATGAGTTTAATGGCGGTTTTCTCCCCCACGCCGGGGCAGCCGGGGATGTTGTCGATGGCATCCCCCTCGAGGGCAAGCAGGTCGATCACCTGCAGGGGCGATTTCAGGCCGTACAGCTCGCACACCTCCTTCGGGCCGCGCAACTCTCCGCCGGCCCCGCGCATCGAGGGCTTCAGCATCAGCACCTTGTCCGACACCAGCTGACCGTAGTCCTTGTCAGGCGTCATCATGTAGGTGGTGAATCCCTGCTGCGATGCCTGCAGGCTGAGTGTGCCTATCACATCGTCGGCCTCATAGCCCGGCACCTCGAAGATGGGGATGCGGTAAGCCTCCACAATCTCCTTTATCACAGGCACCGAACGGGTTATATCCTCCGGCTGGGCCTCGCGGTTGGCCTTGTAGGCGTCGTAGAGTTCGTGGCGGAACGTAGGGCCGTGAGGGTCGAAGCACACGGCTATGTGGGTGGGATTCTCCTTGGTCAGAACCTCCTGCAGGGTGTTGCAGAAGCCGAATATAGCCGAGGTGTTGAACCCCTTCGAGGTGATGCGGGGTGCACGTATCAGAGCATAATATGCCCGGTAGATCAGCGCGTATGCATCAAGCAGAAATAATTTTTTATCGTCCATGTGGTCTGTATTGAGGTGATGGGCCGCCATGCGGCACACATCCTACAAAGTTAACAATTAGTTTATCAACAGGGATTGTTTCCCGATTTTTTTGGCTAATTTTGTATTTCTAAACCGACCTGCCTCCGCAGGCGTTACTTAACATGATGGGCAACGGATCAACTGAAACATCGCAACGTCCGCTTATCGGACTCACCCTCGACGGCCTCCGCGCGGTTGCCGCCGAATGCGGGCTGCCCCGTTTTGCCGCCGGACAGATGGCAAAATGGATCTACGACAAACGCGTCACTACCATCGACGCCATGACCGACCTCTCGAAGGCCGCGCGCCAGAAGATGGCGGCGCTGGGCTACACCGTGGGCCGCGAAGCGCCCCTCTCGCGGGTGGCCAGCACCGACGGCACGGTGAAATATCTGTTCCGTGGCGCACCGGGCCGCGATGTGGAGAGTGTGTATATCCCCGACCGCGACAGGGCCACGCTCTGCGTCTCCTCGCAGGCAGGCTGCAAGATGAACTGCTCTTTCTGCATGACCGGCCGTCAGGGATTCCACGGCAACCTCACCGCAGCCCAGATTGTCAACCAGATTCTCTCCATCCCCGAAAGCGAAAGCCTCACCAACATCGTGTTCATGGGGATGGGCGAACCGCTCGACAATCTGCAGCCCGTGCTCGACGTCATTGAAATCCTCACCGCCAAATGGGGATTCGCATGGAGCCCCAAGCGCATCACAGTAAGCTCCATCGGCAAACTGCACGAACTTCAGCAGCTCCTCAACCGCACAAAGGTGCACGTGGCCATATCCATACACTCCCCCTATCCCGCCGAACGCCTCTCGCTGATGCCTGTGGAGAAGGCGTTCCCAATCAAGGAGGTGATAGAGCTGCTCCGGGGCTACGACTTCGCCCACCAGCGGCGCCTGTCGTTTGAATACACAATGTTCGAGGGCGTGAACGACTCGCCCCGCCATGTGCGCGAACTGGCGGCCCGCCTGCGCGGACTCGACTGCCGCGTGAACCTCATCCGCTTCCACGCCATCCCCGACAGCCCCCTGCATCCGTGCTCCATGGAGCGCATGGAGCAGTTCCGCGACGCGCTCAACGCCCAGGGCATCACCGCCACCATCCGGGCATCGCGCGGCGAGGACATCATGGCGGCCTGCGGTATGCTTGCCGGCCAGAACAATTGCCAATAATATCTCCTTTATAATTGCATATAACCATCCATCATTCTGACATGACACGGTTCTTTTCCATACTCCTCCTTGCACTGGCAGCCCTGACTGTCAATGCTGCCGAACCTGACATCACTTTCGAGGAACTCACTTTCGATTTCGGCACCATCGCCGAGGATGGCGGTCCGGTGAAACATGAATTCAAGTTCACCAACAACGGCGACGCCCCCCTGATGATCGTGAACGCCACGGCATCGTGCGGATGCACCCGCCCCGACTTCCCCAAAAAGCCGGTGGCCGCGGGCAAAAAAGGCGTCCTGAAAGTCACATATCTCCCCAAGGGACGTCCCGGCGAGTTCAACAAGACCGTCACCGTAAAGACCAACTCGAAGAAACACAAGAAAGTCACCCTCCGCATCAAAGGTTTCGTGACCCCTGAATCATGACAACGATACGCTCCCTTACCATAACGCTGGCACTGCTCTGTGCCGCATCGCTCGGCGCACAGGTGCGCTGGCTCGAGACCACCCATGATTTCGGCGCGTTCCACGAGGACGACGGCCGGGTGAACTGCGAGTTCCGCTTTGTCAACGAGGGCACCGAGGATGTGGCCATACGCGCCGCACGCGCTTCGTGCGGATGCACCACCCCCTCCTACACCAAGACGCCCATCGCTCCGGGCGACACCGCCACTGTGGCCGTGAGCTTCAATCCCACAGGACGCCCAGGGCGCTTTTCCAAAAGCGTGACCATCGACATTGCCGGAGCAGGCGCCGGTCCGCGGCAGATGCTGGTAATCAGCGGTGTGGTAATCGGATCGGGCAACACTCTCCGCTCACGCTATCCGGTGGAACATGGCGCCATGAAACTGCGCACCACCCAGCTCCCCTTCGGCACAGTGCTCAAAGGGAAAGCCAAATCGGCCTTCCTGGAGGTCTACAACGCGTCGTCCGAACCTATTGTGCCACAGTGGACATCCCTGCCCGCGCATTTCCGTCTGGCCACGTCGGGCACCGACACCATCCCTGCGGGCGAGCAGCTTGTCTATTCGCTAACTCTCACCCCGTCGCAGATATCGCTCTACGGCATCCTCACCGACTCCGCTTTCATAGCCCTGCCGGGGCAGGAACCGCTGAAAATCGACCTCACAGCCATTCTGGAGGAGGATTTCTCACGCCTCACCCCCTCACAACGCGAAAAGGCTCCGGTGGTCAGCGTCGACCCGTTGCGTGTTGATTTCGGCGAATTCCCGGCCGGAGGCGAACCGGTGACCCGCTCGTTCGTCATCGAAAATAAAGGCAAGTCCGACCTGCTCATCCACCGCCTATACACCACCGACCCCGGCGTATCCGTCGCCGTCGACAAAACCAAGGTGAAGAAAGGGCAGCATGCCACAGCCACAGTGACTGTGACGCCTTCGGGACTGCCTGCCGACATACTCAACGCCCACCTGCAGCTCATCGCCAACGATCCGGAGAATCCCATCACCCTGATCCGCGCCGTGGGCGTGGCAAAATAATCAACCCCGCCCGAACGCAAAAAACTCTCTTCCCCACATGGCCAAAGACCTCCTCAACCGGTACATCTGGATAATCGACACCATCCGCCGCTACGGGCGCATCTCGCGCCGCGAGCTCAACGAATGCTGGAGCCGTTCGCCCTACAGCGACGGCGAATCGGAATTCCCCGGCGCACTTTCTTCAACTACCGTCAGGCCATCGAGGAGATTTTCTCGCTCAACATTGAGTGCGACACCTCAACCTACGAATACTACATCGTCGAGCCGGAGACACACAACATCACCGAGTGGCTCCTCAACTCATCGGCCACAAGCGCCGTGCTGCAAGGCTCACGCGACATAGCCTCAAAAATCCTGCTTGAGGAAGTGCCTTCGGCACGCCACCATCTCGCGCCAATCATCGAGGCTCTGCGGCAGAACCATCCAGTGAGCTTCGACTATCATCCCTACAACCGCTCCCAGCCATCGCGCGATGTGGTGATAGAGCCATACTTCCTGCGCATCTACCGCCAGCTGTGGTATGTCACCGCGCGCAACACCGCCGACGGCAAAATCAAGACCTACTCGCTCGACCGCATCACGAACCTGAAGATTCTCCCGGAAGTCTTCACACCACCGGCCGACACCGACCCTGTGGAATATTTCCGTGACTCGTTCGGCATCATGGTCACTCAGGCCAAGCCGAAAACCATCAAACTGAAAGTTGACCAGCGCCAGGCCAAATATTTCCGCGCCCTGCCGCTCCACCCCTCGCAGCAGGAGATGCTCAACGACAAATACTCCATCTTCACCTACCATCTCCGCATCACCCCCGACCTCGTGGCACAGCTGCTGAGCTACGGTCCCGCCGTCACCGTCCTCTCACCCCCCGAACTGCGCGCCATGCTCCTCACCGACCTCCGCGCCACCCTCGCCAACTACACCACCCCCGAACCCTCCGCCCAACAACCCTGACCAGCCCCGTCCACTTGCCGCCTGATTCCGGCCTTACCATGTTGTAGGGTCGCGACCTGTCGCGACTGCAACCTTGTGCGTTCCAAACTGTTACTGCGGTTATAACGGCTACACGGCAGTCGCGACAGGTCGCGACCCTACAATTTGACGTCACCTCGTTTAAATTTATTCCTCAAATTAGTGACATTGATCCTAATCTGAAACATCTCTGGTTACCTGACCAAATGCTCCGATATTTCGGCTCGCGTCGAAACAAAATCCGCCCCGACGCGATGGACGGGCCATCGCGTCGGGGCGGATTATGTGTTATGTCAACTTAGGCAATTACAGTCCGGCATAACCGGGATTCTGCTGCCATGTGGGTTGCTGGGTCGACAGTATATCGCGCGACAGCGGCAAGAGTCGGCGGTTCGGGTCAGCGGAACCCTCGCGTTCCACCCAGTGGAACTGTGTATGGGCGTCATCATCCCAGACCTTATATCTGTTTTTCTCACCCCAGTCTGCTTCAAACTTGCCGAAGCGGATAAGGTCGTTGCGGCGCCATGGCTCAAGGATGAATTCGCGCGAACGCTCGTCGAGCAGTTCATCCATAGTTGGGTTGGCAGTAAGTTCGGGTGCGCTTGAGCAGCGGCGCACCTGGTTGAACAGGCTCATCGGGGTGTCGCCGTTGGTGGCCTGTGCGCCGCGAAGGATGCATTCAGCCTTGGTCAGCAGGATATCGGCGAAACGGAAAATCGGGTAATCGTTGGCCTGCTTGCGGTTCCACATTGTATAATCCACTTCACGCGGAGGAAATTTGAAGCAGCGGGCACCTTTCCTGATATTGAGCCATGCCGTTTTGTTATTGATATTTGTGGCGGTGAACGATGGCTGTTCCGTGTCTCCGAATGCATAAATCGAACCGTCATCAAAATCGAAATCCGCAACATATTCAAGCTGCATGCTTCTTGAAGTAGGATTTGACGGATTCTGGAACAGCATAACCGGATCGTCGGTTTTGTTATAGTTTGCATCAAACCTGTACTGCGGGCCCTGAAGTATGATTCCATTTCGCTCATCACCGGGAAGATTGAATCGAGCCACAGCCTCTTTTGTGAGCGCAAAATTGCCTGCAATGCTCACAGTCGGCTCCCATCCGAGCGGATAGGGACTACATTCTCTATCCTTTTTAAACCCGAACCAGCGGTACCATGTGGCGGTACCATCAACCTTGCCATCGGGGTCTACATCGAGGGCGTAGATAAAGTCCTTTACATGCACGCCGTTGTCGGGGAAGAATTTCTGACGGTACCCCTGTCCTAATTCAAAAACGCCGCTCTGAATTATTTCATCACACCAGCGCACGCAATCATTGAGCTTCGGGTTGGGTGTGCTGCCGTCAACCTTGGTTATGTCGTTGGTGTAGACACCCCAGTTCAGATACAGTTTGGCAAGCAATGCCGCAGCCATCCAGTAGTTCGGGCGCCCGTAGGTGGTGTCATCGTTGGCTTTGCTCAGCGCACCGTCCTGCGAAAGGGCAGACAGCAGTTCCGACTCTATGAATGCAGCCACTTCGGCGCGCGGCCTGCGGGGAAGAGCGCACACCTCTTCCTCAGTCAGGACATGGTCATATATTGCAAAATCACCGTACAGTTCCATCATCCAGAAATGACAATAAGCCCGCATCACACGCAGCGGCGCTATCTCCGGATCGTCGGGCGTAGACCCATAAGTGTCAATAAGCTGGTTAATCGTCATAAGGCCGTTCCATGCACTTGAATATCCCGAATATGTGGCCCATGAATCAAGACTAAGCTGATGCACGGATGGATTCAGATACCTGCCGTCGTCGTAATAGTTGCCATAAGCGAAACAGCATCCCATCACTTCGTCACCTTGCAACACCACAGTTTCACCGAAATCGCGATCGAACCAAGGGTTAAGGCAGCGGTAGGCTCCGTCGAGTACGGAATATTTGTACTTATCGTAGTTTTCGGGATCGGGCACATTGTCCTGATAGCGGAATATGATGCGGTCAATGTCCTTGATGCCGAACACGTATTCATGATAGGGTGTGCTCACAACCATAACGTTGGGCGTCGCCTCGTCGGCGGTCTGCGCCACGGCCTGCATCCCGGCCGACACGAGCAGGGCTGCGGCTATATATCCTGTAAATTTCATATGCAGTGATTCTTGATTGGTTTGATTTCTTTCTGTTTATCTGTTCACGAATTTAAGCACCTTGTCGTTGGCCACAATCACGTAGACCCCGGCAGGGAGTGCGGTGAAATCGAGGGCTACTTCCGTGGCCGACTGTCCGGCATAGGCCATGCGCCCTTCGATGGAGAATGCCTTGTAGACAAACGCGCCCTCGCCGGGAGTGATGGACACAACACCGTGGCTCGACTTGATGGTGATACCCGAATCGAAAGTCATCAGAGTCTCTTCAACCGACGACATATCGCCGTCGAAACTCATGTTGGCCAGATCCTCCAGCGGGATAGTCTGCGGAGCCTCGTTGGCGGTGGTTATCACAGCATTCCCCTCAGAGAAGGTAATCTCCGTGCTCGTTTTAATCTCTATCCGCAAAGGCTCGGCGCCAACGCGGTCAATCACAATGGTGAACGGCTTGGTCTCTCCCCTCGCCACATTCACCCCGGCCATCAAGACCAATAAAATGAGTGATAGAACTGATTTGAAATGAAACATTTGGTATAGATTTATTAAAGAATAGTCGCACGCTTGCAAAAGTAACTAAAAACCCTCTAACTACCCCCCCCGATTGTTAATTATAGTTAAAGACAACCCCGGCGTGATGGACAGGCCATCGCGTCGGGGCGGATTCTGTATTTTATGTCAATTGTGGGGGTTACTTGCGATATGCCACACGCACCAGCACGGGATAATGGTCGGAGGGTACGCGGCGCACCTGCTGCTGCAGGTCAATTTCAGTGGGCGAGCCGTCCTTATCCTCCTGGACGGATTGTTCCAGAGGGGTCCAGTAGCCATTGGTGAGCACGCCATAGTTGCTGACTTCAAATCCGGGCGAAACCATAACATGGTCTATGCGGCTGTCCGTTTTGACATCGGGCAGAAAGTCGTTGAACGTGCCGTTCTCGGCAAATCGCAGCCGGGCGGAATCGTATGCATCCTTAAGGACGCCCGAACCGGTGAATATCCTGAATATCTCGTTGGTCTGGTCAACGTTGAAATCACCCGTAAGGATAACAGGGGCGTCACCGGCTATCTCCTTTATTCTGGACACAACCAGTTTGGCAGACTCACGCCGAGCGGTGACACCTATATGGTCCATGTGAAGATTAAAGAAAAACAGGGTGAAACCGGTGCGCTTGTCGCGGAACTTGCCCCATGTGCAGATGCGCGGACACACGGCGTCCCATCCCATGCCGGGACGGTCGGGCGTCTGCGACAGCCAGAAATTGCCGTCGGCCAGCTTTTCAAAATGGTCTGTTTTATAGAATATGGCCGAATGCTCTCCGGCATCTTTGCCGTCGTCGCGGCCCGCGCCGATGTAGTCATAGCCGTCGAGCCGCTGCCTGAGGTTTTCAAGCTGGTCGAGATAGCATTCCTGAGTGCCGAAAATGTCGGGCTGCTCCCAATTGATCTGGTCGCAGATCACCTTGCAGCGCTCCGTCCATACGTTGCCGCGTATCGAATCGTCACTGTTTTTGTAACGGATGTTGTAGGAGCCGGCCATCAGGCTCTGTGCCCCTGCCGCCAGTGTGCATAAACAAGCGGCCAATATGATGAAGACCCGTTTCATAAATCGGACTATTTATCTGGGGCGACGCATCACGGCGCGGCGCAGGAGAATTTCGGTGGGGAAGTGGTCGGAATATCCGTCGAGGAACACACCGGCCGAGAACGTGCGGCGCGGATATCCCTGACGGTTACCCTCGGTGTCCTTCAGGAAGTTGAAGTTGTTCACCTTGGCCTGCCACAGGTGCAGGCGGTTGTCGCCGGTGTTGTCCTCCAGAAGCGAGCCGCTCACAATGATCTGGTCAAAGAGGTTCCATGCGCTGTTGTAGGCCAGCGTACCTATACCCTTGTCGAGAATCGACCAGAAGGGGTTGTAGAAACCATGCGCGGGAACGCCTTTCATTTTCTTTGCGGCTCCGAGCACCTTGGCACATGAGGGGTCCTGGGGATCGTCGTTGAGGTCGCCCATCACGATGATGCCCTCGTTGGGGCGCATGGCCCAGATGGAATCGGCGATATGCTTGCTCAGGGCTGCGGCAGCCTCGCGCAGCGGCGACGACTGCTCCTTGCCACCCAGACGCGACGGCCAGTGGTTCACGATGATGCTGACGGTGTCGGCGCCCAGACGGCCGGTGACACACATCTGGTCGCGTGTGCGGAAATCGGGCTTGCCGTCTACTGTAAGTGTGGAGTTCGACACACTCATGAATTTGAAGTAGCGCGGATTGTAGAGCGCGCCGACATCCACGCCGCGGCGGTCGGGCGAATCGTGGTGAACGATGGAGAGATTCCAGGGTGTGCGGCCCTCCTGACGCAGACGGTCGTCGACAGCCTTTACCAGATCCTCAAGCACGGTGCGGTTCTCAATCTCGGATACACCGATAAAGGCCGGTCCGTTAGGAGTGGTGGGAGTGGTGAAGTTGGTGATGGCGCGAGCCAGATTGTTGATTTTCGACCAGTATTTTTTCCCGTTCCATTGGCGTGCACCCTTGGGCGAGAACTCAAGGTCATACTTCCCGTTGTTGTTGATGGTGTCAAACAGGTTTTCAAGATTGTAGAATGCAACACCGAACACCTGATACTGGCGCTTTGCGCCGTCGGGTGTGGATGCATTCTGGGCGGTGGCCCCAAAGGCCATGAAAACGGCCAGAAGCTGAAGCAGAATTTTTTTCATTTGTATTTCGATAGATTATTGGCTAACTTAAAAAACTCCCAACTTCAAATTTACAACAAATTCTCTAATAACCTACAATTTCAATCCTTCGGCCACAAAATTTTAAGATATTATCACTTCCCGCGCCAGACCGATCAGACCGTCGAAGCCATCTGCCATGAACACTTCCGGGACATAAACGTGCCCGAAACATTCCACCTCGGCATCCTCGATTTCTCCGATGGCCTCAGGTGTGAGCACAGGGATGTCTGCCAACGCCCATCCCGGATGCCCGGCAGCCTTATACAGCGCCTCTTTCAGCACCCATGCCGCAAGCAGTAACTGCGGCTCCCGGCTCCACAGAGGCCATTCAGCCTCGCTCAGGAACCGCCGCGAAATGCGTGCGAGCTGTTCATACCGGTCACACCCCTCGGCGTCCACCCCCACTCGCCCCGGCTTAGGGCACACTGCCATAGCCGCCAAAGCGGCGCAATGCGATAGGGAGATATTCAGTTCAGACCCTTCTATACGCGGCGCTCCCTCGGGTGTGTGCATCAGCGTGGCACCGTTGCCAAACCTTCGCCCGATCAGTTCAGATTTCACCTGCTGCTGCAAGGCATACGCCTCCTGTCGGCTGCACGCTGCAGATTCAGGCATCCTCACGTGCTCCAGATATAATTCCACTCCTCCCGGTCTGTCGATACGTAACATTTTTTCAGGCAGTCTGTACCTCCGGCATTACCTTAACGCGCACCGACGCTATGCGGTGATGCTCAATGTGCAGCACCAGAAAACGGCAGCGGCCATACACCATCGGTTCCTTCTCCTTGGGGAAATCACCCTTGATGGCCAGCAGCATCCCGGCCAAAGTCTCGCAATCCCCGGCAACGGCGGCATAGTCCTCAGCCTCCAGACCGGTGATGCGGAAAAAGTCGGTGAGCAATGTCTTTCCCTCAAATATATATGTATCGTCGGGCAGACGCTGATAGGTCACCTCCTCTTCATCGTACTCATCGTTGATGTCGCCCACAATCTCTTCGAGCACATCCTCCAGAGTCACAAGTCCCTGCGTGCCGCCGAATTCATCCACCACGATGGCCATATGGATTTTCAGGCGGCGGAAATCCTCCATCAGGTCATCGATCATGCGCGATTCCGGCACGAAATAGCATTTCCTGACAAGCTTCTGCCATTCGAATGCGCTGCCGGCATCGGGGGTCGACCCGATATAGGGCAAAAGGTCGCGGGCGTAAAGCACCCCACGGATATCATCCTGGGAATCACCGAACACAGGCAGACGCGAATAGCCCGTCTCCACCACCACCTTCATCACCGTGGGGAAATCCATGTCGGCATCGATGCCCACAATGTCCACGCGCGGGGTCATCACCTCGGCCGCGGTGGTGTCGCCGAAGCGGAGAATACCCTCGAGCATCTCCTTGTCCTGACCGGCCTTGACATCGGTAATTTCAAGCGCCTGACCAAGCTCGTCGGTGGTGATGTTGCGGCTCTGGCGCGTAACCACCATGTTCACAAGCTTGGTGGAATGCACCAGCACTGACGACAGCGGGAAAAACAGCTTCACCATCCCGTCCAGTCCGCCCACCGCGAAACGCGCCCACCGCAGCGGCATGGTGTTGGCTATAAGCTTGGGCAGAATCTCGCCGAAGAGAAGGATAAGGAATGTGAGGATAACAGTCTGGAGCACAAAATCGAGCCATCCGGGCATGGTGGCGAACAGTTCGCTCAGGGCGAAACTCATCAGCACCACTATGGTGACGTTCACAAGATTGTTGGCAATCAGAATGGTGGCGAGCAGGCGCTCGGGAGCGGCGAGCAGATGCTTTATGCGCTGCGAGCTTGATGATTCATCAAGCTCCTCGGCCTGCTGGGGGGTAATTGAAAAAAAGGCGATTTCGCTGCCGCTCACGAATCCGGACACGAAAAGTCCGATTACGGCAAGACACAAGGCTACTATCTGCGCCGCCCCGAATTCCACATTTACAGGCACGGCCGAGACTAAGAAATCATAATTGGTGAAAGCGCTGAAGAGGCTTTCGACAGATGGTAATGGGTCAGTATCCAACGTTACAGGTTATTGATTAAACTTGCATGCATACAAGCCGCTTATCGGCAGGCTTATAGCCTTTAAACTGCAAAGTTACATAAATTTCCCGACTTTCAAAACTCCACGAAGGCAAGCGGCAGGGTGGAGCGCACCGACGGGAGGCGGTACACCTTGTCGGCGGCAGCCAGTAGCACCGGCACATCATGGCCCGCAAGCTGCTCATACTCCAGCAAAGCCTGGCGGCATGCACCGCACGGAGCAGTAGGCGTCGGGGTAAACTCCCCGTCGGTGCCGCGCGCCGCGATGGCTATCCGCTCGAATTTCGCATCCGGATAACGTGCATGAGCATAGAAACATGCCGACCGCTCGGCACATGTGCCCGAGGGGTAGGCCACGTTCTCCTGATTGGAGCCGGGCACCCGCTCGCCGTTGCTCAGCTCTATGGCCGCCCCTACCCTGAACTGCGAATAAGGCGCATAACTGCGGAAAGTGGCCTCGCGAGCCATCTCCACAAGTTCGCGCTCAGCGGCCGAAAGCTCGTCGTATGCAAGTTCGTCAAACTCCAGTGTGACTTGTTTTTTATTCATTGCAGAATTATAAGGGATGTGTTCATGAATGATGAAGGTGCTGCCGAACCTCCGGGTCAACCGTGCGTCCCGACATTGAAGAGGCCAGGCAACGCCCTCGTGTTTTTTAATTGCATAAAGTTAGCCCTTAATTCCGGAGTTTCCAAATGCTTCGGCCACAATCGGCAGCAGTCCGTGCATAATATATAGGCACATCCATGTCTCTGTGGGCCATCAGTCGTCGTGGTGATGATGCTTGTGATGATGCTTCTTATGTTTTTTATGATGCTTTTTCGGTTTCTTGTGATGATGGCCGTAATCGTAATAATAGCCGTCATCGAAATCGTATTCGTACTCATGGTTGATACCCGCATGCGTCCTTATCGTGCCGCACGACGTGGCCGCCAGCCCCGTAAGGATGCAGGCTATCACCAAAAACAGAAATCCCGTCCGCGGACGGATGCCTCTATGCGCTCTCATAAATCCTGATTATAATGGTTATACCTGAAATATTGTTTTTTTTGCCGGCTGCAACCTCACCGCCGACCTTATTGTATAATTATTTACATTTCAACAGCATTCTTTGTTCGCAGAAATCCCGTTTATCTGCAAACCGCTCCTCTTCGGCTGCACTTCAAACAAGCACCACCGGTCCGCTCTTATACAGATATTCCGTCACTTTTTTTGCAAATCGGCCTGATTTTTTTTGCCGTTACAAGCTAATTCACTAATTTTGCGCTTCGAACGCATTATGCCTCCACGGATGCGCGCCCACACGGGCTTTCCCACGAAGGCACACCGGCGTACTGAAACAGTGTAACCAATTCTTTTTTCAACCGTCATAATCCATGGCTAAAAAAACTCAAGAAACCACTCCGGAAACCGGTCTGGAGAACCTTAACTACTCACTCACGGCAACAGTGCAGAAAGTGCAGGACAACAAAAAAATCATCACAATCTGCTCTCTGGCTGTAATTGCCGTAATCGCCATCATCCTCGTTTACATCTACGCTTTCCGCACCCCCGGCATACAGAAAGCCAACGACACCATCGGCGCAGCCGACCTTCAGCTCGCGCTCGGCAACGATTCCGTGGCCATGGCACAGTACATGGACCTCGCCGACAACGGAAGCTACGAGGCCGCCAACCGCGCAGCTCTCCAGAGCGCCATCCTCCTCTACAAGGACGGCAAATATGAGGAAGCACTCAAATATGCTGAAAAATACTCCGACAAGGACGAAATCATCGGCGCAGGCGCAAAATCGCTCAAGGGCGACTGTCTGGTGAACCTCGACCGCCTCGACGAGGCCGTGAAGGCATTCAACGAAGCTGTCAGCGTAAGCAACAACAACCCCGCCTACACCCCCTTCTTCCTCATGAAGCTTGCCCGCGTCTATGCAGCCCAGGGCAACCACGAGAAGGAAGCCGAAGCTTACGGCAAAATCGTTGAAGACTATCCGCTCTACGGCCAGTCGCACAACATCGACGTGCAGAAACTGCTTGACCGCGCCAACCTTCAGGCCGGCAAGTAAGCGCCATCGCGGACTTCACAGGAAACAGGCCGGCACCAATTCGGCCCGTTACTCACCTCAAATAACGATATCCATGGAAAGGCTCTCCTCCGCACCGCGAGGATAGCCTTTCTTGTCAGAAACCCCTTTTCAAACGCAGAAAAGAACCATGTCAACCAATACTGTCGACCAACCCAAGAAAGTGACCACCTCCACAGTGGCCCGCATGAAACAGCAGGGCGAGAAAATCGCCATGATCACCGCCTACGACTACACCATGGCATCGCTCGTCGACGCCTCCGGCATCGACCTCATCCTCGTGGGCGACTCAGCCGCCAACATTATGGCCGGCTACGAGACGACACTCCCCATGACCCTCGACCACATGATCTACCACGGACAGTGCGTGACCCGCGGCGCAAAACGCGCCATGGTCATCGTGGACATGCCGTTCGGCACCTATCAGGGCGACGAACTGCTGGCGCTCCATTCGGCCGTGCGCATCCTCAAGGAATCGGGAGCCGCAGCAGTCAAACTTGAAGGCGGCCGTGAAATCAAAGGCTCCATCGAGCGCATCCTCTCCGCAGGGGTGCCGGTGATGGGCCACCTGGGCCTCACTCCCCAGTCGGTCAATAAATTCGGCGGCTACGGCATCCGCGCAAAAGAGGACGCCGAGGCACAGCGCCTCATCGACGACGCCCTGATGCTTCAGGAGATAGGCTGCTTCGCCCTGGTGCTTGAGAAAGTGCCCGCACAGCTCGCCGAGAAAGTGGCCAAGATGCTCACCATCCCCGTAATCGGCATCGGTGCAGGCGCCGGAGTCGACGGCCAGGTGCTTGTGCTTCAGGACATGCTCGGCATGAACCGCGGCTTCAAGCCCAAATTCCTGCGCACCTACGCCAACCTCGCCGATACAATCGTCGATGCGCTCGACCGCTATGCCGCCGACGTGAAATCGGAAGCCTTCCCCACCCCGGCCGAAAGCTACTGATTCCGTTTGCTTTTCTCGCCGCAAAAATCTATCTTTGCGTCTATGAAGTTATCCCATTGCGCCCTGCTGCTTGCCGCCATTGCATCTGCGGCCTGCACGGGGACGAAAAACAACGCATCCGCTTCCGACACCGTCGCACAGACAGCGCCGGCATTGCAGTCGCGCTACGTGGCCGACCCCGATTCGCTGCTTGGATTCGTGGTCGCACAGACAGCCATAGGACCGCGCGTGCCGGGATCGGAGGCCCACGGCAAGTGCGTTGACTTCATAACCTCGTCGCTTGAAAAGCACGGCGTCACCTCCGTCAGCATTCAGGAAGCCCCGGTGACCACCGCCGACGGGACACGCCTCACCGCACGCAACATCTTCGCGTCCATCAATCCCTACGCCACCGAGCGCGTGCTCCTGCTCGCGCACTATGACACACGCCCGTGGGCCGACAACGACCCCGACCCGGCCATGCACAACACCCCCATCGACGGTGCCAACGACGGTGCCAGCGGAGTGGCCGTGCTGCTCGAGACGGCACGCCTCCTTGGCCCCGTACCGCCCGATTCCATCGGCGTTGACCTGCTGTTTGTCGACGTGGAGGATTCCGGACGCTCCGACGGTCCGGATTCCGACGCCACCTGGTGTCTCGGCTCCCGCGAATGGGTAAAACAGATGCCCTACACACCGGCCAACAAGCCCCGCTACGCCATTCTGCTTGACATGGTGGGCGGCATCGGCGCCAAATTCCACCGCGAACACTTCTCCCACCGTTCGGCACCCGGAGTGGTCGACCGCGTGTGGGCCGTGGCCCGCCAGAGCGGTTACGGAGACCGATTCATCAACACCACCGGAGGCGCCGTAATCGACGACCACATAAACATCAACAACGCCGGCATCCCCTGCATCGACATTATCGAGAGCCTCAACGATGCCACAGGCACGTTCAATCCCACATGGCACACCATGGCCGACAACATCAAGGCCATCGACCCCGAATCGCTCAAAGCCGTGACCCAGACCGTGCTTAACACCATAATCACCCCCCTGACCAATTCCATCACCATGACAATAAATCAGAAACAGGACGAAATCATAGCGGAGATGTCCGACATCGACGACTGGATGGACCGCTATTCCTATATAATAGATCTGGGCAACTCGCTCCCCCCCATCGCCGAGGAATTCAAAACCCCGCAGCACCTCATCGAGGGATGCCAGAGCCGTGTATGGCTCAACGCATCGCTCAATCCGGAGGGGAAAGTGGAATTCACCGCTGATTCCGACGCCATCATCGTGAAAGGCATCATCTCGATGCTCATCGATGTGCTCTCAGGTCACACCCCTCAGGAGATTCTTGATTCCGACCTCTATTTCATAGACCGCATCGGTCTGTCGGAACACCTCTCGCCCACCCGCTCCAACGGACTGCTGGCCATGGTGAAGCAGATGCGCCTCTACGCCCTGGCCTTCAAGCAGCTCAACGAGGCGAAATAAGCCCGGCCGTCAGCTCCGGCTCCATGAGCATCATCCCAACGCGGCCAAAACTACCCGTTATCCCGATTTTTAACCCTTAATCCCAATACCTACTTATGTTCAAGAACCATCCCAAGGGACTGATCCCCGCCGCTCTCAGCAACATGGGCGAACGCTTCGGCTACTACATCATGAACGCCGTGCTCGTTCTGTTCCTCTGCTCGAAATTCGGCCTCAGCGACGAAACCAGCGGCATCATCTACTCCTGCTTCTACGCCGGAATCTACATTCTGAGCCTCGTGGGCGGATACATCGCCGACAAGACCCAAAACTACAAGGGCACCATCATCAAAGGTCTGGTGATAATGTCGCTCGGCTACGGCATCCTGGCAGTGCCCATCCTCTCCACATCCGACAACATCTCCTGGCTCCTTCCTCTGACATGCTTCGCGCTGTTCCTCATCGCCTTCGGCAACGGTCTCTTCAAAGGCAACCTGCAGGCCATCGTGGGTCAGCTCTACGACAATCCCCGCTATTCGGCCCAGCGCGACTCAGGCTTCCAGATTTTCTATGTGTTCATCAACGTGGGCGGCCTCATCGCACCCTTCGTGGCCCCGATGCTCCGTTCCTGGTGGCTCGGCGTGCACAACCTCTCCTACAACGCCAACCTCCCCGCCCTCGCCCATGAATACCTCTCCATCGGCGACAACATGAACATGGAGAACGCCAACAACCTCTATGCACTCATCACACAGGTGGGCGGCGACACATCGGCCGACATCAGCGCATTCTGCACACAGTATCTCGATGTGTTCAACACCGGTATCCACTACTCGTTCATCGCCTCCATCGCAGCCATGCTCATCTCGCTGGCCATCTTTATCATCTTCAAGAACGGTCTGCCCAACCCGCCCAAAAAGGAAGCCGTGGAAGTGCAGAACTACACCCCCGAAGAGAAGCAGGCCATGGCCAAGGAGATCAAGCAGCGCATGTATGCCCTCTTCGCCGTGCTCGGCATAGCCATCTTCTTCTGGTTCTCATTCCACCAGAACGGCACATCGCTGTCGCTCTTCGCCCGCGACTTCGTCAAGACCGATGCCGTTGCACCAGAAATCTGGCAGGCAGTCAACCCATTCTTCGTCATCGTGCTCACCCCGGTGATCATGTGGATTTTCGGCAGTCTCGCCGCCCGCGGCAAAGAGATCTCAACCCCGCGCAAAATCGGCATCGGCATGGGTATCGCAGCACTGGCCTACCTCTTCCTTATGGTCTACAGCCTTGTCAAGGGCTATCCCTCGGCCGAGGCATTCAAGGCAATGAACACCGATATGGCCGAAGCCCTCAAGAGCGGATGGTGGATCATGTTCGTGATCTACTTCTTCCTCACCGTGGCCGAACTGTTCATCTCTCCCCTCGGACTGTCGTTCGTATCGAAAGTGGCGCCCAAACATATGCAGGGTCTTTGCCAGGGACTGTGGCTCGGTGCCACCGCCGTAGGCAACCTCCTGCTCTGGATCGGCCCGCTCATGTACAACAAATGGCCCATCTGGGAAGCATGGGGCGTGTTCCTCATCGTCTGCCTCATCTCCATGAGCGTGATGTTCGGCATGGTGAAATGGCTTGAACGCGTCACCTCCACCCAGAACAACTGACAGTAAACCTCACAGCCACCACAGCATCTCCCGTGAGATGCCGAATCTAAAATCTAAAATCAAACTAATCTAAAAAATCGGCATCCGCTATTGCGGACGCCGATTTTTTTCTCTAAATTTGCAACGCTTTAGGTCACGCCCCGTCGCGACTTGGGCACACAGGATTGTCTTATGGTGTAATGGTAGCACTGCAGTTTTTGGTTCTGCCTGTCTTGGTTCGAATCCAGGTAAGACAACTCAAAACCGACGGCAGCCCCCGGAACTCCCGGAGGCTGCCGCTATTTTTATCATTGTCCTTATGTCAATCACTCTGCCACCAGCTCGTAGACGCGGCTGGCGTACTCGCCGTCGAGGGGGAGTTCGAAGCCGGTGTTCATCAGCATTGCGCCGGTAGCCTTCTTGCCGTCGAGGTGAGAAGGAGTCTCACCTGCGGGTACATTCAGCTCGCGGAAACGGTAGGTGCGGTCCTTGTCAAGCCCCTTCATGGTGAACCGGGGGATGGCCTGGTCCCGGAAGTGCTCAAGCTTGTAGGCAAAGAACACACCCCGGTCCTTTTCAGGCGATACATACATGAGCGAGGCCACGCCTTTGCGGTCGTAGGGTGAGATGAGACGGTAAAGGTCGCCCAGCTGCACTGTGGGGCGTATCACCTTGTAGTCGGCTATGGCCTTTTTGGCGAAAGCCTTCTCCGCCCCGGTCATATCTGAAGGAAGCATCTCCATACCCAGGCGTCCGGTCATGGCCACGTCAAACCTGAATTTCAAGGGTGTGGACCTTCCGGTCTGATGGTTCGGCGATGCACTGACATGCTGCGCCATGACCATCGACGGATAGAACATCGATGTGCCCCACTGCATGTAGATGCGCTGAAGGGCATCGGTATTGTCGCTTACCCATATTTCATCGAAGTAGGGCATCACCCCGTAGTCCACACGGCCGCCACCGCCGCCGCAGGCCTGCAGAACCACATCGGGATATTTCTCCCTTATCCGCTGCAGCGTCTTTTCCAGCCCCCGGTGATATGCCATGTTTATCTCCAGCTGCTTGTCGGCAGGGAGGTATGTCGACCCGTAGTTCATTGCCTCCACATTGGCATCCCATTTTATGTAGGCTATTTCAGGATACTTGGTAAGGAGGTCATCCACCACACCGAACACAAAATCCTGTACCGCCGGATTCGACATGTCGAGCAGCACCTGCGTGCCGCCGCGCCCCTTACGCAATTCGCGGTTCTTCACCTGCATCACCCAGTCGGGGTGCTTGTCATAAAGCTCGCTTATGGTATTGGCGCTCTCGGGCTCGATCCATATGCCGAATTTCAGTCCGTTCTCCCTGGCGGCTTTTATCAGGGCTTCCACACCGTTGGGAAGTTTCTGTCGGTCCACAACCCAGTCGCCGAGCGACGAGTTGTCGTAGGTGCGGGGATATTTGTCGCCGAACCATCCGTCGTCCATCACAAACAGCTCGCCGCCGAGTTCGGCGAAATCGCGCATCATCTCCTTCATCTTCTCCTCATTTACATTGAGATACACGCCCTCCCAGCTGTTGAGGAGTATGTCACGCGGCTTGTCGCCGCCGTGCACCGCGCCATGGCGCGCCCAACGGTGGAAATTACGGCTCACGCCGCTCATCCCCTCGGGGCTGAAGGTAATGGCCAGCTTTGGCGATTCAATCGACTTGCCGGGCGCGAGACTGTACTGCGCCATTTCCGCGCTCATTCCGGCCATCAGATTGTGGCAGAACTGGTTGTCGGTGTCTATGCGTATTTCATAATTGCCGCTCCAGCACAAGGCGGCTCCGATGGTGGCGCCATGATTTTCACGAGGCTCTCCATCGAGCGAGAGCATCACCTCGGCGCGGTCATAGTGGCCGTTGCGGGCGCCGTCAAGATTCTTGATGGTCTTCACGCCGCGCGTCAGCGGCTCGCTTGTGAGCTGCGCCTCGGCTGTCCACGCACCATGCTGATGCGACACCCACACGTCGCCCCTACGCACGGGCAGAAAGCCCGAATCCAGACGCCGCACCGTCAGATCCTTCTTCCCGTTGTTCGTCAGCTGTGCCCACATCTCTATCACATCATCCTTCTCCAAGGCGAGATAATTGAGTTTCACGGTGACAGGATAGTGACGGTCCTTCAGGGTGAGTGTGGTCAGAATGCCGCGCGGTGTCTCCGTACGGTCCACCTTTTCAAGGACAAGATAAGTGGTGGGATTACCGTCGGGGTGCACCAGCTGCAAGGATGTAAGTGTGTTGAATTCGTCGCCGAACGCCGGATAGGCCGGGCGGTTCATGCCGGCATGGAGGTCGTGCAACGCATCCGCCTCCCCATTCTTAATGGCTTCGCCATAATATGAGAAACGCGGAGCCTCGCCATAATTGCCCGAAAGCACCAGCGAGTTGTTGGCAGTGGAAATCACGATATTCTCATCCCATGCACTCGCATGCAGCGCACAGCACATGGAAACCGCACCGGCGAGCATGCAGCCCACCGACCGGACAATCTGATTGGTTCTGTATTTTTTCATTATTTTTTGGTTATTATGTACAATCACGTTCAGACAACAGCGTCAGGCCTTGGGGTGCGAGCGGTAGGCTTTGGGGCTGACGCCCATGAGTTTGGAGAAGAGACGGGAAAAATAATAAGGATCGTCGATGCCCAGTTTGAAACTGATCTGATTGAGTTTCATGTCGGTGCTGTCAAGCATCTCGCAGGCACGGCGTATTTTCAGGATGTTGAAGTAGTTGAGCGGACTGTGACCCGTGCGCTGCCTGAACACCGCCGACAGATGCGAAGATGAGAATCCCACATAATCGGCCACCTCGGCAAGCGTGAGATGCCGCTCTATGTTCTCATTGAAGAAATGGATTGCAGCCTCGATTATCCCGCCGTCGGGAGTACGGCGCCCACCTGCGGCAGTGCGGTACTGCTGCAGATAGCGCAGCGATGCCAGATAATGCTGGAACGATGCCATGGCATAGCGTATGCTCTCAACTGTGAACGACGCTGCCAGCGAGCCGTAAATCTCCTCGAACATGGCTATGCGGGTACTGATGCGCGAATCGGCCGACGGAGCCACATCCTGGGGGTCGATACACCCGGCGGCATAATGTGGTGCCAGAGGCCCACGGAAATGAATCCAGTAGATAGTCCACGGATTCCCGCTGTCGGCGCCATATACATGCGGCACACCTGCCGGAAGGATAAAATACTGATTTGCATTCACCTCCCTGCGTTTACCTTCCACCTCATACCAACCCTTGCCGTCGATACAATAAATGAAAACATACTGCTCGATCGGCTCGGTGCGGCACCGGTAATGGTGCTCGGCATGGGGATAATAACCTATGTCAGTGATATACAGCAACGACGCCAGCGGATCCGCCTCCACTGTGCCCAGAATTGCCTTAGGCAGAATTATCGACCGCTCGCCGCTGAATCCCTCCTTTATTTTCATGGTTCTGATGTTAGATACACAAAGCTACATATTTTTTCTTGAAAAGAATATAATAAAATAGTCCATCTTTTTGCGTAAAATAATCATTTTCACACCGCAAATGAGGCAGTAACTTTGCAGCACCTTCAATAAGGACTGTTTTCAGTCAGTTGATGAAGCATATCTGTTAATTTCGTTGACTTACCAAACCACACAATTTTTGCCATGGAAAAATTCAATAAGCAATTTATCTATTTCATCTGCATCGTCTCGGCCATGGGCGGCATGCTTTTCGGCTACGACTGGGTAGTGATCGGTGGCGCCAAGCCGTTCTACGAAGTGTTCTTCGGCATTGCAGGTTCACCTGAAAAACAGGGTCTCGCCATGAGTATAGCTCTCGCGGGATGCCTTGTAGGAGCCATGGTGTCAGGCTCGCTTGCCGACCGCCTCGGACGCAAACCGCTCCTCATCCTGTCGGCTTTCATTTTTCTGGCCACAGCCTACGCTACAGGTGCTTTCAACAGTTTCAACGCATTTCTCGCTGCCCGATTCGTAGGCGGCATCGCCATCGGCATCGCCTCGGGCCTGTCGCCCATGTACATAGCCGAAGTGGCTCCCAGCCACATCCGCGGCAAACTTGTATCGCTCAACCAGCTCACCATCGTGCTCGGTATCCTCGGCGCACAGATTGTGAATTTCCTTATAGCCGAACCGATGCCGGCCGGCACCACCGTTCCGGCACCCGAATCATGGAACGTGCTCATGGGATGGCGCTGGATGTTCTGGAGCGCGGCCTTCCCTGCCGCAGCCTTCCTGCTGCTCGCCCTGTTCATTCCTGAAAGTCCCCGCTGGCTCGCAATGCGCGGCCGTGAGCAGGAAGCCATGAAAACCCTCGAGAACATCGGCGGACATAAATATGCCGTTGCCGAACTTCAGGCCGTGGAAGCCGGACGCAAAGCTGCCGGACGCGAAAAGCAGGGCGGTCTGGGCATGCTTCTGAGCAAACCGTTCCGTCCGGTACTCATCATCGGCGTAATCATTGCGGTGTTCCAGCAGTGGTGCGGCACGAACGTGATTTTCAACTATGCGCAGGAAATATTCTCCGATGCCGGATACGACCTTGGCGAAATGCTATTCAACATTGTGCTCACCGGTATCACCAACGTGATTTTCACATTCGTGGCCATCTATACCGTCGACCGTCTCGGCCGCAAGAAACTCATGCTGCTCGGCGCCGGTGGTCTGGCCGTGATCTACGCCATCCTCGGCGGATGCTACTGGATGCACATCACCGGTTTCTTCATGATCATCCTCGTTGTGGCAGCCATAGCATGCTATGCCATGACCCTCGGCCCCGTCACCTGGGTTCTCATCGCCGAAATCTTCCCCAACCGCGTGCGTGCCATCGCCGTGGCCACCTGCACATTCGCCCTGTGGGTAGGCTCATTCACACTCACCTACTCGTTCCCGCTGCTCAACGCATCGCTCGGAAGCTACGGCACATTCTGGATCTACGCAGCCATCTGCGCCCTCGGATTCGGATTCTTTGCGGCTCGTCTCCCCGAAACCAAAGGGAAGAGCCTTGAGGAACTGGAAAAAGAGCTTGTGCGCACTGAAGAGGAAAAAATCACTTCAACAGATTTCTAATTTCCACAGACCTACGCAGACCAAGCGCAACCTCACTCCTAATCCGCAAAGCATGAATTTCAAAGCATGAATTTCAAAGCATTCAGAATATTTTCACTCTCCGCACTGCTTGCATGTGCCGCAAGCCTCGCCGCACAGACCATTCAGCTCAATGGCGAATGGACTGCCACGCTCCCCGGCGAAAAGCCTCAGGCCATGCAGCTGCCCGGCACACTCGACATGGCAGGCATCGGACAGCCCGACACGCTGCAACCGGCCATGACCAAGCCTCAGCTTCTGCGGCTCACGCGCAAGCACAGCTACATCGGTCCGTGCACCTATGCCCGCACCATCGAAATCACGCCCGACATGGCCGGCAAACCGCTGCGTCTCACCATGGAACGGGTGCTGTGGAAAAGCTCCCTCAAGGTTGACGGCAAACCTGTGGGAACCGCCAACGAAAGCCTCACCACACCGCATCATTTCAACATCTCGCCGCTTTCGGCCGGTCCGCACACATTTGAAATCACGGTTGACAACAGCCGTCAGCACGACATCTCCGTCGACAATCTCTGCCATTCCTACACCAATGATACACAGACCATGTGGAACGGTGTGCTTGGCGATTTCACACTGACTGTTGTGCCTGCTGTGGAGCTTGAAGCCGTGCGCATCACTCCCGACATAGCCACCGGCAACGTCACTGCCGACATAACCGTGGCAAACGCCACCTCCGGCACAGCCAAACGCAAAATTGCGGTTGAGATTATCGAGAAAAACACCGGACGCAAAGTAGCGGCCGCCAAAGCCTCCTACAAAGCGCCCGCAGGCACCTCCACATTCTCCACAACTCTCCATCTCGACAATCCCTCGCTCTGGAGCGAATTCTCTCCCGCACTCTACGAACTGAAAGCCTCCACCACCGGTTCTTCCGTAGAATCGACCTTCGGCATGCGCCGGGTGGAATCGGACGGCAAGCACCTCCGCGTAAACGGCAACAGAATTTTCCTGCGCGGCACCCTCGAGTGCTGCATATTCCCGCTCACAGGCGTGCCTCCGACAGATAAAGCCGGATGGCGCAAAGTGATGGAGACCGCGCGGCAATGGGGCTTCAACCACCTGCGTTTCCACTCATGGTGTCCCCCTGAAGCCGCATTCGCCGTGGCCGACAGCCTCGGGCTCTACCTGCAGGTGGAACTCCCCGTATGGTCGCTCCACATCGGCGACGACCCTGCCACCATCAGCTTCCTCACAGACGAGTTCATGAACATGTCGCGAAGCTACGGCAACCACCCGTCGTGGATCATGTCGACCTGCGGCAACGAACTTCAGCACGATTTCACTCCGCTCAACAATCTGGTGGCCCTCATGCGCAAGCATGACCCCCGCCACCTCTATGCCGCATCGTCGTTCACCTTCGAAAAAGGCCACGGCGGTCACGGCGAACCCAACGACCAGTTCCTCATCACCCAGTGGACCGACGACGGATGGGTGCGCGGACAGGGCGTGTTCGACGAGGAAGCGCCTGCGTTCAACCGCAATTACGCCTCGGCCATGGGTTGCGTGAAAGTCCCCCTCGTATCGCACGAAATTGGCCAGTATGCCGTTTATCCCAACCTCGGCGAGATTGAAAAATATACCGGCGTGCTCGATCCCCTCAACTTCAAGGCCATCCGCAACGACCTGGAGGCTAAAGGGCTCATTGACCGCGCTCCGGCCTATCTCGACGCCACGGCCCGATTTGCCTACCGCCTCTACAAGGAGGAGATGGAACGCGCTATGAAAACGCCCGGTTTCTCCGGTGTGCAGCTGCTCGGCATTCAGGACTTCCCCGGTCAGGGCACAGCGCTTGTCGGACTTATCGATGCCTTCTGGGATTCCAAAGGCGTGATCAGCGGCGAAGAATTCAGCAGTTTCAACGCCCCCGTCATCCCGTTGGCCGATTTCCCCAAGGCAATCTATACCTCGCACGAACCGTTCTCGGCCGACATCAAGGTTGCCAACTACGGAGATTCCGACCTTAAAGGAAAGACACTGGAATGGACCCTGACAGCCACCGACGGCAAAACCGTCTCCGGCACTATCGCCGCACCCACACTCGTTCAGGGCGAAGTGACTCCCGCCGGCAACCTCACGGCAGCCCTCGAGGCTTTCGCCGCACCGTCAAAACTGACATTGAGCGTGCGCATTCCCGACACCGACATACGCAACAGTTGGGACATCTGGGTATATCCCGAACTGACCGGAATAGACAAGGGTGAGATAGTGGTAACGTCGCTCGCTGATGAAGCCACCACCGCCCTTTCCCAGGGTAAAAAGGTTCTTTTCCTCCCCCCGCCTGCCACGGTCAACGGCATCGAAAGCAAATTCCTCCCCGTGTTCTGGAGTCCTGTCCATTTCCCCAAACAGGCCGGAGGTATGGGCGTGCTTGCGGATGCATCACACCTCGCACTGGCCGGATTCCCCAACGACGGCCACAGCGACTGGCAATGGTGGCGCCCGGTGAAAAACGCCCGCATAATGCTCATGGATTCCGTGACCGACTGTTCAACAGGCAAACATATCGACCCTGTTGTAGGCGCCATCGACAACTTCCTGCACAACCGGCGCCTGGGCTACATGTTCGAGGCAAAATGCGGCAAAGGCACACTGCTTGTCAGCTCGATCGACCTTCAGGCCGACTATCCTGAAATCAAGTCGCTCTATCAGGGTGTGCTCCGCTACATGAACTCGCCTGCTTTCTCTCCTTCAGGAATCATCTCCGAGGAAACCCTCCGCAGCCTTGTCTCTTCTGACACTCCTGCCGCCACCACAACCTCCACATCCATTTACGAATAATCTCTTCAAAAGTCACCATAACAACAAATAAACCACTCTATATCATCATGGTAAAAGCCTGGAAAGAAACTGTAACCATCCCCACCTATGAGGTAGGGAAGCCTGAAAAAAATCCTATTTTTCTTGAAAAGCGTGTCTATCAGGGCTCAAGCGGTGTGGTATATCCCTATCCCGTAATTGAGTCGATAGCCGATGAAAAAACCGACCATGAATGGCAGGCCGTTTTCATCGAGAACGAGTACATCAAAGTCATGGTGCTCCCCGAACTGGGTGGCCGCGTGCAGATGGCCTACGACAAAATCAAGCAGCGCCACTTCGTTTACTACAACCACGTGATCAAACCCGCGCTGGTGGGTCTCGCCGGTCCCTGGATTTCTGGCGGTATCGAATTCAACTGGCCCCAGCACCACCGTCCCTCCACCTACATGCCCGTTGACTGCACCATCGAGGAGCATGCCGACGGCTCCGTGACCGTCTGGGTCAGCGAGATGGAACGCATGTTCCATCAGAAGGGCATGGCAGGCTTCACCCTGCGTCCCGGCTGCGCCTACCTCGAGATTAAAGGCGTGCTCTACAACCGCACCGACGTGCCGCAGACCTTCCTGTGGTGGGCCAACCCCGCTGTGGCCGTCAACGACCATTACCGTTCGGTGTTCCCGCCTGACATCAACGCCGTGTTCGACCATGGCAAGCGTGCCGTAAGCTCCTTCCCCATCGCCACAGGCACCTACTACAAGATGGACTACTCGGCCGGCGTGGACATCGCAAACTACAAGAACATCTTCGTGCCCACATCCTACATGGGTGTAAACTCCAAATATGACTTCGAAGGGGGTTATGAATGCGACACCGAGGCCGGTATGCTCCACGTGGCCAGCCATCACGTATCGCCCGGTAAAAAACAGTGGACATGGGGTAACGGCGACTTCGGCCGTGCCTGGGACCGCTGCCTCACCGACGACGACGGCCCGTACATCGAGCTTATGGCCGGTGTGTACACCGAGAATCAGCCCGACTTCACATGGCTCATGCCCTATGAGGAGAAGGAATTCACACAGTATTTCCTCCCCTACCGCGAGCTGGGCGTAGTGAAGAACGCCAACAAGGACCTTCTGATGAACATCGACCCCGTTGACGGCGGCAAAGTGCACCTCAAGGTGTTCGCCACCTCGCGTCAGACAGTCACCATCCGCCTCACAGGCGAGGACGGCCGCATCTACCTCAACCAGGAGGCCACCATCACCCCTGAAAAGGTGTTCGAGGAGACCATTGACGTACAGGGCGCTCCCTTCTCGTCGCTCACACTCGAATTCGTCAAGGACGGCCGCACCGTGCTCGAATGGCATTCCGAGCCGGACGAAATCCGCCCCATCCCTGATGCAGCCGAGGCAGCCCTGCTCCCCGCACAGATCCAGACTGTTGAACAGCTGTTCCTCACCGGTCTGCATCTCGAGCAGTATCGCCACGCCACCTACTCCCCCGTTGACTACTACGAGGAGGGCCTGCGCCGCGACCCCAACGATGTGCGCTGCAACAACGCCATGGGCCTGTGGTATCCGCAAAGGCCGTTTCGACCTCGCAGAAAAATATCTGGAAAAAGCCGTTAAGATTCTGCAGAAACGCAATCCCAACCCTTACGACGGCGAACCGATCTACAACCTCGGTCTCGCGCTCAAATATCAGGGCCGCTACGACGAAGCCTACAACCGTTTCTACAAATCCACATGGAACGGTGCATGGCAGGATGCCGGATACTTTGCCTGCGCCCAGATAAGCTGCATGCAGGAGCGCTACGCCGAAGCCCTCTATGAAGTGGACCGCTCGCTGCTCCGCAACTGGCACAACCCCAAAGCCCGCGCCCTCAAGGCCGCCATCATGCGCCGCATGGGCCGCGAACAGGAGGCTGCCGACCTCTGCCGCGAATCGCTCGCCATCGACCGCTTCAACTTCGGCTGCATCTACCTGCTTGAAAAACTCGGACAGAAGGATGCCGAAAGCACATATCCCGAATTCCGCACAGCCCACAACTACGACGAGATAGCTCTCGACTTCTGCGACGCCGGCCTGTGGAATGAGGCCGTGGAGCTCTGGAACAAGGCTATTGAGGAAAATGCCGTCACCCCCATGACCTATTATTACCTTGGATGGTGCCTGCAGCAGGCCGGACGCACCGCCGAGGCTGCCGAAGCCTTTGCCCAGGGTGCCGCAGCATGTCCCGACTACTGCTTCCCCAACCGCCTCGAAGCCATCCTGGCACTCCAGGCTGCGCTCGCAGTGAATCCCGCCGACGCAAACGCCAACCACTTCCTCGGCAACCTCTACTACGACAAACGTCAGTACGACCTCGCCATGGCACACTGGCAGCGCGCCGCAGAGCTTAATCCGGAATTCCCCACCACGTGGCGAAATCTCGCCCTCGGCTATTTCAACAAGCACAACGATGCTGAAAAAGCCCTGGAATGCATGGAGCGCGCATTCGCTCTCGACACCACCGACTCACGCATACTCATGGAACTTGACCAGCTCTACAAGAAGATGCAGCGCCCGCACGCCGAGCGTCTGGCATTCCTGCAGAAGTATCCCGAACTGATTGCACAGCGCGACGACCTCGTGCTTGAGGAGATAACACTGCTCAACCAGACCGGGAAATACGCCGAAGCCATGAAGAAGCTCGACGCTCACATCTTCCACCCGTGGGAAGGCGGCGAAGGCAAAGTGCCCATGCAGTACCAGACAGCCCGCGTTGAACTTGCCAAGGAAGCCATCGCACAGAAAGACTACGCCACAGCCGTCCGTCTGCTCGAAGAGTGCCTCGAATATCCTCACCATCTCGGCGAGGGCAAGCTCTACGGCGCTCAGGAGAACGACTTCTACTATCTCCTCGGCATCTGCCACAAGGCCCTCGGCGACGAGAAGAAAGCCGAAGAATGCTTCCGTCAGGCCACACTCGGACCTACCGAACCGGCTGCCGCAATGTACTACAACGACGCCAAGCCCGACAAGATTTTCTATGCAGGTCTGGCATTCCGTGCCCTGGGCGATGAGAAGAAGGCCCGCGCCTACTTCAACCGTCTGGTTGACTACGGCAAACAGCATCTCCATGAAAAGGTTGTGATGGACTACTTCGCCGTATCGCTTCCCGACCTGCAGATCTGGGACGGTTCACTCGACGAGGCCAACCGCATCCACTGCCTCTACATGCTCGCGCTGGGATATGCCGGACTCGGCGACAAAGCCCACTCCGACCGCTATCTGGCCGAAGCCGAAAAGATGAACATCAACCATCAGGGCATCCAGGCATTCCGTACTCTTGCTGCAAAAGGCCTGTAATCCGGACCAATTAAGATTAAAAATATAGTTCCAATTCAATCACCTGAATCCTAAACCCACAAAGCGGGCGCGGCAGAAATGTGTTGCCGCGCCCGCTTTGTGGGTTTAGAATTCAATTATTTCACGATTTTCGGGAGAGTGTCGACCGACTTCTGATCAGTGGCAGCAGCCGTCGCCGCAACCGCAATGGTCGTGGCCTTCATGATCGGAGCAGCAGCGTCGTGGTCGCCGCAGTGGTCGTGACCGCAGCCGCAACCGCCATGCACGGGCTGAAGTTCCTCAGGGGTGGCGTCGCGGACAGCAAGGATTTTACCGTCGAAGCGCACAGCCTTTCCGGCCAGCGGGTGATTGAAGTCCATTTTCACGTGTGTGGGGGTCACTTCCTTCACCAGACCGTTGATGCGGAAGCCGTCGGCTGTCATCATCGGCACGAGCGCACCCACTTTAATCACACTTTCGTCAAATTTGCCGTCCACAACAAAAATGTCGCGTTCCAGCTCAACCACCTGCTCCGGATCGTAAGGACCGAAAGCCTCTTCGGCGGTGGCGGTGACATTGAATTTGCCGCCCGGTTCCAGACCTTCAATGGCCTTTTCAAGAGGCGCAATCATGCCGCGGGTAACCCCGAAGATGATTTTCTCGGGATCAGTAGCATCAGTCTGATGCACGAGCTGTTCCTTACCATCGGCTTCAACGGCGTAGAGGTCATAGCCGAGTTCTACATATTTGCCGGGTTCTATTCTTTCCATAATTCTGTCGTTTTATTTTATATTGTTTTTTGATTTTATACGTATTTCACTTGCGGACGCATACGCCCATATTCAGTTATAACAAATACCTTGCCAAAAAAGATGTCTACCTTTTCCGGTTCTTCAGCATGCGCCTTAGCATGACAACCGACACCACCGAGGACAACACAGCAAGCGGCGCGGTCCATAGAGGTCCGACAGTCACCGCTATCACCCCAGATACGGCGGTGACAGCCACGGCATATTCAGCCAATGTCCATACGGAGCGGTCGACTTGCAGATGGTACCGGCGGAAATAGACAACAGCGATCATGAACGTGTAGACAGCGTACCATGCCGTGTATGCAACGCCAAGGCCTGCAAAGCCCCCGATTCGGAAGCCGATGATGTTGAAAGCTATGGCCACCAAAGCCGAAAGGGTTTCGGTCACCAGGAACGTGCGTCCGTCGGCGCGCGCCACTATCACGAAAGCCATGCACCACGACACGGCCTTGAACGCGGTGCCTGCCATGGCGAGCACCACCATAGGCACCACGCTATCGACGAATTCCGAGGTGTAGAGCAACCGTACCGCCGGTTGAATCAGAGTGGTGAACACACACGCCAGCGGCACTATGATGGCAAGGGTAATACCTATCTGGTTGCTGACAAACACACTCTCGGCACGTCTCTTCCCTGTCACCGACGACAGGCGCGGAAAAAATTCCATGGCAATGGCGGCGAAAATCAGCCCGGCGTAGCGGTTGATCAGCGAGAATCCGGCACTATAGAATCCTGCCGCGTCGAGGCTGGCATAATGGTTGAGATAGGCAAGAAACAGATAGTTCACTGCGTATCCAACCAGATTGATAAGTGTGATGTAGAACCCGAGCAACATAAACTGCTTTCCGGCGGCAAACGCCTGCCGCCATCCGCGCTGACTGCGGTCGGGATAGTCCACCCGTTCGCGCACAAAGCCCATGGCAATCCACGTGACCACCGAAAAAGCGAGTATGGCGGGGATGATGCTGTTCACCCTCCAGAAATAGAACATCGGCACGGACACCGCAGTGGCGGCAATAGTCCCTGCCACCGAACATATGGTGAGCTTCCTGAACCGCTGCAACCCCTGGAGCACGGCACCCTCGGCATTGCTCAACGTCAGCAGAAGCACCGAAAGAGACAGCCACGCAAACGAGCTCCAGCCGTCGGAAGTGCCGAACGACACCCGGCTGAGCCATGGCGACAGTGCCAGCATGGCCACCGTACCGACTATGCCGAGCGCAAGCGCCACGCGCCGCACGCTCCACACCATGGCCGGCACATCCTCGCCACGAGAAGCCGCAATGTGGCGCACAGCCGTGTCGCGCATGCCCAGCTGCGATACGCCGCTCACCATGTCGAGCGCCGAATTGAATATACCGAACAGACCCACCCCGGCAGGCCCTATCCAAAGGGCCACAAGCTTGGTGCGCACAATCGAGCACACAATCCCCACGGCCTGCTGGCCTCCCAGCATTCCGGTAAGTTTCAGTATGCGTTCGTTCACACGCATCGCGTCAGGACAGGGTGAATTTAAGGTCGTTGATGAACTGCGCCATGTAGGGCGAACTTTCCACCATGTGATTGAGCACCTCACGGTCGCTCCACGCCGTTGTGGGCGCGGCGCTCTCGTCGAGGGCTATCGAGAAGTCGAAAAAATCGTTGTTGAGCTTACGGCGCAGCGTTTCGAGCAACCGCGGACGTTCCTGCTCGAGCACATCCACCTGGCTCTGATTCACCACGGTCACCACATAGGCCGATGCATCCGACGTGTCGGCTTCATTCACAGGCACAGGCTTGTGCACACGCAGGGTATTGTTGAGCACATGAGCCTTGGGGTTCACGTTCATATAGTCCTCCCAAAGTGCCAGCAGATTATCCTGATTTATAGGAGTGCGGTTGGTTGCAACGGTCTTTTCAGCGGCTGCTACATATTCCGAAGTAGGCTCGGCGAACGCCGAAGCCAGCGATACATGCCCTTTGCCCAACGGACGCCGCGCGGGTCGTCCTCCCCCCATTGCAGGAGGGGGCGGCAGCGGCGTCGATACCGGGGTTGCCTGTGCCGGAGCAGCAGGCGCAACAGGCGTACGCGATGGCGCCGATGCGGCCTGTGTACGTGCGGTTTGCACAGGCTGCGGCTGCGGTGCAGCCTGTGGCCTTGGCGCAGCTGCAGGTGCGGGTGCGGCAGCAGGTGTTCCCGCTTGCGTGGAGACAACCTCTATTTTTTGCAGATTCCGCCCTTCCCCGTTGCCGCTATAGATGGGGGAAGGGCCGTTTAGTTGGCACAGTCTGATGAGCAGAAGTTCCACAAGGAACGTCTTGCTCGATGCCTGACGATAGTTAAGGTCGGCCTCGTTGCAGAGGCTCATGGCCGAATAGAAAAAGTCCGGCTCCAGTTTTTGTGCCTGCTGCGCCATCTGCTCCTTCACCGCCTCGTCAGTGTCGAGCAGCGGGAGCGTGAGCGGATTGCGGGCCACCATGAGGTCGCGCATATATTGCGCCAGACCGTTTATGAAGAAATGGGAGTCGAAACCGTGGTCGCGTATCTCCTTGTACACCAGCAGAGCCTGCGCCACATCGCCTGCGCAGAACGCATCCACCAGGCGCGAGTAGTAGCGCTCGTCGAGCACGTTCAGGTTCTCGATTGTGCTCTGGTAGGTGATATGCCCGCGCGACGAAGCCGCCACCTGGTCGAAAATCGAGAGTGCGTCGCGCATGGCGCCGTCAGCCTTCCGGGCAATCACTCCCAGCGCCGACCGCTCAGCGGTGATTCCCTCCTGCGAGGCCACATATTCCAGATGGTCAACCATATCGGCTATGGTGATACGTGAGAAATCGTAGATCTGGCAGCGGCTCAGAATGGTGGGAATGATTTTATGCTTCTCGGTGGTGGCGAGAATGAAAATCACATAGCTCGGCGGCTCCTCAAGCGTTGAGGAACGCATTGAAGGCGGCCGACGATAGCATGTGTACCTCGTCGATGATGAACACGCGGTAGCGCCCCTCCGTGGGGGGCATCTGCACCTGATCCACAAGCTCGCGGATATCGTTCACCGAATTGTTCGAGGCGGCGTCGAGCTCCAGGATGTTGAGCGAACGGTTTTCGTTGAACGCCCGGCATGAGCTGCACTCGTTGCACGGGTCGCCCTCCGGAGTGGGATGCTCGCAGTTTATGGTCTTGGCGAAAATGCGGGCGCACGAGGTTTTGCCCACACCCCTGCCGCCGCAGAACAGATAGGCATGCGCCAGCCTGTTCGTGGCTATGGCGTTGCGCAGCGTGGCCGTCAGGGCCTTCTGCCCCACAACGCTTGAGAATGTGGTCGGCCTGTACTTCCGCGCCGACACTATATAATTTTCTTCCATCTATCTTCTATCTTAGCACTATAGCTATAATAGCTATTGGCAAAGTTAACTTTTTGGCGGCAAATCTGCAAACAAATGGGGATGGGGAGCGATGCAGGTGCAAGAGATGACCGTAGCGGACACTGCCGGGGGTGGACGCAAGCGGACAGTGTAACGAAACCGTACACCATCAAAACGTCAAAGCGCGCTGATTTGCAATGTTTTGCATTTTTGGCACGCTGTGTGCCATATATTTTGGGCGTAACATTACTTTCACAATGGACAGAGAAATTCCAAAACAACAGCAACGCCGCGAAGCCATGCGGAAATGGCTCCGCTCACTGTGGGTGATAATCCCCCTGACATGCGCCATCGGCGCGGCATTCCTTTTCACCGTTCCGAGCGTGCAGCGCAGTGCCATAACAGTGGCCGAAGTGACCCTCGGCACCATCGAGACCTCCATCGGCGGCACTGGCCGCGTGGTACCCGCGTTCGAGATGATCATCAACTCGCCTATCACAAGCCGCATCGTCGAGGTGTACTGCAAGGCCGGCGACAGTCTGGCGGCCGGCACTCCCGCTGCTGCGGCTCGACCTCACCTCGGCCGAGACCGAACTGCGGCGCATGGCCGACGAACGGCGCCACAAGGTGCTTGAAGGGGAGCAGACCGTGCTCAACAACCGCACTTTCCTGAGCGACCTGGAGATGCAGGTGAAAGTGAAGGCCATGAACCTCAACCGCCTGGAGCAAGAGGTGATAAACTAGCGACGGCTCGACAGCATAGGCTCCGGCACCGGCGAGCGTGTGCGCGAGGCTGAACTGGCCTGCAGCACCGCACGGCTTGAACTGCAGCAACTCAAGGCCCAACTGGAAAACGAACGCGCCTCACGCGCCAACTCCCAGAAAATGAAGCAGCTTGAACTCAGCATCTTCGACAACAACCTTTCGGAAAACAGCGCACGCTTGAGGATGCCAAGCTCCGCTCGCCACGCGCGGCCACCCTCACCTACATAGCCGACGAAGTGGGGCGCCAGGTGAGCGAGGGAGAACGTGGCGGTGATTGCCGACCTCAGCCATTTCAAAGGTGGCTGCCGAAGTGACCGACGTCAACGCCGAAGCCGTGCAGCCGGGCGCAGGCACCATAGTGCGCATCGGCTCAACCACCCTGCCCGGACATATCACCTCGGCCGAACCCCTCTCGAAAAACGGAGTGATAGCATTCGACGTGGCCGTGGACGACGACACCAACCCCAAGCTCCGTTCGGGCCTGAAGACACAGGTGTTCGTGCTGCGTGAAGTGCGCGACAACGCCGTACGCATCCCCTACGGCTCATTTTTCAACGGTCCCGGTTCCTACGACCTCTTTGTGGTGGAAGGCAACCGCCTCAACAAGCGCCGCGTGAAGCTCGGCGACTCAAGCTACGACTACATCGAAGTGGTTGAAGGGCTGACACCGGGCGAAAAAAGTGGTGACCTCGGAGATGAAAAAAATATGAACATAAAAAACAGCATAAAACTTAAATAAATCTTTAACTATGAGTCTGATAAAACTGGTAGGCGTCGATAAGTCCTACCGCACCAAAAGAGATAGAGACACTTGCACTCGAGAACGTGAACCTCGAGGTGGAGGAACGTGAGTTCCTGAGCATCATGGGCCCCTCGGGCTGCGGCAAATCAACGCTGCTCAACCTCATCGGCCTGCTCGACAAACCCACCAAAGGTGAAGTGCTTATCGACGGCCGTAAGGTAGGAGAGCTCCCGGATGCCGCACAGGCACATTTCCGCAACGCCAACATCGGCTTCGTGTTCCAGAGCTTCCACCTCATCCCCACCCTCAATGTGGCCGACAACGTGGAGCTTCCTTGCTCTACCGCGGCGGCATCTCCGACAGCGAGCGCCGCAAGCGCGTGGCCGAGGTGCTCGACCGCGTGGGCCTGAGCCACCGCATGCGCCACATGCCCGGCCAGCTTTCGGGCGGTCAGTGCCAGCGAGTAGCCATAGCACGCGCCATCGTGGGCGACCCGCGCATAATCCTCGCCGACGAGCCCACCGGCAACCTCGACTCGAAGATGGGTGCCGAAGTGATGGACCTCCTCCACACCCTCAACCGTCAGGACGGACGCACCGTGGTGATGGTGACCCACAACGAGGAGCAGGCACGGCAGACCGACCGCATTGTCCGCTTCTTCGACGGCCGCCAGATAGGCTGACCTCTATGCCGATATCCCACATCTCTCCCGTTCACAATTCAACAGCAACCCTCAAAAAAGAATCATTTCAAATGAATATCATAAAAA
>VOFJ01003652.1_pt1 | contig 39704 bp, 56 predicted proteins | sample 5384081 | NCBI WGS metagenome assembly VOFJ01 (sample SAMN12384729, study PRJNA508395) | human gut metagenome | isolation source: healthy gut I | host: Homo sapiens
TCGGTATTGCTTCGTTCAGTTACGTATTGCTGACCCCATACTCGTACCCATGAGCCGTTGTAGTAGCTGTAGCCGAACTGGACCCATTGTATCGAGCGACAGATAGTTGCCGAATTCCTGGTTACCGGTCACACCCGAAGTCGGCGCGTATCTTCAGGTCATCCAGCCACGAGCGGGTGCCTTCCATGAAGCTTTCCTCAGAGATGCGCCAGCCCAGGGGAAACGGCGGGGAAGTTACCCCATTTTGTGGTTTTTGCCGAATTTCAGACGAACCTTCGCGACGCATGGATGCCGTAAACAGATAGCGGCCGGCGTAGTCGTAGCTATTCGACCGAAAGAAAGCTATAAGTTTATTGTCTTCCTTGTAGCTGCTCATGCCTATCTCGCCTTCCTACTTCATCCAGTCGCCGGAGCCGATATTGTCGGCGCCGAGACCGTCGTTGGCGAAGTCTTTGTTCTCTCGCAGCTGGAAGCCGGGTTCTGCCAGTACTGGTAGGAGTAACCCACCATTGCGCGGATATTGTGTTTCTCAAGGCTGATGCTGTAGTTGCCGAGGAAACCATTCAAGACTGAGGTTGCGGGCATTGTTGGATGTACGGGCGCCATAACCTTTGTGTTGGACATCAGATGCTTGTTCATCGTAGACGGCTCGAAAATAGTTGGCGTCGTTGTTGTACTGGTGGTCGGCTTGAATAGCGATCTGTGTATTGAGGGGGTCTGGTTATATTTGGCATCCGGCAAAAGGCGGAAGCAGATTCAGTTTTCAGAGTGCCGTCCCAGTCGATAATCTTCTCATGGCTTTTGTTCTTCAAGAGCCATTGTCTCGAAGGATTCTCAAAACCGTTGTGGTCGGTAAAATTGTACAATACCGTCGGGCTCGTCGGGATTCCATGCACCGGCGTGGTCGGGTTGGCTTCGAGGGGCACGGCGGAACACGTCATTGTCGGCAGTGTGCGGTAAAAACCACACGCGGCGCGGTAATGGGTTGATAGAAAACAGACCCCCCTTGGTAGTGTGGTTAAGAGACACGTGCGCCGTATTCCTCGCGGTTGCCGGTCTTCTCTATGCCGTCGGCATTGCGGTAGTCGATGGTCGCGCGATAGTTGGAGTTTGTTCCGCCGCCGCTTACAGTGGTGTATGCTGCTGCTTGAAGGCGGTCTGCTGAACGAGACCGAACAGGTCTTCGCTCGCGCCAAGATCGACTGCAACATCGCCCGAAGAAAGGGATACGCAGAGTGCGGTAGTCCTCTGCCGTCATCATGTCGAGGTCGCGGTTTGCCTTGTCCCATGAGAGGGTTGTAGTATAGGTAGTATGTGTCTGACCGTCGCGTGCGCCTTTCTTTTTTGTGGTTATTACAATCACACCATTGGAACCGCGTGTACCGTATATAGCGGAGGCGGCACCGTCTTTAAGCACGTCGAACGATTCGATATCGTTAGGATTGATGTTGGTAAGACTGGCTCCCGGAACACCGTCGAGCACAATCAGAGGACCCAGACCAGCCTCGCGCGACGACACGCCGCGTATCTGCAGGCTGGCGGCAGAGTTAGGGTCGGCGGCAGCGGTGTTTACAACAGACAGACCCGGCACCTTGCCCTGGATAAGCATCGACACATCGGTCGTGGCAACCGACTGGAAATCTTTCGCGCTCACATGCGACACCGCCGAGGTAAGCTCCTTCTTGTCGATGGTGCCGTAACCGATGACAACGACTTCACTGAGCAACTCGAATCTCCTCTTCTGGTTACGTCAAGTTTACCTGCCTGATTCGCTTTCTTTTTCTCAGCATAACCTATATAAGAAAACTGCAGGCGGCTTCCCTGCGTAACTTCAATAGAGTACTTGCCGTCGGCGTCGGTAGTAACACCCTTCTGCTCTCCTTCTACTGTTACAGACGCACCAATCAGCGGCTCGCCATGAATATCGGACACTGTGCCGAAAACTACTATTTTATTACCTTTAGAAACCTTTTTTGAAGGGCGAGACTGAGTGGGCGCCTGTTTCAGTGCTATCCGTTTGTCGTTTATCACATAACTTATTCCATGCGAAGGCAAAAGCTTGTCAAGCACCGTTGTCACAGATTCATCCTTGGCTTTGACGCTGACACTGACTTTTACGTTCACTGTTTCCTTACTGTAGAAAAAACGGTAATCTGTCTGTTTCTCTATAGCGTGCAGAACGCTTTCGAGGCTACCGTTGCTGACATCAAGAGTCACTTTGTTATCGGCTGCATAGCCGTAGACTCCGATGCATAACATCACGAAGACCAGAAACGGTCTCAGTGCCCGAATCCATCGGGGATGACATTTAATAGGACTTGTTGTTTCCATAATGTATAATATGATTGGTAATTCAAAGTAATTTTTAAAGGTCCGTTACGGCTTTTTGCAAACCGTTCTATTAAATAACACTCCACCACAAAAAAGCCACATCATAAAAAATCACAAAATTTCACAGTTTAGGAAATTTTGTCAAAATTGTTTGTTTCTTGAAAACTTATGACATACTTTTGCGAAAGATTACAAACCATGGCAAACGAAGAATTTAAAAATGATGCTGCTGCTGGTGGCTGCCCTCAAATTTGACAGCCACGAAGCCTTTGTTAAAAATTTTCCGTCGTTATTATGCTGATCTCGTTCACTTCACTGCCCGCTTTTTCTCCGATAAAGCTCTTGAAGACATTGTCCAGGAAGCTTTTATCAAAATCTGGAACAACCGCAAGAAACTGAAACAGACACCACCATACGATCATATCTGATATCGCTTGTACAGAACCTCGCACTAAATGAACTGCGACACCGGAAAGTAAAAAATGTCATATCAGGATATGAACCACGAAATAATTCTCTCGCTGTCACCGGACGAACACATGTTTTCTCTGAATTGTCTGACGCATACGAAACAGCTTTGGCTAAACTCGATCCGGATGTACGGGAGACGCTAATACCAGCCGGTACGAAAAACTCAAATACCCTGAGATCGCACAACGCCTCAAATATATCTGTGCGCACTGTTGAAGCACGTATAAGCAAGGCTCTCAAGTTCCTTCAGCACAATCTGCTTATATACAAAAAAGCTTGGTCTTAATCATTCTGTCTGCCCGTAATCTCATACTAAACATACCTTAATACGAATCACATCGACAACAAAACAAATATCAACATCATCATTGCCCGATATTTCGACATTGGTGCGGCGCCTCCGATGAAATCGAAACCATTCTAGGACAATGGATCGAACAGTCGCCTGATAATAAGAAAATATTCTTTGAGCAGCAAAGATCTCTGGGAAGCGCTCACTCCATCTTTTTACAGCGTTTCCGGAAAGCGATACTGAAAAAGCAGAACGGAAAGTGATGGCAAAAAGCCGGAATAGTGCCACGCGGTTCAGAATCATAAGAAAAGCTGTTTGTTTTCTGGTCAGGATCGCTGCTGTGGCTATTCTGCCTCTTATAGCTATTACTGTGTTCTTCCTCGCCCGACCCGGAAATGCTACGCTTCAGGATATAACATTGTCGACCGACTACGGCTGTACAAGCAAAGCGACGCTTCCCGACGGCACGTTAGTGTGGCTGAATGCCAACAGCTCCCTTAGCTATCCTCAGAACATGCATGCCGACAGCCGGGACGTAAATCTCAAGGCGAGGCCTCTACTTCGACGTACACTCCGATGCCGCACATCCGTTTATTGTGCATACACCATATATATCCGTAACAGCCACAGGCACCGAATTCAATGTCAACGCATACGACAGCGACGTTTCCGTAACGCTCGCCGAGGGTAAAAGTAGAGATCACAGACGCCGGAAAACGGACAGCACTGCAACCCGGCGAACACCTTCAGATAGAAAATGGAATCCAGACCGTCAGTAAGAATGTAGACCTGAACAAGTACTGCTCCTGGCGCAATGGTGTACTGATTTTTGAAGATGAGCCTATCAACAACATATGCCGACGCCTGGCGCAGATATACAATGTCAAGTTCGACATAGACCCCTCCCTCAGCGGACGCATCGTTCCGCTTTATCCTGAAAAGGAGAAAATCTCAGCGAGATAATGAATCTTTTCAGCTCACAGCCCCCGTCACCTGCATCACTGAGAACGACTGTTATTCTGCAGATTCAATAGATTTGCCACAGACAATCCACATAAAACCCATCTGAAAACAGGTCGTGTAGCGCATACATAGAATCGCCGACCCGCGCTATGAGCGTGAGCCGGCGATAATTTTGTCAGGCGGCTGAAAAACCGCCTTTCATTGTTTTTCGTTTTATTTACTCCTGCCGAAAAAGGCTTATGTGGCGGCGGTCCCTCATAGGCTTTATACCTTCACTGCCAGCAGGGAACTGTTGTGCCCTTGAACCGGAGGAATATGTGTAATCGGTATAATTGGAATAGTCGAGGTAGGTTTTTTTTCTCTTTCAAGCAAACCATTGTCGTTCAGAGTATATTCATAAATCTCCGTCTCCGAATATTGGATCTTCTATGTTCTCTCTATTGCCGAGGGATATTTCGACGGACCTTTGCCCAGAAGACCCACGAACATCGGAGACTCGATATCGCCGTCGAAATCTATTGCATCGATAATACCTTCGGTATTGCATATAACGGTTTTCAATAGCGTTATCGTAGCTAAAGATGACTTTTTGCTGTTCCATTGTTCGGTTCCTCGCCATTGCTGTATTCGGTTTTGCCTTAGTAGCTTTATCGGGCGGTAAGAAGATCACCGTTTGAATTTCCATGCGATATCAGTCACTTCCGTCATTTTTGAGGATACATCTGTATAAACCTGAGTTGCTCAGTAATATGACCGGCTGCATTATTTAAGATATCCCAGCTGACATTAGCCTTATATTCCACGCCTTCATCCATTCCGGAGATCGAGGTATTCAAAACCGGTGACATACCCGTTTTTGTCGGTGGTGAAAGTTGTTGTTTGAGTTTCGCCATCGAAATATCCTGTGACAGTACTTTTTCGAGTAATCGAAGACAAGTTTGTTGCCGTATTCTCAATCTGACGCAGAGTACCGTCGGTGTTGTAACTGAAATTAGTGCTGCCAACCGATATCAGGCGGGTGCCTCCAAAGTCGCTCACTTCGGGAGAAGGTATAACTACTCCATTGTCATCATCGTCATCGTTGCAGGAAGCGATGCCAAAACCGAACGCCGCGCAAACGGCGGCGATCATTAAAAACTTAGCTTTTTTTCATTGCTTTTTGTTGATTAAGTTAATTATTTATGGATTTATCACAATCGTTTTACGGTTCCGCCCTATCCTGAGACTTTTATAATCGTCCTGAGCTTTTTACACCGTTGGGCATATAGGATTCCGTGTCGGAATTTTTTTTAGGGCAAACAATATTATCGACACCGGACATTTTTAGACGAATTCTCAACGTTACCGGCCTTTGTCGATTGCCAGTGTTAAACTTGGGCATTATGCTTTCATGTGTAGTCTCATAGATGAAATGCTTGTCACTGATGCCATCCATTACGCATGTCCAGCTGCCGTCGGATTCATTCTGACGGTAGAGCGCATATTTCAGATGCCGGGCGGTATCTGTACCGCTGATCTGAAAATCATATCCGCCGGCAACTTCCTCCACCGACTCTATATACGGCTCTCCGGCAGCGTCAGGTCGATGACATTCCTCCAGCCTCGCATAGTTCTCTCAACGCCGTCGAAAGTGACCGAAGCGGTATTGTCCACAATCATACCGTCGGAAAGCCCATCGAGAAGACTGATTCCATAAACCAGTTCCACCATCCCGTAGCCGGCTGCATTCGCAGGAAGAAAAGCATGCTCCTTAGCAGCAGCGGGACTTGAATCATCCGGATTGAGCGACGTTATATGCCATTTGGCAGTTCCAGTCGACTCATCGAATTCACAGGCTATATCAGCTATGGCATCTACCTCGGGGCGCAGGTCGACTTTCTTACGGAATGATTTTTCGCCGTTGAGCTGCAGCAGTTTGCCGCCGATTCTGACTTCACGCATACCGAACGACGAAAGATCATATATCTGCGGAGAAAAAAGAACGCTCTGGAAGCTCCACGGCGTTCACGGGTTCGGTTTCCGTGTCGGCACCATTCTCGAATTCCACTGTATATTCGAGGTTCTTTACACCGCCGTTAATATATTCCGACCCCGAAGGCGAAACGTATCCTGTAATAGAGTTCGGAGCATCGCACGGCTTAAAGAAGTCTTTTTTTGACAGCTATATGCGCTTCGTCATTCTTTGAGGATTTGAACATAGCGACAAGTTGTGATATACCGCTCTTCAACGACGATGCGTCAAGCATTACAACATCCTCGCCTTCATGAACTCCACTCTCATACAGCTGTTCGCCATTCGCAAACAGAATCAGACTCCAGTCCTCTGCCGCCATTTCAGGTTCGGGCTTGTAAAGATTTTCTTACCGGCTGTCACGGTTTCGCCAGTCGAGGCTACAAGAATGCAGTCGAGAGTATGGAGACCTGACGGCAGTTTTCGATGCGTCGACATCTACTATGCCGCCCTTGAAATCTGTCTCCATGGCTTTTGACGCCGTCGACGTTCACAATCAGTTTGAGGCTTTTAATTTCATCCTCCGGCTCGGGTTTGAAGAACAGACGACTCAGAACAGGACTTTTTTCACCGCCGGAAACGACCATGACATTGAGTTTATGAAGTCCTGAGGCAAGTGCGGAAACATCGACATCAAGCAAAACGTCAGCACCGCTCAAATTTGTTGTCTTAGCGTTGGACAAACTTGTTTCAGAATCGAACCAATAATAGTATGTATCCTGCGCCTTTAGTTGGGTCTGCACCGCCACGAGAAACAACGTGACTAATGCAAGGTGTCGCAACCTGTTCATTTTTCAGGCATTGCTACTTCAATTTCAACTTTAAGATGCCCGTCGGCGTCAGTCTTCGCAGGCACATCGAATTTGATGAAGCGCGGTGCGTCGGGCAGCACAGAGAACGGTTTAGGACCGCCGTATATGCCTATCTGGCTTCCATGTTCGTCAACCCATGTACCGGCAAGCTCAGGAAGTAGTTCGTAGAACGAGCCCTCGACGAAAGCTTGAAAATCTTTGTAAAAGTCTTCGTTTGTAAATGCCTGAAGTCTAAAATAGTCACCTTTATTAGCAACTATTGCCTTACAATTTGTTGCTCTCACCGAATTTGTAAAGCGCTAACACTTCTGTCAATAATTATGCTGTTATGAATTGAACCGATTCCACCTGGTGTACCCTAATATAACACAATTTGTGAGAATTCTTTCTCGAGCCCCATTACCATCCAAATTCACTCCTTCTAACACACACAATTATAAGCCTTTAGATTGCAATTAGTAAAAATTGCATTTATTGCCGACTATACAATTGTTCATTTCTATGACTTTTTGTTTCGTCATTATCAGTATGGCAATCTAATTCCGCACCAAAACTACATTTTATCTAAATACAATTCATAATTACCACTGCGGAAGGTTTGCGAATACTTGAAATTTAAATTTCTTCAGAGTGACCTTAAGGAAATTCTCTTCATTGTCCCCTGGGGGTAATATACCAACTTTCCACTCTTGTCTGCGAAGAAACCTTCGTCCATTCCGGAGCCTATTATAGTAAGTCCGGATTTGGAAAACCGATTTAAGCCTGTAAATAATCCTGGTGAGAGTGTGATGACATCGCCTTCGGTTGCGGCGCGTCAACAGCTTGCTGCAGAGCTGTATTGCCATAGAACATGGTGCTTTCGTTGTTGTGCGACAGTACTGCGACAACCAACGGTCTGAGCGTCGGCAGCCACATAGCAAATCAGCATGGCTATGACGCAAAACAAAAATTTTTCATAGGAAAAAGCAATCGCCAATGATCCTCAAGCTCAGCGAATTAAATAAAACAAAAGCGTGAGAATCTTATCTATTGCTCGTTTTGTTTCCTGAGGCTCTGGCATGTGCCCATCTGAATAGAACGAGCAACGCGCGGAGCCTCACGCTGTGTATGACGTCCGCTTCCCGACGCACCAAACGCCGGATGAAGCAGATGCTTTCATACCGCAAGACGCCTATCGTTGACTCATCCCGATTCAGATTTTGAAACTGCCAGATTTCAAGAAACCGGGGACAAGCGTCAGACAAACGCTTTATATAATATGTAATATCAGAGCCCGTGCCTGACATACAACCCACCACCTTGCCCACACCGGACTCCGAGGCGGTTGCGTTTGCAAAACTATACAATTTTTCTCTTTCAAGCAAATATAAAACTAAAAATAATCCACGGCTTAAGCTGCGAATTGCTTATGTCACTAAAAAAAGCATTACCTTTTGCATTGCGTAAAAATACGCAATGCACTGCGTAAAATGTCAAGACATGTATAAACGTTCTGAATATAAGACTATTAAATCTCGCGCCTTGAAGAACCTCGTCGTTTTATCAGGTTATAGTCGGTCCTCGCCAGATAGGAAAATCAACTGTTGTGAAAACAAGTGCTTAACGACATTGGAGTTGCCCTATCTTTTTTTATTCTGCCGATGATGTGCCGGCTTCCAACCGAGCGTGGATTGCTGATTGCTGGTCCGCCGCAAGAAGCTTGAAAGAGAAAGCAGAAAACACACCGAATTTATTCTTGTCATTGATGAAATCAAAAAAAAATAGCCAATTGGAGCGAAATTATCAAGAAGGAATAGGATTCCGATACATTTAACGACTGTAATATAAAGGTTTTACTTCTTGGCAGCAGCAGTGCTGTTAGAGAAGGGTCTGTCGGAGTCACTTGCGGGAGGGAGGTTTGAGGAGATTCGCATGAGCCATTGGAGCTATAAGGGAAATGAAAGACGCGTTCAACCTTTCGTTGCCGGAATACCTATATTACGTGCATATCCGGGTGCTGTGTCCCTTATTGGCGATTATGAACGGTTTCAACAATATATCCAGTCTGCAATCATTGATTCGACCATTAACAAGGATATACTTATGGACACTCCTGTCGGCAAGCCGGCATTGTTAAAGCGGCAAACTTTTTGAATTGGGAGCCGCATATTCAGGAGAATTGCTTTCGCTCAACAAGATGCTGGGAATGCTTCAGGATGCAGGGAATACATCGACATTACTTTCATATCTGAATCTTCTTAATGACAGCGGATTACTGTGTGGGCTGCAGAAATTCAGCATTGACATGGCAAGGAGGAAAGCGAGCATACCAAAATTGCAAGTCTACAACAATGCGCTTAAAACTTGCATATCTGAACACACCACGTTTGAAAATGCTTTTGACAGACCGACGTCTGTGGGGGAAGAATTTTGAGTCTGGTATCGGTTTCTTACCTGGTTAATCAGTCATTCAAGCACCGTTTTGATGTATTCTATTGGCGTGAGCGCGACAAGGAGGTAGACTACATACTGAAAAAAGGGAATTTCGGTCGTCGCGATAGAGGTAAAAAGTAATTCTGAACAAGATACGGCTGGTCTCTATGCTTTCAGACAGAAATTCTTCCAAAGACAGCTTTCATAGTCGGCGACGGTGGCATAGCGCCGGAAGAATTTATGACAATGGATATCAACTCTCTCTTTTAAAGCTCCCTTTTTATACGTCAACAATGATATCCCCATTGTTAAAAAACGGTATAAAGAGGCCGCTTCGGACGGGAGCGGTCTCTTCGACCATTATGTATGGTTGTTATCAGTTGTTCTCCTCGGGGTGCCTTGTCGATGAGGTCGAGGAACTGGTCGAGCTTGGGGTGATGATGATTTCGGTGCGGCGGTTGCGCTGGCGTCCGATCTCGGTGCTGTTGTCGGCGATGGGGTTGTATTCGCCGCGACCGCCGGCTGTCATGCGCGAAGAGATTCACGCCGAAGTCGTCCTGAAGAATGCGGACAATAGATGTGGCGCGGAGAGCGGAAAGATCCCAGTTGTCCTTGAGGTCCTGGCGCGACATCAGGCGTACGTCGTCGGTATTGCCCCCTACGAGGACATCATAGTCGCTGTAGTCCTTGATAATCTTGGGCGATTTTTTGCCAAGTGTCTGCATAGCGCGTTCGTTAACCTCGTAGCTGCCCGATTTGAAGAGCATGTTGTCGGCAAGAGAGATGTAAACAACACCTTTGAGCACCTTGACATTGACTTCATCGGTCTCCGAAGGCGTGAGCGAACGCGTGAGGTTCGTCACGAGGGTGAGGTTGAGCGAGTCCGGACTTGCTCTTGGCATTCACGAGCTGCTGGATATACTTGTTTTGAGGGCATTGATCTGGGTCGACAAGCTTCTCGATGTTAACGCTGCCCTGGGCGTTGTTCGTAAGACTCTTGTCGAGAGAAGTCTGAGGTTTGCATAACTGTCCTTGAGCTCCTTTTGTTGTTGCGGCGCTCCTGTTCGAGGAGGGCTTCAATGGTCTGTGCTTTCGACGAGCTTTTGTGATAGTTCTCAAGCAGGTCGTTATAGTCTTTGGTAAGCTGTTCGTGCTTCGACTGGAGAGCCTGATAGTCCTTCTTGGCAACACAGCCGGTGAGTGGGGAGGCGCATAGGAGCGCTCCGCCAGAAATGAGTGCGATTAGTTTAGTGTTCATAACTGTTCTATATTGATTATGTTTATATTATTTTTGACAATGTGGGGAATACCCCTCGCACAGCAACGTACGACCGTAGCAATGATGAGGGGGAAGAATGCGGGGTTCGCCGACTGCGGTATCCACCACCACAGCCCGAGCATGAGAACGAGCGCGGCACCGCAGGCTGCGAAAATATATTCTCAATATCTTTTTTGCGCTGAGCGCACCCACGATAGCGCAGGCACAAGCAGACAGAGGGGGTTGAGCCATATAATAAAGATAGTTCGGCGACGTCGCTTCGTGAACCGACACAAAGATGAGGAAAGTAAGCAGACATCCTGTCAGACCAAGAACGGCGAACCACATGGCATCGAATCCTTTCATCGGGCGGTGGTGCATTCTTCCGTAGACGGTCACTCCTACTGCGACGGCAAGGAAAAGCCAGCACACAAACAGCGGCGACAGAAACCAGGGTGTCGGACCGTCGGGAACAGCATCGGCAGGAGTGTCGACAACAACAAATGAATTCTTGACAAGCCGACGTCCTCCTACGGTAGCGCCGTCGAGCATACCGTCGAGTTCGGCGGGAGCGAATGCCATCTGCCGTCGGGCGATGGGTCCGTCGATGCCGGAGCCGAGGGGCGAGGTCGATGCCGAACTGATACCACGGATAGTTGGCATGGTAGCGGCGCATTATATTGCGGTAGGTAGGCACGACGAGGGGCTGCGACTCGAAAGGTGCCGGCGCGAGCATGACAGAGTCGCCGAGAGCCGCCTCGACCATATCAAGAGGACGGGTGGCGCAGTTGTCCTTGACGTAATTGTAGCGGTAGACACGGTTTCTGCGGCTGGAGGTTCGTCAGCAGGTACTGCTCCAGGCGCGCCGTCTGCGCGCTGTCAAGATCTATTTCGTGCGCTACCATGCGGCGTCCCTGGCTTTCGTATTCCGTCTGAAAATATACGAAAGGATATGCCGCGAGCATATAGTCGGTCTCGCCTTTGACAAATCGCCCGATGAAATTAGGCGACTTGAAATCGAACACTCCCCAGTTGTATGCCGTGGAACTCAGGCTGTCGGCAACGACAAGCGCCGTGTGCCCTTCAAGCTCGTAGATGATGTTCCCGGGGTAAACATTTACAATGAAAACACGCGGCATAGCTCCGCGGCGAGTGCCGCAAGCGCGATGATGAATGACAGAAGCAGACGTTTCATTGTGGTTGGTGACGAAAAGGATTATATAAAGGTTTGATTCCCTTTTCCGCCGCAAGTTTTAATCAGGTAGTGAAAAAGCGTGCGTCGCGATTGTCTTCGATCTCGCAGTCTTTGATAGCCTGTTTGAGGTTTGAGGCGAAATATCCCACCTCAAAGGGGACACTGAGGCAGCCCGAAGAGCGCCATGATTTCATTGCCGTCGACAGGGTTGCGCCGGTTGCGCTCGACGTCTTTGGCATGAGTGTCGCGGAATTTCTGCTCGACGATGTCGAAATTGGCAAGATAGCGGCTCTTACGTGCCTCGTCCTTTGCTCGTTATGTCGGCGCGGGCAGAATCATGAGGTCGGCGAGGTCCTTCCTCTGCATAGTTTGCGAGACGGCGCACGGCGCTGTCGGTCACCTCGTCCTCTACAAGGGGCTATAGGGCGCATGTGCAGCTCGACGAGCTTCGACACATAGCGCATTTCCTGTCCTAAAGGGAACTTCATGCGGCGGAAAATGGTGTTCACCATCTTTGAGCCCACGAAATTATGGTTGTGGAAAGTCCAGCCGCGTTCCGGGTCGTAATGCTTTGTGACGGGCTTGCCGATGTCGTGGAGCAATGCCGCCCAGCGGAGCCATATATTGTCGGAAGCAGCGGCAACGCTGTCGAGCACTGTCATGGTGTGTTTGAAATTGTCCTTATGTCCACGACCCTTCACCACCTCTATGCCCTTCATGTGTGCCAGCTCAGGGGGAGGATACGGTCGAGCAGTCCGGTCTGCAAGCAGTTCCCAGCCTATCGAGGGGCGCGGTGCCGCCATGATCTTGAAAAGTTCGTCTTTTATGCGCTCGGCGGTGATGATGCCTATCCGGTCGGCGTTGCGTGTGATGGCGCCGAGCGTCTCCGGGTAAATATCGAAACCGAGCTGAGGTGCGAAACGGATAGCGCGCATCATGCGCAGCGGGTCGTCGCAGAACGTTATGTCGGGGTCGAGGGGAGTGCGGATGATGCGCCTGTCGAGGTCGCCGAGTCCGTCATAGCGGTCGATGAGTTCACCGAAAGCGTCGGCATTGACGCGTATCGCCATTGCGTTGATGGTGAAATCGCGTCGCGCCAGGTCGTCGTCGAGGGTACCGTCTTCGACAACCGGGTTGCGCGAGTCGTGGCTGTACGACTCACGGCGTGCGCCTACAAACTCCAGTTCGAGCTGCCTGCGGCTCACCTGAGCCGTACCGAAACTGCGGTAGACGGCAATATGTGTTCCTTTGCCGAGTGCCTCAGCGACAGCCTCGGCAAGTTCTATGCCCGAGCCTACGGTGACGAAATCGATGTCTTTGGAATGCCGGTGCAACAATAGGTCCCTTACATATCCTCCGACGCATAGCACTCGCGCCCGAGCGCATCGGCGGCGTCGCCGACAGTTCTGAATACCTTCGATTTGAGCTTTGTCCTGAGATTCATCTGTCAGTCGAGTTGCACGGGAGCTACGGGTGCGTTTGTTATGCACTCGCCGCCTTTGTCAGTAACTATATATGTATTTTCCACGCCGACCGCACCGATGCCTGGAATTACGAATTTCGGTTCTACGGCAATGACATTTCCGGCCTGGGTATGTCTTTCGAGCGTGGAGCGAGCACGGGAGCTTCGTTTACCTCAATGCCTATACCGTGTCGACGAATCCGGCATGACTTCTGTGCCCCATGAAGTAGTCTGCCATCGAGGCGTCCTCCGCCATGGCAGCTGCTCTGGCGTATAGCTCCGAAAGCCTTTGCGCCCGGGCGCATCATGCCGGCAAGTTCATCGCAGATAGCCGCGGAAAGCTCGTTTGCCTTACGCGCCTCTTCCTTGGCTCACCGCTATAGAAGCAGCGCGTCATGTCGGTCATATAGCTGTGAAATTGCCGTTCATATCCACCATGACGGGAAATCCGGGACGGATGACGGTTCCGTCGGCACCGACAGGCAATGACGGGTCGGCTCCTGCTCCACCCATGGCGAAATCGTATGGCGAAGGGGTATCTCCGTTCTCTCCCGTAAGGACATTGCCCATATAGAGCTCCATGTCTCCGCCGGATATCCGGAATATGCCCAGACAGCCTTCCAGACGCAATTCACGCTCGATTTCGATCTGAAGTTCTATGTCGGACATGCCTTCTTTGTAGAGATGCGGAATGCGCTCGTAGACAATAGTCTGCTTCTCGCCTGACAGTCGCAGCGCAGCCTGCTCCGCCGCTGTCTTGACAGCGCGGGCGTTTTTCTCAGTACCGGGCGAGACATTACCGCGCGGCTCTTCCGAACTGGAAGGCTGTACAAAGTCGGCGTGCTTCGTTATATGTCATGGCATCGAGTTCCAGCGCCACAGGTGCTCCGACGGCGATGCCGTCTTCGGCAAGCAGCGGGGCTATTTCCTCGGGCTTGCGGATATGGTGCACGAGCTCGCCGGGACGATGGTGCAGACCGGAAGGCTGCCGCACGAAATAGACTGGAGCATCGGCGTCGGACATTATGTAGATGAAGCCGCGGAATACCCTGCCGGTGAGGTAATATATGTTTGCGTTCGAACGTATGAGCGCGGCGCCGATTCCGGCAGCACGCATTCCTTCTCTCACTCGCCCGAGACGTTTCTGCTGCTCGTCGTCACCGAGCATGTTTATCTGGAGATAATCACTTGCTTGTTTCATGTCAGTAAGCTATATAGATTAAGTAGATCTTCCGGGGCACGCAGCACAAACTCGGCTCCGACGACGTCTGTGCCGAATCCATAGCTTGCCCAGGCAAAAGGAACGCCTGCACGGTGCGATTCGTCGCAGTCGCGCTGAACATCGCCGACGTACAACGGCTTTCTTAGTTATAACGTTCGACGATGGTGCGTATGTTCACATCTTTCTCACATCCGTTTTCTCCGAAGGAGATGGTCGGTCATAATTTCGCCGAGACCTGTGAATTTCAGAAAGTTCCGGATTCCGTCCGGACCGCAGTTGCTCACCATAAACAGCCGGCTGTTGCGCGAAAGTTCCTCAAGTGTTTCCCTGACACCAGGATACAGCCTTCCTCCAAGAACGGGCATCATGGAAGACTCATTGGCAAAGAGTCTTTCGAGAAACTCCTCCCCTTGCCGGCACGTCGCCGACGAGCACACGCATGATGTCGCCTATGGGACGTCCCATAAGAGGGACGAGCCTGTCGTAGCTAACCTGCGGAGAGCGCAGACCGGTCTGAGCTATCGTGGCATTCCAGATTGCGCAATAGCTGCCGACGGCATCCCACAATGTGCCGTCCATATCGAAAATATAGCCATCAAACTTTGCTGACGGTCATAGTATCAATTATTGTCGGGCAGATAAGTAAGCCCTATCAGTTCTATATCGTGCAATGTGTCTGTCCGCATGATATGCCTCAGCCCTATCCGCTGTTGCTGCTGCAAGGGGGAACATCGCGTATGATAGTGTCGGAAATGCAGAACGACGCTCCGGTGCCTTTGCCACGCCAGCGTCCGTAGTCGTCGGCGAGTATGATGTTGAAAGTGTCGCAGCATCCGCCGCCCTCGTCAAGATTATAGTCCACCTCCAGCCAGATATTGCTGTATTCGTAAGCGGGAGTGTGCCTTAATGTCAGCACAAAGTCGCCCGACGCAGAGCGGTTTTTCAGAGTGTCGACCACGTATTCGATACCATCGGCATAAATCCACTGTGCATCGTCAAAAGTGGTGAAAGCGCTGAAAAAAGTTATCGTCGCCATTTCCATGATGCCCCCGATGCTGCAGGATGCCGCCAGAAGAGCGACACCTGCCATTGCTGTCATTCTAATCTTTTTTTTCCTGACGTTCATCGGTATTCCTGCCTTCTTTGGAGTCGTCCTGATTGCGTTTCTTAGGTTTGAACTTCTTGTTTTTCTGTCCCTGCGGCGCCCTGTCGTTGTTCTGCGGAGCCTCTTTGGTGTCTGCCTGATTCTTCTGCTGTCCACCGTCCTGACGCGGCTCGCGGCGGTTCTGATCCTGCGGCTTGCGACGTTTCTTCTTTTTTCTTGTCGAAGCGGCTGATATCTTCCTCACCTCCGAGTATATCGCCGAAGTCGGAACGCGGCTAGCCTTTTTCTCCGGTTCCTCGGTCAGAGTGAGAGGTTTCTCACCGGCTTTGTTGAGTTCAATTATCTCGAACACGCGCTTTGCCGGCAATGTAACCAGATTGGCTGCGATGCTTTTGTCGGTAGAGTATGTGACAAGGCGGTTGAAGATGTCGGATTTGAAATGATAGTATGTCGCATGTCTGCCGTTTCGAGCCTTACATCTCTCGGCGGCATACGCCTGGAGGCCTCGACGTAGACATCGACCTCGAAATTGAGGCAGCATTTCAGTTTGGCGCATTGTCCTGCCAGTTTCTGCGGGTTGAGTGAGATGTCCTGATATCGTGCGGCGCTTGTAGCGACAGATACGAAATTGGACATCCACTGCGAGCAGCATAGCGGACGTCCGCACGGTCCTATACCGCCGATACGTCCCGCTTCCTGGCGTGCGCCTATCTGCTTCATCTCAATGCGGACCTTGAATGTTTCCGCAAGAATCTTGATGAGCTGGCGGAAGTCGACGCGCTGGTCGGCGATATAATAGAATATCGCCTTATTGCCATCGCCCTGATACTCGACGTCGCCGATCTTCATATTCAGCCCGAGCTCTGCGGCAATCTTGCGCGAGCGTATCATTGTGTCGTCTTCGCGAGCCTTCGCCTCTTCGAATTTTTCTATGTCGCTGGGTTTTTGCCTTGCGAAAAACACGCTTCACCTCAGCGGATGCATTCCGGGGATTCGCCTTGCGCATACGCAGCTCCGCGAGGGCACCTGTCATGGAGACGGTGCCTATGTCGTGACCGGGTGCAGCCTCGACAGCGACGACGTCGCCTATGACAAGCGGCAGATTGGTCGCATTGAGGTAGTATCCCTTTCGGGTGTTCTTGAACTGCACTTCGACGATATCGCTGTCGGCATCCGCCGGGGATATCTTCAAGCCAGTTGAAACTATGAAGCTTGCGCCGCTTGCAGTCGCCGATTCTCGGACAATGACATCCGGTGTTTTCGGGTGCGCTGTCCTGAGATGGCATTCCGTTTTCTTCGGGCTCGCGCATGAGCGCGTCCCCTGCTGTTATCGGTAGTTGCCATGGCGCCTTATTTGGCGAAACTTACTGAGCGTGTCTCGCGGATGACGGTGATCTTCACCTGGCCGGGATATGTCATCTCATCCTGGATGCGGCGTGCTATTTCAGACGAGAGTTTTTCGGTCTCGGCATCGTCGATCTTGTCGGCTCCGACAATCACGCGGAGCTCACGACCTGCCTGGATGGCGTAGGTCTTGATGACGCCGGGATATGACATGGCAAGCTGCTCGAGGTCGTTGAGACGCTTGATATATGCCTCCACAATCTCGCGGCGGGCGCCGGGACGGGCACCGGAGATGGCGTCGCAGACCTGCACGATGGGTGCGAGGAGCGATGTCTGCTCCACTTCGTCGTGGTGAGCGCCGATGGCATTGCAGATTTCCGGTTTCTCCTTGTATTTCTCGGCAAGCTTCATACCGAGAAGTGCGTGCGGCAGTTCGGGCTCTTCGTCGGGCACCTTGCCGATATCGTGCAGCAGGCCTGCGCGGCGCGCCTTCTTGGGATTAAGTCCGAGTTCGGATGCCATGACGGCGCAGAGGTTTGCTGTCTCGCGCGAGTGCTGAAGGTTCTGCCCGTAGCTGGAGCGGTATTTCATCTTTCCGACAAGGCGGATAAGTTCGGGATGCAGACCGTGGATGCCGAGGTCGATGGCAGTGCGCTGTCCTGTCTCGATTATTTCCTGCTCTATCTGCTTGCGCACCTTTGCGACAACTTCCTCGATGCGTGCGGGGTGTATTCGTCCGTCGGCGACGAGCTGATGCAGCGCCAAACGTGCTATCTCGCGGCGCACGGGGTCGAAGCCGCTGAGAACGATAGCCTCGGGAGTATCATCGACAATGATTTCAATGCCTGTAGCGGCCTCGATGGCGCGGATGTTGCGTCCTTCGCGACCGATGATGCGTCCCTTGATTTCGTCGGAGTCGATATGGAAGACTGTCACAGAGTTCTCGATGGCAGTTTCTGTTGCGACGCGCTGTATGCTCTGTACGACGATGCGACGGGCTTCCTTGTTTGCGGTGAGCTTTGCATCGTCCATGATGTCGTTGATATACGATGCCGCAGCTGTCTTGGCTTCGTCCTTGAGGCTTTCGATGAGTTTTTCCTTAGCCTCTGCCGACGACAGCCCCCGAAATGTGCTCCAGAAGGTCCTGTGCCTGATGGTGCATATCGTCGAGCTGTGCCTGGCGGTTGTTGATGACAAGCTGCTGTGCGTCGAGATTCTGACGTAATCCATCGAGCTCGTTGCGTGTGCGCTGGTTCTCGCTCTGCTGTGCGTTGAGCTGGAGCTCACGCTGCTTCATCTTGGCTTCTGCCGACTGCAGTTTCGACATTTTCTGCTGCGCCTGTTTTTCGGCTTCAGAAGTTATCTTGAGGGCTTCTTCGCGTCCTTCGAGAACTTTGTCCCGCTTGAGGTCGTCAGTACCTTGTCGCATGGCGTCTTCCACAATCTGCTTTGCACGTGTAGCGGCAGCCTTTCTCTGAACCAGCAGCGTGATGCCGATAGCGATACCGGCAGCGACGACTGCAATGGCTAAATAAATGAGATACATTAACATTTTATCTATAATGCTGATGTTTAATTAATAAAAAAGCACTCTAAGCCGGGGCACAGTATGCCCTTCGGCGCATGAGTGCGGAAAGATATTCTCTGCGTGCCGGCTTATTCAGCTGCCGGCGCCGCTACTATGAAGGGGTTGCCAAGGCATCCCGTTGATAACCGGGCGTTCAGTCGGTCCCGGCAAGCAGATTGTCGATGCGAGCTTCGAACTCGCCGAGCATGTCCGACTGCGAACGCAGAATGTTGTTCGACTTGTAGAACATGTAAGCGTAGTATAAAGCTACTTTAGCCAATGCAACGTTCTCAGTATCGGCGTTCTTGCCGAAGCGGAACTTTGCAGGTTCTCATTGATTCTTTCAATTATATAACGGTAGAACGACTCTTCGTCCTCCGCGACAGGCAGCCTGAATGGTTCTGCGCCTGCTATTCTGATTATCATCTCGTGTTGATTCGACTGTTCCATCGGCTCGTGGGATGCAGGGCTATATGTCTTTCATCAAGTCAGCGACGCAAGCGTCGATTTCCCGCACTAAATCTGATATAATGCCTCTGGTACCCTCTTTTGCGGACTGTGTTGCCGGAGCAATGGCGCCTGAAATTTTCAGAAAATGAAGTTCAGTGCTCATCTGCTCGTTCTGTCGCCTCAGCGAGTCTATTTCGCCCAGCAGTTCCTGCTGTCGGGCGCGAAGTTCTTCATTGTCGCGTTTTAAGGTTGCGAAACGCGTCACAAGCAGCTCGCATTTGTGCCCCAGACGGCTCAGTTGCTCGGAGAGATCCTTTGCCATTTTTCAAATTTTCACAAAAAGTAACAAATATATGCCGATTTCAAAAAAATTGTGCATAAAATTTGCAACTTTATTCACGATTCGCCTTTTTTCCTTGCCACAGCTCTCTTTATAGCGTTCACAACGTCAACAAGTCCAGAGGGATAGCGAGCGTTCAGTTTTTCGAAAACTCCCGGTGCTCCGTTGTCGAGTTCTGCCGATATGGCGCGATAGTCGTCGGCGCTGATGATTCTGTGGAATGCTGTGATGAGTCCGTTGTCGATAAGAATTGGCAAAATAGTGCATAACTGTGCTCTCCCTGATGTTTTTTGGTCTGTGCTATTTCGGCGACGGAACAGCCGGCGTTGAAAGCACGAGCGTCTCGCGGTATGTCGCTCCGCGCTCCGTGGCGCTCAGTCCGGTGAACTTGCGTATCTCCGATATGAAACGTTTGCCGTAGCGCACTCCCTTGACCTCACCTACGCCGCTTACGGCAAGGAACTCTGTCAGTGTCGTAGGTTTACGCTTCGCCATGTCGAGCAATGCCGCGTCGGTAAAGACGATATACGGAGGCATTCTGCATCCGTGCGACATCGGCGCGGACGGCTTTGAGCTGCTCGAAAAGCTGCTGTACGGGATCGGACGAGACTTCCCTGCCCTTGGCTTTCTTTGTCTTCCGCATCTCGGCGGTGCCTGTGTAGAGCGAGAGGACAAGTTTTTTTTCTTCGCCACGCAACACACGCATGCCCATTGGCGTGGGCCGGAGGTGATTGGCATCCTCATAAGCGATTTCCATCGCTCCGAGCTGCACCATCTGCGTTATATAATCGAGCCATTCTTCCTCAGACAGGTCGCTGCCGCATCGAAAGTGGGCAGTCGGTCGTAGCCGGCGTTGCGTATGTCGAAGCGTGAGACACCGCGAAGAATGCCTATGAGCATACGTATGCCCGCCTTCATTCCCGTGCGCATGACTCCGCTGAGGGCCTTCTGAGCGAGAATAGAACCGTCGAAGCGCTGCGGCGGACGGCGGCAGTTGTCGCAGTTGCCGCAGTCGCACAGCCGTTCCTCGCTAAAATAGCTCAGGAGGATGCGCCGGCGGCACACACGTGCTTCGGCGTATTCCTGCATCCGGCGCAGCTTCTCTTTATTGACAAGCGGCTGCCCCGATTCCTCTGCGAAATTGCGCCGCAGAATCACATCCTGAAGCGAATAGAACAGCACGGCCTCGGCTGGCAGTCCGTCGCGCCCGGCGTCCTATTTCCTGAGTAGCTCTCAATATTACCGGGCATGTTGACGTGCACCACCCCGGATATTGCTTTTTGTCGATGCCCATGCCGAAAGCGACAGTGGCACACACCACCTGGGCACGCCCGGCAAGGAAGGTGCGCAGGGAAGCGTCGCGTGCGTTAGGCGACATGCCGGCATGGTAACACACGGCACGCAGACCGAGCGCGGACAGCGCCGCCGTGGCTTCCTCGGCGCCTTTGCGGGAGAGGCAATAGACAATACCGGAATCCTGAGGATATTTCTGAGCGAGGCGCACGATGAACTGATTGCGCTGCCTCGCGCCCGGATTGGCATATACAGAGAGGGATATGTTCGGGCGGTCGAACGATGACAGAAGGCAATAAGGGTCGTTCAGATGCAGCTGGGCTATGATGTCGCTACGCGTCAGCCTGTCGGCAGTGGCTGTCAGAGCCATGACAGGAACTCCCGGGAAAGTGTCCTTGACTTTGGAAAGTTCGGTATAGACGGGTCGGAAATCGTGTCCCCACTGAGAAATGCAATGTGCTTCGTCAATGGCGAACAGACTGACCTTTATCCGGCTGAACCAGTCGAGATCGGCAAGCAAGCGCTCCGGCGAAACGTAGAGAAGCTTTATCTTTCCTGCTGCTGCAGCTTCCATGATGCTGCGGTTGTCGCCTTCGTTCTGATTGGAATGGAGGGCGGCAGCGGGGATACCGTTTGCAATGAGCCCCTGCGTCTGGTCCTGCATGAGCGCTATGAGGGGCGACACCACAAGCGCGCACCCTTCCGGGCGCCATAAGGCCGGAATCTGATAGCATATCGACTTGCCGCCGCCGGTAGGCATGATGACGACGGCATCACGCCCTGAAGCGACAGCCTCAATCACTTCGAACTGCCCGGGACGGAACGAATGATAGCCATAGAAACGGGAAAGAAGAGCCTCGGCTCTTGTGCGCATAGATTCTGTCATAACAACTGCAAAGTTACTCAATAATCCACGACGCCACAAAAAAATACAGTATGTCAAGGTACGCGTGCCGGCGGTTTGTCTTTGGGACGCGGAGCAGGCTACCGCTATATAGGTCGGGGAGCTGCCTCTTCATGAGGCGGAGCGTCCTGAGGTGCTTTCGGCGGTCTTGAATCGTCAATCTCGACGATTATGGGAACGGACGCCGACTGCACGGGCGGAATGAGCAGACTTTCGGGAAGCGCCTCGGCACGGATATGACAGAGATTGGTAAGCTTTGCCAGCCAGAAGGAGTATTTCCTGAGTTTCCGTCCGGCAGGCATAACGGTGTGTATTATGAGTACGCCGCAATCGGACAGCTGCGGATAGAGAGCACAATATAGGTTGTCCCAACGGACGTTACGTCCTTTTGCTCCGTAGAACGGAGATGCGGATTTGTATTTCTCGACATTCAGCATCAGGGTGAAGTCTGAGGAAAGTCCACGCGGGGCATCGGGATTGCCGGGTGTGAACATTATAATCTGCTTATGCTTCGGCGGTCGTTCGCCACGGGGATGGATTAGTACGCCGTAAAGTGTCCTCACAGAGGCTGAGACAGTATTTCTGGTACTGCTTCAACATATACGTGGAGTCGACTCCGGGCGGATCTATCACCAGTACGGGCTTGGAACGGAATGTTTTTCTGGCTTTTTCGATGGGTCGTATGACGGCGAGCTCGGCACGTGTGAGTTTCCTGCCGAGGAATTTGGCGAAGCCGAACTCCCACGGTGCTTCCGTGAGTATCCGCTGCTTCGCGGGCTGCGCTAATATGTGGCTTTGCCGTCTGATTTTCATCAAGCGGCAAAGATAACAGCTACGGCAAGAATCCGGACTGCATTTTGCCGCTGACGAGGGGAAAGAAGACAGGGAGGCAAGCCTCCTGCACAGTACAAAAATGAGACCAAGCCTTGCGGCTCAGCCTCATAATATGCAGCAATATGGCAAACACCTTCTTAATGAAGAATGACTTTCTTGCTATATTTTTTCTGCTGTTATGATGTGCAATCACTCGCCTCCGGAAGGTTTATATACTCTCTTCTGCGTTGTCAGACAGAGGAATTATATACAACATGTCCGTGGGCGTCTGTCACTGATATGAGATTCTTGCCGGAAAGACCTGTGATCTGATAGTTTTCCCGGTCACAATTATGAGAGGCTCGGGCTGTTTTCCACTTCTGCCATAGATGATTGTACATTTACGACTTTAATGCCAATCTTTTCGGATGTCGCCCTCATCCAACGAGGCAAACGCACGGAAAGCGGAAAGACCGGTTTCTTTGTTCGCTCTTTTCAGGCATCCCTCTTCTGACAGGACATAGTGATTGTCAGGTATTGTGGATAGATTCATGAACGTGCCGATGAGGATACCAAGTCTTCTTTCGGTGTACACGGATTAAGCTGCAGATTGTTTCTCTTTATAAACAAATATCCGTATTTCGTGCTGTCTTTCAGTATAAATGGAAATTCCTGCTTCTACCACGGACTTTTTTCAGTGACAAGAGAGTCTGATTCCAGGGTTCTTGGGGCAACATCATCTGGAGTTCGTTGAGGTCTTCAGAATTGACATTTACAGGCAGACATACTGAATTGTATTCGTACGGGAGGTGGCGGATGTAATGCAATCTGTCAGTCATTATACTTTCCGTCAAATTAAAGTCCAGTCCGTCCACAAAAGTTTAATCCGCCGGTATCTGTCGCCGCCACATACATTATACGCCTCCAATACGGGTCCTGTTGACTCAGTTATAAAAGAATTCATTTTCTGACGGCAAGCCCAAGTCGACCAGAACACTGTCTCCCGTCTTACTTTCTACCTTGAAATAATTCATCGGCTGTTGTGTTTCTTCCATATTACCGTCTTTAACGAGCAGAGGACGCCAATAACCTTGAACGAAGGGCTTGGGATCCCAGGGATAATCGGTCTTGTTTAATTGTTCGGCAAGAGTCCTGAATTGCTGCCTGTCTGCCTTTGTCAGATTCCGGGCGTCAAGGTCGTAATCCTTTCCTTGACCGTATATAGCATCCTGCAAGGTAATAGCAATTACTGAATATATAAGATGAATCGTCAAATATGTATGATGCTGCAATATTCCCCACGGTGCAATTTTTCTGCTTCGACTATTATGTCGCCCATATTGAAGCAGTTTTTAGCGGTGCTTCCTGAACGGTTCCCATGAGAATCCCCAATTTACCCATAAATTATAGGTGAGTCCGCCTATGCTGATGTCGTTTGCTTTTGCGTGGACTATTCCGGCGTTATAACAGTTTCTAAGACTTCCCGAACCACCGGCTATGCCTCCCATAAAAAGCATCCCTGTAGCGAAGAGACACATAACCGGCGTTGTAACTTGATATTATTGAAGACTGCGAGGTGTTGTTTCCGACGATACCACCGACATGTTTGCCGCAGCCTATGTCTCCGATGTTGACGCAATTCCTTACGATGCCTGAAGATCCTTCCGAGCCATCCGGCTATTCCTCCTGTGTCGTTGCCGCTGCCGAAAAGTGGATACAGCTCCATAATTGATGCAGTCTCTCACTTCTCCGTTTATCTTTCCAACGATTCCGCCTGTGCTTTTTCATGCCGGAGATCACTCCGTGATTTGCCGATTCATATATATGTGAATGAAAAATTCGCCCAGCGGCAGGATTCCTCCGGCAAACCATTCCGATGAGACATTCCCCTGTTGAGGCTGCCATGGATCTCGCCACAATAGCTTTTTTGCCGGCTATTCCTCCACAGAGGCTTTTCACGCTTGAAGTGGAGATAGTGCCATTATTGCTGCTTGAATATACTTTCGGGAGTATAATAAGTGTTATAGCTGCGACCTCCGTTAAGATTGCCGACGATGCCACCGACGAATACGCTGTCGACATCACAAGTTATGTCGGCAAAATTCTCAGGAAGCCATGGATGCTTGAGTTGAAATTGTTGAACCGGCAATGCCCCCATACATGATCCCGGAGAGATGGCTGTGAGTTTGCCATGATTGATGCAGTTCGGACGGATGAAGAATTTGAACCGACTATTCCTCCAATGCTTGCATCATGGTCACTTTCCACACTGCCGCGATTGACGCAACCGGAAAATATGAGCCGCCTATCGAGCCTGATATTCCACCGACAGGTCCCCATCTTGTGACTTGATCTTTCCAATGTTCAGACAGCTGTCTATTCTCGCGTTAGCTGACCCTGTTATACCTCCGTATCAGCAATTCCAGCTATCTCCGTATTCATCAGGGTAGCTCCATCCCATTATCAGTCCTTTGTTGGTGCATTTCGTGATTACTCCGTCCAAAATGCTGCCGGCGATGCCTCCTCCCCTGATGAGTGGGACCTATCGCCCTGACGGTAGCGGAATTTTCGCAATCGAGATAGTCCCTTTGCACATGCCTACCACTGCGATGCTTTCTCCGGCGCAGAAATAGCTATCTGTGATCTTAAGGTTCTTTATTGTCGCTTCTTTGGGCAGTACAGAGAAGAATCCTACTTCCTTTCCCTCGGGATTATTGTAATAAAGTCCTGAGATAGTATGACCTCCTCCGTCGAAGAGACCATAGAACCCATGCCCATAAGAATCCTCACTCAACGGAGTCCATTTGTCTGAAAGTCAGGCTGTCGGCGGAAAGTGAACCGTCGGCATTCAATCTCACTCCCTCTGTTGAATGAAATGTCTCTTGTGAGAAGGTAATACTTCCCTTGGTGAAGAATTCCCTGATTTCTCCATTCTCTGACGCAAGATGTGCAGGTCAAAAGCGTCTTCAATGATATACGGTGATTCAATCGTCCCTTCTCCGGATAACTTATCTGTCTCCGATACATCGTCTGCCAAGGCGCCGATAGAAAATAGGGAAATGGCAAGCAACAGACTGCTTCTTTTCATAATTAATTGGTTTTGAACTTATTTATGCCTGTTGTCCTCCTGATTAGGCAGTTAATGCAAAACACAAGAAAAGAGGGACTTCTTCGACTTCCTGACGGTAGTCCAGGCATCGCCAAACGCCTCAAACCCAATCGGAAAGAAAGAATAAATGCCCTCTCTGTTGAGTCTGTATGCTTATGACAAGGCGAATCTTCGCTGCTTTATGCAAAAGACAAAACAGAAGAGCGTAAATCCTTCTTTCTAAGGGTTTTGTTCGATATTTGGCGATTTCGGGCTACCTTGAAAAGAAAGCTAACGCTTTTTCCAGATTGACCGGATTTCTCCCCCGGTCAATGTGCAAAGTTAACATTATTTTGGGATTTTACACTCTCCAAGAGCATTTATTCTTTATTTTTATACGGATTCTTTCATTAAAATAGCAAGCGTCTGTGCATATCCCAATAAAAATGTAGCGGATGCCCGGTTTTTACCCCAAGAAAAGTGTAGTAAAAGTGCATTTTTACCCCAATAAAATGTAGCAGCGTCAGAGATTTTCAGAATAACAAGCTACACAGCAGCCTCTTGTAAGCAATAGTGGCTAAAAAGGGAGGGGTAAAAAAGAACTGCGCCGGATGACGCAGTTCTTATTATGACAAGTGGATGTATTATCAGTCGTTGAGGACTTCTTCTGCTTCGCGGACGTTCTTCTCGGTGGAATAGTCATCGGCGAAGTCGTCGTCTTTGCTTGTGACGATGATATCTTCGTATTCGCGGAGACCTGTACCGGCAGGGATGAGGTGACCGCAGATGACATTTTCTTTCATGCCTTCGAGGAGGATCGCTCTTGCCTCGGATAGCAGCTTCGTTGAGAACCTGGTTGTCTCCTGGAAGGAAGCTGCGGAGATGAAGCTGGACGTCTGGAGGGCTGAACAGGGTGATACCCTGGAGAATCTGCTCTCGGAAGTAGCGGGCTGTGCGTCGCGGACAATGACCTGACGGAGGTCGCGCTGCTTGAGGAGCGAGTTTCGTCGCGGAGCTTGCGGGCGGTGATGATCTGACCTTCGTGGGCGTCTCGCTGTCGCCGGGATCGACGACATACTTCTTGCCCCCAGATGCGGTCGTTCTCATCCATGAAGTCGCGCTTGTCAACAACCTGCTGCTCAAGGAATGCGGTGTCGCCCGGATCGATGATGTTCACTTTGCGCATCATCTGGCGCACGATTACCTCGAAATGCTTGTCGTTGATCTTCACGCCCTGCATGCGGTAAACGTCCTGAACCTCGTTCACGATGTACTCCTGCACGGCAGTCGGGCCCATGATGTTGAGGATGTCGGTGGGCGTAATGGCACCGTCGGAGAGCGGAGTGCCGGCACGCACATAGTCGTTCTCCTGCACGAGAATCTGCTTCGACAGGGGCACGAGATATTTCTTCTCCTCGCCGAGTTTGGAGATAACCGAGATTTCACGGTTACCGCGTTTCACGCGGCCGAAGTGAACTTCGCCGTCGATTTCGCTGACGATGGCGGGGTTGCTCGGGTTGCGGGCCTCGAAAGCTCGGTAACTCGGGGCAGACCGCCGGTGATATCGCCGGCGCCACCGGTGGAGCGGGTAATCTTCACGAATACTTCGCCCGGTTTCACGTCCTGACCCTCCTCGAGCATGAGGTGGGCGTTAACGGGGAGTGCATATGTCTTGAGGATGTTGCCCTGGGCGTCGACAATCGATGCTTCGGGCACCTTGGTACGGTCGCGGCTTTCGATGATAATCTTCTCGCGGAGACCCGACTGCTCGTCGGCATCCACGCGGTAGGTGACGTTCTCCACGAGATTCTCGTAGTGAATCTTGCCACCAACCTCGCTGACGATAACGGCGTTGAAGGGGTCCCATTCGCAAATCACGTCGCCGACCTTCACATTGGCGCCATCCTTGAAGTAGAGTTTCGAACCGTAGGGGATGTTGGCCGAGGTAAGCATCATCTTTGTCTTGGGATCAATGATACGCATTTCGGTCAGACGGCCGATAACCACTTCGACGGAGTTGCCTTCGGGAGATTTCTCGTCGGTGGCAACGGTGCGGAGTTCCTCAAGTTCGAGGATACCGTCGTAGCGCGATGTGATGGTGGAGATGGCGGCGATGTTCGATGCCACACCACCGACGTGGAACGTACGGAGAGTAAGCTGAGTACCCGGCTCACCGATTGACTGTGCCGCGATGACACCCACGGCCTCGCCCATCTGGACGGGACGGTGTGTGGCAAGGTTGCGGCCATAGCACTTGGCACATACACCATGCTTCGACTCGCAGGTGAGCACCGAACGGATTTCAACCGATTCGATGGGCGAAGCATTGATGCGGTCGGCAGCGGCGTCGTTGATTTCCTCGCCGGCCTTGACGATAATCTCGCCGGTGGTGGGGTCAATGATGTCGTGAACCGACACACGGCCGAGGATGCGCTCGCCCAGCGATGCCACAACCTCGTCGTTGTTCTTGATTTCACGGCATACCAGGCCACGCAGCGTGCCGCAGTCCTCTTCGCGGATAATCACGTCGTGGGCCACGTCGACCAGACGGCGGGTAAGATAACCGGCGTCGGCGGTTTTAAGCGCGGTATCGGCAAGACCCTTGCGGGCACCGTGGGTTGAGATGAAGTATTCCAGCACGGACAGACCCTCCTTGAAGTTCGCAAGAATCGGGTTCTCGATAATCTGGCCGCCTTCGGCACCGGCCTTCTGCGGTTTGGCCATAAGACCACGCATACCGGCCAGCTGACGGATCTGGTCCTTAGAACCACGGGCACCCGAATCGAGCATCATGAACACAGAGTTGAAGCCCTGGTCGGCTTCGGTCATCTGCTTCATGAGCACGTCGGTGAGGCGAGAGTTCACATGTGTCCAGATATCGATGATCTGGTTGTAGCGTTCGTTGTTGGTGATGAAACCCATTGCATAGTTGTTCATCACTTCCTCAACCTGCTCGTAACCCTCCTTGACGATGGCCTCCTTTTCAGGCGGAATGATAACGTCGCCGAGGTTGAACGAAAGGCCACCGCGGAACGCCATATAATATCCCATGTTCTTGATGTCATCGAGGAACTGGGCCGAACGGGGGATACCGCATTTCTTGATCACCTTGCCGATGATGTTGCGGAGCGATTTCTTGGAGATAAGCTCGTTGACATAGCCGAGTTCCTTGGGCACGAACTCATTGAAGAGCACACGGCCCACGGAGGTGTTCTCCACCAGACGGCGCACGGGGTTGCCGTTCTCGTCAACGTCGTCAACCATCACGCTCACGGGAGCGTGCAGTGTGACGCGGCCTTCGTTGTAGGCAATCTGAGCTTCTTCGGGGCCATAGAATTTGGAACCTTCACCCTTGGCACCCTTGCGGAGCTTGGTGATATAGTAGAGGCCGAGCACCATGTCCTGCGAAGGAACGGTGATAGGCGCGCCGTTGGCGGGGTTAAGGATGTTGTGCGAACCGAGCATGAGCATCTGAGCCTCAAGAATGGCCTCGTTGCCCAGGGGAAGGTGCACGGCCATCTGGTCACCGTCGAAGTCGGCGTTGAACGCCGTACATGCCAGCGGGTGCAGCTGGATGGCCTTACCCTCGATCATCTTGGGCTGGAATGCCTGGATACCGAGACGGTGAAGTGTCGGGGCACGGTTGAGCAGCACGGGGTGTCCTTTCATCACGTTCTCGAGGATGTCCCATACCACGGGCTCCTTGCGGTCAACGATCTTCTTGGCCGATTTCACGGTCTTCACTATGCCGCGTTCGATAAGCTTGCGGATTACGAAGGGCTTGTAAAGCTCGGCAGCCATGTATTTGGGGATACCGCACTCATGCATCTTCAGCTCCGGACCTACAACGATAACCGAACGGGCCGAATAGTCCACACGCTTACCGAGAAGGTTCTGACGGAAGCGGCCCTGCTTACCCTTGAGCGAGTCGGAAAGCGACTTGAGGCGGTTGGCATCGGTCTTTACAGCCGATGACTTGCGCGAGTTGTCGAGCAGCGAGTCGACAGCCTCCTGAAGCATACGCTTCTCGTTGCGCAGAATCACCTCGGGAGCCTTGACTTCGATGAGTCGTTTGAGACGGTTGTTACGTATGATCACACGACGGTAGAGGTCGTTGAGGTCGGATGTGGCGAAACGTCCGCCATCCAGGGGCACGAGGGGACGCAAATCAGGCGGAATGACAGGCACAGCCTGCAGAATCATCCACTCGGGCTTGTTGCGGTTGGCGCTCGCGCGGAACGACTCCACCACCTGAAGGCGCTTCAGGGCCTCCGTCTTGCGCTGCTGCGAGCCGTCGGTGTTGGCGGTGTGGCGCAGCGAGTAGCTCAGCTCGTCAAGGTTGAGGGTGCTGAGCAGGTCGAGAATGGCCTCGGCGCCCATTTTGGCGACGAACTTGTTGGGATCATCGTCCGGAAGGCTCTGGTTGCCTTCGGGCAGACGCTCCATAAGGTTGAAGTAGTCCTCTTCGGTGAGAAGGTCCATGCGCTGAAGCTCCTCGGCGAAGGGGCCGGGATTGATCACGATGTAACGCTCGTAATAGATTACGGCATCGAGTTTCTTCGACGGAAGGCCGAGCAGATAGCCGATTTTGTTGGGGAGCGAACGGAAATACCAGATATGAGCCACAGGCACAACGAGCTTGATGTGGCCCATGCGCTCGCGGCGCACTTTCTTTTCGGTGACTTCCACACCGCAACGGTCGCACACGATGCCTTTGTAGCGGATGCGCTTGTACTTTCCGCAATGGCATTCATAATCCTTTACCGGACCGAAAATGCGCTCGCAGAACAAGCCGTCGCGCTCGGGCTTGTAGGTGCGGTAGTTGATGGTTTCAGGCTTGAGCACCTCACCCGACGACTTTTCGAGAATCTCCTCGGGCGAAGCAAGGCCGATTGAGATTTTTGAAAATGACGTCTTCGACTTATTTTCTTTTCTAAAAGCCATATTTTGATAAAGAGAGTTTTTTCTGTTTCGATGAAGCGCCCGCGGCAGCGGAGGCCTGGCCTCACGCTGCGCCGACGCGATATTTTACAAGAGTTATTGCTCTAAGTTGATGCTCAGGCCAAGACCCTGCAGCTCGTGGAGAAGCACATTGAGCGATTCGGGGATGCCGGCCGGCGGCATGGGTTCGCCCTTGACAATGGCCTCGTAAGCCTTGGAACGTCCGGTCACGTCGTCACTCTTGATGGTAAGGATCTCCTGAAGGATGTGGGATGCGCCGAATGCCTCGAGCGCCCAAACCTCCATCTCTCCGAAACGCTGACCACCGAACTGGGCTTTACCACCGAGCGGCTGCTGGGTGATGAGCGAGTACGGGCCGATGGAGCGTGCGTGCATCTTGTCCTCAACCATGTGGCCGAGCTTAAGCATGTAGATCACACCCACGGTGGCAGGCTGGTCGAAACGCTCGCCGGTTCCGCCGTCATAGAGGTACGTCTTGCCGTAGCGGGGCACACCGGCCTTGTCGGTCCAGGTGTTGAGGTCGTCGAGGGTGGCACCGTCGAAAATCGGGGTCGAGAACTTCTCGCCGAGTTCACGGCCGGCCCATCCGAGCACGGTCTCGAAAATCTGACCGAGGTTCATACGCGAAGGCACACCCAGCGGGTTCAGACAGATGTCCACAGGCGTACCGTCGGCGAGGAAAGGCATGTCCTCCTGACGTACCACGCGCGACACGATACCCTTGTTACCGTGTCGGCCGGCCATCTTGTCGCCCACGCCGATCTTACGCTTCTTGGCTATGTAGACCTTGGCTATCTGCATGATGCCCGAGGGGAGGTCGTCACCGATTGATATGTCGAACTTCTTGCGGCGCATCTCGGCATCAATCTCCTTGCTTTTGCGCAGATAGTTGACGATGAGGTCGCGGATGAGTTCGTTGGTATGGGCGTCGTTGGTCCATTTGCTGAGGTTCACGGTGTCGAAGTCGACATCCATGAGCGCTCCGGCGCTGAACTTGCCGCCCTTGGGGATAATATCTGTTCCGAGGAAGTCCTTCACGCCCTGCGACACCTTACCGGCGGTGAGGGTCATGAGCTTGCTGATGAGGAGTTCCTTGAGTTTGTGAAGCTTCTCTTCGTATTCCTCGTCGATTTTCGGGAGGAGAGCCTGTGCGGCCTTGTTGGCGCGGCCGCTCTTTGTGGCGCGTGCGAAGAGGTTGCTGCCGATGACAACACCCTTGAGCGAGGGGGAAGCCTTCAGCGAGGCATCCTTCACGTCGCCGGCCTTGTCACCGAAGATGGCACGGAGCAGTTTCTCTTCAGGTGTGGGATCGGATTCGCCCTTGGGGGTGATCTTACCGATCATGATATCGCCGGGAACCACATGTGCGCCGATGCGGATGATGCCGCGCTCGTCGAGGTCCTTGGTGGCGTCTTCCGACACGTTGGGGATATCGCTTGTGAGTTCCTCCATACCGCGCTTGGTCTCGCGCACCTCAAGGCTGTATTCGTCGACGTGCACCGATGTGAGGATATCCTCCTTGACCATGCGCTCGTTCAGCACGATTGCGTCCTCGTAGTTGTAACCCTTCCAGGGCATGAAAGCCACCTTGAGGTTGCGTCCGAGGGCAAGTTCTCCGTTTTCGGTGGCATATCCTTCGGTGAGGATATCACCGGCCTTCACGCGCTGGCCCTTGTTGCAGATAGGACGCAGGTCGATGGTTGTGCTCTGGTTGGTCTTGCGCCATTTGGGGATGCGGTATTCCTTTACAGGCTCTTCGAACGATACGAACTCCTGCTCCTCCGTACGGTCGTAGCGGATGCGGATGGTTGTTGCATCGACAAATTCGATGACACCGTCGCCTTCGGCCATAACCTGAGTGCGAGTCGCGCACGAGCTGGCCTTCGATGCCGGTACCTACGATAGGAGCCTCCGAACGCGCATCAGGGGCACTGCCTGGCGCATCATGTTCGATCCCATGAGTGCGCGGTTGGCGTCATCGTGCTCCAGGAAGGGGATCAGCGAAGCCGCGATAGAGGCAATCTGCTGGGGAGCCACGTCCATGAGCTGCACCTCATTCGGTGCCACAATGGGGAAGTCGGCATCCAGACGTGCTTTCACACGCTGGTTGACAAAATTGCCGTTGTCATCTAGCGGGGCATTGCCCTGTGCAATCACCTTGCCCTCCTCAACTTCGGCGGTGAGGTAGGTCACATGTTCGTTGTCGAGGTCCACGCGGCCGTCGGTAACGGTACGGTAGGGGGGTCTCGATGAATCCGAGGTCGTTGATCTTGGCATACACGCAAAGCGACGAGATCAGACCGATGTTCGGGCCTTCAGGGGTCTCGATCGGGCAGAGACGGCCGTAATGGGTGTAATGCACGTCTCGCACCTCGAAGCCGGCACGCTCGCGGCTCAGACCGCCGGGGCCGAGGGCCGACAGACGGCGCTTGTGGGTGATTTCGGCCAGCGGGTTGGTCTGGTCCATGAACTGGCTCAGCGCGTTGGTACCGAAGAATGTGTTGATAACCGAAGAGATGGTCTTGGCGTTGATGAGGTCGATGGGGGTGAACACCTCGTTATCGCGCACGTTCATGCGCTCGCGGATGGTTCGCGACATACGGGCCAGACCCACGCCGAACTGATTGTAGAGCTGCTCGCCCACGGTGCGCACACGGCGGTTGCTCAGGTGGTCGATATCGTCTACGTCTGTCTTCGAGTTGATGAGTTCGATGAGATATTTGATAATCTCGATCATGTCCTCCTTGGTGAGCACCTTGACGTCCATCGAAGTGGTCAGGCCGAGCTTCTTGTTGATGCGGTAGCGGCCCACTTCGCCAAGGTCATAACGCTTTTCGGAGAAGAAGAGGTTGGTGATAACCTCGCGGGCGCTTGCATCGTCCGGCGGCTCGGCGTTGCGCAGCTGTCGGTAGATGTACTGGATGGCCTCCTTTTCCGAGTTGGTGGTATCCTTCTGGAGGGTTTCGAAAATTATGGAGTAATCCGAGGTGTTGGCATCCTCCTTATGGAGCAGGATTGTGCTTACACCTGAATCAAGAATATCCTGAATGTGTTCCTCTTCAAGCACGGTCTCGCGGTCGATTACCACTTCGTTGCGGTCGATCGACACAACTTCGCCGGTATCCTCGTCCACAAAGTCCTCCACCCAGGTGCGGAGCACGCGGGCGGCAAGCTTGCGGCCGAGAGCCTTCTTGAGGTTTGCCTTGTTCACCTTCATCTCCTCGGCAAGGTCGAAAATCTCGATGATGTCCTTGTCGCTCTCCAGGCCGATGGCGCGGAGCAGCGTGGTCACGGGCAATTTCTTCTTGCGGTCGATGTAGGCATACATCACGTTGTTGATGTCGGTGGCGAACTCGATCCATGAACCACGGAAGGGGATGATACGTGCCGAGTAGAGCTTGGTTCCGTTGGCGTGGGTACTCTGTCCGAAGAACACACCGGGCGAACGGTGCAGCTGCGACACTACGACACGCTCGGCACCGTTGATGACGAACGTACCCTTCTCGGTCATATAGGGGATCGGGCCCAGATAAACGTCCTGCACGACGGTGGCAAAATCCTCATGGTCAGGATCGGTGCAATACAACTTCAGCTTGGCCTTGAGGGGCACACTGTAAGTCTGTCCGCGCTCCAGACACTCCTCGATAGAGTAGCGGGGCGGATCGATATAATAGTCCAGGAATTCGAGAACGAAGTTGTTGCGCGTGTCGGCAATGGGGAAATTCTCTGCAAACACTTTGTAGAGACCCTCGTTGTTTCTCTGTTCCGGCGGGGTGTCAAGCTGCAGGAAGTCCTTGAACGACTTGAGCTGCACCTCGAGGAAATCGGGGTAAGGAAGCGGGTTCTTTACCGTCGCAAAATTTACGCGGGGTTTATCTGCTTTTGTTGACATCTATATGATTTTGTGTTATTAACACTGAAATATCAGGAGAGAAAGTTGTAAGTAAGGGGGAGTGAGAGGAATGCAAACATTATCACATGGTTTGCAGTTGTCAGCTGAAGCCTGCGGAAGGCTTTCAGCCGGATAATCGGCGGGTTAAACACCGTTAAACTTTATTAAACTTAAATAAAGTGCCACAAACTTTGTTAAACCGAGCCGTATTGTTACGCAAAAAGGTTAAGCATCGGCTTGTCACCGACACTTAACCAATTTCCTTACGGTCTGCCCGGATCGGAGGTCTTTTCAAAGTAGATGCCTCGCGGCAAAACCCTAACAGACCTATTTTACAGGCAGCGCGCCTTGGTGAGCGATATTATTTGAGCTCAACTTCAGCACCAGCCTCTTCGAGGTTCTTCTTGAGATCCTCGGCAGCGGCTTTGTCAAGACCTTCCTTGAGTACGCTGGGAGCACCGTCAACCATTTCCTTAGCTTCCTTCAGGCCAAGACCGGTAAGTTCCTTAACGAGCTTTACAACCTGGAGTTTAGCGGCACCGGCCGATTTCAGAACCACGTCGAACGAGGTCTTCTCTTCAGCGGCGGGAGCACCAGCAGCGGGACCGGCAGCAACTGCAACTGCAGCAGCGGCGGGTTCGATGCCATATTCTTCTTTGAGGATCTGAGCGAGTTCGTTTACTTCTTTTACCGAGAGGTTAACGAGTTGTTCTGCGAAAGCTTTCAAATCTGCCATTGTAGTATGATTTTTTTATTTGTGTCAGTTGATAATTTGTTGTTAGTTTTCTTTTTTGGAGAGGGTTTCGAGGATGCCGTGAAGCTTTGTGCCTCCGGATGTAAGTGCGGAAACCACATTCTTGGCGGGCGACTGGAGCAGAGCCACAACGTCGGCGATAAGCTCGTTCTTGCTCTTGATGCTTGCCAGTGCGTCGAGCTGGTCAGCTCCGACATAGACGGTCTCCTCAACATAAGCTGCCTTAAGACAGGGAAGAACATCATCTTTCTTCACAAAATCCTTAAGGAGCTTGGCGGGGGCATTGCCCACGTTGGTGAACATTACCGAAGTGCTCCCTTTCAGAACAGGATAGAGTTCCTGGAAGTTGCCTTCTGTTGCCTCAAGAGCCTTGTGGAGAAGGGTGTTCTTCACAACCATCAGCCTGATGTCGCTCTTGGCGCAGGCACGGCGGAGTGCCGATGTCTTCTCAGCATTCAGTCCGGCAGTCTCAACCAGATAGAACCCGCTGTATTCTTTAAGGGTTTCGGCAATTTTATTAATGATTAAGCCTTTATCTTCCTTTTTCATTGTAGTCAGTTGTTAAAGTGATTAATCGTCAATGGTCTTTGTGTCGACCTTGATGCCGGGACCCATTGTGCTCGAAAGGTAGATGCTCTTGATGTATGTACCTTTGGCGGTTGCGGGTTTGAGTTTGATGAGCGTGTTGATGAACTCACGGGCATTGTCGCGCATCTGTTCGGGGTGAAGCTCACCTTGCCGAGCGAAGTGTGAACGATACCGTTCTTGTCAACCTTGAAGTCGATCTTACCCTTCTTGACCTCTTCCACGGCCTTAGCCACGTCCATGGTCACTGTGCCGCTCTTGGGGTTAGGCATCAGGCCACGGGGACCGAGAACACGGCCGAGGGCACCGATTTTACCCATGATGGCAGGCTGGGTGATGATGACGTCAACGTCTGTCCATCCGCCTTTGATTTTGTCGATATATTCGTCCAGTCCGACATAGTCGGCACCGGCAGCCTTAGCGGCAGTTTCAGCATCGGGGTTGCAGAGAACCAGTACACGAACCTGTTTGCCTGTTCCGTGAGGGAGTGTGACAACGCCACGCACCATCTGGTTGGCCTTACGGGGGTCTACGCCCAGACGCACGTCGATATCGAACGAAGCGTCGAACTTGGCGTAGTTAGTTTCCTTTACTTTCTCTGCTGCCTCGGCGAGCGAGTAGGCTTTCCCGGCTTCAATCTTCTCTAAAGCTAACTTCTGATTCTTTGTAAGTTTACCCATTTCAATTGAAGTTTTTAAACGTTTTCAGGGAATGCCCCTTTTACGGTGATACCCATACTGCGGGCAGTGCCGGCAACCATACGCATGGCCGATTCAACGGTGAAGCAGTTGAGGTCGGGCATCTTGTCTGTTGCAATAGTCTTGACCTGCTCCCAAGAAATCTCAGCTACCTTCTGGCGGTTAGGCTGAGCGGAACCCTTCTTGATCTTTGCTGCTTCCATCAGCTGGATTGCCACCGGCGGAGTCTTTACGATGAAATCGAAGCTCTTGTCCGAGTAGTAAGTGATGATAACAGGAAGAACCTTACCGGCCTTGTCCTGGGTGCGGGCGTTGAACTGCTTGCAGAACTCCATGATATTGATACCCTTGGAGCCCAGAGCGGGACCTACTGGAGGCGAGGGGGTTGGCCGCGCCGCCTTTAATCTGCAATTTGATTTGTCCAGCAACTTCTTTTGCCATTGTTAATAATCATTTATTTAGTTTACGAATTGCGCTGTGCTTCACTGAGGCGTCGGTGCGTAACCACCTCCTTCCCCGCCGGCACGTGCGCCATTTACTTGCGAACGCTGTCCAAAACGTTTGGACTTAAAAACCTCCGTCCCTCGCGGCCTATCCCTCTTCGGGTCGCCCGGATGCGCTGTCCGGCAAATGCCGGAACTCTCATCCCGCTCGCCTGGGGAAACAAACGCTCAAACTAAAACCCTCCGGCTTGCCTTGTGCGAAGCCGGTTTCCCGACTCGTCACCCGGCTTTCCAAGGGGGGTTCGTCATTCGCGTTCAACCTGCGAATTTTCCAACTCCAGAGGAGTTTCGCGGCCGAAGATCTTAACCGTGACTTTGAGCTTTTTCTTTTCAGGGTAGACTTCAGTGATTTTCCCGTTGAACCCGACAAACGCTCCGGCGGTGACTTTCACAATTTCACCGACCATATAGTCGTTGCCGGCCTCTTCCAGATTCTCATTGATGTCGTCGGCGGTTCCGAGCATGCGCATCACTTCGCTCTCGCGCAGCGGTTCGGGTTTTGCATCCTTGCCGCGGCCCTTGAGAAAATCGATAACGTTGGTTGTATTGACCAGCTCATGTACCACCTCACCTATAAGCTCCGCTTCGACAAACACATAACCGGAATAAAGATTGCGTTCTTTCACAACCTTTTTCCCGTTTTTGATAGTGAGAACCTTCTCGGTGGGAATCAACACCTGGAAAACATGGTTGCCAAGGTCGGTGTTCTTGATGGCTCCATCAAGCAACTCCTTTACCTTAGCTTCCTTTCCCGATATGGCACGGAGTACGTACCAAGCTCTTTTAGTTTCAGCCATTGATCTGTTCCACTTTAAAGATTACTTGCCGAGGCTGTAAATCAGGTGCATGATGTTGTCGACCACCTGATCCATGATGAAGATTATCAGGGCGATAATCACGGAAGCTAACATCACGATGCAGGCGCTCTTGATCAACTGCGTCTTAGTAGGCCAAGAAGTCTTATAGCGTAACTCGTCATAAGACTCCTCTATATTCGTAAGTAATTTCAATTTCTTCATTTCTGTATGATAAGCACGGGTTGAGAGACTCGAACTCCCGACACCTGGTTTTGGAGACCAGTGCTCTACCAACTGAGCTAAACCCGTGTGTAAGCTCCGGACCTCTGCCTTCCGGCAAGGAGCCGGAGCTTTTTTTGATTTATATTTCGTCATCCGCTGCCGGGGCAGCCGAATCGGGAATATTAGTCGAGGATTTCGGTGATCTGACCCGAACCTACAGTGCGGCCGCCTTCACGGATGGCGAAACGCAGACCCTGGTCGCAAGCAACCGGAGTGATGAGGTCAACGATGATCTCAACGTGGTCGCCGGGCATTACCATTTCAACGCCTTCGGGAAGAGTGATCTCACCTGTAACGTCGAGGGTACGGATGTAGAACTGGGGACGATAGTGGTTGTGGAACGGAGTGTGACGGCCACCTTCTTCTTTCTTCAGGATATAAACCGAAGCCTTGAATTTCGAGTGGGGCTTAACAACACCCGGATGGCAGATTACCATACCACGCTTGATTTCTTTCTTGTCGATACCACGGAGGAGCAGACCTACGTTGTCACCGGCTTCACCCTGATCGAGGAGCTTGCGGAACATTTCAACACCTGTTACAGTGGATTTGAGGTTTGCGCCAAGACCCATGATCTGAACTTCGTCGCCGACTTTGACAACACCGGTTTCGATACGGCCGGTAGCCACAGTACCACGACCTGTGATCGAGAACACGTCCTCAACAGGCATCAGGAAGGGTTTGTCGATATCGCGGGGAGGCAGGGGAATCCAGTTGTCAACTGCATCCATGAGCTCCATAACCTTAGCTTCCCACTGGGGTTCGCCGTTGAGGGCGCCGAGTGCGGAACCGCGGATGATAGGAGTCTCGTCGCCGTCGTATTCGTAGGCCGAGAGGAGTTCGCGCATTTCCATTTCAACGAGTTCGAGCATTTCCTCGTCGTCTACCATGTCGCACTTGTTCAGGAACACAACCAGACGGGGAACGTTCACCTGACGGGCGAGAAGGATGTGCTCGCGGGTCTGGGGCATGGGACCATCGGTTGCAGCAACCACGATGATAGCACCGTCCATCTGGGCAGCACCGGTAACCATGTTCTTAACGTAGTCAGCGTGGCCCGGGCAGTCAACGTGAGCGTAGTGACGGTTAGCTGTCTCGTACTCTACGTGAGCGGTGTTGATTGTGATACCGCGCTCTTTTTCCTCGGGAGCGTTGTCGATCTGGTCGAACGACTTAACTTCAGAAAGACCGGCTTTTGCAAGCACAGTTGTGATAGCGGCGGTAAGGGTGGTCTTACCATGGTCAACGTGACCGATAGTACCGATGTTTACATGCGGTTTGGTTCTTTCGAATTTCTCTTTAGCCATAACTTTGCTATTTTGATAAAATGATAAATATCGTTAACTTTTCCAAGCCTCGGGTTGTTATCTTTTCAGAATGCCCCTGCCGAGCGCATCAAAAGCGGAGCATTAATCCCCGCGACGGCTCCCGATGGGCTTTCAACAACACACCACGGCAATGACAACGCACTGTCGGGGTTGTGTAGAGGTTGGAGCGATAAAAGAGCCGATGACGGGATTTGAACCCGTGACCTCTTCCTTACCAAGGAAGTGCTCTACCACTGAGCTACATTGGCAAAATTTCAAGGTTTATCAAGAGCGGAAGACGAGGCTCAAACTCGCGACCCTCAGCTTGGAAGGCTGATGCTCTATCAACTGAGCTACTTCCGCATCGGTCACCGGAATCAGGCTTAACCAAGCCTGCCGGGCAGCTTCCCGCCGACAACGGATGGGAAGAAGATTTGTTTGTGGGCGCGGATGGATTCGAACCACCGAAGGCGAAAGCCAGCAGATTTACAGTCTGCCCCATTGCTTGGTAGCTCTGAGCACGCCCGGATAATCTTGCTTTTTTGGCAATTTGCGCAAAGCAATCTCTTAACATTTGAGCCTCTTGTCAGT
>VOFJ01001860.1_pt1 | contig 39700 bp, 44 predicted proteins | sample 5384081 | NCBI WGS metagenome assembly VOFJ01 (sample SAMN12384729, study PRJNA508395) | human gut metagenome | isolation source: healthy gut I | host: Homo sapiens
AATCAGCAGTGTTCCGTTCCAGTCGGCAGCGAGGTAAACCAGCCGCCTCCGCTGCCAGCGCCTGCACCGGCAGGCAGCCCAGCAGCATGGCGGCTGCAAGTCGTCCGTGTGCGTCGCCGGTCTGGCTGGCGGCTTCGGACTGATGCGGGGAAAGAATATCCGTCAACTCTCCGTAGCCCGGCGTGAGGGCCAGCGGCATCCAGCCGACGCCGTCCTGATAGACCTCAGCCCAGCCCTGCGCGTCCGCCGCAGTCAGGGTAATTGCAGAACCGGCCTGCGCACGCGCGGCAGTCTCCTGCGTGAGGACAAAGCCCTCGGCGTAGCGCGCCGGGATGCCGTAATAGCGAAGGGCCAGAACGGTCAGGGTCGCGGTCTGATACGTCGTGCCCTTTATCGATTCATCCAGCGGCAGCGGCGTTCCGGCCTCGCGGAGCGCGTCCAGCTGTTCGAGAAAACGCGCCGTGCAGAGCTGCGCCTGCTCCGGCGTCAGAGAACCTGCGGAACCGTATTCCCGGCAGAGCTCATCCAGAATCGGAGCAAGCTGCGCGCGCGCCTGCTCAGGAAGCTTCACGTCCTGCTCCTGCACGAATGCGCGGTAGCTGCCCTCCGCGCTGAGGTAGGCGTCCGCCGTCTCCGGCTGCTCCCGCAGCGCGTCCAATAACTCCGCTGCGGTCTGCTCCGGGGCAAGGGGCATGGTGAAGTGATACTGCCGCGCTCCGCGCAGGCCGCTGGCCGGGAGTTGGGTGCTTTCCAGACTGTCTGTGCGCAGTGCGCTTTCCTGCGGGAGCGCGGAGAGCGCGTAGGGCGCGTATACATAGGCGCTGCAAGCGCTGGTATTTTCAATCAGGACTGTCTGCGTCTGCTCCTGTCGGTGCAGGCCGCGCGACGCGGCGGCAAGCTGCGTCTGCGGGTAGAAGCCCTCCTTATGCAGCCAGTACAGAAGATCGGTCTGTTCGGCAAGCGTCTGCGCATCAAGCGCCTGCCATGCCGTGCCGGTGAAGGTATCGCCGGTAAAGCCGCGCAGATAGAGCGCCGTCGGCTGCTCCATCGTGACGGTCAGGCATGATGTCTGCTCCGGTGCGGCGGAATAGTTGGAAAACTCCCCTTCCGGCAGCACAGCCTGCCCGGATTCGTACCGGAGCCGGTGCAATGCGGTGCGGGAAGCCGTTCCCCACTCGGAAAACAATGTGCCGCTTCGCAGGCCCGGTACGGCCAGCAGTGCAGCTGCAAGCACGCCTGCCGCTGCCAGCAGCACGCCATAATTTAAAAGCATTGGAACGGATTCTTTGCGGTCTGCCGCGCCGCCTGCCAGCAGCAGCGCCGCGCACAGCGGGCACACCGCCATCCAGACCTGCGCTGCATCCGGCCTGAGCAGCGCCAGAAGCGCCGCAGCCAGCACCGTCAGCAGCAGGCCGCAGCCGGTCGGCGACCAGCGGACGGCATACGCGCAGAGCGTGCCGAGCAGCGCCGCCAAAATACCCACAAAAAAGCGCCACGTCCGCTCCCGCTCCGGCCAGCGGCAGGAGGATATGTCCTGTGGCCTTCGTCAGCGTCTCGCACGCGGCGCTGCTGACCGTGACGGCTCCCGCGAGGAAGCGCCCGGAAAAGACTGCCGCGCAGACGAGGCAGAGCAGCGGAAGTACCGCCCGGAGCCAGCGGCGCGGAAGTCCAAGCGCCACGCTCTGCCAGACCAGCGCGCAGCACCCGCGGCGGCCCAGAGCCAGCCGTAGTTTGTCCAGATCCCGGCGGCTCCCTGTGCCACAGCCAGAAGTCCGGCGAAAAAGAGCGCAGCACGGATTGCACGCACCGCCAGTGCGGGCATTTTTTTCTCCGTATCGCAGCGGATGAGGGAAAACGCGGCAGTATCCTGTTTTTTCATGCCCGTTCCCCCTTAAATTTCGAGTTCAGAAAGCTGCTCGGCATAGTGCTCTGCGTCGAACGTGATCGCCTCCGGCGCGTCTGCCCCGCAGCTCAATATGGTCAGGCGGCCGAAGCGCCCGAGCTCAGCCGCATCCTCCGGGACACGGCCCGTAATGTACAAAATGTGCGACAGGACGGCCTCGCCGCTGCTCCGGCTGAACAGCGCCGCGCCGCTTTCGCCCTGTGCCGTGCCTGCGGAGAGCAGGCGCGGCAGAAGGCCCGTCAATTCATCGACACTGCGCACGGGCTGGCTCACGCACTGCTGCTCCTGCGCATCGTTCCAGCAGACGGTGAACTGCACGCCGGATTCCAGCAGCGACCGGCAGGCTGTGACGACAACGTCGGCCTGCGCGTCGGACTGCTCCGGCGCAGCGGTCTGCGTCCGCTCCCAGAACACCAGCACAGAACGGCGCACAGGGAGCGACGGCTCCCGGACGACCAGCTTGTCAAGCTTGCTGGACAGCTTCCAGTGCATCTGCCGCAGGCTGTCGCCGGGCGCGTATTCGCGCAGGGCGTAGACCTCGGCCAGATCGTATCCCGTCCGGTCGGGTGCATAATTCTCGCTGTCGTCCGGACAATTCGCGTCCGGTGAAACATAGACGCTCTGCACGAAGCCCTTCGGCTGCACGGTCATGGCCGCGACCGCAGGCTCACCCAGCCGGATGCCGATGATCCCGAACGGGTCATACAGGCGGCAGCGCTCTGCCGTCAGCTGAATTCTGCCGCAGTGTGCGCTGGAAATGCGGTATTCCGACACGCCGGTTCTTTTGGGCCGGGCCGTCAGCCGGTAGTGCCGGACGGCGGTTTGGCCGGTCAGCAGGTTCGTCAGCCGTAGCCGCACGCCGAGCAGGCAGACGGGCAGCGCGCTTGCGTTTTCCACGCGGATGCGCAGCGTGCCCGCTTCACCCTTTTCCAGATTAACCGGCGCGTCCAGTCGCACGCGCAGCTTTTTCGCCGCGCGCAGATGCAGCGGGACGCAGGCCAGCGGCGTCAGCACGAGAAGGGCTGTCGCCGCTGCACTCAGGATGCTGCCGCAGAACGCGTCCAGCCCCAGAACCGTCAGCAGGAGCAGCGCATATCCGATCCGAAGTACGGTCATACGCCCTCCCGGCTCCTGCGGATGACCGGCATTTCCACGTTTTTCAGAATTTCATCCACGATCTGTGCTGCGCTGCGCTCCATCATGCGGGCCTTTGTGCTCAGCATCAGGCGGTGGCAGCAGACGTCCGGGAAGATCGCCGCGACGTCCTCGGGCATCGCATAATCGCGGCCCTGCACATAGGCGTATGCTTTTGCCATCCGGCAACGGCCAGCGCGCCGCGCGGGCTGAGGCCCAGCTGCACCAGCGGGTGTACGCGCGTCGCCTCCGCCAGACGCGTGACGTATTCATAAACGCTTGTCTTCATTTCCACAGCTGCCGCACGCTGCTTGAGCGCGTTCAACTCCTCCGCACCGACGACGGGCTGGACGCGGTCCAGCGGGTTTTCCGTGTGCCGCTCTTCGAGAATGCTGACCTGGCTTTTGAAGTCCGGGTAGCCCATGGTCAGCTTGACCAGAAAACGGTCAAGCTGCGAGGAGTTCGGCAGCATCTGCGTACCGGCGGAGCCGGCGGGGTTCTGCGTTGCAAGGACGATAAACGGGTCTGGCAGCGGATGCGTTTTGCCGTCGATGCTGACATGGCCCTCTTCCATCGCCTCCAGAAGCGCGGACTGCGTCTTGCTGGAGGTACGGTTGATCTCGTCGGCCAGCAGCAGGTTCGTCATAACCGCGCCGGGCTTATAGACCAGCTTTCCGGTGTCCTTATCGTAGACAGAAAAGCCGATGATGTCCGACGGCATGGTATCGGAGGTGAACTGCACGCGGCGCGTTTCCAGTCCCAGCACACGCGCGAACGTCATGGCCGTCGTCGTTTTTCCGACACCCGGCACGTCCTCCATCAGGACATGGCCGCCCGCCAGAATCGCCATCAGGATACGCTCCATGACCTCGTTCTTGCCAACGATCACGGTTTCGATCTGGTCTAAAATTTCCTTGATTTTTTCCTGCATCTGTGTTCCTCCTGTTTATTCCTCTGGGCCTTCCTCCGTGCCCGGATCAGGCTCCGGGCCGGGGTCGGGATTTGGATCGGGATCGGGATTGGGGTCTGGGTCGGGGTTCGGATCCGAATCAGGATTCGGGTCTGGATTGTCCGGGTCGGGATCTGGCGTTACCGGCATATCCGGGTTCTGTGCGCCGCAGTCAGTGCAGATACCGTTTTCGTCATAATGATGGGGATAGCTGAATGCGCCCGTTTCCTCACGTTCAAATATGATGCCGCACTTGGCACACTGGAGCACCTCACGGCTGCAGGTGCACTGTTCCTCCAACGCTGTCATATGCCCGCGGCAGACCTCGTTGTGCATCGCGCCGCAGTCGCAGGCCCAATCGTCCCACATATCGTTCCAATGATACGAATGCTCCGCCCGTGAGCCTTCGATCTCCTGATTGCAGAGTTTGCAGATCTGCCAGTGCTCCGCTCCATCATAGTACATTTCCGGCTCGTGCTACAGATGCTCTGCCGGCTCACGCTTTTCATTCAAACCGCAGGTGCATTTATAGACAATCTCGCCCGCCGCTTCACAGGTCGCAGTGTTTTCAATGTACTCGAAGCGGTGCGCCTCGTCCACTTCCTTGTTGCAGCGGCTGCAGATCTTTTTGTGATTGACATCGTCGCCCTCTACCGGCTGCGTTTCCCAACTGTGTGCTGCCGGGTCAGTGAGGGGCTTTCCGCATTTTTTGCAGAACTCGTAGCAGGAGCTTCCGTCCTCCGTCTCCCGGAACTCAATCTGATCGTCCGGATGGTCGCACTCTTTTATCTTACCACAGCTTGTGCAGTATGTGACGCTCGTGCCGTCGGCGTTCGTCATGTCCTGCCACTTTGTGGTTCACAGTCAGCGCACCGTTGAGCGCGCTGACACAGAAGGAAGACGTCCCATCGCCGATGTCCATGCCATAGGCCAGCGTATAGCGCAGTGTCAGCACATCGCCGTCCTTCAGCTCATAATCGGAAAGACTCACGGACGGATAATAGGTTCCGCCGCCGACCGAGTACATCCAGCCGGAGCCGCGTGTGAAGTCAAATTGTCCCAGAGAGGTGCTGTGATACGGATTGAGTTCGATATTTGCCCGCTTTATACTGCGCCAAAGCGCGGCATAGGGGCTGTTTTCGCCGAACGTGCTGTCGATCCGCGCCAGAATTTCTTCTTCGGACGCACCGTAGTCTGACCAGCCATTGCTCAGTGCGATAGCGCGCGAGGCCATATCGGTTCCGTCGCCGAGCTTCGTCAGATAGAATTGACTTTCAAAGCTTCCCGTGTAGCCGCACAGCGAGGACGGCCAGCCGAAGGTGCTGTCCGCGGTGCCGAACGGGTCGCCCGCGTCATAGCCCCAGACAGCCTTTGCCACGCTGTAGGACGCCGGTTCTTCTGAAAGCACCGTATAGCTGATCGGCCCCTGCACGCCAAGCCCGAGCACGGTCATGTCGATATAAATGGACGCGGTGCCTTCCTTTTCGCCCTTCTGCGTCCGTTCGCCGAGCAGCGTCAGCTCCTTTTCACCGTGGTTCCCGTAGGTGTCATTGCAGACGATGCGCAGAATGTGCGTGTTTTCATCGCCCGCCTCCGGGTTTTCCGGAATAAGGGTATATTGAGAATCCCGTCGCCGGAAGCGCCGCGGTCACACTGCACTGTCTTGCCGTCCAGCGTTACGACGGTGTCGCTGGCAGTCATTGCAGTGCGCGTTCCGCCTGCCTCCGCCTCGTGCCAGGCCTCGACCGTCAGCATGATCTTTGTGCCGTTCATAACCTTTTCCCCATCGGTCAGATTCGTTTTGATCTGAACCTCGCCGCCGACCGGCGTATAGGGGATGTTGACGGTGAATTTATACTGCTCTCCGGAGGCCGCCTGCGCGGTGATTGTGAAGGTGTTTTCACCCGTTCTTCCGTCGCGGTTGACTGCCAGCTCGACAGAGCCGGAGGCCTCGGCGGGCAGCGTCAGGTTTCGGCTGTCACCGGAGCGGAACAGGCTGACCGAGCTGATCTGCACATCGCTGTCCGCGTCCCCGCCGGTAAAGGTCAGGATATAGGGAAGCGTGTCGTTTTCCAACTGGTCACGCTTGATGGCCTGCGCAGTCCTCGTCTGACCGTTCGCACAGCGGACGGTCTGCGATGTGCCGTCCGTCAGCGTATATTGAAGTTCAAGGTTCACGTCGCCGGAATAGCGAAGCGCATAGGTAAAAGCTCTCAGATACTTGAGGCTGCCGTCCGGTTTTTGGTACCGCACCTGCACGGCAAGCGTATATCGAATCGCAGTCGCGCCGCCCGGGATCTGCAGCGTCGTGCTGCCGTCCGGAACAGCCAGCGTCTGCGCTGCACCGCCCTCTGGGGTGAGGCTGGCAGAGGAAACCCGCGCCTGCTCTGCGTCCGCGCCGGTAAGCTTCAGCTGATAGTTGAGCTGACCGAGTTTGAGGTCGGTACGGCGGATCTCGGCGCTCGCCTGCGCATTCGCGGCGCAGGGGATGCTCTGCGGGTCGGTGCTGTTTTTCATCCAGACAAGCTCCAGTCCCACATCCTGCGTCTGCTGCCAGCGCAGCACAAAGATAAAGGGCACATCGCGCTTTTTTCCGCCGCTTTCCACTGTGGCGGTGAGCGTGATGGTATATGTATTTTCTCCATCGTCCGCTGTGGAGAATCAGCGTGCCGGCCTCTTCCAGCACTCCATTCGCACCGGATTCTGCGCTGTAGGTGATGGAGCGGACAACTGCGTTCTCGGCGCTTTCGCCGCTCAGACGGAAGCTGTAGCGCAGGAGATTCTCGCTGATCTCACTGTTGCTGAGCGAACGCAGGGAGCTGCTTTCGGGCTGGCAGCGGAGGGTGGCCGCTGAACCGTTTGCGAGACCCCACTGCATCTGCGCTTCCAGATCGAGGGTATCAGAATAGGTCAGCACAAAGCAAAACGTAACCGTCTGCTCCTGACTGCTTCCGTCCTCCTGCGTGCGGGTGCAGACAGCCTCTGCGCGCAGCGTATAGGTGCTGTCCTCGCCGCGGCTGCCGGTTTCCATGAAAATGCTGTCGCGAAGACCGGCGGGTGAGAGCGTGCCGCCGTTTTTCGAAAGCGTCACATCGGTGATCTCCGAATCCGCCGCGTCAAGCCCACGCAGGTCCAGTTCGTACCGGAGATAGCCGTCCGGAAGCTGTGCGGCGCGCACCGGCTGGCGGACGGTCTCGTCTGACGGCAGAGGGAGCGCACGCGCTCTGAACCATAGCGGTACCAGTTCAAGACGAGGCCCAGATCCGGCTCCTGTGCAGGTTCCGTCTGCTCGCCTGCGTCGCCCGGCACATCTTCTGCATTCTCCCCGGGCTGCGTGTCCGTGTGCGTGGGATCATTTACCGGCTCGGGCTGGGGAATCGTCTCGGTGGGCGGCTCAGGCGGCGTATCATCCGTTTCCTCCCTCAGGCGGCTGCTCGTTATCCTGCTCGGTCTGGCCGCCCTCGGCGTTCGTGTCCTGCGTGAAGGTGAGCGGCGCAGAGGCGCGTGTGCCGCCATCTGTCTCTCCGAAGCTCAGAACGTTCACCGGCTGGATATTCTCCTCCCGGATGGGGTTTTCCGGCTCCTGCCTCTGCAGCTGCGCGGCTGGAAGCAGAACCGGCGCAAGCAGCGCGGCGACAAGCAAAAAGCCTGCCAGCGTGCGGAACCAACGATTGGCCCAAAGTTTTTTCATATGTCCTCCCAGATAAAAAAGCGATTTATGCGGCATTCAAGCGGGTCAAAAATGCTTCTGACTCTTTTGGCGTTTGAACCGCACAAGCCCGCACGGATGTGCGGGCTGTGCTGTATTGGAATTTGGTTTATTTGGAGTAAAGCTCCAGGAAGCGCATCAGGATGGTTGCAACCTGCGCGCGGGTCGCGGTGGACTGCGGGTTGAGCTTGCCACCCATACCCTGGATCAGGCCCTCGGCGACAGCCCAGCGCATCGCGTCGACCGCATATGTGTTGACCTTTGCCGCGTCGGAGCAACCGGAGAGGTCAGCAGAAGCGCTGCTGACATCATAGCCCTTCAGCTTCGCGTAGCGGTAGAGCATGGCGGGCGAGCTGCTCACGGGTGATTTCGCCTTCCATGTTCGTGCCGTCGGAAATGCCGTTTGCCATGGCCCATTTCTGGCCCGCTGCATACCACGGCGTACCGGAGGTATCAACGCCTTCGATTCTGGCGAGGATCGTCAGGATCATGCCGCGCGTGGTGTTGGCGTTCGGGCTGAAGCGGTTCGCGCCGGTGCCATTCATAAGGCCCTTTCCGCAGACGAACTTCACGCCATCATAATACCAGCTGTCCTTGCTCACATCGGAGAACGAGAGATCGTCGTCGGCAGGAGCGGACGGCTTTGCCGGAGTGACCGGTGTGACGGGGGTTACGGGCGTGGGCTGCTTGCGCTGCCAGCCTGCGTAGAGCGTCAGGTCGGCGGCGACAGGTGTACTGAAGAGGTACGCGTGCGTGCAGCGCTCGTCGGTGTACCAGCCGGTGAACGTATAACCCGTGCGGGCCGGATCTGCCGGTCTGCTTGCGGTTTCACCGTCTCTGACGCGCTGCGTCTCATAGGTTGCGCCGCGATCCATAAACGTGACTGTCCATGTCTTCACGACAACGTTCTTTTCCCAGCCGGCATAGAGCATCAGATCAGCGGTAACAGCAGTCGTGAACGCGTACTTCTGCGTGTGGGCCTCGTCCGTGAACCAGCCGAGGAAGGTGTAGCCGTCATGCGTCGGGGTTTCCGGCTCAGTGGCAGTTTTGCCGTTTTCGACGATCTGTGTCTCGTCGTCCACGAACTCATTCTTGAACGTGACTGTCCAGGTCTTGACCTGCCAGCCGGCGTAGAGCGTCAGATCGCCGGTAACAGCAGTCGTGAACGCGTACTTCTGCGTGCAGGCTTCGTCTGTGAACCAGCCGAGGAACGTAGCCGTCGTGCGTCGGGGTTTCCGGCTCAGTGGCAGTCTTGCCGTTTTCGACGATCTGTGTCTCGTCGTCCGCGAACTCATTCTTGAACGTGACTGTCCGGTCTTGACCTGCCAGCCGGCGTAGAGCGTCAGATCAGCGATAACAGCAGTCGTGAATTCGTACTTCTGCGTGTGGGCCTCGTCCGTGAACCAGCCGAGGAAGGTGTAGCCGTCGTGCGTCGGGATTTCCGGCTCAGTGGCGGTCTTGCCGTCTTCAACGGTCTGCGTTGTTGTTTCTGCGAATTCGTTGACGAACGTGACTGTCCAGGTAACGGGCTGCGTGCCCTCTCTCCAGCCTGCGTAGAGCATCAGGTTGCAGGTGACAGGCGTGGTCTTGATGTCGAAGCGGTTGGTGCAATATTCGTCGGTGTACCAGCCGGTGAAGGTGTAGCCCTCGCGCGTCGGGTTCTCGACGGTAACAAGCTTGCCGTTTTCAACCTGCTTCGCCGCGTAGTCTTCCTTGCCGTTTTTGAATCGAACGTTCCATGTCAGCGCCGCGTCTGCGTCCAGCACATTGACCAGAACGCCGCCCGGGCAGGAAACGAATGCGTCCATTATCTTGCCCTTCTGTCCAGCTACGCTGAACAGATATTGCTTACCAGCCTCAAGCTTCAGTGCCTTTGCATCGAGCGTGAACTTGCCGTTCTCGTCGACGGTACCGGCCTTCGTCCAGTCGGTCACATCGCCGCTTGTCAGCTTCGAGGTTTCGATGTAGTAGACGTCCAGACTGCCGACAACAACATGATCCGTTGCGTACGAGGACGAGTCATGGCCATAGGAACGATAGAGCGTCAGATCGATGGATGCGTCCGCCTTCATCTGCGTCTCAACCATCGTCTTGTTCAGTTCGTTGCCCAGATGATGGTAGCCTGCCCACTCATCGTTGTAGAAGGACCAGTCGGAGTACATCATCATGGAGAAGATGTCGCCGTCGCGCATCAGGATCTGATCTGCGGTCGCGCCCCAGCCTTCGGCCGCCAGCGGGTAGACATAGTTCATGTAGTAGTTGAAGTTCATGTCGTGTCCAGAAGTTCTGGATCAGGGGACCGAACCGACTGTGCTGGAAGCTGCAATGCCAAAAAATATCGGCGTCCATCAGGTTCTCGTCATACAGATAGCCCTGACCGGCCTTGTCCGCGCTCACGCCGAGGTATTCACGCTCGGTCATCCAGATCAGCAGATGCAGCGCGGTGATCTTGCCGTAGGCTGCGGCGCTGCTGCCCGCGACCAGCTGGGAGCCGCCCATCGGGTCGTCCGCATCAGCCGGGCCGTAGGTCTCGGACTTGAAGTAATTGCCTTCGAGATGGTAGGCCTTCAGATCGAAGTACGGAACCGTAACCTTCTGATAGGCCATGATATTGCCGCTGCTTTCGGCGGCGACATACTTGTCGTCATCCGTCAGCGAAGTAGATGGTCGCGGTCGGGTTCTTGCAGACGATTACGGGCTGGCCGCCGGTCTTTGCGCTGCCCGCGGGGTTGGTGACCACGCAGTAGTAAAAGCGCATACCGGTCTCAGCGCTGGTATCAGGCGTGTAGGTCGCCTCGGTTGCGTCCTCAATTGCCGTGCCCGCTTCGGTTTCGTCTTCAGACAGACGGTAGTACCACTGATAGGTGAGTTGCTTGCCGGTCGCCATGACGGTCAGCTCTTCCGCCTTCTCGCCGACCTCATAGTGCGTCACATAGTAGTGCGTCACATCCTTCGAGCCTTCCTTGACGGTGTACGGATAGAAGCCGTCGCCTTCTGGGGCCGTCGGAGCGGCAAGAACCATAGCCGTGCCGCAGAGATCGCAGATGTTATCTTCGCCTGCCGCACCAGTTGCATTGATCTTTTCGTCAACGCAGGGGACAATTTCATATCTGAGCGAAGTGCCGCAGACGCAGTACCAGTCGTGGCGGTGTTTGCCCGCGTTAGGGGAGTCCGCTGAGAAGCCGCGATAGCCTTCCGTGGCCTCGGCGCACTCCGTTTCCTCTCCGACAAAGGTGTTGCTGCAGTCCGGGCAGATGGTGGTAGCAGTGTGCCAGCGGTATGTTACCCACTTGCCATCCCCTCATAGTTCTGCTGGCTTCTCGTCGTGTAGGTTGTCTCAGCGTTCTCGTGCTTGCAGCAGATCTGGCCGCAGACAGAGCAGAGCTTGTGCTCGCCTTCGGGCGTGCAGCGCTCAACTTCTCCCTGCGAGAGCACCGCAAAGCAGTCCTCGCAGCGGACAGTCTTGGTATGGTAGAAGCCGTTTTCATCCACACCCGGAATACCGCTGTTCTTGGTATGCACGTGCGTGCATTCTGCGATCTCCTGCCACATGAGTGCAGGAGTCTTGCCGGGGTTGATCTTGTAGTGTGCGTCGCCGTCCGCGGGATTCAGATACTCCGGAATCGCACGCAGTTCATCCAGCGAAACGACATAGTAGAAGTGCTTCTGATTCTGGTTTTTCTCATCGTAGTCCAAGCCAATGCTCTTCGAGCCGAGCACCGGCGCTTTCAGCGCATAACTGTACTGAACGGTGCCGACAACGCTGCCGCCGCGCTCACCGCAAAGCGAACCGGTCGTTTCACTGTCCGTACCGGTCACGTCGCCGATGCTGTAGCTGTGATAGATATGGCCGCTGCGAATCCGCCCGGCCAGACCGCCGACGTTTTTGCTGCCGGAGACGCTGCCGGTATTGTAGCAGTAGTCGAAGTGCGTCTCATTCGCATCGCCGGCCAGACCGCCGACATAATCCGTGCCGCTGAGCTTGCCTGCGTTATAGCAGTCCGTCACCTTCGTGCCGCTCCAGCTATTGCCGATCAGACCGCCGGTGCACGCACCGGTGCCGGTGACAGTGCCTTCGTTGCAGCTGTTTCTGACCGCGACGTAGTATTCGCCGTAGTACGATACCGAGCCGCTGTGATAGCCGATCAGACCGCCGGTTTCACCCGTGCCGGTCACAGAACCAATGTTCCGGCAGCACTCAATGTTGGTGTACCGGCCGCTGGACAGCACCATACCCACAAGACCGCCGGTTCTGACGCTGGTTACGCCGCTGGCTGGGGCGTTGACGATCGCGCCACATTCGTGGTAATGCCGCTGAGCGTGCTGAAACTGCTCAGATACGCTGCCGCCGCGCCAACGCGGAAGCCCTGTGCCGTCTTACCTTCAACCTTGATCTCGCCTTCGAGCGTCAGATTGCGAACAATCGCAATGTGGTCCTTGTCCTTGCCGCCGATCGTGCCGAACAGGCCAAGACTCTGGCTCTCCTCCGGCATATCCTGCACGTCAAAGTGCAAGCCGGAGATGGTCTTGCCGTTGCCATCGAACTCACCGGCGAACTTACTTTCACTCGTGCCGATCGGTGCCCATGCATCCGTCAGCGTGATGTCATTCATCAGCTTGCCCTTGATGGCGACGTCGCCCGCGTTGACCTTGTCACGGAACCACTTGAGTTGTGTCTCGTTCGTGATCTGGTAGCAGCCGTCCGTGTCCTGCTCCGGTACGCTCGGGTCTACCACTGGGAACTTATAGCCGCACACGCAGGTGCCGTCGCCCTTGTCGGTGCAATCCTCGGTCTTTTGCCTCACCAATCGTCTGGCCGCAGTCCTTTTTTGCAGATTGTCGTGACGGTGTGCGTGCCGTCGTTCTTGCTCTCGTATTTGGGTTCTGTATGCTCGTGCTTGCATTCCGGTTCTTCCACTTCTGTATCGGTCATCCATGTCAGGATGGGAAAACCGGATTTCTCGCCCTTCTTGAAAGCGCTGCCGAGGGTCGTGAGAACCTTCGCATCCTTCATGTCTGCAACGATCTCTACGCCGTCTGCGCCAACCGTGTTCGCGGTTGCGAGGCAGTTCTCAAACGTGCCGCCGAGCGTGCCCGCCGGTTCGCCGACTGTCGCGGAATTTTTGACCGTCGTTCCGTCGTTCGCCTTGGTGATCAGGCCGCCGACCGTGCTGCCGCCGACGATCTCGCCGACGTTTACGCTGTTTTCAATTGCAGCCTTGCCGCCCCACGGAGAAATCGCGCTCAGGCCGCCGATATGTGCCTCTGCGCTGCCCTCCGCAGTCAGCTTGCCATAGTTCGCGCAGTTCTTGATCGTAATGCCATAGCCGTTGCCAGCCAGACCGCCGATCGCGCCGGTGTTGCTCGTGCTGTTGGTCATGGTCACATCGACGTAGGATGCAACCTCTTCCAGCGTCACACCGCCGTCGCTCTGTCCGACGACACCGCCAGCATAAACCGGCATATAGCCGCCCGACGGAGCCGTCGAGGAAACCGTGCCCTTGACGACCAGCTTCTTGATCGTCGCATTCTTCGCCATGCCGAACAGTGCAGCCGGATTACCCGCAGTTTCTGTAACGTTCAGGCCGGAAATGGTTTTCTCGTTGCCGTCAAAAATGCCGGAGAACGGCTCGTTGTCATATGAGGTCACATAATCAGCTGCCACGCCGATGGGCGTCCAGCTTTCCGTCAGCGTGACATCCGCCATCAGCCTGGCATTGATCGTGCCTTCGCCCGCGTTGACCTTGTCACGGAACCACTTGAGGTCGGCTTCGTTCGTCAACTGGTAGTAGCCGTCCTCATCCTGAATCGGCGCATCTGCGGCCAGTGCGACCGTGGGGAGCATACCCACGACCATGACCAGAGCCAGCAGAAGCGCTATAATTCGTTTCTTCATCGTCATGTCCTTTCTTTGCTATATATAATAGTATACAAACGCCGGAATCCGGCGGGAAACGGGTGATCGCAGCTGTTCGGGCCATGACACAAAAAAACAGCGGAACCTCCGCTGCCTTTGTGCCAAAACCGGCCCCCAGAGGATACTTCCCCTGAGCTCCGAGCTCTGTAGGTCTTCTGACTGATGCGTTCAGGGTCGCCCCAACGCCCTCCTTCTGGCCTTCTCACGGCTGCTTTACCAGCCGCAATGACCCGCGTTTCCGCGCGCGAAGGAGCGCCCGCAATCACAGCTACAGACCGGAACGTCGCCGTCCGGCCTATGTCCGGGATTTTCACCCGATTCCCTTGTTCAGCTGAACGAGAATGCGTGTCCGGCATTTGAACCGGGTCGCGCATCTGCCACAAAAGCTGCGTATTGTTGATCTATTTTTCAATCTGTCGATCGGATCTCGCTATTTTTTCGCTTTGCGCGCGGCCTTGTCCTGCTTTGTGCGTTCGCGGCTGAGGGCTTTCTTCTCAAGCTTCTTCTGCTTGTCCAGCACCCGCTGGCGGTCATATTCGTTGCGGAACAGCTGTGTGTCCTGCACCCGCGGCGGCTCCTGCGCGTCGTCGTACCCGGTCTGACCGATGCTGTGCAGCGCCTGTGCCCAGCCGCCGAAGCGCAGGTCGATCAAGTCCCCGCCGAGCACCTCTGTCCACGCTGGGACGTGCCCCAGAGTGTCCATGCAGGCGGATAAATAGGCGCTGAGCTGCTCGAGCGTATCGTTCTGGTGCTCCAGCACAAACGCCACGTTCTGCTTGGAAAGCGCCTCCAGCGTCCGCTGCGTCAGAACCTTGCGCAGCGCCGACTCGTTCTCCTGCAATGTGCGGCGCGGGTTCATGGCTGCGCCTCCAGCGCGGCGAGCGTATCCCTCACGATCTGCCGCTCGGCAAACGGAGGCGGGACTTCGCCGAGGCCATTCGGCCAGAGAAGAAACTGCGCACTGCGTTGACCCGTGAATCAAATCGATATTCAATGTAGTCCCCGCCGATCACCTCGCACTTCGCCGGGACGTGTCCCAGTTTGTCCGTGCAGGCGGATAAATACGCCGTAAGCTGCTCCAACGTGTCGTTCTGATGTGCAAGAATGAACTGAATATTCTGATAAGCGATCATGCGCTCTGCACGCCGCAGTACCGCGTCCATGTAAGGAACCTCCTCGTGCGGATATACTCTGCCCATACGGGCAAAATGGCGCGGCCTGTCCCCATATGGAACAGTCTGCGCCCGTCCTGTACGATAGGTTCATCGTGCTATCGGTACATTGCGCTCCTGCCGAAATCCTTCGGCGTGAAGACAGCGAGTCTTCTGACTTGCGATCCGGGATTTCAGCATGAATTCCCACGTCCGCGTCCTACCTTCTCACAGATGCACTGCAATGGCGCCCTTTCGGGCAAACGGTATCCGTTTTCGGTCGCGGCCTCGCGCACAGCTCCGGGCGAGCGGCTTGAGTAGCCTTTGTTCTTTCACCTCCGGCTCAGCGCCCGAAACAGCCGCCGCGGCCGGAGATTACACGTCTTCAGATGCGTATGAACTTGTGTTTCCGGCGAAAAGCATCGCGCGCAAAAGCAGACTTTTCTTTTCTTCTGAGATATAATGACGGCGGGGTAGGAACCGGCGCTTTTTTGCCTGATACCTGCCGATTTTCGGGCGAAAAGAAAAGTCTACTAGTGTTTACAGCTTTTCTGTGCTTTTTTATCGGCTGTTTCACAACATATGGGTTCTGTTCCATTCGTTTGTTCCCACTGCTTGCGCCATTTGAGGAAAGTCGTCTGCGAAACGCCGAGCTTTTTTCCAGCTGCGCGGGAGCTTAACTGCCGACCGAGCCACGCCGTCACGATCTCTGGAAAAATTTCCGGCACAGGCAGCGCCTGTCGCCCGAAAGTGGACACCCGCGCCTTCGCCGCCGCGATCCCCTCCGCCTGCCGCTGGCGGATGAACTCACGTTCTGTCTGCGCGACATAGCTCAGAAGCTGCAGAACAATGTCCGCGATCAGCGTTCCTGTCAGATCACGGTTCTGCCGGGTATCCAGCAGCGGCATATCCAGCACAAGGATGGACGCGCACTTTTCCCGCGTAATGATCCGCCACTGCTCCAGTATTTCATCATAATTCCGCCCCAGCCGGTCGATACTCTTGACGATAAGTGTATCCCCCGGCTCGCAGCCGCCTGAGCAGCTGCCGGTAGCCCTGCCGCTCAAAATCCGCGCCGGAGCGCTTGTCCAGATAAATATCCCTGTCCGAAACGCCGGCCTCCCGCATCGCCGCCATCTGCCGCGCCTCATTCTGATCTCTCGACGATATGCGCACATATCCATAAACCCGTCCCATCTGCATTCCTCCTGCGTCGTTTGTGATAGACTTATTTTAGCGGATACATACACGATTGCGTCCCGGAAAGCAAAAAAGGGACTGCACAGTTATCCTCGTTGGCGGGCGGCAGCTTTAAAACGACAAAACTCCGGCTGCGGATACAACCGGAGTTTGACCGAGATTTATGCTGGATACAGCCCTAGAAAATATAGAATTTTAATAGTCTTTGCTTGGAAATCCAGACAGTCGATGTAGTTATTGGCAAACTCTATCCTTATGTAAAAAGCAAGCCATAAACTCGAACAAATGAGTTTACGGCTTGCTTTTACCCATACCGACTGTACCCCTATGACACATTGTGTACCTATTAGGCGAAACAGTGATGGTTTCAAGGTTTTTTATGGTTGCGGGAGAGGGATTTGAACCCCCGACCTCCGGGTTATGAGCTACCTTTAAGGTGACTCTTAATCCAGAGGTCGAGGGTTCATTTTTTTGTCGAGATTACAACAAAAAATGAACCAAATCGCAAATATTTCGTGAGAAAGCATTTTCGTGTTTTTTCTTATTCTTTTTGAAGTTATATTACACTATTTGCAAATGAATTGCAAACAGAGATTTGCACAGTAGGTTCAGAACGCTGACTCGAATCATTATTTCTGGAGCTTATTATGAGTACAATTTTTGCGATCACCAATCAAAAGGGTGGCGTCGGTAAGACGACGACTGCTCTGAATCTTGCTTCTGCTTTGGCGGATGAAAGCAAGCGCGTACTTCTCATCGACAATGACCCGCAGGGCAATCTCACTGCGTCTATGGGCTATACCCCAGCCGAGCAGAAACATACGCTGGCGAACCTCTTGCTTGCCGCCATTGACTATCCGGAGGATCTGGAACTGCATCTGCCGCGCTGCATCCTGCATACGGACGGCAAGCCGGATTTAATTCCCGCAAATCGGCGCTTATCGGATGCGGCGGCGCGGCTTCAGGTTATGCAGATCTCGCAGTACAGCGCCGCGAATGATGCTGGGCGCTGCTGCGCGGAGAAGATGCTGGCGCAGGTGCTTATGCCGCTGTGCGATGCCTATGACTACATCATCATCGACTGTGGACTCAAGCAGGAGCTTTTGACCGTCAATGCGTTGAGCGCGTCGGATTACTGCATCATCCCCGTGCAATCCCACTTCCTCGCATCCGAGGGTATCCCGGATGTGCTGGACATGGTGCGTTCCGTACAGAAGCATTTCAATCCGGATTTGAAGATCGCAGGCATTTTGCTGACGATGTACCAGTCGCGACCGCAGCTCTGCAAAAGTGTGCAGCAGAGTGTCCGGGAAATCTACGGTGATGACTTGCACGTCTTTGAGCGCCCCATTGAGTACACCATCCGCATTGCGGAATGCCCCATGGCCGGCATGAGTATTCTGGACTACGAGCCGGGCAACCCGGCAGCGGAATCCTATCGGAATCTCGCTTCGGAGGTGCTGCGGCTTGGCTAGAGCGAATATGAATGAGATGCTGCGCAAGCGCATGAGAGTGCGACCCAGCAGGCGTCCGAGCAGCAGACCGGCGATGCAGCATATGAACAGATATTTCAGATGCCGGTGCCGCAGACGGAAACACAATTTCGTGACGTACCGATCTGCAAGCTGCGCCCGTTCTTTACCGCCGATATCGGCTTTCACCCCTACCCTCACGCCAAGCTGGAAGCCTTTGCGGAAGAATTGAAGGAGAATGGTTTGTATGAGCGGATTCTGGTGCGCCCTATTGCAGGAACGGATGAATTTGAGATCCTGGCCGGGCATAACCGCACAGCGGCGGCAAAGTTGGCGGGCTGGACGGACATTCCCGCAACGGTCATGACCGTCAACGATCAGCGTGCCATCAGTATTGCGATTGCAACGAATCTTCTGCGGCGGCAGGATCTTACAATCATTGAGCGCGGCAAAGCGTATCAAGCCTTGCTGGACGCACGAAACCGCCGTGGACAGCGAAATGCGGCAGTTGAAACCTTTGGCGACAATCGCCAAAGGTACAAACGCGAAAAAATTGTAGCTGAATTTTTCGGTGTGACAGAGTATGAAATCCGCAAAGCTGTCAAGCTGGCACAGCTGATCCTACCGCTTGCTGAGATCGTGGAGAATGCGCCCAAGAAGCTGAATCTGGCCTGCGCCGACTTGATCGCAGATTACGATGAGGCTGCGCAGACGGCGTTCATCGAGATGTGCCAGATCAATGGCTATGCACTGAACAAGCAGACAATGTCGTTTATTCAGATGCAATGCCCGCCGCCAACGGCAGATAGGCAGGCGATCTACGCCGCATGGCGGGAAGCACGAGCAAAAGCCGCGCAGCGCGCACAGACGCTGCCAAAGAAGCTGAGTTTTGACCGAAAGCGCTTTGCACCTTATCTGAGTAAATTCAGAAGCGACAGAGAAATCGAAGATTTGTTTCTCCTTTTCCTGAAACAGCATACAGGTCTTCCATAAAAGTCAGGGAGTAAGCCAAACTATGGCTTACCCCTGACAACACCTAAAACCGTTATCAGAGGCACAACGTCTCTGCATCGTCAAACAGCGGTATCTGCTTATGCAACTGTTCAATAAGCCGTGAACTTTTTTAACTGCGTCATATCCGCTAACTCCAGATATAAAAATGTCCTCCCTGGGACACATCACACGTTGCCGTGGAGAGGTGCGGGAGGTCCTGTTGCCTATTATTATGTGCACGCAACTCAATTCTGTCAAGGTTAACTATCAATCGAGCGTTTTTTTTACATCAACACACAAAATTCAAACAGAGGATGTTTGAATCCCGCGAATAAAAAGAATAGAAAAAGGAGGCTGCAAAGCAACCCCCATAAAACGATTCAACGTTTTTCTCTATGTAACGCATATATTAGCACAAAGCAACCAACAAGTCAATACCAGTTCTCAACTAATTTTTTGATAAGTCCAAATGCGTTTTGTATGCACGCATTATCCTTATAGTAATCGTCCAAGTGACGATTCATTCGTGCTACAAAAATCAAAAGCTCGTCTTTATAATGCTGACGCATTGCATCAGATGGCAGATTTCTGCTGTGAACAAAGAATAGCGTTATGATTTCCTTAAGGCGATCATTTTGGATGGCATCCGGTTCATGGCTGTGGGAAATATTAGATCCATTTGCAAGAAACGGTTTGGTTTTTCTCAAAACAGCTCTGTTAAGATCATGTGTTAAATTACTTTCTGCTGATGTTGCGAGCCTCAGATCATTTAAAATGCAATTGCTATGACCAGCAGCGTTTCTAATGGACTTGACCATTTTAAGTCGATAAGATTCATCGATTAGCGGAGTATCATTGGCCTTATTTGCGCAAAACTCGAAAAAAGACCTAAAGCGTCCAAATGTAATAACCTCAAGAAATACCCACACGGGCATTTGCTGCCCTGGAAGTACATGCGTTATCATATCTCGACAATATATGCTGGACTTATTCTGATCAATTTCACGTTTCAATTCAATTAGCTTATTGGGCAAAGCAGGGGGTGATATTAGATTCAGTCACCAAGCGGCTTTTATAGCTCTCTAGGATGGCATAACCGTCATCATTTTTTGCCTTTAAAAAGGTCAATAGTTTTACTTTCTCGAAATGTTCAATATCCAAAGCCATTCGCATCACCTGATAGCGAAATAGCATATCGATAATTCCTAAGTCCACCAAACATGAGAAGTCTAGATCAATATATTTCCCGTCATCGCCTTTTGTGAAATTTTTCCTGTAGGATGACAGCTTATAATAATTGTTATTTTTTCTTGAGGTATTCTATAGCACGCGCTTGTGTGTAATCGTAATTAAAAGTAACACCCTTATTCAAAAGCTTTTCTACCAACTCTTCTGGAGACATGAATGGCTTTTGCTGCGCTGCGCCCGATAAAACGATTCCCATTTTCATCCCTCATATTACGTTTTTTTCATTATATGACAGAAACACTTACTTTTCAAGTGAGAAACCATGACTGCACTATACTTAAATTCTGAATATATACAACAAAGCCGTAGAGTATCTTACTCTTCGGCTTTTTGAATACATCCAAGGAGGTATCGAATTGCCCGGAAATCAGATTCCTTGCACGGCAGACGACCTGTATTGCCTGCTGTGTCGCTACCGTATTCCACCCTAGTATGCAAGAACAAAATACAAAGGAGCTGCTTCAAGATGTACGAAGTATATCAGGATCATCCAAAACAGGCAAAGCTCAACGTCCGCGTTGTGCTTGCCATCGCATTTCTTATCTGTGCCATTGGTACGGGCATCTTTCTCATTACCCGTCTGGTCAGCAAACCGCTGACCAAGGAAGAAGCACGCGCCAAAGCGGGCATTGTCTATGATTCCGCTGCCGTGGAGGGCGGTTGGGACAACCTTTCGCCGGAGGAAATTGCAGAAAAACTCAATGAAAAGGTCGCAGAGGGCATGATCAACATTTCCATGAACACTGCCCCCTATTTCGAGGACAGCACTGCGGAGGGAAACCTCATGATCGTGAACGAGAGTCCATCAACAATTATCCGCAGAAAGTCCAGATCGTCCGCAACGATACCGGCGAACAGATCTACGAATCCGGCGCAATTGCCGTTGGCAGCAAAATTGAGCACGCAAAGCTCGACGCTGCACTGCCTGCCGGTACATACGAATGTACCGCGTATTTTCACAATTTGAACCCGGAAACCGGCGAAATCATCGGCACAGCTGGGGCAATCATCACCATCACCATCAAAAATTAAATTTTCAAAACACAAAGGAGATTTTAATTATGAAGAACTTTAAGAAGACCATCTCCCTCGTCCTCGCAATCTGCATGCTCGCGTCCCTCGCCATTTCTGCTTCTGCTGCCAACACCGTTGACGCTTCGGGCGGCACCGGCACTTCTTCCGTCACTCTGTCCAGCACTGCTGACGGCAGCATCGGCGGCGACCCCGCAGCTACGAAGATGTCCGTCACCGTGCCGACCGTGCTGCCCATCGCTGTCGGCACCGACGGCACCGTTTCCACCGCAACGGATGCGAAGATCGTCAACAATTCCTTCGGCGCCGTCAAAGTCAATTCCGTGAGCATCGAAGCCGCGCAGGGTTGGTCGCTGGCTGCGTTCGGCGACAAGGCCACGCTCGCCCATGAAAAGGTCAACACTAATATGTTTGGCTTCTCCCTCTCCCTCGGCGACGGCGAAAAGAAGCTGACCGACGACAAGAACGCTTCCAAGCAGACGCTTCTGGACAGCGCCGTGGAAGGCTGCTACATGTCCGGCGTGGGCGACACCTCTGCAAACAGCATTGGCATTGCCTATGATGCAATCGTTACGCCGGTCAGCCGAAGCCGTGACTAACACCGCCATCGCAAGCGTCCTGTTCATTATCGCTTGGGATGCAGTCTGATCTATTCGCTATTGCAAAGGGGAACGCGCAAGCGTTCCCCTTAAATCCTTATGAAATGGAGGAGTCAAATGAAAGCACAAACGAATCCTCGCAATGATTCTCGCCGTTGCATCGTGCCTTGTCCTTGGCCGTCAGCGCGTCGGCGGCAAACACGGTCAACCGCAAAGCCACAGATTTCCGCGATTTCGATAAATCCGCATGGTACGCGGATGCGGTCAGCGCCGCCGTGGACAATGGTTTGCTTTACGGAAAATCGCGACAATCATCGATCCCAACGGCGACATGACCCGCGCGGAGATGGCCGCAATTATCAACCGCTCGTTTGGTTGCTATAAAAGCGGACATTTCGCAGTACAAGGACGTTTCCAAAGACAAATGGTATTTATGAAGATGTGGCCATGGCGGTGCAAATGGGTACATACAACGGGCGCAGATTCTTCTGCAATGGCCCCAGACTCGCCCATCACGCGGCAAGAAGCCATGACCGTTGTGGCCCGAGCGCTGGAACTGGACTACGATTCGTATTCCAAAACGGATTTGTCCGCGTTCTCCGACCGAAGCGAGATTTCCAATTGGGCGCTGCCATACGTTCGCGCAATGGTCGGCGCGGATTACATCCACGGCAGAACCAAAGGGCTGGAACCGCTGGACAATATCACCCGCGCGGAATTTGCGCAGATTTTCCATAACATCATCGGCACTTACGTTGTATCCAAGGGCACTTATGACAAGGACATCAAGGGCAGCGTATTGATCCGCACCGATGATGTAGAGCTGAAAAACATGACCGTGGACGGCGACCTTATCATCGGCTGCGGCGCGGCAGATGGAAAAATCACGCTCGACAACGTGACCGTCAGGTCAGATTACTTGTCTGGGGCGGTGGCACGAAAGCCGTTACTGCAACAACAGCACGAATATGCCCGCTGTCGTCGTAGCCCGCGTAGACGATGCCGTGAAGGTCATCTATGACAGAGATTCCACCCTTGCGGTCATTGACACGATCAAGGTTCGCATTACCGAACGTGCGAAACAGCACAAGGAAACGGAAGTTATTTTTTACGACGTTTCCGGACTGCGCGAAGCCCAGAAGCAGCTCAACGCGATTGTCGCCGACAGTCAGATTGATATTACTGTTCCTGCTCATTTATACGCTCTGGTCGGAGAACAGCGTAAAGCCGAGTTTACCAACAACAGCAAGAATGACACATACAAAATCGAGATTCGCCGCAACAAAGACAATACACTTGATTGCCGACGCTTTTGAGCTTGCCGCTGGAAAATCCATCTCGACATTGACGTTGCTGGAAGCGCCGGAGTTCGGCAACACAGATTGCACGGTCACGATCACAGCATTCCGCGACGGCAAGCAGATCGGCTCCATGCGACGGAGTTGAACTCGTTTTGCACACAGCGTATTTGTGGCCGAAGGAGGTGCGGTGATGGCAAGAAGAAACTTATCACTTTACTGTTGGCACTGACAATGATCCTATCACTGGCTACGGGTGCGTCGGCAGCGGAAACGACCGAGGCCCGTGTGCCGGTGACGCTTACGGTAGTCAACACCGTCGCACCCATTTCCTGCACGGTTCCTGCCGCGTTGCCTGTCTCGTTGGTAGATGGCTACGTCGTTTGTGCGAATAACGCCGCTATTACAAATACTGGTAAGACCGGCGCAATTAAAGTCAAAAAGGTGGACGTGCAGGCAGGCACGTTTGAAATCGGCAATTTTGACGATTTTACGGCAAGCAAGAACAGCATCGCACTTAGCATCAATGGTTGTAGCACGAAAGGCGCAGGCAGTCTGACGCTTGTGGACGGCGCGTTCCCGGCGATTGCCGCCGAGAAAAATCTCGCCATCCGCTACAAGGCAAAGGTTTCCGCAAGTGAAGCTGTCACGAACATCAACGCCGCGACGATTGTGTTCACCATCGCCGCCGTGAACGAAAAGGAGGCTGCATAATGAAGAATTTTAAGAAATTCACCGCATTTGTGCTGGCTCTTTGCATGGTGTTTTCCCTGTCCGTTGCTGCATTTGCAGCGGAAGCGGATGAACACACAGTCTACGAAAGCGCGCCGGAAGAAGAAATCACCGTGCAGTCTGCCGAAGCTGCAACCAGTGGCACAATTCCGGGCAGCAGTATCAAATGGTCGCTGGATTCCAAGGGCTGGCTGACCATCTCCGGCAGCGGCGAAGCGCCGGTCTTTACCAGCGCGGACGATCAGCCGTGGGCGGCTGTCCGCGAGCAGATCACCGAGGTCTGGTTTGAGGATGTGGAAACGCTGACGATCCCGGATCTGGCGTACTGGTTCGAGGGCTGCGTCAACCTGACCACCGCCGAGCTGCCGCTCGCGCCGGTCATTGGCAAGCACGCCTTTTATAACTGCCCGAAGCTCTCTACGCTGACCATGTACTACGGCGAAACGGTTCTGAACAGCATCGGCGAAGAAGCCTTCTGGCGGGAAAACGACAGCGGCGATACACTCTATATCGGCTATATCATCGGGTATCCCAAATCGTCGGTGCCGTTCTACGATTATGATTGGGCCGGCTCCAATCGGAACAACAAATACTTCTACGATTTGTACGGCATATATTCCGATACCCCCGCAGCCGTTGGCATCATGAGTGCGCCGGGCATTTCCGTCACCTCAACTGGCTCGATTATCGGCAACTGCCCGTCGTGTGGGAAGTATTCATTCCAAGGAACATACGTCGAAGTCGCACATTCCTCGCGTGGTCATGCCAACTATAATGAATGCAATAGCTGCCATTACGTTCAATATTTAGGAACATACACTACCAAGAGCCACGGATCCGGTGCTTATGGGTCGGGCACCTGCCCGGAATGCGGTAGCCATACATGGGTATTACAGAGTCAGCAGGCCGCAACTTGCACCAGTAATGGATACCGCAATTACAGCTGTGCTTGTGGCCAAACCAAGAGCGAAACCATCTATTCCAGCGGTCACAGTTATAGCTATGGCTCGTGGGAGCAGTATTCCTCCAGCCAGCACCGGCGCACCGGTTCTTGCCGGAACTGCGGTGCAACGGATTATGATTATGCCAGCCACAGCATGAGCTATAGTTCCTGGAGCAATTCTTCTTCCAGTCAGCACAGCCGTTCTGCAACCTGCCGCACCTGCGGGTACTCCACAACGGAGTATGGCAGTCACAGCTATTCGACAGGTTCTTGGAGCAAGTACAGTGATACGCAGCATCGCAGAAGCAAAACCTGCCCCGGCTGCGGCGCGTCTACCTATGACTATGCTGACCATTCGTATAGCTACGGTTCGTGGGTTTCGGACAATGAGGTGCGGCATAAGCGTACCAAGACGTGCTCGGCCTGCGGAGACTCCGGTTATGAGTATGCCGACCATGTGGATACTGACGGCGACGGCAAATGCGATGATTGTGGGGCTACTGTTTCGCTGACCGTTACATGGGACGCAGGCGCAAATGGCGGTTTGATCGACGGCAAAGCAACGTACAGTGAAACCGTCCAGCCGAACAGCAAGCCGACGATCCCGGCATCGCTTCCGGTCAAAAAGGGACACAGCTTCAAGGGCTGGTACACGGCCAAAACAGGCGGCAAGCTCTACAACACCGTCACTTCGATCACGGCCAGCACGACGTTTTATGCACAGTTTGAAGCGAACAAATACGTCGTGACATGGGATCTTGGTACTGGCAAAACGGAAACCACAAATCAGACCTATGGCGAAAAGCTGGTGCTGCCGACTGAGCCGACACGCAAAAATGCAGATTTTTTAGGTTGGTTCACGGAAGCAAACGGCGGTACGCAGGTAACGGCAAATGACGTTTTCACGGAAACCACCGATAAAACGTATTACGCGCACTGGGAGATCACCGAAGTATTCTCGGTCACGGTTCCTGTCACACTTCCACTCATCATTGATGAAAACGGCGAGGTACACACGGGCAGCGCAGAGATCATCAATGGCTCCACAGGCGAGGTTGTCGTGTCCTCTGTCAGCATCAGCACAAAAAACGGCTGGCAGCTCGTTCCGTTCAACACTGACATGGCGCACGCTAAAGTCGATGCAAAACAGCTTGGCTTCAAAATCAACGATTCTGTGACGACGAAAACCGGCAATGCCGAAACGTTTGCACTGTCCGCTCCGTGGGAAATCGCAGAGAACGGCAGGTTGCCCATCAGCTATGATGCCGTTGTCAGCGCTGTGTCAAAAGCAGTTACAGAGCAGGAAGTTCTCTCCATTGTCTTTGTTCTGGAATGGGGCGGTGAATAATCAAAAAACCTGAGAACGGATATTCCGTTCTCAGGTTTACGCTTCTTTTCTATTGTGCGCAGCCTGCCAGGATAGGGCTTGCTCCAATTCATAGGCAGTCTGTTCTTCCTCGGTCGCTTTGCGCACCGTCATACACCCGCACTCCGGACACTGCTGCGGCATGAAGCGGTCAAAGCCCCAGAAAGTTTGTTCGCAGGTATTACATGCGTAGAGCATGGCGTTCACTCCTTTATGTTTTTAGTTTACCGTTCAAATGTGAACATTTCAATGCCGGAGGCTGATCAGTCTCCGGTACATCCATTTTTGAGGAATCAAATGAAAAAGTTATATCGTTTTTATACACTCTGCCTGCTGCTTTTGCTGTGCGTCAGCCTGTTTTGTGTGCAGGCGTTTGCTGTCGAGGATATGTGGACGGCGGCGAACCGCATCATCGTGGACGTTTACAGCAAAATTGCAGGCATCAGTACCGTACTGGCCGGCCTGATGTCCGCCGTCGCAGTTGTCGACGCGAAGCTCTCCAACAACCAGCACAAGGTCGATCAGGCGTGGGACTGGCTGCGCCGCATCTGGATCGCGTGGGCTGTCATCAACGGCATCGGCGCGTTCATCGCCTATGTTGCCCCGCTGTTTCAGGGTCTTGCAACGATCCAAGGCTAAAGGGAATCATCCGGTGGAAAAGGAGGTGCGGGCCGCTTGCTGGAGCTGCTCTTTCAGGGCTTTATCGAATGGATCTACGGCCTGATCCTGGAATGCTGGGAGTATTTCGCGTCCGTGCTGTTTGACCTCATGAGTCTGGATTTTCGCGTATCTGCGGGGAGCATATGCCGTCATTGATACCATCCGCCAGATCATGCTGGGCGTCGGTTGGGCGCTGCTCATCGGCAATCTCGTCTTTCAGGCAACGCGCGGCATGGCGGCGGGGCTCGGCTTCGACGCTGAGGATCCGAAGCTGCTTTTTACGCGGACGTTTGCCTTTTCGTTTCTGCTGGTGGCAAGCCCGCAGATCTGCGAGCTGGGGCTGAACATGACATCGACCGTCATCGAGCTTCTGCAAATGCCGGACGCCGTGGATGTTACATTTGCGGATGAAGCCTCCTTCGGCGGTCTGACCGGTTCTTGGCTGCTTGTCGTGATTTGCGGCATCATCGTCATGTTCCAGACGTTCAAGCTCATTATGGAAATGGCGGAGCGGTATTTCATCCTCGCTGTGCTGACGATCACCTCACCGCTGGCCTTTGGTATGGGCGGAAGCCGGAACACATCGGACATTTTTAATGGCTGGTGCCGGATGTTCGGCTCCATGTGTTTGCTCATGGCGACGAACGTGATGTTCGTCAAGATGCTTTTATCTGTGCTGTCGTACTATCCGAGCGGCCTTGACGTGCTGCCATGGATGGTGCTGGTCATTACCATCGTCAAGGTAGCGAAAAAAGCGGACAGCATCCTTGCGCGCATCGGCCTGAATCCTGCCATGACAGGTGATCCGCTTGGCCGCGGCTTCCCCGGCGCAATGACGATGATGGTCGTGCGTTCTCTGGTATCCAATGCAGCGCATACCATCGGCAGGAACAGCGGTCAGCAGCGCAGCGGCAGCGGAAATCCGAAGCCGAATGCACCGACCGGCCCGCGCTCTGGCGGTGCTGGCAGCGCTTCCAATGTCAATGCACCCTCGCACGCAAACGGCTATCATCATAGCACGTCTGCGCAGCAAAACAGCGCGAATCCTGCATTCAATCAAGAATCTATTTCGGCTCAGACGGTTGCTGCACAGACGGATACCGTACAATCCGCCGCCGAAAAGATGGCGGGCGCATTCCCACAAGCCGCGCCTGCTGGCACCGGCAAGCAGCCCAACTCCACGCGCAAAACTGCTGTGCCGCCCGGCACCAGACGTGCACCGGGCCACATGGCAGCGCCGAAGAACCATGCAGCGCCCACGGCAGCAAAAACCTCGCCCGGTGCGCCGTATCGTCCCGCAGGAGCTTCGCAGCCTGTCATGGGCGGCGCGGCCGCGCAGAATACGCAGCAGGAGCAGGCCGTACATTCTCAGTCAGAATCCCATCCGCGCAGCAGCACAACAGTGCAGAATCGCGGCGGGACTGTTTTGCCCGGTACGGCAGGAAAAGCGGCAGGCCAAAAACCATCGCGCACTACCGTTCAGCCGACCGGTCCCGCAGGAAAGTCGTATCACAGCAGCAACGCACAGGGGCAGACGGTACAGGCCGAGTCTGCACAACAGCGAAGCACCTTTGTGCAGCCGCCTGACACACAGCGGGGCGTACCGAATGGCAGCCGCGCCCAATGCAGCGCCAAACACTCCGGCTTCGCCGCCTGGCACTCCGCGCAGCCCGGCACAGCCTGTCGGCAGCGCAGGAAAAGGTCAGATGCAGTCTGCGCATACAGAAACTACGCAGCAGCGCAGTACCTTTGCGCAGACTCCGAACATGGCAGGCGCACAGCAGCCAACAGCAGAACATCCGTCTGCTCCGATTTCTTCGCGATCCGGTATGGCAGGAAATCCGTCTGTGCCGCACATCGGCGTACAGTCAACATCTGCACCAAGCGGTACGGCAGGAAAACAGCCAGATTCTCATTCCGCACCGGCCCGCGATACCGCAGGAAATGGTGCGCGGCCGCAGCAATCAAGTGGCCCGCAGAATACGCCAGTCCCCGGTACAGCAGGAACGCAGCGCACGTCCATCGGCGGGCGTTATACCCAGCCCGTGCAGCAGACGACGCGCGTTTCCACGAATGGAAACACCCAGATCACGCAGCAGAACCATGTTTCTGCCCAGCAGTCCGGCGGCACGGTGCAGCCGTCCAGCGGAGTCCGTATGGATGGCCGCTCCACAAATCGGGAGCATCCCGCCTCCGGCAGCGCCGTCTTCCAACCGCGAAGCTGGTACGCCTCCGCGCTCGACCGCGCGGCCTGATGCAGCGCGTCCGGCAGAACAGCGCGCTTCGCAGCGCCCAATTCCCGCACAAAGCGGCAGCGCAGAAAAGCCGATACCGCAGACTGGCACACAAGCTTCTCCCGTTTCCGTCGTTTCTTCCGAACGGCAGAGCAGGAAACCGCCCGCCCCGGCTCCCATAGGCAGCGTGACTGCGCCGACTCCGGTATCGCAGGAATCGCGCGGGCCGCAAAGAAGCCCTGCAGCAGAATCCTCTGCCAAGCGTCCGGTACCGCAGGAACGCAAGGCCGGTACACAGCCGGAGCCGCAGAAGAAGGAGCAGACGCTCTACCATCGCCCCGGTACCGCAGGAATCGCGCCCACGGCAGTTGGGATCAACACGGAAGCAGCATCGGCGGTGCAGAAGCCCGCTGCGGAAAAGACGGTCAAGAAGCCGTTCGTTCCGCTGACCGGCAGAACCCCGGAATCCATTCCGTCACATCTCGATCTGCATGAAGCCTCGCAGAAGACGACGAAGCGCCCGAAAGAACACGCAGGAGGTGGCATCGGATGAATGACCAGAACCACCGCTCCGCTGCGGAGGTCATGGCGAATGCGGCACGCGTGGTCAAGGCAGCTGTCAACATCGTGCGGGCGGCGATCGCAGGAGGGCTTCACGGCGCGGCGGCTGCCGCTGCGAAGGAGCTTTTGCCAACGATCATCAAGTTTGCCGTCGGCGTTCTCATTGCCATCATCGTGATACCCATATTTGTGATCTCCGCTATGCCAAATATGTTTTTCGGTTACGAAACGTCCGAAAAGGACTCGCAGATCACCATGCGGGAGCAGGCGCTTTCCATCGGCGGCGCATATCTATCGTTGGAGGACTTTGAAAAGACGCAGCAGGACGCCATCATCACCGGCGAAGCTGCCGCGTATGAGAATCAGGGCGTCACGATCGATGAGATCCGGGTGTCCAGCAAATTCGATGAAGAAGATCTTTGCTGGTACATCGCCATCAATTCCGTTGCCCACAAGCAGGACTTGTCAGAAATGAAGCCGGAGGAAGTTCAGTCACTTCTGATCTCCAATCTCAAGCACACGACGCGGCTGGAATCCTCCGGCGACCAGACTGTCCTCCGTATTATCTTCCAGCCGCTCAATAAAGACAAGCTCATGGATGATCTGGCGTTCGATGAGGATGCAAAAACGTGGGCAGGCGCGCTGTTTGAGACGATCTATGAGAGCGACGCGCTGGGTAAATACAAAGACAAATTTGAAGCTTATAAGCCAAATTACGCGGGCGATACCGGCTACACTGGTCCGGCAGAAGCCTCCCCTGGCGGCAGTGGTGGCGGAGGCGGCGCGGAGAGCGGCGGCAGCGCCGACAATACCGACATCTCCGGTTTTACGAATCCGCGCACAAAAAACAACCATGATCTTGCCGCCTATGCGATACAGGCGTGGGAACACGGTTGGGGGTATGTGTGGGGGACGTTTGGAACCGTCCTGACGGAATCCATGCTCCAATACAAGCTGGAGCAGTATCCGGACATCGGCGCGTCGGAAGCATTTATCCGCGAGCACTGGCTCGGCAGGCGTACAACAGACTGTGTTGGCTTGCTGAAGGGTTATGGCTGGCTGAACCCTGATACGCTGACCATTGACTACAACACAAACGGGATGCCGGACTACAATGCCGACCGGATGTATGCGTCTGCCAAGGAAAACGGCACCGAGTACGGCGGTATGGACACGATGCCCGATATTGTTGGTCTTGGTCTTTGGAAGCAGGGACACTGGGGCGTCTACGTCGGGAACGGCTATGCCATTGAAGCGATGGGAACCCAGTACGGTGTCGTCCGCACAAAAGGTCGAAGACCGCGGCTGGCAAGGCTGGTGCAAAATTCCGTACATACAATATGACGAATAAAGGAGGGCCTATGAAGGTCAGAAAATTCCGCATTCTCCGCCTGCGGCACCATGTCAGCATGGTCGAGCTTGGCCGGGCCTGCGGCGTATCCGCGCAGCGGATCAGCGAACTGGAGCTGAGCGAAAACAAACCGTCGGCGGAGACCGTACATAAAATCCAGAACGGCTTTGAAGCGATCATCGCCCAGCGTGGTGAAAAGCTTGATACATTGCGGCAAGAATATGCCACCTACAAAAACAGCCTGATGGAGCGCGTGGGAGAATACGAATATGAGCTATGAAACCTATCATATCCCCGTGAATTTTACGGACGCGGGCAAACTGTTCGGTGTATTTGAGATCCGCAATGCGGTCGAAACCGTGCTGCTGTGCATTCCCATTTTTTTTTGTGCCCGGGCGCTTCTGCCCCTGACGCTTATGCCGAAGATCATCGTCACGATGACGATCCTCGTTCCCGTGGGCGGCTTTGCGCTCATTGGCATCGGCGGCGACAGCCTCACAAGATGGCTCAAAGCGTGGATGCAGTGGCGCAAGCACCGGCGCATGATCTTTTATCGCGGGGAGGTACGATTATGAGCATGAAGGACGCCATTTTCGGTACAGCTGCGCCATCCAGTCACGGCGGCGCGACCTATCGTGACAGCATTCAGGCGTGGCTGCCGGTCAAGAATATCATTGGCGGTGTGGTCATCACGAAAGATAACCGATTCATTAAAGTCCTTGAAGTGCTGCCCGTCAACTTTTATCTGAAATCCCCGTCCGACCAGCAGAATATCATCACGTCATACGCAGCGTATCTGAAGATCGCGCCGGACAGCATGAGCTGCGAGGTGCGCACACTCCCGCCGGATACAAGTGAATATGTGGAGCAGATGCGGCAGTTCCAGAAAACCGAAGAAAGCGAAAACTGCCGTGCGGAGATAGAGGACAACATTGAAAAAATCGGTCTCGGCATTGCAAGCGAATCTATCCGGCACCGCTTCTTTCTCGTGTTTCAGTACGAGGCAAAAATGCGCGCCAAGCGCAACACCGTCAAAGGGCATCATTCAGCGCCTGAACGAAGAAGCGGACACGGCGCGGCGGTATCTGGATATCTGCGAGCTGGAGGTCTTAGAGCCGCGCTATACAGATGATTTCGTGCTGAAGCTCCTGTATGAGCTGAATCATCAACAAGAGCCACGAGTCTGCGCGTCAAGCTCCCGGAAGGCGTGTTCGATATGACGACGGAGGTGCATGGGGTGTATGAAGAATGAAAGGAAAAGGAGGAGCGGACGCATCCGCTCCCCCTAGGTGCCCTCCGCAGAGTAACACCGCGATCCTCTAAATATGCTTTTTGGCCCAAAACACTTTGCCCAAAATCGCGATTTTATTATATCATTTTTTAAGAAGAACTTTTCTTCAGACTTGCTTGTTGATGTTCTGCCTGCTTGATTTTCAGTAGCTCAACAGTACAAATAAAATCAGCGGCCTGCAGCAGTCGATATCTCTGTGGCTCTGCCTTTCTGAACTCAACGTTTGAAAACAACACTGAAAAAACAGCATTCAAAAAATCGAACTGAGTTCATTTTGACCATTATCATAATACACAAGAATACGATCGAACGAATTAAAATAGTCGATGTGTTCTAACATTGCTATGTTAATCGCACGCGCCTAGCCTGCCTGAAAGAGTTACCTTGTCCTGCGCCTGCCTGGAATCAATACAGACGGTAAGGTGGGAAATTGGACTTGCAACAACAAAATTGAGCATTTTTATAAATCAAGTTTTCTACGCTCGTCAATCGTATATGAGTCGAAAATTTCTTCTCGGCGAATAACCCATTCCATGTATGGATATAATCAAGTTGGAAACCAGAATTAGACACACACTTTCTTCAAGATGTTGAATATTGGTAGTAATATCTTGCCTTTGATCATGGAAAACAAATGTGACAAGATAATACGCGGGCTGTATGCTGTACTCCCCAAAATCGCCGGATTCATCAATAAAAACGCTAAGTTCACTCATGACGCTCTGTTCTCCAGCTATAAAAAATGGCGGGAAATTCTTCCCGCCTGCGGTGGCCCAAAGAGCTTACGCCCAAGCCAAAATCGTAACTAGTTACAATCTAGTGTATGCATATTTTATCATAAGGATTCCAGAAACGCAATAACAAAAGACAAAATAAAGATGAAATATTTGTTACAACGTGACATATTAGCGTGAAAAGTACGTTTTAGCTTTAAGGAGGTTGTTTGATTGAAAAAGAACCGCAAGAACAAAAATGCCCCGCCGCCCGGCTTGCCGACGGAGGAGAAGCCGCCAGTCAAGGAGCAGCCGAAGAAGCAGCCGTTTCTCAAGCGCCTGCTGTTCGGCGAAGAAACGCCGGATCTGAGTGAGCTGGAGGCTGGCTCAACAACGATCTTGGATATTCTCTCGCCTACGAGCGTGGACACCAAAAGCCGGGACTACATTGTAGTGGACGGCATTTTTTTCATGCCTATCTTTACATCACAGGCTACGGATATTCTACGACCGTCGGCGCAAGCTGGCTGGCCCCGCTGGTCGAGGCCGGCGAGGGCGTCAGCATTTCGTTCCATTTTGACAAGCAATCAAAGGAGAAGATTCTGGCGAAGATCTCCCAACAGACCATGATGAACCGCAGCCGGATGCGCGACGTTGCAGACACCCGGCAGGACTTTGAGGAGCTGGACAGCGCCATCGCCTCCGGGATGTACTTAAAGGACGTAATGAACCGGCAGGGCGAGGACTTTTTTACTATATGCACACGCTCATTGAGGTCACGGCCGGTGATCCTGAAACGCTGGAGCATCGCGTCACGGCGGTCGAAAAGCTCTGTGTCTCCGTGGACATGATCGCCCGCCGCTGCGAATATATAAGCAGGAGCAGGCATTTTTTGTCCATGCTGCCAATTCTCTACCTCGACCCGGACATTGAACGCAAATCGCGCCGCAATGCGCTTACCAGCGGCGTGGCGGCGGCGTTCCCGTTTGCGTCCCTATGAGTTGTCTGACCGGAACGGTATCTTCCTTGGTCTCAATATGTACAACCGTTCGCCGGTCTTTCTGAACCCCTATGACGACTATAAATATACGAACGGCAACATCTGGATCGGCGGCTCGTCGGGTGCAGGCAAGACGTTCACGCTCCAATGCGTCGGCGGCCGTCTGCGGCAGCAGGGCAAGCGTGTCATTTACATCATCCCAAAGAAAGGTCACGAATTTCGACCGCGCTGCGAACAGCTCGGCGGTCTGTATCTGAGAATGTCTCCATCCTCGCCGGACTGCCCCGAATATCATGGCGATCCGCAGAAAATCGCTCGACACCTACGCGGGCCTCAAAGGGCTTGCCTCCCGCGACGATTCCGTGCTGGCGGATAAAAAATTTCGCGGCTTATCATCTGGTACAGCCTGCAAAAACGCGACCTCAGCGACGAAGACCGGAACTATCTGGACACGTCGCTGGTCGAGTGCTACCGGCGGTATGGCATCACATTTGACAATGCTTCCGTGCTGAACGAAGACGGGAATTTCTGCGAAATGCCCGTTCTGGCGGACTGGTACGACGTGCTGCAGGAAAGCACGGATACGCGGCATCTTGCCGTCGTGCTGGCACGCTATGTGACCGGCTCGGCCTCCGCGATGGGCAGCCGGAATGAAATTGACCTCGATAACAAATACATCGTCATTGACACATCCGGTATGCCCGACGATCTGCTTCTGCCCGGTATCTTCTGGGCGACGGACATTGCAAACGACCTCATCTCCGGTGCCGGTGGGCAGCTCTCGGCGCTCATCTCAGACGAGCTATGGTCGCTGGTCGGCGCGAACTCCAACCCACTGGCGGCAGGGTACATTCAGGAAATGGTCAAGACCATCCGCGGCCTCGGCGGTATCGCCATCACGTCCACACAGGGTATGCAAGACCTTTTCTCACTGGATAACGGTAAATACGGTAAAGGCATTCTGGATTCCAGCCGCATCAAGATCGTCATGCAGATGGAGGAACAGGAGGCGCGGCTGATTCAGAACGTACTCAATCTATCCGAAGAAGAAGTCCGTCAGATCACAAGATTCCGCCGCGGCGAAGGGCTTCTGTGCATCGGCTATAACCATGTGCCGATCGCGTTCTACGCGACGCAGAAAGAATATGACGCGATTACCACATCGCCAACAGATTTGTTAAGGAGAAAGGAACGAGAAGCATGAACGAAGAACGATTTGCAGCAGAAACAAAAAAGATTCAGTCCGTCATTGCCAAAGCTTCGCAGAAAGTAGGCGCTCTGTCCGCACTTTCTGACGGTGGCAAAATGAGCCGCGAGAAATTGCAGCTCACGCTGGAAGAAACCGCGTATTTTTTGAGTCTGCGACGCTTTATCTGCGCACCCTCTGCGAAACACAGATGCCGGGCGCTGGCGGATACGGGCGGCGCGACGGGCTGGAGTTCCAGCTCCCGTCCGGGCACATTGAAATCGCGGGCGCGGGATGGGTGCATATGCAGATCGACACGCTTCTGCCGCATTGCCGGTATATGCCCGCGACTTGGCTGACGGATACTGTGCGGCAGCTTTTGACCGCGTATATGCAGCGCACAAATTTCCGCCTGCATTTCAAGCAGATGCTTTTGGTGATCGATGAACACAGCGATGTGGACGGGCGGCATGTATTCGATCAGGACAACAAAGGGTGGAAAGCCGTGAGCAATGCACTCAAGGGTCTGGTCATTGACGATGACGACCAGTACCATCTATCCGTCCACATGATGTCCAGCCGCAGCGCGGAGAATGTCTGCCATATCAGCCTGGTGCTGCCGGAATCGGAGGAAGATTTTTTCCGGTTTCATCGAAAAGGAATCGCATACCGGCCTTTGGAGCCATCCGTTACCCTATGCTCCGCGACTTCATTTTGCCTTGTCTGAGGCTCGGACAGACCCGATGGCTCAAACCGCTTGTAATTCCACGCTTTTTCGCAATTTGAAGTGTCCGGCAGACGGCGAAAAACCGGCATCTACGGCTACCCATCGGTCAAGCAGGCCAAAAGTCACGCAGAAGCACCGAAATTGTGGTTGCGCCGGAACCGGCGCAAGCGCAGTTTCGGTGCCTCGCAGGAAAACGGAGCTGCCATGATTTTTACGACCCGTGACCTTGATATTCTCCGCTTCCTTCGCTGGTGCCGCTTTGTGCTGGCGGAAGATCTGACCAATGTGTTTTCCAAGATTGAGGTTCAGAATCTTGAAATTCTCCGCCTGATAAAACTCTATTTGCCCGCACAAGCCTACACACTGACTGCTTCCGGGAATCGACTGCTCGAAGCTGCTTTTCCAAAGCTCCCTGCCGCGGTCGCTCCGGCTTACAAAGCCGCTGATACCATACGCCGCATCCGGCAAGCGAAGCTGATGACCACCGTATATCATGCGGGCGTTTCCGTTTTTACGACAGATGTTTCCGCACTATGCGAACAGGCGATGTTTCTTCCCATGATCGCCCGTAATCGCGGCTCCAATCCGTGGGGCAGCACCCGCGTGGCGGCGCTTCTTCATACGGGCGACCTCATGTGCGCAATCCACTGGGTCAGTCCCAATATCGGCTGCGTCGCGCTGACGGATGAGCTGACCGCGTTCCAGAATCATACGGCATCGATTCCCGCAAAGCAGCGCGCCATGATCTTTGCCGCGTCCAGCTACGAGGAGATCCTTTCTGAGCTGGATACCGTGCAAGAGAAGCAAAATACGCGCCTGCAAACCTACCGCGAGGTCTACGATTGCCTGAAGCTGCCGCTGTTTCTGCTGCCGTGCAATGACACGGGCTGCTTGCAGCTCCGCATTCTGAGCATACCCAATTACCGCGAACTTCTGGCGAGAATCATCCTGAAGTCGCACTACGTTCCGCCGCCTGCGGATCGGTCGATGTATGACGCACTGTATCAGGGCGTCCCATTCGTCATGGCGGCGGATATGGATCTGCGGCGCATTGACGCGGCGGTAGAAATGGCCCGTTCGGACGGCCTTTTCAAATCGTGCTGGCTGCACTGCCGGAACAGGCAGAAACCGTTCTGAACCGCCGCTACCGCGAAACCGGGAAAGCGCGCGTCTTTACCATTACAGATGCGGCGCTGCGGAGTTGCTCGGAAGCACCGTGCCATACACGCCGCCTGACCTGCCATTTTACACATCGGAAGGAAGTGTTCTGGATGTTCCGCCTCTCAAAGCTCCTTGAAAAACTGGAGGACAAATCGGAAGCGAGATTCAAGAGTTGGTTTGCCCGAAACAAAGCCAAATTGCCTACGCGCGTGCCAGCCGTCATTGTCGGCTGGTATTTTTATGGAATGTTTCTCAATTCTCTGCGGCTCGGAATTGCATCGACCTTTCATCAAAACGGGCGAAGAAATCAAAAGCATCTGGGTGCTGAACCCGTTCAAAAACTGGGGTGCGGTATTTACCGGCTTCGGAATTGTGACGACGCTGGTGATCGTGCTGATCATCTGCCTCACGAAAAAAGGCTACATCTGGTTCTCCGGCTACAAGTACACGCATGACCCGCGCGGGTTTGACATTCTCCCGGACGGTACGCATGGCACGTCCGGTTTCCTGGCGGAAAAGGAAATGCGCGAATTTTTGGAACTCTCGCCCGCGGGCAAGACGGAGGGCATGATCCTCGGCAAAAAGTCTAAAAAGCATCCGGATGACCCAACGCTTACGCGCTCTACGCAGCGCACCGGATGGTTGCCGGGGACAACAATAATCTGCTCTGCATCGGCGCGCCGGGCAGCGGCAAGTCCAGAGGCTTTATCATCCCGTTCCTCATGGCTGCGCAAAGCGCGGTGAGTCCGCGCATTCATCACGGACGCGAAAGGCGAGCTTTTGAACGTCTTTTTCCCCGTATTTCCGGCAGCATGGTTTTTATGTGAAAGCGGTGAACTTTCTGGACATGGAGCACTCCGACGGCTGGAACTGTCTATATGGGACTGGGGATACTCAGCCGCAGCTCGTGCAGACGGTTGCAAATACGATTGTACAAAACACGTCAGGGCCGAAGGAAGCCAACGACTTCTGGAGCCGCGCGGAGCTGAATCTGCTCATGGCACTCATTCACTATGTTGTCAATCTGCGTGACGCAAACGGGAACCTGCTGCCCATTGAGCAGCGTGGCCTTGGCGACGTGTACCGCATGATCGCGACGGAGAGCATTGAGGAAATCAACCGGAAGCTAGCTGCCCTCTTTGCCGCCGGAGCATCCGGCCAAGGGCCCCCACGGCCTCTTCCTGAAAGCAAAGGAAAACCTCTGGGGCAACATCATCATCGGCCTTGGCAACCGACTCGCGGTCTTCCAAGATCCGTCTGGTGGATAAGATCACCCGCAACCACGATGTTGACCTCCTGCTGCCCGGCAAGCGGCCCTGTGTGTACTTTGTCATCATCTCCGCGCAGGACAGCGCGTACCGCTTTTTGTCCTCGCTTTTCTTCTCACTGGCTCTGCCGCAGCTTTCCAACTTTGCACGTCTGCAATGTACGGGCGGGCGGCTGCCGGTGCTGACGAACTTCTGTCTGGACGAATACTGCAACATTGGCTATCTGGACGGCGTGGCAGACAGTCTCAATAGTATCCGCGGCTTAATATGTCCGCCCAGATCGTCGTGCAGAGCTTATCACAATGGCAGGAAAAATATCCGGGCAAAGAATGGGAGAATCAGCTTGCAACGTTTGACCAGACGCTCTACATGGGCTGCAACGATCTGACGTCGGCCAAATACATTTCTGAGAAATGCGGCAAGGTGACGATTTCGGTCCTCAATAACCAGATGCCGATGATGCCGCTGTTTTCGCCGGTGTATTCGTCCACACGACCGTACTCGCAGACGCGAAGCAACACGCAGCGCGACCTGATGAACCCCGATGAAGTCCTGCGCTTGGAGAACCGGAAGTGTCTGGCGCTGTTCAAGGGGCACAAGCCCGCGCTCCTCTACAAAATGACGCCGGAGGAGCTGCCGGACTACGCCGGTCTCACCACCTGCCGCGTCATTGATTACATCCCGGAATGGCGAAGAAAAGAAACCGAAGCAGCGCCGCAAAAGAAAGCGCCTGTTCAGAAAGAAGCGTCAAACATCCCCAAACCGCCCGTCAAAGAAAAACAACCAGACCGCAGCGGGCCGCCGCCCGCCTACGATCTGGCTGAGGATGATGAGATTGGAATGGTGGAGTGTACGGTGGATAGTATCCTGAACCAGTGATTCAGATCTGGTGCTTGATATCGCGCCGACTGTAAATGATTCTGCGGACTTCCATGACATCATCAATGACGACATAGAAGATCGTATAATTGCGGACAGTGATTCGATAGTACGGATACTGCCGCTCCTTTGCCGAGTGATACTGTTCAAATGCTTCTGCGCAGAAAAGGCGGTCCGGATCGCCGTCTGCACATCAGAAACCAATGCGTCTGCGGCGATTGGGTTTTTCAGACGATTCGTGATATAATCTACGATTTCATTGAGGTCTTCTTCAAACAGCGGGAGGAAGCGCAACTTATAATGCTTTTCGTTCATGGATGCGGCTCCTCACTCTCGAAAAAACTTCATCTTCCGTATAACGAACGGGGTCTGCGGCCGCAGCCTTATCCGCTTCATCCAACTTCAGTTCAATATCGTCCGTCAGTGCGGCGTACTGCTCCAGACTGAGAACGACCATAGAGCCATAGCCGTTTTTGGTGAGATAAACAGGCTTGCCGCTTTTGACGCAGTCTTCGATCTCTGTAAATTTATTTCGCAAATCTGATACCGGCCGAATCGTGATCATACTGACACCTCCCAAGCAAGTCAAATTCTTATGGCGTTATTTTATCATAACTATGCCATTTTATCAACCGTCAATACAATGCAATTAGAAATCGGAGGGAATCCCCATGAAAGCAGCCAAGCTGACCGAGCATCCAAGTTTCCGGCTTATGCGGCAGACGGACGTACAGAACGTCTGGCACATGCAGATGCCGCGATGGTTATTTTTCCGACCCGCGATACGCGGATATGAGTCTGGACGCCAAGGTGACGTACACCTTTCTCCTGAACCGCTTTCAGCTTTCACGGCGAAACGGCTGGGTGAACGATGCAGGCGAGGTATTTGTGATCTTCCCCGCAAGGCGCTGGCGAAGGAGCTTCGCATCTGTGAGCAGCGCGTCACGGCGGCGTTCCGCAAGCTGGCAGAGCTTCAGCTTATCTGGGAAAGCGCTTTTGCGGCCGCGGCGACGCCAATCAAAT
>VOFJ01000998.1_pt1 | contig 39692 bp, 48 predicted proteins | sample 5384081 | NCBI WGS metagenome assembly VOFJ01 (sample SAMN12384729, study PRJNA508395) | human gut metagenome | isolation source: healthy gut I | host: Homo sapiens
CGTTCAGTTACGTATTGTCTTCCAGGACATTGTACGCGACAAAGCTACTGGGAAGGGGAAACGACAAACGATCCGCCAACAGGGAAAACACATGGAAGACACCATCGCCCGTTATCAGACGGAAATGGAAGAGTTGCAAAAATCACGGAAGGAGATTATCAGGCAGGGGGCTAAAGAAAGAAGCTGAACGAATGTTGCAGGAATCGAACGCCCGCATTGAAAAATACCATCCGTACGATTAAAGCTCAGGCCGAAAAAAAAAAACCACTGGTGCGCCAGGAGCTGAACGATTTCCGTACTTCTCTGGAAACAATGACTTCCAAAGAACAAGAGGAAAAGATTGCCCGCAAAATGGAGAAGCTGAAGGAGAAGCAGGAACGGAAGAAAAACAAGAAAACGAACCGAAAACTGCCGCATCACAGACAGCCGCTACCCCTAAAGTAATGCCTATCACCGTTGGTGAGAACGTAAAGATCAAAGGGACAGACAAGCATCGGGCAGGCGTCATGGAAATCAATGGTAAAAATGCAACCGTCGCTTTCGGAAGCATTAAAACTACGGTGAAACTGGACCGTCTGGAACGAAGCAACGCTGCCCCCAAGACGGAAGGAATAGCCAAAAAGTACGTTTGTCAGCAGTCAGACACATGACCAGATGTACGAGAAGAAGCTTAATTTCAAGCAAGATATTGATGTACGGGGATGCGTGGTGACGAGGCTCTGCAAGCCATCACTTATTTCGTGGACGATGCCATCCTTGTCGGCATGGACCGCGTTCGTATCCTTCACGGAACAGGAACCGGAATACCTCCGTACACTCATCCGCCAATACCTGTCCACCGTACCGGGCGTCAGTCATTATGCAGACGAGCATGTCCAGTTCGGAGGTGCCGGAATTACGGTAGTCGATTTTGACTAATCTGTAAACAAAACGATCGAAGAACTTGTTCTCATTTAGAAAACCACTACCTTTGTGTTACAGTGGTTTTCTAAAACGAGAAATTAAAGCATGAAGAATAATCTGTTAAGCGAAAAGCTTATTTACAGGGGACAGCCTTACCCCTACCCATTTACATCTCTGCACATACAATGCAACCGAGATGCAGGAAAGCTCCGGTGACACCTTCCAAAGCGTCAAAGAAACGCTGGATAACGAACAAATCAACTGGCTGCAGGTACACGGGCTGAAAGATACGGAAACCATCCGTGAGATTTGCAGTCATTTTGAAATAGACTTCCTCGTTTTACAAGACATATTAAATGCCAACCACCCGACGAAAATAGAAGAGCATGATAAATATATTGTCCTGATCCTGAAAATATTCTATCCCAATGAGCATAAAGAGGATGATGACCTCGACGGATTGCTCCAACAACAAGTCTGCATCATTCTGGGAAATAACTATGTACTTACCTTTCTTGAAAAAGAAACAGATTTCTTTGATGAAATCAACGCCGCATTGAGAAACGATATACTGAAAATCCGTAGCCGTCTGACGGATTATCTGCTCAGTGTATTGCTGAACAGCATCATGGCGAACTACATTTCAACGATATCTTCCATCGACGATGCACTCGAAGATCTGGAAGAAGAACTGCTGATGATTACCAATGAGAATGACATCGGCATTCAGATTCAGGGGCTGCGCCGCCAATATATGCTGATGAAAAAGGCCATCCTCCCGCTTAAAGAGCAATATGTAAAATTGTTGCGGGCAGAAAATCTCCTTATACATAAAGTAAACCGTGCCTTCTACAATGATGTGAACGACCATTTACAATTTGTATTACAAACGATTGAAATCTGCCGTGAAACACTGTCTTCGTTAGTCGACCTGTATATCTCGAACAATGATTTACGAATGAACGATATCATGAAGCGGCTGACCATCGTATCCACCATTTTCATCCCGCTAACGTTTCTTGTCGGTGTGTGGGGAATGAATTACAAATGGATGCCCGAACTGGACTGGCGGTACGGATATTTATTTGCCTGGATTATAATGGCGGTTATCGGTATTATTGTATATTTGTACTTCAGAAAAAAGAAATGGTATTAACTAAAGCGCACCCATCCATGAAATCAATAAAAAAGAATTATACAGAATCGGTACTGGTCCTTCCAGCAGTCACACAATGGGTCCACGCAAAGCTGCAGAAATGTTCGTAGAACGTCATCCGGATGCCGCTTCTTTCAAAGTAACCCTTTATGGAAGTTTGGCCGCTACAGAAAAAGGCACATGACGGATGTGGCTATCATAGATACACTCAAAACCTGTCGCTCCGGTAGAAATTGTATGGCAACCGAAAGTTTTCCTTCCTTTCCATCCGAACGGAATGACGTTTGCCGCTCTGGATGCAAGCAACAAGATATTCAGGAGAATTGGACAGTTTATAGTATCGGCGGAGGCGCACTAGTGAAAACAACAGCAATCCGACAATTGAAAGTCCTGAAGTATATGGGATGAACAGTATGACGGAAATTCTGGAATGGTGCGAACGTACCGGAAAGAGTTACTGGGAATATGTGAAGGAGTGCGAGAATGAAGATATCTGGGATTACCTCGCTGAAGTATGGGATACAATGAAAGAAGCCATCCACCGCGGACTGGAAGCGGAAGGAGTGCTGCCCGGCCCATTGAACCTGCGACGGAAAGCTTCTACCTATTATATACGTGCTACCGGATACAAACAGTCCCTTCAATCGAGAGGGCTCGTATTCTCTTATGCACTGGCGGTAAGCGAGGAGAACGCTTCGGGGGAAAGATAGTAACTGCCCCCACCTGTGGTTCCTGCGGTGTCATGCCTGCCGTACTTTATCACCCAAAAAGAGCCGTGATTTTAGCGATATGCGTATTTTGCGTGCATTGGCTACTGCCGGACTGATCGGAAACATCGTCAAATTCAATGCGTCTATCTCCGGCGCGGAAGTAGGTTGCCAAGGTGAAGTAGGCGTTGCCTGTGCCATGGCATCGGCAGCAGCCAACCAATTATTCGGAGGTAGTCCGGCACAAATTGAATATGCAGCAGAAATGGGATTGGAACATCACTTGGGTATGACTTGCGACCCTGTATGCGGATTGGTACAGATTCCCTGCATCGAGCGGAATGCCTACGCTGCCGCCCGCGCACTCGACGCAAATCTTTATTCCGCCTTTACGGACGGTATGCATCGTGTCTCTTTCGACAAGGTAGTGCAAGTGATGAAACAAACCGGACATGACCTTCCCTCACTCTACAAAGAGACGAGTGAAGGAGGATTGGCCAAAGATTACCAGCAAATGTAAACCTACAATTATAGTGACGCTATCTTATCGGAAGACCGTCACTATACTAACAAAAGAGTGACGCTATCCTGACAAGATACCGTCACTCTTTCCATTTCAGTTAAATGGATAAGAAATTATTCTGCCGGAGGCCAAATCGTATCATCCCCGTTACTGATATCCTTTTCGTGCAGCAATCCACCATCCTGCGAGAAAACCAGTGAATAGCGCCGGCTTCCCCTGCTTCACCTGAATGACAGATTCCGTAGGATTCTGCGGATAAACGAGTACATAGACATCGGTCACCACCCAAGAACTGTATTTGGTATTATTGAAAGCAGTATATACAGCCGGAACTAAACTATCTATACTTTCCAGTTCATTTTCTGTCATCAGCCAATTCGCATTCCCGTCAAACCAGACTTCCAGTTCGTCATCGGCCACCCAGCAATCGGCCACATAATACACATCTTTCATTTCCCATTCTATATTCTGCGCACCCGGATACAATTGTTTCAAGGCTTCCGTAATATTGGAAGGCGGATTGAAAGCCGGATCATCATCTTCATCGGAACAGGCGCCGAATGAAAGGGCAGCCAACATCAGAACCACCGCCCAGGCGCCAAACTTAAATCTCAACATAGTTACTTTTTTTGGTTCAGGTTTATTATTATACTATCACTACTTAATCGTCCGCTTTAACAAACTTCCCTTTCTTGTCAAACTTGAAAGAAAGACGCCTGTGGACAATTCAACTTCATATCCCCTTACGGTCACGCTCCACTTTCGTCACTCCTTCAGCAGCAAAATTATGTGCTTTCAGATAATCAACGGCAAAGTTCGGAACAATACTTGCAGGAATCACCTGTCCTTTTCGGGCACTTACTTCTTCCCAGTTTCCCTTGCTGTCGAATTCTATTTCCGTACCGTCTGTCAGTAACACCTCATATTTGGTAGCCTCCAGCATTTCCTTATCAATCTTGATATGAGACACTTCGGGTTTAGTAAAATGACGGTTAATAAAATTGCGTGCCGGAAGCGGTAACTGATTCATGTCTTTAGTTATCACATCAGCAGCCCATGAAAACTGTACGGCAACAATAGCCAACACGAGTAAAGATAGAATTTTCTTCATAATCATTATTTTTTTTAACGTTAATACTATACTTTTATTTTATACAGCAAATAACGATACAGATTTAGGGAAAGATTTGGGAATAACCGAAGAACAGTCTTTTTTTTTGTTCTTTAACTTTCAGTCCTCGGTATACAAATAAAAACAGGACAGCAAATTTATCAACGGTACAAAAATATGAAAGGCAACCTTTTTTCGGTTGCCTTTCGTTTGTCTCAAATGCTTTCACATTGGTGCTATTCTACTAAAAAGCCTGTTCACAGGCTTAATCGGGTGTTTCTTCTTCATACGCGTCTTCCAGCATATCAACTTTCTGAATACTCATCTTTCCGTCAGCGGTTATCGTTATGGAAAGCGGGACATACAAATCCGTCTGCGGATAGCAGACACTCGCTGCACATACAATGCCTTGCGGAGTTGTTTTATCATATACGATTCCTTCGAGCACGGACTTTGCCAGAAAGTCGGCATCCACTACCGAAGAAAAATCATTCTTGGTGAAGGTCTTGTTGAACACTGATTCACCACCGCGCGTCAGACGCAGCACGATTTTATTATCCATATACGTATCCCCCATTTCATTGGTAACATGAGGCAGGCTCTCGTCCGGTGTACGGGAAACGAAAGAACGATAATCCTTCCCTTTGAATTTGATGTCTATTTCACTTTTAGAAGTCTGCATCCGTTGTATTCCACGAGCGTCTACGCTATCCTGCGTTGCCAATACCGACTCCTTTTTTCGAGTTTACTTTACCGCCACAAGCAGTCACAGCCACAACCAGCGGCAACAAAAGCAGATAAATAAGCTTTTTTTCATCCTGAAGTTTTCTGTTTATAAATAGACGACAAAGGAACAAAAAAGACGGTGAGATTTACAAGAGTAACCGGCATTTTTCCTACATTTGCAATAAAGAACAAAGTTATTTGCAATAATTACTGATTTAAAAACCTGCAAACCTGACAATATGTGCCAACGAATGATAACGATTCTTTTTCTTGTCTGTGCATTCTGTATAGGCGGCAGTGCATACGGGCAGAAAGTGAATTATCAACAATTCGAGAATATCTACCTCGGTGCCGAAGCATCGGTCATCAGTTGCTTCCTGCAAGACAGCGAAGGGTTGATATGGATAGGTTCCAACAAAGGGTTATTCAGTTACGACGGATATTCCACACAGCAGCACTTCACTTATGGAGAACGCAATAACACGCGCATTTACTGCGGAATAATAGCAGACAATACTTATTTATATTTAGGGACAGATAACGGAATCCTCGTCTACAACTACCGGACGGACAAATACGAACAACCGGAAACGGATTTCCCGACAGATGTACGGACAATGGCGCTTCAAGGAGACACCTTATGGATAGGTTCGTTGAACGGTCTGTATACGTATCAACTCAACACAAAGAAACTGGCTTCACTCGACAGTAAGAGCAACGGACTTCCCCATCACACTATTTATTCTATCATCCGCACAACGGACAATCAGATATATGTAGGCACCTACAATGGTTTATGCCGATATATAGAGGAAAGCGGAAAGTTTGAAAATATCCGTTGCCCGTCAACCGGAGCGTGAGCAATCTCTTTGTCAACTCTTTGTTGGAAGATACGTCCCGCCAATGTATCTGGATCGGAATGGAAGGATCTCTTTTCCAATATACTCAGGCCACGGGACTAATGAAACCGATAGATGCCTTCCACAACAATTCCATTAAATCACTGGCTTTGGACGGAATGGAAATTTATTAGCGGGTACCGATAACGGACTTTATGTTTACCAGAACGATAATGGGACACTGCAACACATCGTACACGACTCCCGCAATATCCAGTCGCTAACCAACAATATTATCTGGAATATATTTGCCGATCAGGAACAGAAGATCTGGCTGGGAACGGATTACGGCATCTCCCTTTCACGCTACAACAGTGCATTGCAATTCATTCCTATCTCGCAAATCACGGGTACAGGAGACGGAAACCAGTTTTATTCCCTGTTCCGGGATTCCAAAGGGTTCTACTGGTTCGGAGGAACTAACGGAGTCATCCGTTTTACCAACCCCACCGGTAACAAGCACGACGCTGTCTGGTACAGAATGGGAGATAAGCACCATCCGTTGTCCCACAACCGTATCCGACACATCTACGAAGACAGAGAACAACAACTCTGGATAGCCACGGACGGCAGTATTAACCGTTACGACTACAAGACTCACCAATTTGTACACTACAACATCGTAGACAGCACAGGAACAAACAACACCAACTGGGCTTATTACCTGTTTGAAGACACCGACGGAAAACTCTGGATAGCAACCTGCCTCGGAGGTATTTTTTGTAGTAGACAAACAAAAACTGGTACAATCTTCCGGCGGAACCTACATAGCCGAGCAGAACTATTCCACTCGCAACGGTCTGTCAGGAATGTTCATCAACCAAATTGTTCCCGATGCGGAAGGTAATGTATGGGTATTGCTCTACAACAGCAAAGGAATAGACAAAATCAATCCGCGCACGCAGCAAGTAACCAAATTGTTTGCCGAAGAGTTGAGCGGTGAAAAGAGCCCGAATTATCTCCTACGAGATGAGGACGGTATGCTCTGGGTAGGATTTCACGGTGGGGTCATGCGCATCAATCCCCAAGATTCCGGTCAGCAAAGTATTACCTTCGGCAGCTTCAGTAACAATGAAATTCTGTCTATGACTTCCGTAAAAGAGCATATCTGGATTTCTACAACCAACGGGCTTTGGATTGTCGACCGGAAAACAATGGATGCACGCCAACAGAACATGACAGACAAGCGTTTCACAAGTCTTTCTTTGACCCGAAAGACGAAAACATCTATTTGGGAGGTGCGGACGGATTCGGTATTTCCCGGCCGGACATACAGGCTATGAATCAACCGGAACGCCCGATCCTGCTGACTGCTTTATATATCAACAACCAGTTGATGTCTCCGCACACCGGAGAAAGCATACCTAATATCCGTTATACGAACTCTATCGAACTGGCATATAACCAGAATAATCTGGCTTTCGAACTTTCCGACCTCCCCTATTCGCTAGAGGAAAAGCATGAATTTGTCTATCAGCTGGAGGGAATGGACAAAGAATGGAATTTCCTGAAATCGAATACAAACCGCATTACATACAGCAACCTCAACTACGGAGATTATCAATTAATTATCAGTAAGGTAGAAAAGAGTGGCCACCCGTCCGAACATCCTTATATTTTGAATATCAAGATCCTGCCTCCGTGGTATTATACGGTTTGGGCAAAGGTGATTTATGTTCTTTTTGTTCCTCAGCCTCATCATCTGGACAATCAATTTCTTCCGCGTCAAGAACCGGTTGAAAATGGAACGTATGGAGAAAAGAAGATTCTGGAACAGTCACGCCAGAAAATGGCTTTCTTCAGCAACCTATCCAATGAGCTAAAGACACCGCTTAGCCGGATTATTGCACCCGTGAGCCAGCTGCTCCTGCGACGGAGGAAGCGCACGAGAAACAGACATTGGAAGAAGTGCAACGCAATGCGATGAAGATTAATTCGCTGATTCATCAGGTGCTCAACTTCAACCGTATAGAAGATAACGAAGATTCACTACTAATACTGTCTCGTATCGAACTTGTGTCATTCAGCCACAGTCTGTTCTCCGTCTACGAAGAAGACAAGCGGCTGACTTTCCTTTTCGAGACAAACAAAGCGAAGATTTATGCCGATATGGACGCTATCAAACTGGGAGTGATACTAGACAGTCTGCTTTCAAATGCAGTGAAATTCACTCCGGACGGCGGCAGTATCCGGTTGTCTCTTTTCTATCGCGAAGAAACCGGCTTAGTGGATATCTGTGTATCGGACACAGGATCGGGAATCCCGCCGCGGGACATTCCTTACATCTTCCAACGTTTTTTCCAATCCCCCACTCCTGTAATAAGGAAGGTACGGGTATCGGGCTTTATCTGGTAAAAACTTACACAGAACTGCACGGCGGACACATCACCGGCGTCACCTCCGAAGAAGGAAAAGGGACTTCCGTCGGATTGAATATTCCCGTCATAGCAGTGGAGGAAGAGGAAATCCCCGCGACACAGGAGAAGAAGCGACTGGAATCGTTGCCCGTACTCAAACCGATTGAAGCGGAATCGCAGGACGAGAAATTCCTGTCGAATATAATTCGCCTGATTGAAGACCATCTTTCGGAGTCGGAACTGAATGTGAATGCTCTTTGTGAATTATCCGGTATCAGTAACAAACAGATTTACCGGAAAATTAAGCAATTGACCGGAATGTCTCCCGTAGAATACATCAAGTCAATCCGGATGAAAAAGGCTGCCATGTTATTGCAGCAAAAGAAGTTCACCGTTGCCGAAGTAATGTATATGGTGGGCTTCTCCAACCATTCTTATTTTTCCAAATGTTTTCAGGCTGAGTTCGGAAAAACGCCGAAGCAATATATGCAGCCTGCTGTTGACGAAGAAAATCACAATAAATAAAGCACTTGCGGGTGAGGATGAGGCATTAATTGCTGTGTTTTTACCTTTCATCATGTAGCGCTTTGTCCATTGCAACCTATTATCTTTCTTCCGGTCTATCGTTAGATAAATCCTGTTGCATTAGAAGTTAACTTTTTCCGGTCTAACGGTTAAGTTGTTTTTGATAGTATATAAACTATAAACGCAAGTTCTAATTATATAAACGCAAGCTTCGTTTTTATAAATGCAAATTGTATTTATAAAAATGAAGCTTGCGTTTATAGTTTACAGCAGACGGAAAGAAAATTTGCCGTTAGACCGGAGAAAATTTGTAAAGGAGGGAAAGAAATTTATCTATAAGTAGATTGCATGGAAGAACGGTAACAACCAGTTCATATTCTACGGTTATTCTGTGCAAGAGGTGAAATAGACGAACCTCATAAAAGCACATATTGGAACTAATTATGGCCTAATCGCGGCTGAAAAGCACCTTTCGTCCTATTTTTATCCTTATATGTCCAATCTGTGCTTTCATCAAATCAGCACCTATCTTATCTTTGCCGGTATAAATAACCCGCCAAATTTGATAGCATGAAAAGACAGTTTATTTCTTACCTTTATTTGTCTGTTGCTTACCTTCACCGGTATACAGGGGAAAGTAACTACACCTATAATATATATAGATGGAAACGGAGTGATGCGCTGGAGCGACACCCACGAAGAGGCCTCTTTCTTCGGAGTAAACTACACCCTGCCTTTTGCCCATGCCTACCGCGCACTCGGCTATTTGGGACTCGACCGCAAAGCTGCCATAGATAAAGATGTATATCATCTCTCCCGCTTGGGACTGAATGCTTACCGTATTCATCTATGGGACGTGGAGTTGACAGACGGGCAAGGTAATCTCCTTGAAAACGAGCATATTGACCTCATGGATTATCTAATTGCCAAACTTAAGGAGCGCAATATCCATATTGTCATCACCGCACAGACTAACTTCGGAAACGGATACCCCGAACGGAATATACAAACCGGCGGTTTCTCTTATAAATATGATAAATGCGATATGCATTCTAATCCGGAAGCGATTGCCGCACAGGAAACTTATCTCCGCGACTTGGTGAAACATACTAATCCTTATACAGGACTAGCTTATAAAGACGATCCTTCTATCGTAGGTTTTGAGATCAATAACGAACCCCTGCCATTCCGGTACGAAAGAAGAAGTAAAAGCCTACATCAACCGTATGCTGAAATCAATGAGCAAGGCGGGAAACCGTAAACCAGTATTTTTTATAATGTAAGTCACAACGGATATGTGGCAGAAGCCTATTATGAAACGACTGTTCAGGGAACTACCTATCAATGGTATCCTATCGGGCTCGTATCCGGACAAACACAACAAGGGAATTTCCTTCCTTACGTAGACCGTTATGACATTCCTTTCGCCGGAAAAGTGAAAGAATTCAATAAGAAAGCACGGATGATTTATGAATTCGATCCGGCGGATATTATGTACTCTTATATGTATCCGGCCATGGTAAGGACTTTCCGCACGGCCGGTTTCCAATGGATTACGCAGTTTGCTTATGACCCGATAGACCTTGCGTTCGCCAATACGGAGTATCAGACTCATTTTCTGAATCTTGCCTATACTCCGAATAAGGCTATCAGCATGAAAATTGCCGCCGAAGCTGCACGGAGTTTGAAAAGAGGAGAATCGTATGGGAGTTATCCTCAGGATACCATATTCGGTAATGGCTTTCGCGTCAGCTATGCGGAAGATTTAAGCGAGTTGAATAATGGAGAGAAGTTTTATTACTCCAATCAGACAAATACACCACCCAAAGATGCATCAAAGCTGGTTTCAATCGCCGGATGCGGAAGCTCGCCGATAGTGGACTATGAAGGTACGGGAGCTTATTTCATTGATTGCCTTGAATCAGGAATATGGCGACTCGAAGTAATGCCGGATGCGGTAGTAGTCAATGACCCTTTTGCCAAGCCGTCACTCAAAAAAAAAGAAGTAGTCAGCATTATCTACGGTACTTGGGATATGGCATTACGAATTCCGGATTTGGGCAAAGCGTTTACTCTCACAGCTCTCGACAAGAAGAACGACCGGAAAGAAGAAACAGTGACGAATGGAGTGATTTGCGACCTTCGTCCGGGGGTTTACCTGTTGAAACGAAACGGTTGTACCCCCGCAACAGAACTGGAAAGCTGATTCACGTTGGAATTCGATTCGTATCGGAGAGTTTGTAGCTCCCCACTCCCCGTACTATGGATTATAAGGTCACTCATACTCCGGCAAGCATTGCCGAAGCAGGCAAAGCATTGATTATTAATGCGCAAGTAGCAGGAAGCGTTTTTCCGGATTCTGTCATTATATACACGGATAAGGTGTCTTTTTTGGAACGAGCATAACCCGTATATAAAGATGAAACGTACAAGCGGCTATACATATCAGGCTATCCTGCCCGCTGCAGATATAAAGGAAGATTGTTTCAAGTATAACATCATCGTCTGCCGGGGGCGACAGCACCCATACTTATCCCGCCGGAAATTCCGTCACCGGAAGTTCCTCGGGAATCCAAGGAAGTCCATTGACTGGAACTATACTTCCGATTTCTACTGGACTACACGTGTTGTCGCTTCTGGTAGTGCGATACAACTACTGAAAGTAACGGATACAGATAGCCGGATAGAAGCATATACACTTCCTGAATGGAACGACCTGCAACGTACCTTACTTGATTCTTCTCCGATTGAGAAGCCGTTGCTCCGGTTCTGTTTCACACCGAAAGAAGAAAAAATCCGCAACACTTCCTCCGCGCATTCGTAAAAAAGATGAAATCGAAGGAAGAAAAGATAAAGTGAAAAGTTGCACTACGCTCTGTATTCGTGTAAATAGAAACAAACCTCTTCCGCAAAGGACTCAGCGCAGGTTTTGTCACTTCGGACGGATATACCTACAAAAAGTCTCTGCCCTGCTCCGTCAGCAGAAGGCATTGTACGGATTCCTCTGAAAGAACTGCGTCTAACGGATACCGCATTGTTGCCCATAGCTTATCCGACATTCCTGAAACAGTATTTCCACCCGGAGACCGTAATTCCTTTCCGACCGGAGAAGATAGAGAAACTGGAACTGTCAATGCCTGGAACCGGCAAACCAACCGTAGAGATTGAACTTGGAGACGTGTGGCTGGAATAGCCGGATATGTTCACCCAGCGTCCCAAACAATAATAATACAATAAATCTATTATCAATAACACATTAATTATGAACAGGAATATCTTAAATCTACGCCAACTGACTGTACTCCTTATATTGTGTACAGCCTTTTTAGGGAGGTATCATTCCTGCCTTTGCCCAACAGGGCGGCAAGAAAATCACCGGACAAGTGATTGATGAGAACAAAGAACCGATGATCGGAGTAAGTATCCTCATCGTGGGCACTTCTACCGGTACGGTTACCGACTTTGACGGTAACTACACATTGAACGTACCGCAGGGCAACAAAGAGTTGCAATTCTCTTATGTGGGATATGAGACTAAAATAGTTGCCCTTCCTACAAGCGGCTCTGTACTGAACGTTCAGATGAAAAAAGCGACTCACAAGTCTTGAGCGATGTCGTTGTCATCGGATATGGTACGCAACGTAAAAGCGACCTTACCGGGTCGGTTACAAACGTCAGCAGCAAAGACTTCAATATGGGACTGGTCAGCTCTCCCGAGCAACTGATTAACGGAAAAATCTCCGGCGTGCAGATTATGTCCAATAGTGGTTCGCCTACGGCGGGAAGTACCATCCGTGTGCGTGGCGGTGCCTCACTGAATGCCAGCAACGACCCGTTGATTGTTTTTTGGACGGTGTTCCTTTGGAACAGGGTGGTATCAGCGGGAACGACGGAAACTTTCTGAGCCTCATCAACCCGAACGACATTGAAAGTATGACCATTCTGAAAGATGCTTCTTCCACCGCTATCTACGGTTCGCGTGCATCCAACGGGGTAATCCTTATCACTACCAAGAAAGGGACTTCGGACAAACTGCAAATCACATTCAGCACTACCAACTCCATTCAGACACGCACCAAACTGGCGGATATAATGTTAAGCTACGACCAATTTGTCAACACGATTCGGACACAAGGAACTTCTGCCCAGCAAGCTCTGTTGGGAACAGCCCGCACGAACTGGAACGATGAGATCTATCAGAATGCTTTCGGTACGGATAATAATCTGAGCGTCTCCGGAAAGATTGCCAAGAACTGGCCGTTCCGTGTGTCGGTAGGTTATTATAACCAAAGCGGTCTGCTACGCACTGATAATGCGGAACGCTATACGGGAAGCATTATGCTGACTCCCTCTTTCTTCAAAGACCACCTGAAGCTGAATATTAACGCCAAGGGTTCTATCAACAACAATACATTCGGCAATACAGACGCTATCTGGGCAGCCGCTACCATGAACCCGACCATTCCCGTTTATTCAGGACTGGATACCTTCGGCGGATACACGGAAGCGACAGACAACACAGGCGCCCCTGTCAACGGCGCCGTAATGAATCCCGTAGGACTTATCAAGATGAATGATTCTCAAAGTAACGTAAGGCGTTTTATCGGAAATGTCGATGCGGATTACCGTGTTCACTTCTTCCCCGATCTGAAACTGCACGCTACACTGGGCTATGACTACGCACAAGGTAAAGGTAGCGTATATGTTCCGGCAGAAGCGGCACAGAACTACAATACTTCCGGTCTGGATTACAGCTACGGCCCCGAAAAGAAGGAGAACCGTCTGCTTACCTTATATGCCAATTACAACAAGCGCGTCGAATCTATCAAGAGTAGCTTTGACGTGACAGCCGGTTACGACTATCAGTACTGGACCTCGACTACACCGCTTTATAGCGAAATGAACACGTTGGGAGAGATACAAAAGACATCCAAAGCGAAAGATGAGCGCCACGTGTTGCTCTCCTACTACGGCCGTCTGAATTATTCTTTCGATTCACGCTATATGCTGACTACGACTATCCGCCGGGACGCCACTTCCCGTTTCGCCAAGAATGTACGTTGGGGTACTTTCCCTTCGGTAGCTTTAGGGCTGGAGAGTGACAGAAGAATCTTTCCTGAAAGACAATAAAGTATTGAGTAACTTGAAGCTCCGTGCCAGCTATGGTGTGACCGGACAGCAAGACGGTATCGGCAATTATAATTACCTGCCTATCTACACTCAAAGCCAAAACGGTGCGGAAGCCAGCATGGGTAACGGATACATTCATACCTACCGTCCCAGTTCCTATGTGCCCGATTTGAAATGGCAAACAACTACTTCCTGGAACGTCGGATTCGACTTCGGCTTCCTGAAAGACCGCATTACAGGTAGCTTCGACTACTACACCCGCCAAACAAAGGACTTGATTGCCACGGTTCCCGCCGCAGCCGGGACGACCTTCGATCGTAATATCACTACAAACGTAGGAAATGTAGACAGTCAGGGTATCGAATTCAGCATAAACGCAACCCCTGTTCAAACTAAAGACTGGAACTGGGATATCAGTTTCAATATGACATGGCAAAAGATGAAAGTAAAGAACCTGTCTCTCGTAGCCGGTGCTGCCGCAACTAATACTTCGGTCGGCCCTTATATTGACAGCTATCAGGTACAGACGTTGACCGAAGGATATGCCCCCTATATGTTCTACGTCTATCACCAGCTCTATGACGAAAAAATCGGGAAGCCCGTAGAAGGCGCTTATGTAGACCTTAACGGAGACGGAGAAATCAATACGGAAGATTTATACCGTTACCACTCTCCCGCTCCTGACTATATCCTCGGTTTCAGCACTTCCCTACGCTGGAAGAAATGGACGTTGAGCACCAGCCTGCGTGCCAATATCGGTAACTATGTTTACAATGCTATAGCTATGAATGCCGGAGCCTGGGAAACAGTGAGCTACAACTCTTATCAGTTGAACAACCTGTCGCGTAGTTATCTGAAAACCGGCTTCAAGTCCCGCCAATACTTGTCCGATTACTATGTAGAGAATGCTTTTTTCCTGAAAATGGATAATCTGTCATTGAACTATAACTTCGGGCAGATTTGTAAAGGATGCAGCTTGAATGTCAGTGCAATGGTTCAGAATGTATTCTGTATCACGAAATACAGTGGTGTAGACCCGGAAGTCCCCAACGGAGTGGATAATTCTTCTTCTACCCCCGCCCACGTACATTCTCACTTAACGTAGGTTTCAACTTCTAATTACTTTTAAAAACAAGCGAATCATGAAAAAAGATATTATATACAGCTTTCTATTTTTGCAGCGCATTGCTGTTGAGTTCCTGTATAGGCGATTTGGACCAATATCCGCATGAAGACGAAACATCTTCCACGATCTACACAAGTGCCGATAACTATAAAGCCGTTTTAGGGGAAAATATACGCTGCTATGGTAACCACCGGTCAGGAAAGGGGCGGTGATCCGGATTTGAGCAGTAACAGCGGTCAGGATTATATGCGTTGCTTCTTCAATCTACAAGAATGTGGAACAGATGAAGTAGCTTCTACCTGGCTGTCGGGTGATAACGTTACCGGTCTGACTACTTACTTGAGCTGGGACGCCAATGACCCTTGGGTATCGGATATGTACTATCGTATTTATTACAACATTGCATTATGTAACGAATTTCTTCGTAATGCTACGGATGAGAGCATTGCCCGGTTTACGGAACAGGAACAGACTGAAATTCGCCATTACCGTGCCGAAGCCCGTTTCATGCGTGCCTTGTTCTATTATCATGCAATGGATTTGTTCCGCAACATCCCGTTTGTAACAGAGAACGACCCGACTGTCGGCTATCTGCCACCACGCTACACGGCTGCACAAGTTTTCAGCTATATTGAATCGGAACTGACAAGTATCACAAGCGATATGCTCGACAGAGCCAACTGTCCTTACGGACGGGCTTCCCGGGGAGCTGCTTATACCTTATTGGCCAAGCTGTATCTGAACGCGGAAGTTTACATCAATACACCGAAATATACCGAATGTATCAGTGCTTGTAAAGAGGTTATCAAGCAAGGGTATTCATTGGAAGATGATTACAGCAAGTTATTCAACGCTGATAACGATAAACGTACTGCTAACGAAATCATCTTCACTTTGCCGGTAGACGCTACGCATACCGTTTCGTGGGGCTCTTCCACTTATATTGTCTGTGGTGCGGTTAGTAATACTTCGGATTTGCAGAAGCCGGAAGATTACGGAGTGAAAAGCGGTTGGGGTATGTTCCGTGTACGCGGAGAAATCCCTCCCTGTTTACCGGAGAAGAAGATAAACGGGCCATGTTTTTCACTGATGGGCAAACACTGAACCTGGATAAGATTGACGACCAAAGTAACGGTTACTTTGTAGAGAAATGGACGAACCTGACGGATGCAGGAGAAACAGCTTCCAATACCGCAGACGGTGGCGTAAACACGGATTATCCTTTTGTTCCGCCTGGCAGATGTATATCTGATGATAGCAGAAGCCTTTGTACGAGGTGGAAGCGGAACAACAGCAACGGAAGTTGTCGGTTATATCAACCAAATCCAAAGAAAGAGCATACGGTGACGACAGCAATAATAAAAACGCAAGCCAAATCAATCTATCGTTTATTTTGGACGAACGCGCCCGCGAACTTTATTGGGAAGGACATCGCCGTACCGATTTAATCCGCTACGGAGTATTCACTACCAATGGTTACTTATGGCAATGGAAAGGCGGAGTAAAAGAAGGAACAGCGGTAAACAGCCGGTACAATATTTACCCGATACCGACTACCGAGTTAACCGCCAACCCGAACCTATACAATGAAAACTATTAATCACGCTTATTCGATACAACAATATGAAAAAATAAATACCCTGTTGGCTTTTACTCTCCGCACTCCTTTTATTAGGAGCGTGTGAGAAAGACGGAGAGAAATTCTATCTCTCCAGCCCGGTGGAGAGTGACTTAATCGCTTCTACCAATGCCGTTGTACTGACGGAAGCTACTGCCAAGCTTTTTACGCATTATCCCTTGCCTGGAGCGACCAGACATTGCAAATCAGCGGACCCGAGATATCAAGCGACCAACGGCATTCAAACTACCGTACAAGTATCCCGGTCTGAAGATTTTTCAGGCAGCATTATCGAATCTACGGAAAACGGAGTATCCAAAAGTTATACAGTCGCCGCTCTGAACATCATTGCTTACAAACTAAATGCACCGGCTGAAGAAGCCGCTCCTCTTTATTTCCGACTGGCAGGAAGCAATGGCAGCAACATCGCTCCTGTATATAGCAATACAGTGGCAGTCACAGTGACTCCTTATCCTATTGATATGCATTACGCCAGCATTATCAACAAGGGTAGCGGGCAAGATTCCGGTCAGGATTTCTATTCGGCAAATGCTGACGGACAATATAGCGGATTCTTCGGGGCAGCGGCTTGGGAAGGCATTTACGTACAGGAAGCAGACGGAACAACCTGGCATACAGCCCAATCCGGTGGAGTAGGAACTCCATTCTTGTTGACAACAGACGCAGCGGAAGGAACATGGGATATGTGGTTCCCCCGGTCAGTCGGGATGTTATTTCGTGAATGTAAATACCGCTCAGAAACAATGGAACGCCTTACTGATACCCGAACTGAATGTAAGCGGCATAGAAGGTATCAATATGCAATACAACCGTACAGATAACCAATGGAAAGGTGTATTTACGGGTACGGAAGGTACGAATATCAACATTCAACTTCAAGGAACAGGTAAGTTTTACAACAATACCAGTGTCAGCGGTTCCGATAATGCCATTGACGATACAAAAGCCAAAGATACCCCATTTGCTTTCGGTGGAACTGCCGGACAACTGACATTCAGTACAGGTGAGACTGCAATAGCCGGAAATATAACGGTAAGTGTTCCGGCTACGGGAGAATGTACGCTGGTTATTGACCTTAATAATCCCGAACAATGGACTGTTAGCGTTACGGAAGGTGGAAGTAGTGAACCTACTTATCCTTCTTATCTGGAAATGCAGGGTGTAGGAAACATGGATGGAAAGGGTTGGTTAGCTACATTAAACCCTGTTTACGACAATAGCGGCGAACATCACGGAAGTTATCAAGGTGTTTTACCAAATGACTAATGGTTGGGATAATTTTAAGATTGTAGACCAAACAGCCGGTATCTGGTATGGATGCGACTCCAACGATGAATACAAACTGGCGGACGGCGGACAGAATATCTGGTTCCACCAGGAAGAATGTCGTACTTTCATTGTCACAGCCAGTCTGGCCGACATGACTTGGGGAACAACAGAAATAACCCAAATCAATGTCTGTGGTGAGTTTAACAATTGGGATTTAAACAAAGATTTGATGACATACGATGAAACAAACAAGGTTTGGAAAGCCACCGTTGTCATTGATAATCTGGGCAATAACTACGGTTTCTACTTCCTGCTTAATAATGCAGAAAACGGTTTGGTATGGAACTGGGCATTAAAGGGAAATAAAGAGAAACTATACTTGACCGACAGTAATGGAAGCGGAAGTATTGTCCCTGCTGAAACCGGTACTTATGCAATTACCCTTGACATTGCTTCCCTAACATTTACTATGGATAAACAATAATCAACAGAACATTATGAAACGATTTAAACAGATTCTATTCATAGCTTCCGCCCTACTTGGCGGAAGCCTTTTCACCGCTTGCAGCGATGACAATGACACACCGGTCTTCCCGGAAAAGGAAGAAGTAACTTATGATATGTCAGGTTTCGCCAGAGGAGCCGATGTCAGCTGGTTAACGGAAATGGAAAGTTCCGGATATAAGTTCTATACTGCCGAAGAAAAAGAACAGGAATGTATGTCCCTATTGCGTGATTTAGGTATGAATGCCATTCGCCTGCGTGTATGGGTAAATCCGGAGAATGACACTGATGATGTGAGAGGTTGGTGTAACAAAGGAGATGTATTGCTCAAAGCATGGAGAGCCCATAACTTGGGCTACCGTATCATGATTGACTTTCATTACAGCGACCGTTGGGCTGATCCTTCACAGCAAGCTAAACCCCAAGCATGGGCAGATTACTCCGTAGAGCAATTGAAGCAAGCTATCGCCGACCATACGAAAGATGTACTCAGTGCATTGAAAGAGAAAGGTATTGACGTGGAATGGGTACAAGTGGGTAACGAAACACATCAAGGAATGTTGTTCCCTACCGGACAAACTACAAGTGAAGAAGGAAGGGTTAATTTCGCATCATTTGTCACAGCGGGTTACGATGCTGTAAAAGAAGTCTATCCGGAAGCCAAAGTTATTGTTCATCTTGACCAAGGAAATAATGCCAGCCTGTACAATAGGATCTTCGGCTACTTACACGAAAACAATGCCAAATGGGACATCATCGGTATGTCACTTTATCCGGACATATCAACCGAAGACGCACACACACCGGACGACTGGGAAGCGATGAATAATGATTGTATCGCCAATATGAAAGCGTTAATAGCCAAATACAATACTCCGGTAATGATGTGTGAAATCGGTATTAGTTGGGATTACGAAGAAGCGGAAGCCTTCTATACAGACTTCGTTACCAAAGCCAAACAAGTAGACCAATGTCTGGGAGTATTTACCTGGGAACCTCAATGTTACGGTAACTGGAAAGGTTATAGTAAAGGGATGTTCGATGACAGTGGCAAAACCCACCAATTCATTTAATGCTTTTAAGAGATAAATGAACATGAAACACCAAAAACAGTTAGCAACTGCACTTTTTGTTGGCAGCTGCTTGCAGCCTGCAAGCACAGCGTAGCGAGACATTGCTCGAAAAGAACTGGAAATTCAGCAAAGGAGATATCAAAGAGGCCAGTCAGCCGGAGTTTAATGACACCCAATGGGAATCAGTCGTCCTTCCACATGACTGGGCTATCTTTTTGGTCCTTTCGATATGAACAATGATCTTCAGAATGTGGGCCATCACACAAAATTTTGAGGAGAAGGCGTCTTTGAAAACAGGACGCACAGGGGGACTGCCTTATGTAGGTTCCGGCTGGTACCGTACTAGTTTTTGATACTCCCCGCCGACAAAGAAGTGACTCTGCTCTTTGACGGTGCTATGAGTGAAGCCCGCGTTTATGTGAATGGTAAGGAGGCTTGTTTCTGGCCCTTCGGTTACAATTCTTTCCATTGCAATGTCACTCCTTTCCTGAACAAAAAACGGAAAGAGTAATACACTGGCCGTACGGCTGGAAAAACCGTCCGCAATCTTCACGCTGGTATCCGGGAGCGGGCTTGTACCGCAATGTACACCTAATTGTTACTGATAAAATCCACGTGCCTGTATGGGGAACACAGATTACGACTCCTCATGTCAGTAAAGAATTTGCAGCCGTACGCCTGCAAACGAGGATAGACAATGCCGGTGAAAAAACACAAATCCGCATGGAGACGGAAATTCTTTCCCCAGACGGAAAGGTGGTTACCCGCAAAGAAAATACCGGCCGTATCAATCACGGACAGCCGTTTGAACAGAACTTCATCGTAAATGCACCTGAACTCTGGTCGCCGGAAAACCCGTCGCTCTACAAAGCGGTTTCTCAAAAATCTATGCAAATAATAAGTTGGTAGATACCTATACGACCCGCTTCGGTATCCGCAGCATTGAATTTATCGCCGATAAAGGTTTCTACCTGAACGGAGAACACCGGAAATTCAGGGTGTATGTAATCATCATGATTTAGGTCCGCTGGGTGCAGCTATTAATGTAGCGGCACTCCGCCATCAACTTACTCTTTTGAAGGATATGGGTTGTGATGCTATCCGTACATCGCATAATATGCCGGCTCCGGAACTCGTTGAATTATGTGATGAAATGGGATTTATGATGATGATTGAACCGTTTGACGAATGGGACATCGCCAAGTGTGAAAACGGTTATCACCGTTATTTCAACGAATGGGCGGAACGCGATATGATAAATATGCTCCATAATTACCGCAACAATCCTTGTGTAGTGATGTGGAGTATCGGTAATGAAGTACCTACTCAATGCAGTCCTGTCGGTTATAAAGTGGCCAAATTCTTGCAGGATATCTGCCACCGTGAAGACCCTACCCGTCCCGTGACTTGCGGTATGGATCAAGTGTCTTGTGTGCTTGCCAACGGATTTGCAGCAATGATTGACATTCCGGGACTTAATTACCGTACCCAACGCTATAAGGAATCTTATGACCAACTTCCGCAGAATCTGATTCTGGGTAGTGAAACTGCTTCTACTGTCAGTTCACGCGGAGTCTACAAATTTCCGGTAGAAGAAAAGAAAGGTGCCAAATATGAAGACCACCAATGTTCTTCGTATGACGTGGAAGCATGTCCGTGGTCGAATATCCCGGATGAAGATTTCGCCTTAGCCGATGATAACCACTGGACTATCGGACAATTCGTATGGACAGGATTCGATTATTTGGGCGAACCTTCACCATATGATGTCAATTCATGGCCGAATCATAGTTCTATGTTTGGTATTATCGACCTTGCCAGTATCCCTAAGGACCGCTATTATCTCTACCGTAGCGTATGGAACAAAAAATGCAGAAACGCTACATATCCTTCCTCACTGGACATGGCCGGGACGTGAAGGCGAAGTGACTCCTGTATTTGTATATACCAACTATCCTACAGCCGAACTGTTTATCAACGGTAAAAGTTATGGTAAACAAAGCAAGAATAACAGTTCTTTAAAGAGCCGTTACCGCTTAATGTGGATGGATGCCGTATACGAACCGGGCGAAGTAAAAGTTGTAGCCTACAATAAGGACGGAAAAGCAGTAGCGGAAAAGACAGTACGCACTGCCGGAAAACCTCATCATATCGAACTGGTCAGCAACCGTAACGAATTGACTGCAGACGGAAAAGACTTAGCGTATGTGACTGTGAAAGTTGTAGACAAAGATGGTAACCTCTGTCCTACCGATAGCCGCCTGATTCACTTCTCCGTAAAAAGGAGCCGGTAAGTTCCGGGCTGTTGCTAACGGCGACCCTACCAATCTGGAACAATTCCACCTTCCGAAGATGCACGCTTTCCATGGAATGTTGACAGCGATTGTACAGGCAGGAGAGATTGCCGGAGATCTTGTACTGACTGCCAAGGCAAGTGGAGTGAAAACCGGAACAGTCCATCTTCAGGCAAAATAAAAGGGTAGAATTATAAGAAATAGAGAAATCCATCCTACCCTATACTATTATTTAGGCACAGATTACCCTGTTGCTTTATGCAATCATAGTTCTAAAACCGTGTAATCTGTGCCTAAAATATTAAAGTCGATTATTTACAGATAAATGTCACTAGCAATCCCTTATGGTCTGTCGGCCACACATCAAGCGGTACTATGAATTCATCTTTTGATGTTTCCTTTACACGTTGAGAGCGGACAATAGATTCTTTCGGACCAAACAAAACGGCTTTCTTTGCTTTCAATCCTTTTCCTTTATAGAAGATAAAATCAATACGATCCCGTTCGTCCGCTTTAGGAGCCCATGTTATCTTTTCCGGAGTTTTTGCCAGGTTATCCGAAGGATAGGTAAATCCCGGATGCGTCAGAGGATTGGGATAAATCTTACGGTAGCTGTCAATAAAGCCAGCTTCTTCCAACAAAGTGGTAACTGTCCAGGGTACAACAAAGCCGTTGTGGTCGTACAAGTTCTTATTTTTCTCAATCCAATCGCGATGGGAAGGTTCGTTGAAGTCCCCTCCCACGATCACCCGATAGCCGTTTGCAAGGTCTTTCTCAGCCTGGGCGATAAACATACGAATCGCATCATCCCGCTGAGAGGCTACATTGACTTTCATAATTTCATCTACTGACGCCGGCAGTGGAATTTCTTTCCAGGTAGAGCCGTCATAGCCACGGGCGTTATAATATGCACAGTCCAGATAATCCAGGTGGGCAGTATAAACCGCTACCTTCTTTCCGTTCACGGAACTTGTTAGACGATAAATACTTCCATGGTCATTCTTTTCCGGAAAAACCGTCAAAGAGTCCGTGATAGGATGCTTGCTTAGTAAACCGGTATCATAAGTATAAAAAGAATAATACTTCAGCCCCTTTTTCCTGAAGTGAAGCGCACACACGTGCCGTGAAATTCGTTTTATTGTAATTCCTCACCTCACTGAAAGTCACAAAGTCAGGCTTCAGACGGACTATCTCATTGATAATAGCATCATATCCGCCTGGTATCATGGTACCTTCCTGCCATACATTCCATTGCAACACTGTAAATTCATTACTCTTTTTGTGCCTTCACAAAAACAGAAACCAGCAACAAAATAGCCGGTAATAGTAGTCTTTTTTTAATCGCATTTTTTATATTTAAAGATGAATAATAATCAAATAGCTTTCCAAAAGGATTGGAAGTCACGATATTTACCGTAGCACACCAATTCATCCCCTTCTTCTACTTTCTCGTCCCCGGAAGTTCATTCTTCACATGAAGCTCCATTAAAGAAATACCCAGACAATTAGTTACTTTATCCGCCCGCTTCAATCCGATTAGTTTTAAGTGAAATTCTTCGTCCAGATTCAACTCATTCACAAAATATCCTACAAACTTTTCGGGACTGTAAACTTGACGACATAATATTCCGAATCGACACGGAAAGCTTCCACGCTTGTTCCAAAATCAAGCAATTGCACCAGGCTGCGGGCAGCATCTTCTTCCGGTGTCAATATCTTCTCCAAGCTGAATGCTTCAAGCACAGCTTTATGCACCATATCAATGGCACGGGCATAGATATGAGCAACCTTCTTTTGTTTCAGCAAAGCAACCACACGCACCGATGCGCCGAAATTCTCACCTATGGCGACAATCACTATATCGACACTGTTCAGAGGAAGCACGGACAAAGCCTGTTCATCCGTTGCATCAATCACAAATGCAGTAGCAACCTTATCTTTTATACTATCTACGCGGCTTTCACTAATATCCGCACCAATAATCTCGTGTCCCAGTGCCGATAACTCTTCAGCCAACACACGACCGTAGTTTCCTAAACCGATAATTAATGTACTTCATATCTTTAGTTTATGATAATGTTATCACTCGGATAACGGTATTTTGTATTCTTTTTCTGTTTGATAATTCCCAGCATTAACGTTATCAAGCCCACACGCCCGATAAACATCAACAACGCCACTAACAATTTACTTGCATCACATAAATTAGGTGTCAGATTCAGACTAGAACCTACCGTACTAAGCGCCGACACACATTCGAAAGTCAATGCCATTAGAGAGGCTTGCGGTTCCAGTATACTTAATATAAAGATAAAAAAGAAACAGTACGCCCAACGACATAACCACTGTCGCATTAGAACGACGGATAGAATCATGAGAAAGTTCCTTCCGAATACCTCCACCCGTTCCGAGCCACGCAACACGGCCACAAGATTCAGGACAACCACTGCAAAAGCATTCACTTTCACCCCACCGGCAGTAGATTGAGCACCACCACCAATCCCACATCAGCACTAAATAGACCAACAAAGTCTGTACACTCAAAGCAAGCTAAATCAACACTGCTGAAACCAGCCGTCCTCGGACAAGTAGCATTGAAGAAAGCCTGCGTCCACTTATCTGCAACAGGCATACCGGCAAACGAAGCATTCCACTCAAAAGCGGCAATCGCCAATGTGCCGGTTACCAAAAGCAGAAAAATGTCATAATCAACACAATCCTCGTATTCAGATTATACAAATGCGACACCTTATGCCTTTCTAACTTGCGCGTACGTACAAACTTCCAGAAATGACGCAAATGATACAGTACAATATCTTTGAAATTAACCAGAATAGGAAAACCGATACCTCCCAGAATAATCAGAAAAAGAGACGGAAATAAACAGCCAGTTATGGTTGGTCATTACCATAGAGTTTCCCAAATTACCGGAAAGTGTAGAGAAACCTGCATTACAAAAAGCTGATATAGCATGGAAAGCAGCAAAACCTAACTCGCCTTCCAAAGTCATTCCAAGTGTTCCGTGGATGCTGAACCAGATAGAAAATCATGCCGATACCTTCAATCACCAATGTAAATCCCAAGATATATAATAACGTGGACAATAAGGAGCCAAGCGAATTGGAGCTAACCATATCACGTACCACTAACTGATTGTAAAGAGAAGTATTTCCCATAAAGAACATAGCGAAGAAACTGGTCAATGTCATTACACCTAATCCTCCTACCTGGATCAGCAGGATGATAACAACAAGTCCGCCGGTAGTAAATGTAGTCGATACGTCAACGGGCACCAGCCCCGTCACACATACCGCACTGGTAGCCGTAAACAATGAATCCACCCAGGTAATGCCATTCACCGTGCATCGTGGCAACATCAATAACCCCGTACCAATCAGAATGATAGCCAAAAAAGCTGACTGCCAATATCAGAGAAGGATTAGTGCGACGCCCCAACAAACGGACCAGTCCGTTGGACAAATTCAGAAAAGAAAAAATTAGTAATAAGACAAGATGATAAAACTTCCCGTCCAGAAACTCCCAAAAAATTGCAGGATCGCCCCTTCTTCTTCCGGACGATGGAAAATGACCGGTATCAAAGTCAGATACAGCAAACCGCTCAAAATCCAGGCCAACCGCCGGTATTGTTTCTTTGTACTTCTATATTCAAGTGAGATATGAAGAGTCACATCAACCAGAAAAATAATCCATACAGCCTTATACAGGACCTGAATTTTCGCCACTTCATCAACCGATAGCGGAAAGCCATGTTCGTAAATCACTCCGACGATCAACAACAAAGACGCCAGATAAGTAAGTGCTTCTACTAAACCCAATAAGATACGTACATAAGGTTTCAGTAGTTTGTTCTGATACAACAAAAACTTATGATAAATCTTCATATCGCATTTTTTATATAATGCCGTGCAAACTTAACTAAAATAACAATCGAATCCGATTCTTTGTTGACAAAAACATCCGAATATTAAAAATTTTGTCTACATTTGGCAGCGGAAAACTAAAAAACCACAATATTATGAGTGACAAAAAAAGAAAACGGTATATCCTGCCGGAAGAAGAAATCCCACACTACTGGTACAATATTCAGGCTGACATGGTCAATAAGCCAATGCCTCCTTTGCACCCGGGATACAAAACAGCCGCTGAAAGCGGAAGACCTGTATCCTATTTTCGCTAAAGAACTGTGTCATCAGGAACTTAACCAGACCGATGCATGGATTGAAATCCCGGAAGAAGTCCGTGAAATGTATAAGTACTATCGCAGTACTCCGCTGGTTCGTGCTTACGGACTGGAAAAAGCACTCGGTACTCCGGCACACATCTATTTTAAGAATGAAAGTGTCAGCCCTATCGGTTCACATAAGTTGAACTCTGCATTGGCACAGGCTTATTATTGTACAAAGAAGAAGGAGTTACCAACATCACCACTGAAACCGGTGCCGGACAATGGGGGAGCCGCTCTTTCTTATGCAGCTAAGGTTTTCGGTTTGGAAGCTGCTGTTTATCAGGTAAAAATCAGTTATGAACAAAAGCCATACCGCCGCAGCATCATGCAGACTTTCGGAGCACAGGTAACCCCTTCTCCATCCATGTCTACCCGTGCCGGTAAGGATATTCTGACTGAACACCCTACTTATCAGGGTTCACTCGGAACAGCTATTTCTGAAGCTATTGAACTGGCACAAATGACTCCTAACTGCAAATATACACTTGGTTCCGTACTTAGTCATGTTACCCTTCATCAGACAATTATCGGTCTGGAAGCGGAAAAACAGATGGAAATGGCCGGTGAATACCCGGATGTAGTAATCGGATGTTTCGGAGGCGGTTCCAACTTTGGTGGTATTTCCTTCCCTTTCATGCGTCATAACATACTGGAAGGCAAGAAAACCCGTTTCGTTGCCGCCGAACCAGCTTCCTGCCCGAAATTGACACGCGGACAGTTCCAGTATGACTTCGGTGACGAAGCCGGCTACACCCCATTACTCCCGATGTTTACTTTAGGACACAATTTTGCTCCGGCCCATATCCATGCCGGCGGTCTTCGCTATCATGGTGCAGGTGTCATCGTTTCACAGTTGCTCAAGGATAATCTCATGGAAGCGGTAGATATCCAGCAACTGGAATCGTTCGAAGCCGGTTGCCTGTTTGCACAAATGGAAGGTATTATCCCTGCTCCGGAGTCCTGCCATGCTATCGCAGCAGCCGTTCGCGAAGCCAATAAGTGCAAAGAAACAGGAGAAGAAAAAGTAATCCTGTTCAACCTTTCCGGACACGGTCTGATCGATATGGCTTCATACGACAAATATCTGGCAGGTGATTTGGTCAACTATTCATTGACGGATGAAGATATTCAAAAGAACTTGGATGAGATAGGCGATTTAGCTAAATAGTCTTCTGATTTCAACATCCGAACAATAAAATAAGCCCGGTATCTTATGCCGGGCTTATTTACTTTTCATTACCATATCTCTGAAAAAGAAAGTTGTCCAAATAAGATTTCATGCTAAAAAATGATTTATCGGCTAAAAGATGTCCTTTCCTAAAGATTTTCGCCAATATCGGAAGGATTTCATCTGAATTAATTTCCTATTCTTAACAGAAATCCGTACTTTTGCGCAGCATTCAATCAAACAAAAGCCATACAAATATGACACGCTACTTAAAAAACATGGAAAAAGAAATTATCATTGATAATCAGTTGGATGAAGTTGCAAGAATTGCTCTATTTATCGAAGAATTAGGAATGTCATTACAATTACCGGCAGGTATCACAATGAGCCTCAACCTCGCTATTGAAGAAGCGGTTACCAATATTATCCGTTACGGCTACCCTTCCAATAAAGAAAGTGAAATCATCCTTCGAACATCTGTTGCTCCCGGAATGCTGGTTACACAAATTATAGACGACGGAATTTCCTTCGATCCTACTGCCAAAGAAACATCTGACAATGTACAATCTCTCGACCAACAACTGACACAAGGCCTGGGACTTTTCCTGATCCGGCGTACAATGGACAAAAGTAGAATATCATTCCACAGATAATCATAACGAATTAATTCTTACCAAGAATATAGATATGGACTTCAAGCCTGAAGCTACTTTGAAAACCAATCTATGCCAAATAGAAGAAGTGACGATTCTCACTATTGAAGGGCGTTTGGATACAGCAAATGCCAATACATTCAATACAGTATTACAACCTCTTTTAGCTAGTAAAACTCCAAATATAATTGTGAATTGCGAAGGCTTATCATACATTAGCAGTTCCGGTTTGCGAAGCCTGATTACACTGCAAAAGAGTGTCATGCAACATGGAGGTCAACTTGTCCTGGAGGCGATGAAACCAGAAATACGTAAAATATTCGATATGACCGGATGCTCCGGACTTTTTACAGTACGCTAACTCATACTGTATGAAAGTAATCCGCATCATAGCCTGCATCCTGCTACTATCTGTATTTTCATTAATAAACGTAGTTCATGCACAGTCTGTTACACTTATCCCCAAATGGACGGCACAGGCACAATTTGCAGGTTACTATGTAGCGGAGAAAATGGGCTTCTACAAAGAAGAAGGACTTGATGTACACGTGAAACATCCGTCTCATTCGGAAAACTCATTCCAGTATCTTAAAGAAGGAGATCCGCAGGCAGTTATCACCAATCTATCACAAGCGTTAATGGAATACTTTGCAGGAAAACGAATTGTAAATATCCTGCAAACTTCACAGGAAAACAGTTTGATGCTAGTCAGCCACTCACCATTAAAAGGAATTCCGTCATTACAACACAGAGAAATTGCAGTATGGAATCATCTTACTCAGGAACTACTCGACCGAATCGCGAACAAATACCAAATTGAAGTAGAATGGATACGGTTTAACAGTGGTATCAATCTATTTCTATCAAAAGCAGTAGATATTTGTATGGTGGGAAGTTATAACGAGTTTCCACAACTTGCCGAATGTGGAATGCAGATAGATTCTACTCATATCATGCGTTTTGCCGATTATGGATATAACTTGCCCGAAGATGGACTTTACGTTACTGAAGAATTTTTATCAAAAGCATCCCGAAACGATACAGAAACTAGTCAGAGCCTGTATCCGTGGCTGGAACTGGGCGAACGAGCACCCGGAAGAGACTCTTGACATTGTAATGGAGCAGGTACATCATTACAATATAGGAACCAACCGATATCACCAGCGTAAAATGCTGGAAGAAATACTGCGATTGCAAACAGACAAAACAGGGCAACGCCCTTATCGGCTGAGTCGTGAAGGTTTCGATCTGGCAATTGATATTTTACTGCCACCAGACATCTCAAAGAAAAAAAAAGTATTCGTTACGAAGACTTTGTAAAAAAATAACCAATTCACGACATGAAACACACATTTTTCCCATTCTTTTGCAACCCGGTTAAGTATCTACGTTTTCTCATTCACGTTGATCGTCTTTGCTACTATCATGGCATTGTTCTACAATTATAACCATGAAAAGGTAACGAGTTACGCCATTGAACGTACTCACGGATTATTGAGTAACATAGCAACAGAAATCAGCAGCCAGCTAATGTCGGTAGAAACAACTATCAATCAATCTACATGGGTATTGAAAGAAACATAAACCTGCCGGATTCATTGCATCTTATCATCGAATCAGTCGTAAAGAATAATCCACTTATTGTCAAAAAAAGCGGCATAGCTTTCACCCCAAACTACTATAAAGAAAAAGGCAAGTATTTTATGCCTTATGCTTCGCTCGATAACAAAACAAATCATGTAACCTATCAGGTATTAGGCAGTCAGAATTATGATTATCCTTGTATGGACTGGTATCTTATCCCTAAAATGCAGAAACAAGCCTACTGGAGTGAACCTTATTATGACGACGGAGGCGGAAATATCATTATGAGTACTTACTCAAAGCCTTTGTATGACAACCGTGGCGAACTGTTCGCTGTCTTTATCGCCAGTATATCCCTGACGCAATTCACCGATACGATCAGTCTCCTGAAACCATATCCCTCCAGTTATACTTACTTAATCAGCCGCAACGGAAGTTTTTCTGACTCATGCAGACCGGGATAAAATAATGAATGAGACCATATTTTCCGAAGCCTTTGCCACAGAAAACCATTCACAGGAACAGATAGGACGTGAAATGCTGGCCGGTCATACAGGTACTATACGCTTCGACAACCAAGGAAATGATTCATACGCATTCTATACTACTATTCCCCAAATCGGTTGGTCAGTATGCACGGTATGTCCGAGCCGTATTATTCTTCAGGAGCTGGACAGTACTTCCCGAAAAATCATTTATACTTTTCTGGTCGGTATACTGATATTACTACTTATTGTATACAGTATTATCCGGCGTTTAGTCCGTCCATTAGAGAAATTCTCGGAATCCGCTCGTGAAATTGCCACAGGGCGGTTTGACGTGACACTACCCCTAGTCCGCTCGAATGATGAAATCAAAGACTTATATGATTCATTAGTCTACATGCAAAAAATCTCATTGTCGACTTACGTGAATGAACTGAAAGAGACTACTGCAAGCAAAGAACGTATTGAAAGCGAGCTTTCCATAGCACGGGAAATACAAATGGGCATGCTCCCTAAAAATATTTCCTCCTTATCCGGATCGTAATGATGTGGATTTGCATGCCATACTGCATCCCGCCAAAGAGGTGGGTGGCGACCTTTATGATTTCTATATGGACGGCAATCATCTCTATTTCCTGATTGGGGATGTATCGGGAAAGGGAGTACCCGCCTCACTATTTATGGCTATCACCCGTAGCTTATTCCGGACGTTATCCCAGCATGTACTTTCACCTGCCAAAATAGTTACGGAAATGAACAATTCTATTTCCGACAATAATGAATCCAATATGTTTGTCACCCTCATTGTCGGCATACTCGATCTGGAAACAGGCATACTGAAACTTTGCAATGCCGGTCACAATCCTCCCATACTCATTTATCCTGATGGACAGGTTTCATATTTGGAATTCAAAACTCAAATATTTGTAGGAGTCGTCGAAGATTTTAAATACAGTGATGAAGAAGTTGTATTGGAAAAAGAAAGCAAATTGTTCCTTTATACCGACGGAGTGACAGAAGCTGAAAATATAAATAAAGAACTATATGGAGAAGAAAAAGTTATTGGAAATGTTATCAGATAATGCCTCGTCGGATGTGCGTACTACAGTCAACGTTGTTGTAGACTCCATTGCAAGCCATGTCAAAGAAGCCGAAGCAAGTGATGACCTCACCATCTTACTAATTCAATATGAACCCGGAACAGCAAACAGTTAAGTTATTATCAGTATGGAAAAAAGAAATTAGAATCTCAAACAATTTGAACGAGATAGTAGTTTTAGCCAGTTTTATAGAAGAACTGGGCGAGGAACTTTCCCTGCCGGCAGAAACGGTTATGAATATCAATTTGGCACTGGAAGAAGCTGTAGCCAATATTATCATGTACGCTTACCCTCCCAAAGAGCAACATATTATCTTACTGAAAGTTACTTCAACCGAAAAACAACTGATTTTCCTTTCACAGATAAAGGAGCTTCTTTTCGATCCCACGCAAGTAGAGGAAGTAGATATCACACTTCCGATTGAGGAACGTCCTATCGGTGGGCTTGGCATTTTCCTGATTCGCAGCATCATGAATGAAATATCCTATCAACGCATCGATAACGAAAATCGACTAATAATGAAAAAAAGACATTTAACATAAGAACGAGAAGATATTCCAAACGTGGGAACCCGGTTCCAAGGCTGGAAACTGGAGTTTCTAACTAAGGAAACCTCAAGAAACTCATGGCTTGCTTTTGAAGAAGAACAATCTTAATTGTTCATTCAAACATCCGTTCCTCTAAAAATGTTATATTTGCAGATTATAATCAAAAAAAGAATAAAATATGAAATATATCGGAGCACACGTAAGTGCATCCGGCGGCGTAGAATTCGCCCCCATAAATGCGCATGAAATAGGAGCAAATGCTTTTGCACTGTTCACTAAAAATCAACGCCAATGGATTAGCAAACCATTGAGCGAAGAAAGTATCCGGCTTTTCAAAGAGAATTGTGATAAGTACGGTTTTCAGCCTGAGTATATCCTACCTCACGATAGTTATCTTATTAATTTAGGGCATCCTGAGGAAGAAGGACTGAATAAAAGCCGTGCCGCTTTTCTGGATGAAATGCAACGTTGTGAGCAACTTGGATTGAAGCTTTTAAATTTCCACCCCGGTAGCTCTCTCAATAAAATAGCAACAGAAGATTGCCTGTCGCTTATTGCAGAAAGCATCAATCTCGCTTTAGAAAAGACAAAAGGAGTAACAGCTGTTATTGAAAATACTGCCGGGCAAGGCAGTAATTTAGGAAGCGAATTCTGGCAATTGAAATATATCATTGATCGGGTAAACGATAAGAACCGGGTAGGTGTTTGTCTCGATACCTGCCATACCTATACCGCTGGTTACGATATTGTCAATGAATATGATAAAATATTTGATGAATTTGATAAAGAAGTCGGATTCAACTACCTCCGTGGTATGCACTTGAATGATTCGAAGAAAGCACTGGGTACCCACGTCGACCGTCACGACAGTATCGGCGAGGGACTAATTGGAAAAGCATTCTTTGAAAGATTAATGCAAGATTCCAGATTTGATAATATACCGTTGATACTCGAAACTCCTGATGAAAGTAAGTGGGCAGAGGAAATAGCCTGGTTAAGAAGTGTTGAGTAAAAGACAGATAACAAAAGACATTGATATACAAAAATAGCTGACAGACAGGATCTATCAGCTATTTATATATAACGGACAGCTAATAAATATTCGCCATACTGACTAAAGGTTCATACAGTTTCTCTATATCCTGCGAATCCATCTCTATTTGTACCTGATCGCCGGGCATTAATGTTTGCCCTTTAGGAGGCAAGTTCTCCCGGTCACGATGAACATTAATGATAATGCAACGTTCCGGCAGACGAAAGTTCATCTACAATTTTCCCGTCTAAATAAGAACCGCTCATCACCTCAACCGATAATGTGTAGCGTGCTTCTTCTTTGAATGCAGGTGAATGAATCATGTCTTCGTATAAAAGTCACATTGAGAGGTTTTATCTGAAGCATTTCAGTGAAATAATAAGTCAATCCCCCTACAACAATCAGATGGATAGAATACTTCCAGATGTCCTGTTATCTCCGTTATCAAGACGATAGCAGTCAAAGGAGTACGGACGACTGCCACCAGAAAAGCAGACATACAAATCAACATGATATAACTGATATTCTCGTATGCAATAAGTCCCTGTCGCACCATAATCAATGCTACGATTTGTCCGAGAAGTCCTCCTGTCACCAATGTAGGAATAAAATTTCCACCCGGCAAGCCCGAGGAAAAAAGAAAATATGCTAAAAACCAAATGTAATAGCATCATACCGACAATCCAAAGAATATGTGTATCCGGATGCATGGCCTGGGAAAGCAAGCAGAATTGCTCTCCTCCACCGGTCAAATTGAACTCCGCCATAGAGATAAGAAAAGCAATAAAGAGCAGGTACAGCATTTTCACGTATTCCGGATGTTTAATGGCAGGATAGATACGTTTGACCTGAAGTGTGGTGATAGAAAGAGTTTTCCGAAAATGGAAATTACGGCGGCCAACAATAGAAGAAACAGTTTCACCTGCCCCCCAAAAGTCATTCCCGGCACAATGGCATCTATATGAAAATAAGGATTCATAGGGAAAATCCAACTGGCGACCCCACCGGCAACCACTCCTGCCAGCAGCGTAGTAATAGCCGTTTTAGGCGCATCAAACCGCTCAATGGATTCTATAACCAGCAACGACGAAGCCAATGGCGCAGCAAAAGCAGCCGCTAATCCAGCACCAGCACCGGCAGACAATAACTGCTTCCGTTCGCCGCTAAGCACCCGTCCCCATTTAGAGACCAAATATCCCACATAAGAACCTATCTGCACGGAAGGTCCTTTCACGCCCCAAAGACAATCCGGTACTTAATGCAAGTATTCCACCTACAAACTTTGCCACCAATTCCAGAAAAGGATGTTTATAATCAACCCGTCCATTGATAACTCCACGTGTCTGTGGAATCCCTCCACCCGTAATGAGAGGCATTTTTTTTTTTTACGAGCCAGGAAACAAATAGAAGAATTCCCCACATCAGCAGGAAAAGAGGAATATACCAATACCACTTTAAATGGGCATCAAAGAAATCGTGACGGAGATTGAAGAAAAACTGCAATAGGTAATGGTAAGGGCACTGCAACAAGCCCCGTCAGCAGCCCCACAAAGATACTAACAAAGTAAAGCCGCGCGTCAATCAACTTCAGTTTAAAAGATTCGCCAACGGCCCTTATCCTTCAATTTATTGACAAAAATCAAACATTCGGCAAAGGTTTTCATTGTTTTTTCACGTACGACAACAACAATCAAAACCCTGCTGTGGTTTTCGGATAAATAGAAATTTAATTCTCAATTATCGCCCCATCATATTCAAACGAAGAATAGCATGCACCATGAAATAGGAACCCAGCGCATTGTAATCAGTATCACGAATAGCAGTGGCAGTAATCGTACGTATCATCGAAACGTCCTGATGAAGAATATCATATATTTTGAAACGGAGCAGTAGTTGTTTCCGTTTCAGAAAGGCTTTTCGACAACTGACAATTCCACATCAGGTTTTCGCGGGCATTGCCACTATATCCATAGCCGGAACGTTGAAAACAGGTAAGGTCGCTGAACAGTTCTATCCCCCATGGGAAATAATATAAATTGTACTTCCGTGCCAAAGCGGTAATCGTAAGTTTCGGTACGTGTCTCTTTCACATTATTATGGGAATTGTTGTACAGTCAGCAATTCTGCACGGGCACTGATTTCCATTTGCTTCGTGCGGTATGTTAATTGCAAGCGTTGGCGGGCTGTGAGATGTTTCACTGTACTTTTTTACAGGAGCTTCTTTATTTATAGTGCCTATACCCGTTCTGGTTTCTGTATTGCAGATATGAATATGTACGGAATCGCCAACTACGATTCTTGAAAGGAGTATTGAGAGAAAAAAAGAGCCCATAGCACGCCAGTTACCGTTCAGATTAAGAGGAGTGGTAGTTCGCACACCGGATTCGCTATCATAGGTCACTTGGTTGGTTATACTATTAATGGTATTCTCCGCCAAGACGGAAGCAACCATATTCCGTTGGTGTTTGGCATTATAGGAGTTGAAATTTAATGTGAAAGTATTCGTATACGAAGGCTTCAGCGAAGGATTACCGACACGGATATTCAACGGGTTGGTGCGGTCCGTCACCGGTTGAAGGTCGCGTATATTCGGCTGACGGCTTTTTCCCCGATATACAATCTGCAAACGGGTGCGCTTGGAGAACTTATAACGGAAATTGACGGTAGGAGAGAAATTAAAAACAGACTTTCGCAACGGTTCTTCTGCCGGAGTTGCCTTTTCCAGAAGAGAACGGCCCTGACAGACTTTTGAGGTTCAAAGTCAGCACCAATATTATAATTATATTTTTACGAGAAGTACGGACCGCAAGATTAAACAGGTGATTACTATACTGATTCTCAAAACAATTGCTTGCGTCCTCGTCATAATCAGGGAGCAAATTCTTCCAGTTCCTTGTTCCAGTTGTAGACAAAACGGTCGGAGTTGTTCACCCGATACTGGTAACTGTAACGGAACTGAAGAAAATGAAACCAGGGCAAAGGTTCTACATAAACTAATTGTAACCGGTAGTTATACCCCTCCATTCTATCTTCAATCTTTTGATTCTTTACATTCTTAGCATTGTTTTTGAAGTAATGGGTAGTGGAAAGGCTGGTTCTGTCGGTGGAAGATTCATTTGTACCATAATCAACTTTCAAGGCTATATTTCTTCCCATTCGGCTAAGTTTCCGACTAAGTTGCAGCATCATGCTCAGATTATAGGATGAGCTATGAGTTGTTCCTGATGATCCCCGCTCATTCAGTAGCACATCATTGCCCCACCCTTGCTGAAAACCGTTACTACTTCTATCATTGGCAGCCGTACGGTATTGAGGGCGAAAAAATCAATGTTGTAACAGAATCCATTTTCCACTCCAAGAAAGCATTCGCTACCAAGTTATCGTTTCCCTGTCGATTGTGTCCGGTACTTTCGGTGATAGATTTGTCTTTACGAAGATAATTGTCTACCGTAGTACGACTGTCCTCCAGACGGTCAGTGCCCATATATTGAATGTTCGACCGAAATTTGACGCGCTTCCAGTCATGAGTGGCATTCACTCCCCAAAGAACGGGAAGTAGTCAGCCCTTTTTTGAGTACGAAGATTACCGGAAGAACTGGCAGACTCCCCCTGCATTTCAGAAAAGCCTTGGTTGTTGGTGTTATTCAGATTCCCGATAACAGTCAATTGGGAGTTATCCGGAAACGGTTTAAAGTATTGGCCAAGTTCATAACGGTCTTTACTTCCATAACCACCCATAAAATTTTCCATCCACCCTCGTTTCATATTCTTCTTGACCGACAGGTCGAGAATCATTCTTCTTCACCATCGCCAATACCGGTAAGACGGGCAAGATCGGACTGGCGTTCGTATGCTTTCAGCTTTTCTATCATCTCTACCGGAAGATTTTTTAAGAGCTGCTTTCGGGTCGTCGGAAAAGAATTCTTTCCCGTCCACCAAAATCTTTTTTCACTTCCTTTCCATGAATCAGCAGTTTGCCGTCCTCATCTATTTCTCCACCGGGAAGTTGTTTCACCAGTTCTTCCAGCATGGAGCCTTCGGGAGTACGATAAGCCGAAGCGTTAAAGACGGTAGTATCTCCTTCGGTCACCGCCATAGGTGCTTGTCCCACAACAACGGTTTCGTTTAATGAAATACTCTCCGGACTCAAAGATATATTACCCAAAGTGGGTGTCTTATTATTTGCTGAAACAGATATAGTCCGATAAACAGAGGTATATCCGATATAAGAGATATGCAAATAGAATAGACTTGCTTTTTCACGGAATAGTAACAGCTAACTGAAATTTACCTTGTATATCCGTAGCTCCTCCCACTAATAAGATGCTATCCGGTAAAGCTCAAAAGCCGGACCGTAGCAAACGGTACCGGCTGATTGGTTTCAGTATCAACAACACGCCCGACAAAACGCTCTTTGCCGGACTGTGCATAAACAGCCAAACTTATCAGTAACAGGACATAACAACTGATCAAACGGTACTGAAAAGAATAAATACGCCTGTCTATGCTCAAGTTGCGTTGATTTAGTAAAACAGAAACTTATAATATAACCTAATCCCTATTGTTATCCTTGGCGCGGAGCACGAGGTCTTTGTCCCTGATGATGTCCCTGTCCCGGTTTCTGACCTTTTCTGCGGTCAAACTCTTTCCTGAATTTATTCATATTACTCTTTTCCTGCTGATAGATTTTCATAATCTGCTTTTGAGAAAGTATCTTGCTGAATTCATTATAATACTTTTCTCACGAATATCAAGCATCTTACGGCTTTGAACAAACTGGTTTCTCAACATGGTAGCAATCTGTTCGTCAGTCATTACCGGTCGCGGAGCATCCTTTTTATCGGTAGCCGATGTTCCTTGAGCTTTTTCGGCTCTTGGTTTATGGTTCATCATGCGGCACTCGCGCAGTTCTTTCAGATATTTCTCGTAAACCGGTGTAAACTTGGCGGCTGTCGCATCATCCAGCATCAAGGTTTTAACAATCTGATTCGTCTGCATCTGCATCATCTGCTCTTGTGTAGGACGTTGTTTCTTCTCCTTATTATCTCTATTTTGAGCTGAAAGGGTCATCTGGCTTCCCAACAAGAGAGCAGCCAAAACTACATAAATAAATTTCATCTTCATAATCTTTACATTTTTTAATCATTGATTGAGTTACTTAATTCAAAAAATATATCGTTTTCAGAGAAGCTGACGAGCTCTTCCAACTCCTCATCCGACAATTCTTTAATCCATTTGTCTACCGGATCCGTACCATTACTTCTGTCGACAGCCAATGTGTTCGAAGAAGACGATTTGACTCTCATCCATTTGACGCAAGGACGGAACGAATAAAATTCCAGTTAATACTGCCGCCATGGTAATCACCGTAGAAATAATCAGCTTCATGTGAGACTTCCGCTGTTGTTTCACTCCGGCGCGTTCCATCACCTTTCGTTGCACATCCTCGAAGAATCCATCGGGGGTAGTGTAAGGGGTCCGTTTACCAATATCGTCAAAATCAAAATCCTTTTTCATCATTCTATCTGTTTAGTATATATATTCCTTTATCTTCTCTTTCGCATAGTGGTAATTCACTTTTAGTGTATCCACTTTGCTATCCAGTACACGGGCAATCTCTTCATATTCAAGTTCATCGTAATAACGTAAGTTGAATACAAGCCGTTGCTTCTCCGGCAAACTCAAAATGGCTTCTTGAAACTTCACTGCCAGTTCGTTCTCATAATCTATATAATCAGAAGCCTTCAACTTGCCCATCAATTCTTCCTGAACATCCTCTGCAGAAACAACTCCCTCATCTTTACGACCGTTCAGCAAACGTAAACTCTCATTCGTGGCAATCCGGTAAATCCAGGTTGACAGTGAACTTTCTTCGCGAAACTGATCGATATGCCGGAACACCCGGATAAAGACTTCCTGAAGCACATCCTCCGCATCTTCATGAGATACGACCAGTCTACGGATATAATTATATATCGGTACCTGAAAAGAGTCCATCAGCATCTTGAATCCCCGTTCACGATCCGAGGAACAAGCTTCACGAATTTTATTCTCGTTTATCATCAATTCTATATCTGAGCTTTATTAGTTAGAACGTAGAAGGGTGTGGAAGTTAAATACAAGAATTCGTATTTTGCTTTTATTAACAAGAAAGAGGAGAAAAAGAAGTAGAATACAAGGAAAAGAAATTGCCTCCAAGACCTTTACAGAGGCTTTAGAGGCAATTCGAATACTTTTATCTATAAGTTGTAAACAAGAAAAGTCTGTTACCAGAACTTATTGTGTTCCGCACTATATTCAAAACCGACAGCTTTCAACTGATTCACTAATTCATCCTTATTTACGTCCATATCTTCACAAAGTTCGTCAAGTGAAGAATAGCAATCGCGCAACTTCATATTGATAACGCTAAACAGCATCATCGGGTCTTTGGGTAATTCCATAACATACAATCTTTTAAACCGGACGCAAAGTTACAGCAATCTCATTGAATGGCAAAACAAATCAATCACCCTATTTCTTCTATCTTCAAAGAGATTTTTCTATCAGTTTACTGATTTCCTCTTCCAATGGGATCACGTTGAAGTCCCTCCAGAAGTTCTCATCATATTTGAAATAGGTGTCAGAGAAGATGGTACGGGTGGGCAATCTGTCTGTACGGGGAAATACGACCACTTGCTCGGTATCCACCTTGCAAGTAATCATCTCAAACCAGATATGAAGATCCCGGCTGCCGAACAGCATTTTTACCCGTTTCACTTTGATATGAAGATCTCCACGGATATGGTGTATGTAATAAGTCCCTTGCCACGGTTTATAAGAAATTGTATATACCACCTTTTGAGGAATCATTCGCACGTTACGCGTACGCCTTTCGACAAACATACCTGCCGCATTCTTCACATATACAGGATGAACTTCCAGACGGGCTTT
>VOFJ01003333.1_pt1 | contig 39689 bp, 55 predicted proteins | sample 5384081 | NCBI WGS metagenome assembly VOFJ01 (sample SAMN12384729, study PRJNA508395) | human gut metagenome | isolation source: healthy gut I | host: Homo sapiens
CCCTCTGCTCGGCTTACCCGCTTTGCAGCTTCACATGTCTCGCCTCAAACTTTCGTTCTCCGCCCCCAGCTTCTCGACGCTTTGCCTCCCAAAAGAGAACTCACCCCGTCCGCTATGGCTGTGGTGGCGTTTACTGCCGCATTCTTCACCGTGTTGATTTCCCCCTTGACCCTGCTTTGGTTTCTTCAGCGCTTCCTCTTCTAGTTGCAGCAGGTTTCCATATTCTCCTGCAGGCTGTCCTGCTGCTCCACCAGTTCCCTTGTAGTATTGCGAGGTGGAAACGTGCCTTTGCCAGCGAAGCCGTCCACGCCCTCTGCAAAGCCGTACTTGCTCATGGCTTGTGCATGAGGTGTCACTGATAGTGTTTCAGCTTGTGCCTGCCATGACGTCATCGGCGCACAGCCTAACATCCTGCGTGTTCTTTCTGTATCGTTCTTCCCCACCGTCTTGTCTGGCTTTCCTGCGCTCCCCCGGTCACCATCGGTACAATGGTGGGCGTGTATGTGCGGCGTCTTCTCGTCCATGTGCAGGACTGCCGACACGAGGTTCCGCTCGCCGTATGTTTCCCGGAGCCATTTCAGGTTGTCGCTGCACCAGCCGTCAAGCCTCCCGTCCTCTTCCATACGCTTCATGTCCTTGTTGCTTCCGGTGAGCAGCACCCGGATTGCCCTTACCTGGTTGGTACCTATCTTGCGTTTGATGCCTGCCGTCTCTATCCGGTGCGCTATCGCCTGCGTACGGTTCCTTACCCCCTTCGGGGAACTGTACCAGTTCCCGGTTCAGGTGCGTTCGCGTTCTGTCCGCATTCTTCGGGTGTACGGTGCGCTCTATGTGCGTGGACATTGTGCCGTCCGCACCTTTTGCCTTTTCCAAATGCAAAACTGCATATCCCATAACTGTAATACATTTTTCGGTTAATACTTCCCCTGCCTTGCTTCCATGCCGCATGGCTCACGGGGTTTCAAAAGGGGCGGCGTCCCTTTTTGCTCATTGGGGCTTTTTTTAGCGATGCGTGCATTGCGTGAAGAAAAAGCCCTAATGAGCTATGGCTTTTTAAAGCCTTCCGTTGGCATGTGCGGTTACATCCTGAAACCTCTGCCTTTCCTCTCCGGCTGCCTTGCCTGCCGTTGCCTTTTCTCCGGTTCCGGTTTCTCCTGCCGCCGTTCCGCTTGTCCTGACCGTTTACCACAAAGGAAGTCGTTCAGGTCGTTGTAGCCTCCGTATATGTACGATGCGTCCCGTATGCGCATCCGTATTCCTCCCGCAGTTCCTGAACGGCTTCCATTCCCGCCTTGTCGTTGTCAAGGAAACAATGGATGTGTTCGTAATCGCCCAGTGGGTGGATTGCTTTGGAGAGGCTGGCAGTCGAGTTCAGCACAATGTAGTCCTGCCCGTCAAGTTCGGGGCGTCCGGGACACCTTTCCAGCCGCAGGGTGAGGAAGGAGAGGTAGTCCATGAAGCCCTCGAAGAGGTAGCAGGTCTCCTTCGTCTGTTCCTGCCGTATGTGGGTGATGTCCTTCGGTGCTATGCAGCCCTTGAAGAACTTGTTGCGTATCTCGTAGCCTCCCGAACGGTTGGGAAAACCGACGGCAAAGTAAAGGCTTGCCGTCAGTTTGATAGCGCACCTCGCAACATTCTCTTTTTTGCCAGTTCCGTATTTATCCCCCTCTGCCGCAGATAGGAGAATAGGGGGCGGGGAAGAAAGCGGCACCGCCTCCAACTGTCGGAAGCTCGGTTTGGAGAAAGGTTGCCCGCCAAAAGAGAAGGAGACCGGGCGCACGTTTGGTGCCTGCTCCGCTATCTTTTTCCAAGAGGTAGGGCAGGCTGTCGGATGCGTAGAGCTCCTGCGCCAGTGCGATGATGTTGCCGCCTTGCTCGCGCCAAAAATCGTACCATAGGTTGCGCTCGGTGTTCACCTTGAAGGACGGTTCGCACTCGTCCCTGAAAGGTGACTTGTACCATAGGCTATTGCCCTGCCGTCTTACCGGGCTGTAGCCAAGACTGTGCAGATATTCCTCTATGCGTATCCGCTTCGCTTCATTCGTATTCATGTGGGTTTCTGTTTAAAGTGGATATTGTTTTTTGTTTTTCGCCCGTACCTTCTGCATGCTGCGAGGGGCTGCATCCGCTTTTACTTTATTTCGCTATATATATGCACCACGACTAAAGTAAAGCGGTTCCGAGCTGTCATGCCCGTGCTGTTTTTTCTTGTCAGGCGGTGTGAACATCTTTTTTGTTTTCGCCCGTACCTCTCTATATGTTACGGGCTATATCCACTTTACTTTATTTCCGTATATATATATGGTACGTGACTAAAGTAAAGTGGTTCCCATGCCATACCGCTAATAATCGGGCGAAGGTGTATTTCCTGCCGTTCTCCTGCACTATCATCCGTTTGTTCTTCAATGAGGTAATGAGGTCTGTCACCCTGTTTCCGCCAAGTATGACGCCCACAGAGGCGTAGGCATCCCTCAATACTCCCGCAAAGTTCCTTGTAGCCGTATTCGTCTTTCAGGGTGAATGCGGCTTCCAGTGCGATGCGGTGCTGCTGCTCGCTGATGTCCTTGTTGGGGTCGAATTTTCCCCTCCTCCCTTTGCCCGGCTCCTTCTCCTTGAACCGGTAGCCGTCCAGTAGTTCGGGCAGTGCCTCCCCATTGATACGGAATGCGAACGGCTCGAAGTCCACCGCCCTGATAATGTGCGGCTTTGACCTTGCTTATGTCGGGGTTATTCTCGTCCTTCTCCACTTGCAGCACCGTTTCCGCCTTGTTGCTTAGCTCGGTTCCTATGTGACCCCTTGCATTCTCGTCCCCCTTGTTCTGGTGCAGGACAGTATGGATGTGGATGTCCCTTTCCCCCGTCCATGTCATCAGATAGGAGATTACCGTTGTGGACTCACCGGGGTTGTTGATGTCATGCACCATGTCCCGTATTCCGTCAATGACTACCAGCCCGATATTCTCGGTGCGGTAGATTGCCTCCCTCACGATTGCTATATGCGCTCTTCGGGCGTGTACTTCCTTAGGACGAGGAATTCAAGGTCTTCATGGTTTCTGTCTGCGGGCAGTCCGCCATGCGCAATATCCGTTTTGCCACCTTTGCGCAGTGGTAGGTGCTTTGCTCGGTGTCCACATAGAGTATTTTCCGCTTGTTTTCGGGCAGTTCCGCCGTATAGCTTCAGTACCGTCCCGTTTTTCAGCGCAGCCGCCACGATTGCGGAGACGTTGAACGTCTTCTTGCTTTTGGCTTTTCCGATTGACGCGCTGAAATTTCCCAGTGTGCCGATGACGGAGCCTCGCACTTTTCAGAATTTCGGGTGCCTTCTCGTAGTCTTCCGAAAGGTCGAGCCGTGAGGCTTGCCATAGGATTACCGCCTCTTCGGGCGTGATGTTTCTTTTCCTTGTTGTCCATATCGCACCTCCCTATCTGCGTCCCCCGCTTTTTTGTGTCCTGCCAGTTCAAGCGCCATGTCCGCATCGACGATGATTTTTCGTCCTATCTGCGTAATGGCTCTGTCTATCCTCCGCTTTTTCTTGATGCGGTTTGCTGTGGGGTATGCTGCACCCGAACAGCCGGGCTATGCCGCCTATCCCGTACACGTATTTCTTGTCGCTTGTCGGCTGCTGGCTGGGCTGGCTTCGTTTCGCTTTCCTTGCAAAAAGGCATGGCGGTTCAGGAATATGAACTCTTCGCCCGTCATCTGCCATACGGGCTTTGATAAAAGGTCTCTAATTTCCATATCAGAATGAATTAACGTTTGTACTGCAAGCCCTGCGCATGGGCTTTTTTTTACCTCGTTCGAACAGTGCAAAAGTTAGTTCCGGGTACGGTATTAGAGGATGTGGATAGCGTGATTGTGGTTTCACGCTATCTCACTAAATATCAGAAGATAATAAAGAGTGGCGGAAATTATTTTGAGTGGTAAAAGTGGTGGTATCGTGGAATGTCGGGACATATCATCGACTATCGGAATATTGACCGCATTTCCTTGGCAAATTCCCGGTTGTGCTGTCACTGGGGAAATCGGAAACGGGCTCTTTGTATTTTGACTTGTAGTATGCATCGTCTATTCCCAGCAGGTTCATGATGTCCCCTTTCCATTTTTCTCTGTCCGGCTTGGGCAGCGTTTCACCCATAAGGAAAATGAGATAGCATACACGGCTTTCTCCCTCGGTCTTATTTTTCAGTCTGCCTTCGCATGGTTGCAGGTTCATGCTGGCGTAGAAGTCCAGTTCTGAAACGGCTTCGAACTGCTCACCGTTGCATCTTTCGTAAACGGCTGACAAAAGTTTCATGGGAAGTAGGCGGGTTGGCTTGTCGGTGTGGTGGCGGCTTCCTTTTTCCTCTCCCTCCTTTTTTTCTTTTGGTCGGTCAGGTATTTTTCAAGGATTGCCAATAGTGAGCCGCCCAGTCTGCAAATGTCCCCCGCAACGGTTTTTTCAGGCATTGCAGGGCTTCCCGCCTTGCCTGCTCCTTCTGTTTGTACAGTTCATCCAGTTTGGCTTTTTTTTCCTTGTCGTATTCCCCGCTTGCACCGTTCGTACCTTCTTTCCAGCAGTTCCTCTTCCTGACGGTCATGCTCCCGAGCCCTACCGCTTCCAAAAGAGCCGTTGGCTTCCATGAGTTCCAGTAATATCCGTTTGTGACTTTTTTCATCTGTCTGTCGATGTCCCAGTCAAAACGGCTTTCATGCCGTCGGCAGAACGTATTCGTATATCGAGACGGTCGAAAACTTCCCTGCAGGCGTTGTAAAGTCGAGATGTTGCTTTCAATCTCACGTTTCAGGCTGTTCAGCAATATGGAGAAGTGTGCGGCGTCCATTTTCAAGCATGAGGCTGATGAGTGCGGTTTCAAATGTCTGCGTGTCCCCGTACTCTCCGTAAAAGCCGGAAATGAATTGCTGCTTCTCAAAAAAAACTGCCGCCGGACATTATTTCGGTATATATCTTGTTGAGTTTCCGTAGTGGGGTATCATTGATGTTATTCTTTCGTCCATAGTTATATCAGATTAAATTTAGTCATAGCGTTGATTTTGATTTCATCCGGGCTATATCAATATAGGGCTTCATCGCTTTGTAATCGCTGTGTCCCTGTCCATTTCATTACTACTTGTACTGAAACGCCAGGGTGCCAGCATTACAGATAAATGTTCGTCTTCCGGTGTGAGTACTTACCAATGCGTATTTAGGTGTAACTTCGTCTATTCGTTCATTTCTCTATAATATGTTTTATTGGTTCATCTATTTACCCACGCCAGTTGTCCCAGTTCTTTTTTTTTTTTTTAAAAAAAATTCGTTCATCCTTTGATTGCTTACAACTGGCAATGCCCTGTCATTAGGAACGGCACACCTTTGTACTTTTCGAGTATTGCCTTGCTGTGGTCATTTAATTCAATAACAAGACTGTCTGCCGTCTTTTATGGTAATAATAACTTCACGATACTTGACCGTTTTAACATTGCTCAAATTATACACATCGGAGTGACGTAATCCGGTGAAACAGCAAAATAGCAATACATCCCTTACTCTTTCAAAAGGTATTTCTTTTTGGTGGTATTGGGCAAGGTTCTTAGTTTATTTATTTTACTTTTTTGGGTGAGAAATATCACTTTTTGGGTAAGCACTCTTCATTTTAGGCGTGAATTTATCATAAGCCATGTTTTGGTGATACCCTTTTCGATTACTCCAACGTAAGAACCATTTACGAATTTGATTTGTTTGGCAATGGAAGTGTTGCGCATGTTTTCTGTACGCAAGAATTCTATATAGTCATTGAAATGTTTTCCGTCCAACTGTCAAACGTAGTATTAGGGTCAAATGTATAAAAATGTTTTTTTGACTGTTGCAAACTTTTTTTGGGGGTTGAGGAAGACCAGTCATTTTGTTTGCTACATTCTGCTACAAATTCATTGAAAACTTTCATGAAGTCTAATTCAACCTTTTTGCTTTTCCTCATGGTTTTCTTTTCCCCTTTTTGTCTTTAGGTTGAACGCTTCCTTAATTTGTGCAGGGGTGGGTATTACATCTTGCACCTCGAATTCTTTGAACACATTCTGTATTTCGGTGTATTGCCGTAATAGTTCGGCGTTGATTTCGGATGCACTTTTGCTTTAGCTTGTTGGTACAACCGTTTCTAACCCGTTGCTTGTCTGTGTCCCATTTTTCTACATCGATTCTATATCCCGTAGTAAATTCGATACGCTGACTGGCAAAGATAACACGCATACGGATTGGCACATTCTTTGTGACTGGAATACCGTCTTTTTGCGGCTTTCCGGTGCGAAAATGATATTTCTTTTAATATTCATAATTGGGTTTGTTTGAAAATGACACCCAAAAATACACCGAAAAATGAGATATACAATGATCTTAAGTGATATTTAGATTAATGAAAGAAAAAGAGATAAATAACTGATTACATGATATTTGATATCCTGTGAAATTTTATAAAAAGGTTCGAGAGACACCCTCCAGCTCCACAAACTAAGAGTGATTCGTCCTTGGGTTTCATAATCCAAGGACGAATTCTTTAGAAAGAGTAATGTATGTAACTTACTCATGTTTCTTTTCTGATTTTTGTAGAATACATTTTTTCTCTTTTTTCTAAAGATATTCTTGTTTTTCACGTAAAGACACTTGTTTAAAGATGAATGCTATTTTATTGTTTAATGACTAATTCTATTACATAATCTATGTCATCAGGTACTGTAGGCAGTTTTATAAATATGCCGTCTTTCTCTTGTTTGAAAGAAAGTGGAGTTTTGGAAATGAACTGTATTGCTTTCTTTACTTTTTTGCCTTCAGAGGTATATAAAGTGCATCATCCTGCAAATCTAGTATATGGATGAATAAACGGTCACCTTTGCGAGTTGATACCCCCCCATGTATGAGGAACTACATCACCACCACGGGTTCCATAAATCGTCTCTCCATATTGATTCATCCATTTACCCACCTGTTTTAGATGCTCCACAGCTGTAGCTGGTAATTCTCCGTTGGGTTGAGGGCCAATATTCATTAGCAAATTTGCATTTTTTCCAGCTGCCTTAACCAAATAGTGTATCAATTCTTTGGGGGATTTGTAATTTTGGTCTTCAATTCTGTAGCCCCACATTCCGTTCATTGTTTCACAAGTTTCTAAAGGGAGTTCACTTATTCCTTGTCCTGCTGAAAAACCGGCTTTGTTTTCACCGGGCAAATCACGTTCGAACATTTGGAAATCTTCTCCTGCATAAGGAATTCGGTGATGATTGTTACCTATTAGACAGGATGGTTGCAGTTTATGAATTAATGCGTATTGTTCTTCCAGTTGCCAATTGAAGTTGGTAGGTTGATCCCAAATACCATCAAACCAAATGGCACCGACAGACCATAGTTAGTCAAAAGTTCGGTCAGCTGTTTATTCATAAACTTGTAGTAACTTGCCCAGTTTCCATGTCCTTTGGGACGTCCTGTTCCATGTCCGGTGTTTCCTTCCGGATAGTCGTCACGAAACCAGTCCAAATGCGAATAATAAAAATGGAGTTTGATGCCTTGTTTTTGACATTCTTCTGCCAGTTCTTTTTTAGTATGTCTCGTTTGAAAGGGGTGGCATCTACGATATTAAAATCGGATTCTTTTGTATCAAACATTGAGAAACTGTCATGGTGTCGACTGGTGATACAGATATATTTGGCTCCGGAGGTTTTGATGGCAGAAACCCATTCGGCAGCATTGAAGCGCGAAGGATAGAATCCGGATGCCAGTTTGGCGTATTCATTACGGTTGATGTTGTGAGTGTTCATATACCATTCTCCTTGAGCGGTCATACTGTAAATGCCCCAATGAAGAAATATGCCGAATTTATTATCTTGAAATTCCTGCCGTGCTTTTATATTTTCAGGAGTAGGGATATAAATTTGATTGGAGGTTTGTGCGAAGGCTGAAGTTCCCCGCCATCAATAACAAGGCTGCGCCTAATTTGATTTTTTTTGCTAATTTGTTTCTCATTGTTATTATAAATTTGTTTTTTGCGAAATATAAGTTATACTCTTGGAATATTTAAAGCATTTTTTGAAAAATGTTGCACTGCGAATTGAGTTTTTAATGGATTCTAACTGGGGGTATGTAAAAGAGTCTTTTTGTTTATAAGGTATAAAAAAGATGTTTTCTATTGTTTGGAAATTAATCATTCTATACCTTTTGTGAAAGTAATATTGAATTTTATATGAGAGTAAAAAAAAGAAATTCCTATACTGCTTTTGACCGGTTATCTGGGCAGTGGAAAACGACATTAGTGAACCATATTCTTTTCTAATAAACGTGGTATTAAGTTTGCGGTTATTGTCAATGATATCGGTGAGGTGAATATTGATGCCGACCTCATACAGAAGGGGGGGGGATTGTAGGAAAGAAAGACGATAGTTTGGTGGCACTTCAGAATGGTTGTATCTGTTGTACTCTGAAGATGGATTTGGTGGAGCAGATAGATGATATCATGAAGCATGGGGCGTTTTGACTATATTGTTATTGAGGCAAGCGGCGTTTGTGGAACCCGCTCCTATTGCACAGACCATTTGTTCTATTTCAGGCAGGGGGAATACGTACGGGGGATGTCGTTTGATTGTATTGTGACTGTGGTAGATGCCTTGCGTCTGCAAAGTGAGTTTTCTTGTGGCAACGATTTGACCTGTAAGGGTATTGACGAAAGAGGGATATTGAAAATTTGATTATCCAACAGATTGAATTTTGTAATGTTGTATTGTTGAATAAGGCCTCGGAAGTGAAACGTGACGAATTGGAACGTATCAAACAGATTATCCGTACATTGCAACCTGCAGCTGAAATAATAGAATGTGATTATGCTGATGCAGATTTGGATAAGATAATCTATACTGAAGCATTTGACTTTGAACGTACTGCCACTTCTGCCGGTTGGATACGTGGAATAGAGAGTGCCCCTTACGGAAGAGCAGAAAAAAAAAAGCGGAGGAGCATGAGCATCATCATCACGATGAGGACATGCACACCATCATCATCATGAAGGTAGTTGAAGTGGATGAATATGGCATCAGTACTTTTTGTGTATCGTCGTCGTTCGGCTTTTGATATCCATAAATTTGATCGTTTTGTATCCACCCAGTGGAGTCGTAATATTATTCGAGCAAAAGGAGTCTGTTATTTCAGCAATAATCGTGATATGTCTTTTTCTTTTTTGAACAGGCCGGTGTGCAGAAAAAGTTGAAGGAAGCCGGTTTATGGTATGCTACGGCACCTGAAGAAGAACTGATAGAGGTAATACGTCAGGGAGCCGGGCTTATTGCGGGATTGGGATGATAAATATGGAGATCGTATGCAGAAAATAGTTTTTATCGGGCGACATCTTGATAAAGAAGAGTTGATACGTGAACTTGATGAGTGTCTGGAATAGGTTCTCAAAAAGAGGATATAATCTTTGGTATGATGGCATCTCATTATACCAAAAGATTTTTATCTTATTTTCTTACCTTTATTTCCATTGATATACAGTTCTTTCAGTACTACATCCTTAGCTCCCGTAATTAAATTTCCCTTTTTTCTCTACATTATTGAAACGGCTGTTTGTTACATGGATGTCTTCAATATTGACACGGTCGTCATATCCGGTAATCAAGACTCCGTACTTACTTTTTTTTCACTGGTAACATTATCCAGATATATGGCGTACTACAGGTGGGAAATTTCTGTCACATTTTTCACGGTTTTTCATATTGCAGGTTGATTTTCAAAACGGCTTCGCGACATTTCACCTACTTCTACATTACGCACATAAATATTTTCAATGACACCACCACGGCGGTTGTTGGTTTTGATGCGGATGACACGTTCCAGGTTCGGGCTGTCCATTTTGCAGTTTTCAACAAACAGGTTCTTATATCCTCCCGAAATCTCACTGCCTGCCAACAGCACACCACCGTGTCCGTCTTTCATTTCGCAATTGCGTACAATGATATTTTCACTTGGTACATTCCATTTCCGTCCGTCGGCATTCCGTCCGCTTTAATGGCAATGCAGTCGTCTCCAGTATCGAATATACAGTTTTCAATTAATACGTTCTTGCTTGATTCCGGATCGCAGCCATCGCTATTGGGACCGTGACTGGAAACTTTAACCCCACGCACTGTCAGACTTTCACAAAATAAAGGATGGATAACCCAAAACGGAGAATTTTTCAATGTTACATTTTCTATTAAAAATAGTGTTGCAACGATATAGATTGATAAGTTGGGGACGTAAACCGTCTTCAAAAGTCATTTGGCGCTTATCTATCGGGGCAAATGTTTCGGCGTACATCAGTAATTTGTCTCTGCCGCCATTTTTTTTTGAGCTGTCATCCCTTCCTTCCAGCCATAGTGTGGGCACCACACATACTCCACCAGTTATCATTACTGGCCTGTCCGTCTATAATACCTTTACCGGTAATGCTATGTTGCTTTCACCATAAGCATAAATTAATGGATGCAAATTGTAACAGTCTACTCCTTCCCAGCGAGTGAGTACGGTTGGAGTATATAGATATTTCTCTGAAGAAAATTTTAGATAGGCACCTTCTTCCAAATGCAGATTTACATTACTTTTTCAGTGTGATAGGATATATTTAGAAATTCTCCGGGTGGAACTAATACAGTTCCTCCACCTGTCTGGCTGCATGTGAGGATAGCTAGATTGATTGCTTCATGGCAGAGTATTTCACCATTATTTCCTTCTTTGGCACCGAAATCTTTAATGTTGTACACGATCGGGAAAAGAAGTCTTTTTTTGATTTGTTTTCTATTTGCTCACTTTCTTTCCAAATCTCTTGTGGTATTTGTGCATGAGCAAGTCCAAAATATGCACATATACAAAGTACACTAACTAACTTTTTACCATATCTTTGATGTTTAATAATTAATAATTTCATAGTTACCAAAAAATATCTACGATGCAATATTAAAGCATATAATTAGAAAATAAGTGGATTAATTGCCCATTATTGTGTAAATTCTAATAATAGAGGAATAACTGCTGCTACATTTTTTATATTATTTGTATATTCGTACCTTAATAATCTGATATTATGAAATACATCACTTGTATATATTGATATCTGTTGGGGAATTCTTGTCGTGATAGGAGGTAGTATTTCTACTACCAAAGATAGTCTTCTGAATATTATAAGATATACAAGCGCAGGATTCCATTAATTCTTCTAGTCTGAAAAAAATAATTTAGTGAACTACCTGTAAAAGTATGGAGTAGATCAATTGAACTATGAAAATTACCGTTTGGAAACTAAGAACAGGAGTTTTTTAGTAATTAGACTTTTTATGGTACTTGTATTGGTGAAATTACCAAAAGGGGAAATGTTTATCTCCACCAATGAATTGCATTTGTCGCTAGTGATAGAGAGCCTGTTTGATAATACTAATAAATTTACAGATTCTGGATCTGTAACTCTTAAAATAAAGTTGGATAAGGCACAAAGTAAGTTACGAATTGAAGTAACCGATACCGGCTGTGGCATTCCTCCCCGAAGAACGGAGGAAATATTTCTGTGTTTGTCTGTATAACTTAGTGTGTGCCTTCTTCAATGTCACGCTTTCGTTTCAATGCTTCCAGAAAATAATAGTCTGCATAATTTAAAAGGTACATCTATTTCTGTGCCATGAGGAATACTGCCCACTGAATGCATTAATAAAAAGTTACCATTTTTTCAAAGAGATGCCAGATAGTTAATTGAGGCTAGAGGCCATAATACTGTCTGCATAGTTCTTATAACTGTTTGCATCAGGCATCCATTGTACTAATTTCATAAAGTGCAGAAGCTATACAAGAACACTTGAAGCGTCTCGTGGTTCATTGGGAATATTGGGAGCATCCATATCCCAATAAGGAATCAAGTCTTTGGGAAGCCGGGGATGTGTTTTCATAAGTGGAAAGTCTTCAATGCCTGATTCAGATACTTTTTATCATGAGTTTCCCGGTAACACACAGTGTAACCATAAATCGCCCATGCTTGTCCACGACTCCAAGTCGATTCGTCTGCATATCCTTGGGCTGTTTGTCTATGCCGTACCATGCCGTCTGCCAAACTATAATCTATTACATGATAACAACTTCCGTTTGTACGGAAATGCTCTTTCAAAGTGCGGTCTGCATGGTTCACTGCTATGTGATAAAAAGGTGGAATCACCAGATAATTTAGTTGCTTCAAATAGTAACTCCAAATTCATCATATTATCTATTATGACCGGACATTCCCAACCGCGTTCCGATTGCCAGCCGCGGGTCACATCCCATGATTGGATAATTCCCGGTTTTTCACGGAAACAGTAGCTAATGAACGTGCAGCTTCTATCATGACTTCTTTGTATCTGGGTAATTTAGTTGTTCGCCATCCATTGCCGAAACTACAATTTATCATGAAACCTACATCATGGTGCCAAGTCAGTTTTTTTTGGCTTCTTCTATGGCCGAAGTGTATTTATCAGCTAATGATAAGAGAGTAGTGTCGCCACTTAACTCCATATAGATACCACACTGACCCAGGGAAAAAACCACTTCGCCAGTCGGCGTAGTCACAATAATAAATGGTACTGTCAGTTTTCAGTGTAACGGGGTTTGTAAATTTTTCTGATTTTTCTATGATTCGTATTTCATTCCCGATTTGTGCACGTGCAAATGCTACATTCTTTTCTATAAAGGAATCTGTTCTGACGGATTGTTTATTTTTCTCTGTGCAAGATACCCATAAAGTAGAGCAAGCTAGTATTGTAATATAGAGGACTTTCTTCATAGTGCTTATTTTTTATAATTTGCTACGAAGATAATGATAAATTTGTTGAATAGAAACTTTAAGATATTCTTTTACTTTGGAAACAGATTGATTCTGCCTCTAAAGTAAAAAAGAATATTGATCATAGAAATACAATAATCATTTCAGTTATTATTCTTCTTTTTGTAACTGAACTTTTATAGTATTGCTGTATCACTTAATAGTTGATATACCCCACTTATAATTCCTAAAAACGAATATGCCGGCTACACATACCAACAGACTGATGCGCATCGGAGTTGCTGTACGAAAATTGCCGATAGGGTCTTCATTAGGTGTGATGAACATGGCTTTTACAATCAATAAGTAATAATACAATGAAATGATTGTATTGACCAATGCGATAAATACAATAAGATAATATCCGCTATGGAATGCTGCCATGAATACAAAGAACTTACTGAAGAATCCGGCAAATGGCGGGATACCTGCCAATGAGAAAAGAGCAAGTGTCATGACCATAGTTAGTTTGGGGTTGGTCTTATAAAGTCCGTTATAATCTTCGCGCTCTATTTTACCGTCGGTATGTTGCTCAATGGTATTGATGACACCGAATACGGCGAGATTGGCAGCAATGTATACTACTATATAATATACTAGGGATGCCATGCCCTGCGGAGTTCCAGCCAGTACAGCCAACATTATGTAGCCGGCTTGTGAAATACTACTGAAGGCCATAAAGCGTTTCAGATTGTTTTGGCGGATGGCGAACAGATTGGCTATAGTGATGGTGGCTACAATGATAATACATAGTATTTCACTCCATTGTTCAGTCATTGGTCCGAATACTTTCATTAAAATAATCATTAAAGCAAAAGCAGCTGCGCCGTTTTTGAAATAACGGATAGGTAGGCGCTTACTGTAGTCGGTGCACCTTGATAAGTATCTGCTGTCCACAGATGAAAAGGTACCAAGCTTAATTTGAAGGCCAGTCCGGAGAAGAAAAAATACTAGTGCAAGAACTTGTAATGGAGTTCCTGTCAGTCCGGCAGGGATATCTTCAAAATATAAAGTACCTGCTGTCCCATAAATCATAGAAATGCCATAGAGGAAAATACCGCTGGAGAATAAAGCCGAAAGAATGAATTTAGCTCCGGCTTCGGCACTATGCCCCTTTATATTTATCGAAAGCTACGAGACAAGCCATAGGAACGGTTGCCAATTCCAATCCAAGGAAGAATAGCAGGAAGTGCCCTGCGCTTACCATGAAATACATACCCAGCAAGGTACTGAGGGTAAGGATGTAGAATTCGCCTTGTTTATGACGGGTGTCTTCACGTTTTAGCCAAGTGTCTGCTTGCAGAAACACCAGTATGGTACCTATGGTCAGGATGCTTTTCAGAACAGACGCCATAGGGGTTGAGTGATACATGCCGCCAAATAAAGTCACCTCTTCCGGCCATAGGTTTGCTAAGAGTTGAATGGTCAGTAGGATACATGCCATGGGGCGTAACCAGTGACGTTGTGGAGCCGGTAAAAATAAATCTAACAGAAACATCAGAATAAAAACGGCTGTCAGACTCAGTTCGGCATGCATATGGAGTATTGCTGTTATGTCCATCATTGCTATTTTTTAATTTTTAATTCTCAAATTTTAATTTAATAATTGACTTATGATTGGTTCTACACTGTTACTGATCAGATCGCTTATCCAGAATGGAGCCATTCCTAAACCTGCTACACAGGCGCGATGAGGCAGATAACGGCTACTCGTTCATCCCAGGTTGCGTCTGTGAGTTTCAGATGTTCGGGATTCAAAACTTTGCCATAAAGAATTTTACCTACTACACGCAGGATATAGACTGCGGTAATGACGATACTTGTTGTTGCCACTAGGGTACATACGCGATGGAATGTATCATCATTTTGGAAAGAACCTACAAAGACCGTCATTTCAGCAACAACAAAACCACTTAGTCCCGGAAGTCCCAAGTTAGCAAGACCGGCAATAACATAACCTACAGCCAGAAAAGGCATAATCTTCATCAAACCTCCCATTAATCGGACATCACGGGTGTGGGTACGTCCGTATATCATACCAATAAGGGCGAAGAACAAAGCGGTCATTAATCCGTGACTCAACATTTGGAGAATAGCACCCGTACAACTGGTGCGTGTCATCATCAGCAGGGCAAAGAGCACCAATCCGCAGTGGGATACGGAGGAATAGGCATTGATATATTTTAAGTCGGTTTGTACCACAGCACTGAATGCACCGTAAACTACAGAAATAGTGGTCAATATCAGGAATACATCTCCCCACATGGCTGCACCTTCAGGCATCAGGTACATAGCAACACGGAAGCATCCGTAACCTCCTAGTTTCATCAATACTCCAGCGTGAAGCATAGAAACAGCAGTCGGTGCAGAAGCATGACCATCGGGACTCCATGTATGGAAAGGGAACAAAGCTCCTAAGATTCCGAACCCCAAGAAGATAAGCGGGAAGAAGATGCGTTGCATTTCATGAGGAATATGCAGTTTGGCGATTTCCAGCAAATTCATTGTTTCACCACCTGCACCATAAAAAATACCGAGAATTCCGATCAGTAGAAATGCAGAACCACCCATTAACATTAATGTAAGTTTCATGGCGGCGTATTCTTTACGTCCGCTTCCCCATACACCGATGAGCAGATACATTGGAATTAAGGCTACTTCATAAAACATGAACATGGTGAACAGGTCTGTTGAAACGAAGAATCCGAATACCCCTACACTCAATAGAGTGAACCACATGAAATATTCTTTTGTCAATGGTTGTAACTTCCACGATGCGAAAGTACCGGTGAATACAATAATGGAACTAAGTAGCAACATTGCTACTGATATACCGTCTACTCCTACTGAGTAGCATATATGGAGCGGTGCATACCAAACTGTGCTGGCTGTGAACAGCATCTCTCCTGTAGCACCGGCTTGGCGTAGTTCGATATAATCAATGGTGAGGTAAACGGATAATGCCAATAATATGGAAGATCCGACAACCATCACTCCGCGAACTTGATTGACGCTGCGCGAAGCCCAAAGGCTCGCGAGCATCAACAAAGGGAACTATAATGAAAAAAAAACTTAGTATGTTCATCTTTTTAAATTAAAAATTAAAAAATGGCCATGCGGCGGATTTTTTATTATTCATTAAATTAATAGTATCAGCGTCAATATCAATGCACCTGCAAGGAACCAAATATACTGTACTGCTGTACGTTTCCACTTTGCATGTCACGTATTTCATCGGCGGTAGCATGAGTACTCCACGCAGTGAAGTTAAAGAATTGATCGATAACGTGCCGTCCCACCAGGCTATCGGAGTACTGATGCACCGGAAGATGATTTTCTTGGTTACGAACAACCATATCTCATCCATATAGAAACGGTGGTAAGCTGCTGTGTGCAAACGTGAGAATGTGCGCGCCAGATAGTTGGCTACGGGTTGTCTCTTACCTGCATACATCCATGTAGCTAAAGTGATGGATGCTATAGCAATAATGATACTTGTAGCAGCTATCTGCATATCCAGATGAATGGTATAGGCTTCTCCGTTACTACTGATCAGATTGCCGAAAGGTATGAATCCGGCAATACAGGTGATAGCGGCTAAAAACATCAGCGGGAATGTCATGGTAAGTGGAGCCTCATGCGGAGTATGTGCATCAGGTCCCGGATTCGTGGGAGTGTCCTTTCCATTCTCCATTCCAGAAAATACAATAATAAAGGCGGAACATATAAAATGCTGTCATGGCGGCAATGCCTGTCATTATCCATCCTATAACAGGACTGAATTGGAAGCAGGCAGTCAGAATTTCGTCTTTAGAGAAAAAACCTGAGAATGGCCAGATACCCGAGATAGCCAAACAAGCAATCAGGAATGTCCAGTGAGTGACGGGCATGTATTTATGAAGTCCCCCCATGGCGCTCATCTCGTTACTGTGTACGGCATGAATGATACATCCGGCTCCTAAGAACAGCAATGCCTTGAACATGGCATGTGTGAACAGGTGGAACATGGATGCCATGTAGCCTAGTCCTCCTTCATGAGGATTCATGGAAGTACAAACGCCTAATGCGACAATCATAAATCCAATCTGAGATATAGTGGAGAAGGCGAGCACACGTTTGATATCGCTTTGTGCACACGCCACACTAGCGGCGTAGAATGCAGTGAACGCACCGATATAAGCTATCCAGTGCAGTACTTCGGGCGCATATCCTATAAACAACGGGAACATACGGGCTACCAGATATACACCGGCTACCACCATGGTAGCAGCATGGATTAATGCACTGACAGGAGTAGGGACCTTCCATAGCATCTGGTAACCAGATGTGCAATGGAAACATCGCACTTTTACCGGCACCACCGATAAACATTAGCCCCAAGGCCAGTGGTATCATACTTCCGGCAACTGCAAGTACCTGAAGTTGGGGGGTGAACGAGAATGTTTCGGCATAATAGCCGTAAATCAAGATACCGATCAGAAAGCCTAAATCAGCAAAACGGGTAACAATAAATGCTTTTTTACTGGCAGCAATCGCTTCTTTCTTGGTGTAATAAAAGCCGATAAGTAGATAAGAAGAAACACCTACCAGTTCCCAAAAGACATACATCTGGAAAATATTAGTTGCTACTACGAGCCCCAACATGGACATGGTAAACAGGCTAAGAAATGCGTAGTAACGTTGAAAGCCTTTTTCACCTTTCATATATCCGAATGAATAGATATGTACCATCAGACTGACGGTGGAAATAACGACTAGCATCATAACTGAAATAGGGTCAAACATGATTCCCATGTCAATATGCAAGTTCGTTGTGAAAGGTAACCATTCGAAGTTATAAGGTGTGAGAGTAGGATAGACGCCTTCTGCCGTACGGCCTCCTGCACAATAATTGAAGGCAGTGAGGTAGGAAAGCAACGTCACCCCTGCCAGTGAAACGGTGCCGATGGCCCCTGCCAGCCCGTTCTTCATACGCATACCTGCCAGCCCCAGTATCAGGAAACTGAGGAAAGGTAGGATAAGGATTAGTATTGTATGTTCCATAATTAGTTTTCATTTCATTTAAGTTCTTCACTTGGATATTGCGTACATTGCGGTAGATATTGATAATGATAGCAATAGCTACTGCTGTTTCAGCCGCACTTACGCCGATAGCAAACAAGGCGAAAAAAAGCCTTCCAGTTCCTCGGGAAAGAGGTATCGGTTGAATACGGCGAAGTTGATGTCTACCGAATTCAGTATCAGTTCTACACTGATGAGCATGGCCAATAAATTGCGGCGGGTGAAGAAACCATAGATTCCCGCAAACATCATAAAGGTGGAAACCACCAGATAATATTCCATGTGTACCATAAGTTCTATCTTTTTCTAGCGATTAGATTCCTCCTACGATGCAAGCGAGTAATAACACGCTGATTACTTCGAAAGGAAGGATATATTGATATTTTTCCATGCCCATCAGTGCATGACCGATCGTGCGTACATCCAGTTCACCATGAACAAAATGAGAGGGCAAGAATTCGTTCTTCAGCATGACGAACAGACAGATAGCCAGTCCTGCTATAGTAGAAATAGCTCCGGCCACCATCTTTCCATTTTTTAATCTCTCTGCTTTGTCTCCCTGTGAAGAGGTCAATAAGATACTAAATACATAAAGCACTGTTATACCACCGGCGTAAATCAGTAATTGTACAGCTCCCAAGAATGAGTAGTTGAGTTGGAAGTAAATACCTGCTGTACCAAATAAAACGAACAGCAGATAAGTTGCTGCACGCAAGATACGTGAGGTCGTGACTGCCAATACCGAACAGACAGCGATAAACAACGCCAGTACAATGAATACAATTAGTTGTAGTGTCATAATATCGTTTGTTTTTTATTTTTTGTTCAGAGTGAGAACTAGTTTGCTGCGGTCGAACACAGCATTTTCGAATTCTGTATCGAACCGAATGGCATCGTGTGGACAAGCGTTCACACAAAGTTGACAGAACATACAGGCTCCCAGGTCGTACTCATACTTTACCAATATTTTCTTTTTCTTGCCTGTTTCTTCGTTGGTCACAGATTCGCTGGTAATGGTGATTGTATCATTGGGGCAAGCCATCTGGCAAAGTCCGCAAGCAATACATTTGTTATTACCATTCTCATCAACCGGCATGATAAGCCGTCCTCGGAAACGGGGCGATATTTTTAATGTGGCACGGTTTTCGGGATATTGTTCAGTGACTTTAGGAGTGAAGAATTCTCGTCCTGTCACTTTCATGCCGGTAAGTAATGTACCGATGCCATGAAGCAGCCCTTTTATATAGGAATGTTTTTTCTTCTTTCATCAGAAATGTAATTTAAATACAACAATAATTACCATCAACAACAGGTTGCACAAACCTATTGGAACCAAGTACTTCCATTCCAGCGTTAGAATTTGGTCAATACGCAGACGGGGAAATGTCCATTTGATCCACATTAGTAACCATACTACAAAGAATGACTTGCCAAAGAACCAAATAAATCCGGGTATATAATCCATGATGGCATTGAATCCGTCAGCCCAGGAATATGTAGCGGCATCCATCCTCCCAGGAAGATGGTTGTGGCTACTGCGGCGATGATAAACAAGTTTACAAATTCTGCCACATAGAACAGACCGAAGTGCATACCGGAATATTCGGTATGATATCCCGCAGTCAGTTCACTTTTGCTGCTTCAGGCAAGTCAAACGGGCCGCGGTTGACTTCTGCATTTCCGGCTATCAGATAAATGATAAAAGCGATCAATGCAGGTATATGTCCTTTAAAAAAAGGAACCAGCCGTCAGCTTGGCGTTCTACAATTTCGCTTAGTTGCATGGTATCTGTTAAGATTACAATGGTAAGGATGCTTAATCCTACAGATAATTCATAACTAATCATTTGAGCGCCACTTCGCATGGCTCCGATCAATGAAAATTTGTTGTTGGATCCCCAACCGGCCAGCAGAATACCTACCACGCCGATACTGGATGCTGCCAATAAGAAGAAAATACCTACATTGAAATCAAGGACCTCCATGCCCTTGTTGATGGGTAGGCAACTGAAAGCCATGATAGAGGCGAGGATAACAATGTAAGGTGCCAAATTGTACAGGAACTTGTCAGCATGCCGGATGGTGATAATTTCCTTTGATCAACATCTTGAATACATCGGCAAACACCTGTATGGAGGGACCTACACGCATTGGCCCCAAGCGGCATTGGAAAGCGGCGCACACTTTACGTTCCATGAAAATCATAATGATAGCAATAACTGCATATGCCAACATGATACATACGCCAATTACTATACATTCTATGAGCACTGCCAGTTCTTCAGGCATAAATGACGTGAGCAGTGAGTGTACCCATTGGGTGACTATACTAAAATCGAACATAATTTAATAATGTGTCATTTGCTAATTTGCCAATAGGCAAACTTGTAATTATTTAATTTGTTAATTCTCAGTCTGATAAATAGTGCATTCTCCAAATTGTATATTGAAGAATCGGCACATTATTATCGGTCAATATCCGGTACTACATAATCCACCGTTCCACCAATAGCAATTAAGTCGGCAATTTTTGCGTTGCGGCACATAGTTTCCATTGCTGATACTAAAGGCAAACCGGTAGCGCGGAATTTCATGCGGTAAGGAAATTTGTCTCCACGACTTTCCAGATAAACCCCGAATTCTCCGCGAGAACCTTCCACGGCGGCATAATAATTTCCTTCGGGCACGCGTATAATCGGTTTCATCTTTTCCTGATAGTTCCCCTTCAGGAATATTGTCTATCAGTTGCTCAATGATATCCATACTTTCCAGTATTTCCTCCATACGGACCATATAACGTGCAAAAGCAGTCGCCTTCGGTGTGGACAATTTCTCTAAAATCTATCTTGCCATACATCGCATAGGGATGACGCTTGCGGACATCGCATGCCCAACCGCTGGCACGTCCTGTACCTCCTGTTGCTCCGAAAGAGATAGCGTCTTCCCGTGAAAGAACTCCCACACCTTTCAAACGTTCTTGGGCAATGACATTTCCAGTGAATACTTCATGGTATTCTTTTAGCATCGGACGCAGATAAGCAATGAATTCTTTTACTTTCTGTACAAAATCCGGAGCGATATCAGCTTGTACCCCTCCAATGGTGTTATAATTCTGTATCAAACGTCCTCCGGTAGTTGCTTCGAAGATATCAATATCTTCTCACGATCACGGAATCCATAGAAGAATGCGGTCAAGGCACCCATATCCATACAGAGACAGGAGAAGAAAAGCAAGTGAGAATCTATACGTTGCAATTCGTCCATAATGGTACGAATATATTGTACCCGTTCGCTTACTTCTACGCCCATTGCCTGTTCAATGCACATATAGAGAGCATGGCGGTTTTGGTGCGCACCTAAATAATCCAAACGGTCGGTCAGGGCCAAGGTTTGGGGATAGGTAAGACTTTCGCACATTTTTTTCGATACCTCGATGGATGTATCCGCAGTGCACATCCAGTTTTTGATAATCTCGCCTTCCAGTGAAACACGAAAACGAAGTACACCGTGGGTTGCCGGATGCTGAGGACCTATGTTAATGATATATTCGTCCTCATCAAAAATGGTTTCGCGTTTTTCTATTACACTGCCATCATGTTTACTTCTATATATTGTGTCGTGTCTACAGGTTCCTCATTGGTCATACGGAGTGGGTTGAGGCTTTCATCGTAGTCCTTACGCAATGGATAGCCTACCCAGTCATCACGCAGGAACAAACGGCGCATATCCGGGATGTCCTATAAAGCGGATACCATAATAGTCGTACACTTCGCGTTCATTGAATTCAGCACCTTTCCAAATATCACTTACACTAGAAGTTCCGGCTTTTCTGTTGGCTGTGCGAGTGCTGACCACTCTATTTTCTCTTGTATTCGTATCTTCCAGATGATAGACTACACCCCAGTCCTTTCTTCGCCCCAGTCCATTCCGGTAAGGCTGCGTAGTATCCATATGTTTACTCCCGCCGCAATTTCAGCATTTCTTCATGAAGCTGGCAGGTATTTATTTTCACTCATGCTTGTTCGGGATTTTGTGGTTCATTTTCTTTGCGGTTCACTCCGCCCGAATAATTTCCAGTTTTACTTTACGTTGCAATTGTATCATGCCACAACAAGGTTTCAGGTCGGGGGCGATTCGGGGAATATAAACGTCTAACGGTAATATTTTGTCAACCGCTCAGCACATGGTAGGATTTTTTAACGGACCACCGCCGCTGATGGCGCATCCGCCCACTGCAATCACATATTTAGGGTCCGCCATTTGTCATAAAGACGTTTTAATACCGGTGCCATTTTTGTGTGTGATGGTTCCTGGCTACCATAATCATATCTGCCTGGCGCGGACTGGCGCGGGCTACTTCAAACCCGAAACGGGCAAAGTCATACCGGGCAGCACCGACTGCCATAAACTCAATTCCGCAGCAACTGGTTGCAAAGGTAAGCGGCCACAGCGAGTTGCTGCGTCCCCAGTTGATAAGGTCATCCAAAAAACAACCAATAAGTACTTTTGTACCTCCTTCATTAAGTTGTTTGACCATGTTCTCCAGATACTCATTATCTTTGAAATCTTCATAAGGGATAGATTTTATGACCGGTTTCTTTATTTCCATTCCAATGTTCTTTTCTTCCAGGCGTATGCCAGGCCCAAATATGAGTACTACAAAAAGAAGAAGATGCTGACTAAACCGTACACTCCTAAATCCTGAACGACTGCCGCCCACGGAAAGAGAAATACCGTTTCAACATCAAACATGAGAAATAGAATGGCAAACAGATAGTAACCTACCTTAAATTGCATCCATGACTGTCCCCGGGGGGGATACCACATTCGTAAGCTTCTCCTTTTTGCGGATTGTACGAACGGGGGAGAAATGGCACGGGCAATACCCAAAGCCACGGCAACCAGTGCAATTGCCGTCAGGATAACGACAACTAATAGTGTAAAAATACATATCTAAACTTTTTTTTGATTAGACAAAAAGTGAATGAACACAAAGCCCACTTACATAACGCTTAATGCAAGATACTTTGTTTTGGCTTTTTAGCTTGAAGGCTTTATAAAATTAAATAATGATTCGCCGTAGTGCATAGATATAGTAATCCACGGCATGCGGGTAAGGGTGAAAAATGGATGAATGAAACTATATGTTGTTTGTTTGTAGCTCTTGACAGCCAGAAATCATTCAAAATAACAAGCAACAGCAAGACACATTTGTTACCGGAAGTGGAAGGGTGATTGTCAAGAGCAATAATCCATATTGTGGCATATCGGCAAAACGGTTGATAAACAGAAATCCATGGTCTTTTTTATGGGACTTTGTGTTTGCTGATAAGAAGAGCGTTACGTTTGATTTCTGAAAGAATGAACTCTTTACTGACGCATACTCTTCTTGTCCCGCTGTTGTTATCAAGAGCAGGAAAAATAAAAGAGAAATAAAGATCTTCAGTATATTGTTCATAATGATGACTTTTTTATTTAGAGGTCGCAAAAGTTAGCCATAAATTTGGAATTCTATCATTATAAATTGTTTTTTTTTCTTTTTCGTGAATGGAGAGGGATTTCCTTTTACTTCTTAGTGTTTCTTCCAGAATCCGGGAGTAAACAACAGTAAGACGGTAAATAATTCCAAACGGCCGATGAGCATAAGTAACGCACTGATCCATTTGGCCATATCGGGTAATCCGCTCCATGAATAAGAAGGTCCGCACTTTGCCAATACCCGGTCCGACATTGCCTAAACTGGAAATTACGACACTGTATGCTTCTTCAAATCCTACTCCAGTCCCATCATAATCAATAGCCAACCAATAAAGACAATAGCATATATAAAGGAAAGTAAATGCCAGTATAGCCGATTTGGTACGGAAGGTGAAATAACCTGTTTGTTAATCCTGACCGGTAACACTGCATTCGGATGGAGAATTGTTTGAATTCATTACTTGATACACGGCTCATAATAACTTAATGCGGATACATTTGAGACCACCTGTCGTGCTTCCTGCACAGGCTCCCATCAGCATAACAATGGTTAGTAATGTCCATAGTACCGGGCCAGGTCATGTAATCTGCAGAAGCAAACCGGTAGTGGTTTGCAGCGAAACAACTGGAAAAATAGCTTTACGGAAGGCATCTTCCATTCCCATGGGCTGGAATAGAAGAACCAGTATGACAGCGATTAAAAAGGGTGAACAGTATCCTACCGACCAGAAATACCATTTCAACTCAGCATCATGAATAACTTTCTTGAATTTCCGGTTGACGAAAAATAACAATAACGTAAAGTTGATGCCGGATATAAACATGAAGATGGATATTACATATTCAATATAGGGAGACTGATAATAAGCCACACTGGCTTGTTTGGTGGAGAAACCACCTGTGCCGGTAGTGGCAAATGCGTGGCAAACACTGTCGAACCAATCCATTCCGCCCAGCATCAGTAAGGCGACAAGAATACACGTAATGCCTGCATAGATACTCCAAATCCATTTGGCGGTAATGCCTATACGCGGATGTACTTTATCGTGTGTCGGTCCGCTGGCTTCGGCTGCAAAGACCTGCAAACCACTGACACCGAATATCGGAAGGATGGCAATGGTAAACATGATAATTCCCAAACCACCTATCCACTGGGTCATACTGCGCCAGAAGAGAAGTCCATGGGGCAGTGATTCTATGTCATCCAATATGGTGGCGCCCGTACTGCTGAAGCCGGACATTGTTTCAAAGAAAGCGTTGGTGATGCTCGGTATATATCCGCTGATATAAAATGGCAGCATGCCGAATAAAGAAAAAACACCCAGGCAAGGGTTACAATAACGTATCCATCGCGGCGGCTGATTAGTTTTCTGCATTTTCCCCTGCTAAAGCGGCTATGCTACCTGCTCCGGCTGTTATTGCGGCAGAATATAGGAAAGCTGAAATATCTGATTCATTATAATAGACAGCGAGAAACGAGCATAGAATAAGAAACCCTGCTTCGATGAAGAAGAACGCCCCCATAATCCGGGCTATCATTTTTTGCATTTATCATCAATTGAAGAATTTTTTCTATTTTTTAATCATCATACCTAGGCAGAATACTACGACATGGTCGTTAGGTTGGATGACGGTATTACCTGTTCACCAATATACCTTCGCCATTGCGGATGAGTCCGCCGATGGTTGCCCCTTTGGGTAATCCGGCGTCTTTGACAGCGCATTTGGTTATACGTGAACCGTTTTTAACCGTAAATTCGGCTACATCAGCATTGGCAAAAAGTCAGACATTTTACGTTGGAAACATCTGCATCCAGCATCATTTGATAGATATGGCTGGCGGCAATCATTTTTTTATTGATAACCGTACCGATATCCAGGCTTTCTGCCATGCTGATATAATCGATATTTTCTACTTCTGCCACAGTTTTGGTTACTCCCCATACGTTTGGCGGCAAGACAAGCCAGAATATTGGTCTCAGAATTGTCTGTCAAAGCGACAAAAGCCTCGGTATTCCTTAATCCTTCTTCCATGAGTAAATCCATATCCCGCCCATCTCCGTTGATAATCATTACTTTGTCATCTACCACTTCGGTCAGCCGGTTACATCTGTTGATGTCATTTTCAATAATCTTGACCTGCATGTAATCCGGTACATATTGTGTGGTGCGAACAGCTATGCGGCTGCCGCCCATAATCATCACATTGCGTACATCGGGATAATTTTTCTTTTTCCTGTAATCTTGCGGATATAGGGAATGTATTTCTTTGTTGTTGTGAAATAAACAATATCATGCAGTTTGATAACATCATCTCCCCGGGGATGATTGTTTCATTTCCCCGTTTGATAGCTACAATGTGGAATGGAATATTACGTCCTCCCAGTTCATGAAGGGGGAACGTTCAGAATTTCTGCCGTTTCGCGCATTTTTGGTACCTATCAGGATAAATGCACCACCGCAAAATTCCCACCATTGGCGTATCCAGCTCATTTTGATGGCATCTACTATATCTTTGGCGGCCAGCATTTCCGGATAAATCAGTGAGTGTACTCCTAGTTGGGAAAAAGAATTCTTTATGTTTAGGAAGTAAATATTCGTAATTGTCAATCCGGGCTACAGTCTTTTTTGCCCCCCATATTGGTAGCCAACATACAGGCCGTCATATTGCGGCTTTCTTCCGGCATGACCCCGATAAATAAATCCGCGCCTGCCACTCCTGCATTCTTAAGGCCGGAAATGGAGGTGGGGGATGCATTGACAGTCATTAAATCGAAGTTGGAATCAAGTTTGCTCAACTTTTTTCTTCGTTTTCATCCATCAAAATGATGTCTTGCTTTTCATCCGATAATAATTTCGCCAGATGGGTGCCTACTGCTCCTGCTCCTGCAATAATGATTTTCATTGTTCGTCTCTCTTAGAATGATATCAAAACTTTGTAAATACCTTCTTCGTCCATGCCGCAAATATGATATAGTTCTTTTACTGAACCATGCTGGACAAATTGATCCGGTAGTCCGATACGTTTTATTTGCGGATTATACTCATTGTCTGCCATAAATTCCAGTATGGCACTGCCCATTCCACCTTTTAGCACACCGTCTTCAACAGTGACCACTTGCTTGAATCTCTTGCCTATTTCGTGTAACATACTTTCATCTAACGGCTTTAAGAAACGCAAATCATAGTGAGCAATGCTTTTTTCCTGTTTCCTGTTCGGCATGTGTGATAGCCTTTTCTGCTTGAACGCCAATGGGCCCCAGCGTAATGACCGCTATGTCTTTTCCTTCTTTCAATTTTCTTCCTTTTCCTATCTCAATCTCTTGCATTGGACATTTCCAGTCTACCAATGAACCTCTTCCACGTGGATAACGGATGACAAAAATAACCTTTGTCAGGTAACTGGGCGGTATACATCAAACAACGCAGTTCATGTTCGTTGTAAGGGGAGGCCACAATGAGATTGGGTATCGGTCTCATATAAGCCAGATCGAATGCTCCGTGATGAGTAGGGACCGTCTTCTCCTACCAATCCAGCGCGGTCCAGGCACAATACTACATTGAGTTTTTGTATCGCTATATCGTGAATCACATTGTCATAGGCACGTTGCATGAAAGACGAATAGATATTGCAGAAAGGCAATAGACCATCTTTTGCCATTCCTCCTGAAAAAGGTAACGGCATGTCCTTCGGCAATTCCCACATCAAAACCTCTTTCGGGCATGGCTTTCATTAATATGTTCATAGAGCACCCTGAGGGCATTGCGGGAGTGACTCCTACGATTTTATCATTTGTTTGGGCCAGTTCCAATAGGGTATTTCCAAAAACATCCTGAAACAAAGGGGGCATTCCTTTGGTATCGACAACGATACGCTCTCCGGTTTCCTTGTCGAATATGCCCGAGCATGCCAGATGGTGGCAGCTTTTTCTGCCGGACCGAAACCTTTTCCTTTGGTGGTATGTATATGGAGCAGTTTAGGCCCTTGCATATCTTTAATCTCTTTTAATACACGTGCCAAATTGTTGACATCGTGTCCATCAATAGGTCCGAAATAACGGATATTCATGCCTTCAAATACGTTTTGCTGTTGTACCAGCATGGATTTCAGGCTGTTGTTAAATCGTATCAGGCTTTTTCCGGCGTTCTTCGTTCAGGATACCCCCATCGATGGAACATTTGTGATATTTTATAGCGTATCCGGTTGTATCCTTCAGACATTTGCAGGTTCAACAGGTATTGTTTCATGCCTCCTACACTACGGTCTATAGCCATGTTGTTGTCATTCAGGATAATCAGAAGGTTATTAGGAGTAGTGGATGCGTTGTTCAGTCCTTCGAAAGCTAGTCCGCCACTCATGGAACCGTCACCAATTACGGCAACGACATGCCGGTTGTTCTCTCCGTGTTTTTTGGCTGCTACAGCCATACCCAAAGCTGCGGAAATAGAATTTGACGCATGCCCGCAAGTAAATGTGTCATATTCACTTTCGGATGGAGAAGGGAAAGGACGTATGCCATTTAGTTTACGGTTGGTGCAGAACGCATCCCGGCGTCCGGTTAAAATTTTATGCCCGTAAGCTTGATGCCCTACATCCCATACAATGCGGTCATAGGGCGTGTTGAATACATAATGTAAGGCGACGGTCAGTTCTATTACGCCCAAACTGGAACTGAAATGCCCCGGATTACATGAGAGCTCATCTATAATCTTTTGCCTTAGCTCTTTACACACTTCGGGCAGTTTGTCTGCGCTTAAATGGCGCAAATCATCCGGAGTATCTATGCTTTGCAGTAAGTTATATAAATTATCCTGTTCCATTCCTATGATATGATAAATATCGTGCAAAAAATAGCATAAATATGTGTATTATGATTACATTTGCCCTTAAATTTTAAAAGCTTTCCTTATCGTATGAATTTCAGAACGCAAGTAGAATTACCTAAAAGGGAAACAGAAATCCGGCATTCGGACCGAATCATGCTATTTGGTTCTTGTTTTGCAGAAAACATCGGAAATTTGTTGTTGGCAAATAAGTTCCGTTGTGATGTAAATCCTTTTGGAATCCTCTATAATCCTTTATCCATAGTGGAAGCTCTTTGGCAAATCCTATCCCATCAAAACATATACGGAAGAGGATTTGTTCTATGCCGGAGGCTGTTGGCACAGTTGGATGCATCATAGCGTTTTTTCAGCCTCTACGGCAGCATCTTGTTTGTCTTCTATAAATACGCGGCTGGAACAGGCTTCAGCCGGACCTCCTCAGCTTGATTGGCTGGTTATTACTTGGGGACTGCTTTTTGCTTATTGGCTGAAAGAAAGGATCTCATGGTGGTAGGAAATTGCCATAAACAGCCCGACAGCCTTTTACCCGACAACTTCTTACGGTAGAGGAAATTGTCACTGAATGGGAATGTGTGTTGGTGGAATTGAGAAAAGTAAATCCGTTCTTGAAGATACTTTTCACTGTCAGCCCCATACGGCATAGCAAAGATGGTATGCATGGTAATCAGATAAGTAAGTCCACTTTGCTTCCTTGCGGTGGATGAATTATGCCGCCGCTGGTCTGATTGTTACTATTTCCCTTCTTATGAAATCATGATGGATGAACTTCGTGATTATCGTTTTTATGCAGATGACATGTTGCATCCCTTCTCCTGTTGCTGTATCTTATTTATGGGAATGTTTTACAGAATGTTATTTTTAGTAAAGAAACGGATAGAATAATGAAAGAGTGGGAGGATATCCGGAAGGCTTTAGCTCACAAACCGTTTAATGCCCAATCTGAAACATATCGCAAATTTTTAACTCAAATAGTGTTAAAAGATAGAGCGACTTAAAGAAAAGTTCCCGTATTTTGACCTTCAAAAAAGAATTAGAACAATGTCAAGCTCGATTGAAAATATAGAAAAAGTTCTGGGAGCAAAGCGGTTTGGGGACCGTAGTGCACAGATTGATTGGATTTTAACTGATAGCCGTTCATTGTGCTTTCCGGAAGAAACATTATTTTTTGCTTTAAAAACCAAACGGAATGACGGGCATAAATATCTTTCGGAATTGTATGAACGTGGAGTCCGTAATTTTGTAGTGGGCGAATTGCCGGCCGATATGAAATCTTTTTCAAGATGCGAATTTCCTGCAGTTGACCAATCCTCTGAAAGGAATACAGAAATTGGCGGAAAAACATCGGGAGCAGTTTCAGATTCCGGTTATAGAATTACAGGCAGCAATGGAAAAACCATTGTGAAGGAATGGTTGTATCAATTGCTGAGCCCGGACCGTGTGGTAACCCGTTCGCCACGTAGCTATAATTCACAGATAGGTGTGCCACTTTCGGTATGGTTGATGAATGAACGCACTGAGTTGGCTATTTTTTGAAGCGGGTATTTCCGAAATGGGGGAAATGGAGGCGTTGCAGACTATCATTAAACCTACTGTGGGGATTTTTGACTAATATTGGTGGTGCGCACCAAGAGAACTTTTTTCTCTTTACAGGATAAATGTATGGAGAAGCTTACTTTTGTTCAAAGACTGTGACGTCATCATTTATGATGGCGATAACGAACTGATCAGTTCGTGTGTGGCAAAATCTCTTTTTACCTCGCGTGAGATTGCTTGGTCGAAAAAGGACAATGAACGTCCGTTGTTTATTGAGTCCATTCAAAAAGGGGAACATGCTACCACTATTAAATACCGTTATCTGGGGATGCCGAATGAATTTAGTATTCCTTTTATAGATGACGCTTCTATTGAGAATTCGCTGCATTGTCTGGCTGTGGCTTTGTATATGATGGTTTCCCCTGAACAAATAACCGAGCGCATGGCGCGTTTGGAACAGATTGCTATGCGTCTGGAGGTAAAAGAGGGCAAGAATGGCTGTGTGTTGATCAATGATAGTTATAATTCGGATTTGGCTTCTTTGGATATTGCTCTTGACTTTATGTCGCGTCGTCCTGATGATAAAGGGAAAAAAACGGACACTTATCCTCTCGGATATGCTTGAAACAGGACAGAGCGGCAAACTGCTTTATCGTCAGGTAGCCGAATTGGTACATAGCCGGGGAGTAGAGAAGATTATCGGGGTAGGAGAGGAAATTCGGACTGCTGCTGCCCGTTTTGAGATAGAAAAGTATTTTTTTCCGTACTACAGAAGAACTGTTGGAGTCGGATTTGCTGGCTGGGCTGCGTAATGAGGTGATTTTGGTAAAAGGTTCGCGGGCTTTTCATTTTGACCGGATTTCAGATCGTTTGGAACTGAAAGTGCATGAAACCATTTTGGAGATCAATTTGAATGCTTTGGTTGATAACTTGAATTATTATCGCAGCAAACTGAAACCGGAAACAAAAAATGGTATGTATGGTGAAGGCTTCTGCATACGGTGCCGGTTCATACGAGATAGCTAAGACACTGCAAGATCATCGTGTGGATTACTTGGCGGTAGCTGTGGCTGATGAAGGTTCGGATCTGAGGAAAGCGGGAATTACCTGTTCCATTATGATTATGAATCCTGAGTTGACAGCATTCAAGACCATGTTTGATTATAAATTGGAACCCGAGGTTTACAGTTTCCATTTATTGAATGAACTGATTAAAGCTGCCGAAAAAGAAGGGGTAACGAATTTCCCCATTCATATTAAATTGGATACGGGAATGCACCGTTTGGGTTTTGCACCCGAAGAGATTCCGGAACTGATAGACCGTCTGAAGAAACAGACAGCTGTTATTCCACGTTCTGTATTCTCCCATTTGGTAGGCAGTGACGGGGCTCAGTTTGATTCGTTTACGCGCAGACAGATAGAAATGTTTGAAGCTGCTTCTGAATGTTTGCAGGAGGCTTTTCAGCATAAGATATTGCGTCATATCTGTAATACAGCCGGGATAGAACGTTATCCGGGTGCCCAGTTCGATATGGTGCGTTTGGGAATCGGTCTTTATGGAATTGATCCGTTTACCAATCAGATCATCCATAATGTAAGTACATTAAAAACCACTATTCTTCAGATTCATGAGGTTCCTAAGGGAGGAAACAGTGGGGGTATAGTCGTAAAGGACATTTGGAAGGGATTCTCGCATTGCCGCTATTCCTATCGGCTATGCCGACGGACTGAACCGACGGTTGGGAAATGGACATGCCTATTGTTTGGTGAATGGGCAGAAAGCGTCATACGTGGGTAATATCTGTATGGATGTGTGCATGATTGATGTGACGGATATTGATTGTAAGGAAGGGGATAAAGCTATCATCTTCGGAGATGATTTACCGGTCACTGTTCTGTCAGAGATTCTGGAAACTATTCCATACGAGATCTTGACCAGTGTATCTAATAGGGTAAAACGAGTTTATTACCAGAATTAACGAAAAAAGAACGAAAGAAAAAGACTTGAAAAGGATGAACATACGTTACTTTGCGTATCTTTAGGAAGTTACTAAAAAATAGATAGCTATGAAACGTATATTCTTCCTTTTGTTATGTCTTTGTTTCTCGGTGTTGTCATTTGCCCAGAGAACGAATGAGACCAAGCAGTTGACCAAACAGGACTCTTTGCGTTTGCAGCAACTATTGAGCGGTCAAGTAGAAATTGTGATAGATGATGAAACACAGAAAGAGATTGACAGATTGTTCAATCCCGAAAAGTGGAAAATGAAATCAACTCCCTTCCCTAAAAAAAACATGAAGTTTGAAACGGAACTTCCTCGTTATTATATCTCTCAAATGGATACAATAGATGGTAGAGGGTATATCAGGTTATTGCCGTACGGACCGTTTGAAACTCCGGAAGAGGAACAAATTTATGTAGAGATTCCTATCAACAAAGAGTTGCTGGCAGGCTATGATCCTCGTTTGGAACCTGCGCCGGCAGGCAAATTTACTCCCTAGCGCTTTGATGGTGGGGGCGGGTATCAGTGCTACGTTTGATGCCGATAAGCTGCTGGGAATCATTTTCAGTAAGAAAATGCGTGCAAAAAGCCCGTAATGCCAAAGAGGCTGATGCCTGGAAGAGTTATTGAACTATTAAGTAAAAGAAACGAATGCCGGATATATGTGGAATACACCGGGATCTTGTGAATTTCATGTTGAAAAAACAGGAGCCACGTTTGGATAGTGCCAGCCGTGGCTCGTGATTAGATCTTGTTGAATTTGATTTTATTCAACTGCTGATTTTATTTTATATTATTTATACTTACCTTTTTCCAAATGAAATTGTCAATCATTTCTTTGTCGCATTTCCCGTTTTTAGCTTTAATGTTCAGGTTTTCGAATGTAAAAGTTAGTAAGTTGATATTGATCAGACTTTTCTACGCTGAAGAAATTATCGCATTTAAAATCAATGTTTCTCATTGTCACATGGTTTGAGTAAGAAACGGGAATGTCTTTTCGATCTTTCAGGTCAAAGAATTGCGTCCAAGGTTTGATATACAGAAAATGATCTGCATCTCCGGTGATATCTTCTACCAGAATATATTCATATTGTTGAGGAGTGTCCGGCCGCATCTTTAACCATAACAAACGATTGGCATTGGTGATGTGGATGCGTCGCAAGATAATATTGCGATTGTGGATGGATTCGCTTCCACAAGTGAGGGCGCCGTGGCAGAAACCGTATGTACAATCTTCTATGATGATGTTGGAATTTCCTCCATTATTCGGGTCTTGGTCTGCCCAGGGACCTTTGCCGCCTTTTAAGGCTATGGCGTCATCATTGACAGACATATAGCAGTTCTTCACCAGTACATTGCTGCATACATCAATATCAATGGCATCCGTACTTGGAGCCTTTACCGGTTTCTCCGGTGAGAAAATATAGAGGTTCAGTAATTTTTATGTGATTGCATTTATAAAGATGGGTAGTCCAAAAGGGAGAGTTGATGAGGCGTACTCCTGAGAGTTGGACGTTATTGCTATGGGAGATATGAACCAGCCGGGGACGTAATTCATCCATATTGGTACATTGGGGATTGACTTTTCGACGAAGCCAGAATGATTTCCAGTATCTTAATCCGTTGCCATCAATCGTGCCTTTTCCGGATAACGTAAAACCGTCCACTTTGTCGGCATTGACCAACGCCGCGAAATATTTCAAGCTTTGCCCTTCCATGCGGGTATCTATGATGGGGAAGTTGCTGATATCATCACTTCCCTTCCAACACAGCTCCTTCCTCCAGATGCAGGTGTGTTTGGGGTTTGAAAGAACAGCGCTCCGCTTAAATAGGTTCCTTTGGGAATGACGATAACTCCGCCGCCATTTTGTGCGGCAGCATCAATGGCAGATTGGATTTTCTCTGTTTGTAACAGGGTGCTGTCATTGATGACACCGTAATCTGTCAGAATGTATTTCTTGCCTAATGTGTTTATATCTACTATCTTACTGTCCTTAAACCAATCGGATACAGGCGTGCCGTCCGGAAATTTTTCTTGTGCCAAAGACGGAAGGCATAGAAAGGCGGCACATACAAAAGTTATTAATTTCATGATTCTGCTATTAAATTAATCACTATTCACTTGTTTATTGTCGGAAATCAAACATCAAATTCAGATGTACCCCTTCATCCCCCGATTTGATACGGATATTACCCGGCTGGCTGTTCGATCCTTGTTGCTCGATGGGTTTAAAGGAGCAAATAGCCGGGATGTCCAGCAGGAAGGATGGATATATCTCCATCAGGGAATTTGGGCATGGTGTCTTTTACGCGTCCTTTCGGTTCTTCGGGAGTGAACACATGGAAGAAGATACCGTCATTCCGGGAATAAATGGTGAACGGTGTTGTGTCACTTTCCAAAGTGGCCCAATACATATTGGCATGATATCCTTTAAATTCCGGATAAACCAGATTTTCAAAACTTTCTCCGGTAATGGTATTGTTATACTCTTTGTGCCATACTCCATAATTCGTTCCCGGAATCCGGTTTTTCCAGACACGGTATGGACCGCGGCCCATCCATTTCATGCCGGAGCAATTCTTTTCAGGATAAGAGAAAGTCAGACCGAGATTGAATACTTTGGAGTCCATGAAAGCATCATCGAATCCACCTCCGCCGGAAGCCCGGTTCAGCAGAATGGCATCCATATAGAGTAATCCTTTGTCCGTAAGACGCCATACGATGGAGTCGGCGGCACCTTTGTATTTGGCACAGTAAACAGCTCCCTCGTTGCTGTTGCGGACATAGCTCAATGTTGGTTCGTAGCGCATTTTCATGCCCACTGCCACAGGACCGTCTTTGAATGGAACTTCTGTTCCTCCTGATGTGATACGGCTGATCATGCCGGTAGCCGGGTTAAAAGTGACGGTTACACGGTCGCTTTTCAGTTCGATGGTGGTAGCGGTTTGAGTGGCGGTGGCCGGTTGTACCGCCGGGGTCATCGGAGTCTGCGCCATTTTATGATCAAAGTATTGTTTTGCCAGCCGGATAGGATAAGTCCAGTTACAGATACTTTTCCCCTCTTTGTCAAATGCCTCTAACTCCAGTACATCACCTTCCCGGAAAGAAGCAGGAAGAGTGAAGCGGGCTTTTCCGGTTTCACCCGGCGTGATGGCAGGCAGTTGTACATGGCCTTCTGCGATAACTTTACCGCTTTCCATTGCATCTTTCAAAGGTGTTTCGCAAGTACGTATTTTGTAAGTCATGCGACATTTGTCCAGGATTAGTATACGTATATTCATTAGTAACCAGGAAGCTGCCGTCAAAGTGGTCAGTAATCAGCAGCGGTTTTAACTGGATGGGCGACCATTGTGCGCGGATAGCATAGTAACTTCCTTCTTTTTCTCTATGCGGACCAACTACCCCGTCAGGAGCATTGATTTATCAGAATCCAATATGCCTCCTTTATCAGAACGTTTGGGGGCTTCGTCGCAGAATACCCAGATAAAGCCTCCGGCAAACAGGGGTTCGTGCACCAACGATCCCAAAAAGTCACGTAGTCCGGCACCGCCTCCCTGATCGTACATGGCATGCATGAATTCGGTAGGCATAAATACTTTATAGCCGTTGGTAAAACGATGCCACTCCGGTCAGATAAGTGGGATAATGGTGGGTGTCCAGATCATTGAAATCGGCCCAAGGGTGTACCATGTGGCGTTTCTGTAATTTATCGTATTTGGCGAATAAAGGATCCAGATTATAATTCCATCCTCCTTCGTTGCCATTACTCCAAATAATGATGGACGGATGGTTTACATCGCGTTCTATCATTTCTTTGACTAACTTAGGGACCTACTTTTGAAATCGTATCCGTTTTGCCATCCTGCCAGTTCGTCCATATAGACAATTCCTAATGAATCACACATATCCAGGAAATGTTCATCAGGCGGATAATGTGAACGGACCGCATTCATATTCATCTCTTTTACCAGCAAGGCATCCTGACGGCTCATAGCTGCACTGGTAGCACGACCTCCATCTACGGAAAAAGAATGGCGGTTGACATAATTTCACCACTAGTTTGGTTCCATTCAGATAAACTCGGGTCTTGTGAGGAAAAGGAACTCAATGGTGCGGAAATCCTATCCGCGTTTCACGGCTTTGCACCGTTTCCTTCGGGGTGCTTTCCAGTTCCAGTCTGGCTACGTACAGATTGGGGTGTATCCCTTCTGTAGACCAAGGCTGGATGTTCATCCAGTTCCCTTCTACCAATTGTTCCTTGTTCGAATCCTTAATCTGATGAGAAAAACGGTAGGTTTGTGTCCTTGAGTGTACATTTCTTTTCTATCCTTTAATGAACGGACGGAAACAGACAATTCATATCCTTTGGCATCCCCTTCCATTTCTATTGCCGCTTGCAATTTTCCATGCTGATCGGCGTTCAGAACAAAATGTCGCATGTGGACTGCCGGGACAACTTCCAGCCATACGGGTCTGTAAATACCACCATACAGCCACCAGTCGGCTTTACGTTCGGCTGCATTGATGGATTTGTTGGCTGATTCTTTGGCTATCTTTACTTCAAGCAGGTTCTTTTGCCGGGCTTCAATAAATCGGTGATATCATAACTGAAGCGGTAGAATCCTCCCTGGTGCATTTCGCCTGCGGGTTTTCCATTGATGAAAACTTCCGTGTCGGTCATCACTCCGTCAAAGAATATTTTTATCCGCTCACCGGGAGTTGTTGCCGGAGATTCAAATTTATATCGGTAAATACCCGTTTCGTCGCTTGGCCTTTCACCTTTATAGTATACCAACGACCGTAAGTATATTCTCCGAATCCTTGCAGTTCCCAGTTGCAGGGTACTTCGATCTTTTCCATTTCCCACTGTTTTGTCCTCCCGAACAAAAAGAACTCCCAAGTCTTTGGTGTTGTCAATACCGGTTCCCGATAAATAGATACGTTCGGGGTGCGGAGCTTGTGCCTGCACAGTTGGTCCACTCCACAGGGCAGCTATTGCTAAAGCCGCCAGTTTGGTCCATTTGTTTTTCATAATACCATTGAATACTGTTTTCATGATACAAAAATAAGGCGGGATAACCCGCCTTACAATGGAAAATCATACATTATGATGAAAAATGATACAATTCTAGGGGATTATAGTTGCGGAAGTGGGTGTGATAAGTGTGATTATTTAGGAGAAAGATTGGAACGCAAATGACGCAAATGACACAAATAAAGCCCCTCACTACATAGAGGCAAAACCTACCGAAAGGTTAAATTTGTGTCATTTATGCGTCATTTGCGTTCCAAATCAGACCGATATTTAGTTACTTTATTTCTATCCTCATGGGAGATTCCTTTTTTTTATACTCAACCTTTTCTGATTGGCATTGATGTTCTTGAAAACAATGTTTCCGGTTCTTTCCCCTTCCACATTCACCATGATCTCTCCGGCGGGGAGTTTGAAATGTATATCCTCGAACAGGATGTCTTTTCCATCCAATATGTGAATGTCATTATGCTGTGCTTCTATCGTCAGCTTCCGCATCGTAAATCCGGTGGCATCATTCAGGGCGCCGATTAATTTCTTGCATTTGATCTCTCCATTTTCCACCACTACCTGGTTGAAAGGTATTTCGGGAATACCATTGGCGGTAAAGAACTGGTCGGCTGATTCTACAATGAAATCTTTGATCAGGATATTCTTTACATCAGGCGTCAGCCGGTTTACTTTTCTTGCCGGATAGCGTGCGGCCAGTTCGCCCATATAATAAGCACTGCCCAACAAATCCCAGGTAAAAGGCTTTTTTCCTACATTGATCATGCGCAGTCTCTCATAGTACGTGTTTGTCACTGCCTCCTCCACGGTTGCGTCGTGTCTTGAAACGGATGCCGGTACGGGTTCCGTCGAATACACAATCGTGTACATACAGATTCTTATTTGATCACTCCGGCTGTTTCACTACCACAAGTTATCCCGCCATGTCCATGCTGGGCCAGCGAGTAGCGGATAACTACATTTTCTGTAGGTTTGCCTACACGTAATCCGTCTTCTGCTCTGCCGGCTTTCAGGGTAAAGCAATCATCACCACAGTTCAACGTGCAGTATTCAATCAGTACGTTTTTACAAGATTCTATGTCAATGCTGCCCCGCTGGGCACCTTTGGTGGAGTTGACGGTAATGCCCCTCTTATAATTACATTCTCGCAATAAATGGGTACCACATTTCCACAAGGTACTTCGTTCCATCGCGATCCCTTCTATTAATACATTGGTACAAAGCCGAGATTGTTTTTAGGACGATAGAAAGTCCTTGCCTTTCCATACCGTCATCATGATACGTTAATTCTATAGGCATGTCCCCATGGAACATTTTTCTACCACTGAAGCACCAGAAAGAATGTTTTCTGATTTCAGCATCCATAGTATTCGTAGATGGTTCCTTTCTCCCCGTAATGGCGATGCCGGTTTTCCCCATTGGCGTAACAAAGGCGGTCGGCCCCATTATTTCACCCTTCAAACCCGCCGGTAGATAATCTTCCGCGCGACCGGAAACTCTATTTCGGCTCCTTTGGCTAAATGTAGATTAACATTACTTTTCGGTACAATACGGGCCGATTTCCATTTTCCCTCAGGAATGACGACTGTTCCTCCTCCTTGGTTTGCTGACTTCGGCAACGTCCGGTTCACTAATCCGTAATTAGCATTTCGTCATTCCTTTTTCTTCTTATATTGACGATGAAACGGGGAAAACGGGACGCTTCGGTTGCTGAGGCATATTGAAATAGGATTCTTGGATCGGAACGATATTCCGGGGCATGGCTTGTGCACCGACTTCATTTAAATAGGGATAGCCGGTTTCAGTTCTGCTGTCAGCTTGTCCAATACTTCCGGATTCGAGTTTGCTTTTGTATTGTTCTGATGTTATGAAGACTTGTGTCGCTTCCGGACGGTATATAAAGATTCCCCATTAGTAATTTCATTGATATGGGATGGGGGTATAGTTTTTTGATTATCAGTTTGGATATTTGTATTTTCTATCTTTTGAGCGACACTTTGTGCTTGCCATACATATCCCGATACACAGTCCCAAAAAAGCGTTTCTTGTCATACTTAGTCTTTTTAAAAAGTTAAAAATAGCCTTCATTTGCGGCTCTTATAGGTAATGACGTTTTGATCGGATTTGTAACCATCGGATTTGTTCCTTGTTTATGGAAGCAGATCATTTGATGTTTTCTTGTTTGTCTGTAAATAGAAGAAAAGGTTATTTTTATGGGTGTTAAATCAAAAATATGATGTATGTTGGCAGAAATAATCAAATACCTATGAAGAAGTATATTATAACTCTGCTGTTTTGTACGTTATTTGTCATTGGGCATTGCTCAAGGTTTGAAAATCGAGGTTTCTATCTTGGGGAGATTCTTGATCACTTTCGAAGGATATGTTCAACCCGATACTAATTTTGTATGATCTGAAGACACCTCCTGAAGGGGAGAAAGACGGATATGGTTTCTGTACGTAATACTTGGTACGGCATCAGTTTATTAGGGGAGAACAACTACCGTCTTTGTTGAATAATTCGTTTTCCGGTGCTACTATTTGCCATACCGGATTTACCGTTCGGAGGGATTATAGCGACCGTTCTTTTATCACCGGATGAAGGCGTTGGGCTGTCCCCTGATATTATTGTTTTTTATTTTTTGGCGCGACTAATGATTATTGGGCGAAATCACCTTCAGGAGAGTATCAGTATGCGGATTGGTCAAAAAGATTTATATTCTTTCCGCCCTGCTATGGCTTATATGCTGGATACAATGATTGATTATCCTAATGTGGAGATTTATTTTCTATTGAATGATGGTTTGGGAGAGGAAATCAGTGAATTGTCAGAACGATTTGCAAACATTATCAGATAGATTGCATTGAACTGAAAGGGCTTGATAAAATGAGTGGGCA
>VOFJ01001207.1_pt1 | contig 39680 bp, 37 predicted proteins | sample 5384081 | NCBI WGS metagenome assembly VOFJ01 (sample SAMN12384729, study PRJNA508395) | human gut metagenome | isolation source: healthy gut I | host: Homo sapiens
GCCTTTGAAATTTAGTAAATAGAATGTTATCGTGAAATTGCCGTCCGAACTCTTGCCGGCGTAACCGACGCAGATATATGCGTTGCGTTATTCCTGATTCAGTACGAATAGTTTGAATCCCGAATTGTCGATGGTTATTACTCGGGTGTTTTTGATGATTCACATTTGAGCGAAACCGAATGCGGAATAAACCGGCAACAGAGAGTGATAGTTGCAAACATTGGAACAGTCACGGAAGAAAACTCGTGTCAGATTTTCTCCAGGAAATTGCCCGGAATGTATACGGTGGCCAGTGCCGCTACATCCTGCAGCCGGATGACCACTCTTTTATGTCCTTTGATACGGATCAACTCTCCTTCGATACCTTTGAATTGCCCCTCCGTCACGCGCACCCGGTCGCCGGGACGTAGATCGGGGGAGACGAACTCGATCTGATCTTCGCAATGGCTGAGCAGGAAGATGAAGTCCTCCATCTGTTTGTCGGGCACAACGAGCAGCGAACGGGTCTCGCGATTACGCAGGTATCTCATTTCGAAACCGTAATCGTTGACTAATGCGATACTGCCGCGGAAATCGTAACGGATAAAAATGATTCCATTGACAATCGGTTCTTCAACGGCAACCCTCCGTGCCCCGAACTGTTTAACGACTTTGTGAAACGGGATGAAATGTTCGATGCCGAGGATTTCGAGGCGCTCTTTGATTTTTCTTTCCCGGCGGAATGTTTTCGCTACGTACCAGTGCAGTTCGGTCTGGGGGCTATCTGTCATTTCCTTCGGATAAAAACCACGCCTAAGCTTCCAGACCGTGTGTATACGATCCTCGAAAATCGGGTTGAAGTGTGGGGTTCAGCTGCCTCATCTCTTAAACAGAGATATGACCGGTTGAAAGTCCTACAAAAGTAGGATAAAATTCTTTAGTAAGCAAGCCTGAATGTGAATAGCAGTTGATTTTCAGTGTAGTACTATAACAGATGAAAATAGAGGGTTATAGTTGAAACGATAAATGGAAGCAGTTGCAGTTCAGCGTCGTTTCCTTGTGGCCCGAATCTTTTTAGGAAAAATATATATCTTGTCGGCCGATAGATTAGGGTAAAAACGATGTAGTTATGAGAAACGGAGTAAACGTTTTTTGCTGGATGTCGTTTTGTGCGGCTCTGATGGGGGGCTGCAAAGAGGCTCCGGCTGAGATTCCGGTGGTCGGGGTGGAAGATGTGTTGGTCGACAATATCGAAATTTACGGGGATTATGTCGGCCTGATCAAGGCGGCCAGCCGTGTCGAGATCAATGCCCGGGTCGAAGGGTTTCTCGAAAAAATGACGTTCGAAGAGGGCAAACGGGTCCGCATGAACGAACCCCTCTTTTATATCAATGACGATCAGTATAAGGCGCGCGTCGAAAGGCGAAGGCGCAGCTCAAGAAGGACGAAGCGCAGGCGGCCAAGGCCGAACGCGACGTACAGCGCCTGCGTCCGCTTTATGAGCAGAATGCCGCGAGCCAGCTCGATCTGGACAATGCCGTAGCCGCGTTGGATATGGCTCGTGCGAGCGTGGCGATGAGCAAGGCCGATTTGCAGCAGGCCGAATTGGAGTTGAGTTACACGGTGGTGCGATCTCCGCTGACGGGCTATATCAGTGAACGGTACGCCGATATCGGCTCGTTGGTCGGCAAATCCAATTCCACACGGTTGGCTACCGTGGTCAAAAGCGATACGGTACTGGTCGATTTCAAACTGACGGCGCTCGATTACCTGCGCAGCCAACGGCGTAACGTCCATCTGGGCGAACTCGACACGTCTCGTTCGTGGCAGCCTACCGTTTCTGTGACATTGGCCGACAACTCGGCTTACGGTGAAAAAGGGATCGTCGATTTCGCGTCACCGCAGGTCGATCCCCAGACCGGGACTTTCGGGGTGCGTGCCGTATTGCCCAATCCGCACCAAGTGTTGTTACCGGGACAGTTTACGCGGGTCAGGTTGCTGCTCGACGTGCTGGAAAACGTAATGGTGGTACCCAAGAAGGCGATTTCAATCGAGAAGGGCGGTGCGTTTATTTTCGTCGTCCGGCCAGACAGTATCGTCGAAAAACGGTTTATCGAGTTGGGTGCCGAACAGGGCAACCGCGTGGTAGTGGACAGGGGGTTGTCTCCGGACGAGAAAATCGTATCCGAGGGGTATCAGAAACTCAAGCACGGCCAGCATGTGACGTGGACTTCGGACGACAGGTTCACTTCGGAAGAATTGAGGGGTGATAGTCAGCCGGATGCGAATCCGGGTGAGCAACGGCCGGCCGGAAAATCCGGGGATGCAGCCGCACGGCAGCCGGCAGCAGGGCAGGCTGCCAAGGGGGCTAAAACCGCACAAGATGCCGAAGCTGTCAAGGCAGGGCCATCCAGTACTAACCAAAACGAATAGGCGATGAAACCGGGATTTTTTATCGACAGACCGGTCTTTTCGACTGTTTTGTCCGTGCTGATCGTGTTGGTGGGTATCATCGGCCTCGTATCGCTGCCCATCGAGCAATATCCGCAGATTACCCCGCCCGTAGTCAAGATCAGCGCCTCTTATCCGGGAGCGAATGCCGCGACGGTGTCGCAGGCTGTCGCCACGCCGCTGGAGCAAGAGCTCAACGGCACGCCCGGCATGATTTATATGGAGTCGAGCAGTTCCAACTCGGGCGGCTTGTCGATTACGGTGACGTTCGATGTGAGCACCGACGTCGATCTGGCGGCCGTCGAGGTGCAGAACCGTGTAAAACTGGCCGAGGCACGCCTTCCGGCCGAGGTGCTCCAGAACGGTATTTCGGTCGAGAAACAGGCCCCCAGCCAATTGCTGACGATTGCGCTGACCTCGGACGACCCGAAATTCAATGAGATCTACCTGAGTAATTACGCGACGATCAATGTCCTCGACGTGTTGCGGCGTATTCCGGGCGTCGGGCGCGTGTCGAATATCGGCAGCCGGTATTACGGCATGCAGATCTGGGTTTATCCCGACCGGCTGGCCAGTTTCGGATTGACGGTGAAGGATTTGCAGAATGCGCTGAAAGACCAGAACCGCGAATCGGCCGCCGGGGAACTGGGAAAGCCGCCTGTGGCGGGTGTCGATGTAGCCATTCCGCTCACTGCGCCGGGGCGCCTGTCGTCGGTAAGCGATTTCGAAGAGATTGTGGTCCGGGCCAATCCCGACGGTTCGTTCATCCGCATGCGCGACGTTGCGCGGGTCTCGCTCGAAGCGTCGTCGTACAGCACCGAAAGCGGGCTGAACGGCAGCAATGCGGCGATCCTGGGGATCTATATGCTTCCGGGGGCCAATGCGATGCAGGTGGCCACCGAGGTGAAAGAGGCGATGAAAGAGATTGCGAAGGATTTTCCCGAAGGGCTGGATTACCTGGTCCCGTTCGATATGACCGAGTATATCGCCGAATCGATCCACGAAGTGTATAAAACGTTGTTCGAGGCGCTGTTTCTGGTGATCCTGGTCGTCTTCCTCTCGTTACAGAGCTGGCGTACGGCGTTGATCCCGATCGTCGCGGTACCGATCTCGCTGGTGGGGACTTTCGGCTTTATGCTGATCATGGGTTTCTCGCTCAACATGCTGACGCTGCTGGGACTGGTCCTCGCCATCGGTATCGTGGTGGATGATGCGATCGTTGTGGTCGAGAACGTCGAGCGCATCATGGAGCAGCGTAAGATCGGGGCACGCGAGGCGACGCACATCGCGATGAAAGAGCTGACCGGCGCGCTGATCGCTACGTCGCTGGTGCTGGCTGCCGTCTTTATTCCGGTCAGTTTCCTGGCGGGCATCACCGGTTCGCTGTTCCGGCAATTCTCGGTGACGATCGTCGTGTCCGTACTCATTTCTGCCGTCGTTGCGCTGACGCTGAGCCCGGCGATGTGCGCGATTATCCTGCGGCCGCAAACCGGGCGCAAGAATATCGTATTCCGCAAAATCAACATCTGGCTCAACCGCGGCAATAAAAAGTACACACGTCTGTTAGGCGTGGTGCTGAACCGTCCGCGCCGGATCATGGCCGGTTTCGGGATGGTGCTCGTCTTGATTTTCGTACTCAGCAAATTTATTCCTTCGGGTTTCATTCCGCAGGAAGATCAGGGTTTTTTCACCGTCGAACTGGCGATGCCCGAGGGAACGACCATTGAGCGGACGAGGGAGGTGACCGAACGTGCGATTGCCTACCTGGGTGGGCACGATGCCGTGGAGTATGTGCAGAACGTAACCGGTTCGAGTCCCCGGGTGGGTACGAACCAGGGGCGTGCGACGCTCACGGTGATCCTCAAGCCGTGGAAAGAGCGCGATAAGAAGGTCGAAGAGGTGATGCGCGACGTGCAACGCGAGTTCCACGATTATCCGGAGATCAGTGCGTTCACGACCCGTCCGCCCGTGGTGCCGGGCCTCGGTTCGGCCGGTGGCGTCGAGTTCCAGTTGCAGGCCCGTTCTGGAGCCGAGTGGGATGACCTGGTGGCGGCAGTGGATACATTCCGGCGTTATGCGGCGGAGACTTCCGAACTGGCCTCTGTCTCCACGTCGTTGCAGCCGGAGATTCCGCAGCTTTACTTCGATGTGGACCGCGATCAGGCGCAGTTGCTCGGAGTCCCGATGTCCGACATTTTCTCGACGATGAAAGCTTATCTGGGATCGGTCTATGTCAACGATTTCAACATGTTCAACCGCATCTACCGCGTCTACATCCAGGCGGATCAGGAGTTCCGTACGAACCGCGACGACATCAACCTCTTCTTCGTCAAAACCTCGTCCGGTTCGATGGTGCCGCTTTCGGCACTGGGCAAGACCGCTTACACGACCGGGCCGGGCAGTATCACGCGCTTTAATATGTATACTTCGGCTCCGATGCAGGTGACACCGGCTCCCGGCCGCAGTTCGGGACAGGCGATGGCGGCGATCGAGGAGATCGTCGACGAGCACTTGCCGGACAATATAGGCTTGGCCTGGAGCGGCCTTTCGTTTCAGGAGCAAAAGGCTTCGGGACAGACCGGCAAGGTGATGGCCCTCGTGTTGCTGTTCGTTTTCCTGTTCCTTGCCGCGCAATACGAAAGCTGGATCGTGCCGCTGGCGGTGCTGTTGTCGTTGCCTGTGGCGGCGTTGGGCGCCTATTTGGGCATCGGTGCGCTGGGACTCGATCAGGATGTCTACTTCCAGATCGGTCTGGTGACGCTGATGGGGTTGGCGGCCAAAAACGCGATCCTGATCGTCGAATTCGCCAAGATACAGGTCGACGAAGGGGCCGATCCCGTTGCTGCCGCGATTCATGCCGCACAGTTGCGCTTCCGTCCTATCCTGATGACGTCGCTCGCGTTCGTACTCGGTATGTTGCCGATGGTGATCGCCTCGGGGCCCGGTTCGGCGAGCCGCCACTCGATCGGTACGGGTGTGTTCTTCGGGATGATCTTTGCGATTACGGTGGGGATCGTGCTGGTGCCGTTCTTCTTCGTGATGGTCTATAAGCTCAAGGAGCGGCTTCGCCTGCCGGAGCTTCGTTTTCCGAAAATGCGCCTGCCGCACATCCATGTCTCGTTCAGGGAGAAACGCAAAAAACGTTGACATTATGAGAGTCTTGTATCCTATATTACTGGTGGTCGCTGTAGCACTGAGCCTCTTTTCCTGCCGGGTGGGGCGTTCGTTCCGGACACCGGAACTGAAAGAGATGCCCGCTACGTTCGACGAAGAGGGTATGACTGAAGGAACGACTGCCGACATCGGCTGGAGTACGCTTTATGCCGATACGGTCCTGCAGGGATTGATCTCGCGGGCGCTCGACCACAACAAGGACATGCTTGCCGCAGCGGCGCGTGTCCGCGAATTGATGGCGGCCAAGCGGATCACTTTTGCGAAGATGTTTCCCGGGGCCGGAATGGACCTCTACGGCGACCGCGAATACCTCAATTACGGAGGCGATAACAAAAAATACGACCCTGAACTGCACGCGAACCTGACTTTCGGGTGGGAAATCGACATTTGGGGAAACCTGCGCTGGCAGAACGAGGCGGCCGTAGCGGCCTACCTGCAATCGGTTGAGGCGCAGCGGGCGTTGCGACTGACGATCGTTTCGCAGGTCGCGCAGATGTATTTCGACCTGAAAGCGCTCGACCGCGAACTCTCCATTGTCCGGCAGACTCTCGAAGCGCGGCGCGATGCCGTCCATTTTGCCACATTACGCTACGAGGGGGGACTTACTTCGGAAATTCCGTACCGCCAGAGCCTCGTCGAATTGGCCCGTACCGAAACGCTGTTGCCGAAGCTCGAAAATGAGATCAAGCTCAAGGAGAACGACCTGTCGGTATTGTTGGGAGAGTTTCCTGCCGGAATTCCCCGTGGCGGAAGCGACCTGGGGGATGTGCAAATGGGCACGGAGTTGCCTGTGGACCTGCCTTCTTCGCTGTTGGAGAGGCGTCCCGACGTGCGGCAGGCCGAGCAGGCGTTGCGCGAGGCGAATGCGAAGGTGGGCGTGGCATTGACCGATATGTTCCCGAGACTGCGGTTGACCGCTAACCTCGGTGCCGAAAATGCAGAGTTGACCGATTTCCTCAAAAGCCCGACGTGGTTCGTTTCCGGTGCATTGACCGGTCCTTTGTTCCAATTGGGGAGCAAACGGGCGGCGCACAAAGCTGCCAAGGCCGCTTACGAGCAGCAGGTGTATGCTTACGAAAAGAAGATTCTCGAGGTGTTCAAAGAGGTGAACAATGCGCTGGTGACCTATCGCAAGAGCCGCGAAATGCGGCGTTCGGCCGATGCGCTGTACCGATCAGCGCTCTCTTATAACAAATTGGCCAAATTGCAATATGTAAACGGCGTGGTGAGTTATATGGACGTGCTTGACGCCCAGCGCCAGTTGTTCGACTCTGAAATCGCCGTCAACGATGCGATTCTGACCGAATTTACCGCAACGGTTTCGCTTTACAAAGCTTTGGGCGGCGGATTGGAGCGGTAGTGTTTGCTCTTTCTTTCTGTATTACTTTTGTTTCGTTTTTAATGGTTTTGGTGGTAAACGAAACTGGAAAAGCGAAAAATGATAATATGAAGAGGGAAGAGAGCCTGAAATTGCTGGCCGATGAAGGCCGGGTATGGGATATGGTAATCATCGGGGGCGGCGCCACCGGACTGGGGTGCGCGGTAGATGCGGTATTGCGCGGTTACAGCGTAGCGCTGTTCGAACAGGATGATTTTGCAAAGGGCACTTCGAGCCGGAGTACGAAACTGGTGCACGGAGGGGTGCGTTACCTGCAGCACGGCGATGTCGCATTGGTATTCGAAGCGCTGCGCGAACGGGGCCGCATGAAGGCCAATGCGCCGCACCTGGTCAAGGACCAGGCGTTCGTGATCTCGAACTACCGCTGGAGGGACAATTTTCTCTATTTCTGCGGGCTCGCTTTTTACGACCTGCTTTCGTTGGGTTTCGGTTATGGCCGTTCACGTTTCATTTCGGCCGCGAAGACGGCCCGTTGTCTGCCGGTGTCCGTCAAGCGCGGATTGAAGGGCGGTATCGTTTATCACGACGGCCAGTTCGATGATTCGCGCATGGCCGTCAACCTGGCGCAGACCTGTGCCGAGCATGGCGGCTGCCTGTTGAATCATGCTCCTGTCGAAGAGATTATGCACGATGAAAAGGGGCGCGTTTGCGGTGTCCGGATGACCGACAGCGAGACCGGCCGCAGGTATAGGGTCCGTGCGAGATCCGTGGTCAATGCCGCCGGCGTCTTTGTCGACCGGGTGATGGCGATGGACCAGCCCGGCCATGCGCCGCTGGTGCGCCCGAGCCAAGGGGTTCATCTGGTGCTCGACAAACGTTTTTTGCAGAGCGATTATGCGATTATGGTACCCAAAACCAGCGACGGCCGCGTGTTGTTCGCCGTGCCGTGGCACGACAAGGTTGTAGTAGGTACGACCGATATTCTTCGCGAAACACCCGAAGAGGAACCCCGCCCGTTGGAAGAGGAGATCGACTTTATCCTCGGCACGGCGGCCCTTTACATGGATCCGGCCCCGACGCGAGCCGATATTCTGTCGATGTTTGCGGGGCAGCGCCCGCTGGCGGCACCCAGTAGAGAGGGCAAAAGTACGAAAGAACTTTCGCGCGGCCACAAAATCATCGTTTCGGATCACAGCCTGATTACCATTACCGGGGGCAAATGGACTTCCTACCGTAAGATGGCCGAGGATACGGTCGACAAGGCCGGGGTGTTGGGGCTGTTGCCCCTGCGCAAATGTATGACCCGCCGTTTCCCGATTCACGGTTACCGCGAACACTCCGACCTGACGAACCATCTTTATGTCTATGGCTCCGATATGCCGGCGATTGCCGAATTGATGCGGCAGGGGTATGATACGAAACTGGTCGAAGGGCTCGATTACACCGAGGCCGAGGTCGTGTGGGCCGTTCGCGAGGAGATGGCCCGGACAGTCGAGGACGTGTTGGCCCGGCGGGTGCGAATCCTGTTCGTCGATGCGCGCCGTGCCGTGCAGGCCGCTCCGCGTGTGGCGCAACTGCTCGCTGCCGAACTGGGATACGACGAGGCGTGGGAACGCGCTCAGGTCGAGCAGTTCACTCGCCTTGCCGAACATTACTACCCGTCGGTGTGATGAGCCGTGCCGGAATACGCGGAATTGCGCCACGATTGAAATTTAACTCCGTCTTGACGGAGTCCAGGACGCGACAAACACCCTTTGGATGGATTTGTCCTGAAAGGGAATATTTCAAATAAGAGCTCCCGAAATACTGTGACCGGTGAAGGACAGCCAATCCTGTTTCTGATTGCAGTGTACCGGCATCCGCCGCCGGAGGGGGCTTTTGCATTTTTCTTGATTATTCAGCGATGATGACTTCCACCCCCTGCTCTTCGAGCATGCGGACGGTCGAGGCGTGAATACCTCCGTCCGTGACTACCGTGTGGATTTGACTCAGCGGGCAGATGCGGCCGAAACCTTTGCGCGAAAATTTAGACGAATCGACCAGTACGATCGTTTTTGACGCCGCTTTCATCATTTCGCGGTTCAGCTGCGCTTCTTCCAAATTGGAATTGGTTACGCCGTACTCTTCGTTGATGCCGTCGGCGCCGATAAAGAGTTTCGAACAAGAGAACTCTTCCATCGAGATGAGCGGGGAGGTTCCGCGTACCGAGAGCGATTTTTTGTGTACGACACCTCCCAGCTGGATGATGTTGACGTTCCCGACGGCGGAGAGCAGCATCGACACCTTCAGCGACGGGGTTACGACGTTGAGCGTTCCTTTCGGGACGATCTTCTCGGCGAAGGCCATGATGGTCGAGCCGGTGGCGATGATTACCGAGTCGTTCTCCTCGAGCAGTTGCGTCGCGGCCTGAGCGATTTTCTCCTTTTGCACCCGATTTTCGAGTTCTTTGAGCTGTACGCTCCGGTCCGCTACATGCGGATTGACAGGGCATGCGCTGCCGTGCGTGCGGAACAACAGTCCCTGTTCCTCGAGCGCCTTGAAGTCCTTGCGGACCGTCACGGCCGTTACCTTCAGGCTCTTGGCGATGTCGGCCACGCGGATGTAGCCGTCCTTTTTCAGCTTGTCGAGGATGTATTTGTGCCGTTGGGCAATGCTGATAATCTGTGTCATTGTGTGGTGGTGTTGACGTTGAATGCTCCGGCGTCGCAGTTTGTATTATACACAGGGACTTCCTGCGGTATGCTGCGCACTCCTATATCGTTTGCTGCAATCCTTTCGGTCCGGAAATCGGAGCTCCGTGGCGTTGATCGTAGAACACGCAATGTATTGCTACGGACGGGACTGCCGTGCCTCTTCGAGCAGCTCCCCGAACTCTCTGAGCGTGCGTGCGGTCAGGTCGGGCCCGGGATCGGAGGCGAGGGCCGTTTCGAGTGTCGTCTCGCCCGAGAGAACCAGTACGCCGAGCGATCCGGCGTTGCGTGCCGTGGCTACGTCCGTGTAGATTCGGTCGCCCGCCATGGCGATTTCGGACGGTTGCAACCCGTAACGTGCGGCGATACCCGTGAGCATTCCCGGATCGGGTTTCCCCAGTACGAGGTCCGGTTCCCGGCCGGTGGCGTACTCGATGCATTTGCAGATCGAGCCGCAATCGACCAGCACCTCTGCCCGGTCGGTGGGGCAGACGCGGTCGGGATTCGTCGCAACGTACGGAATGCCTTGTGCCGCGAGCCATGCCGCATGGCACAGGCGAGGGTAGGCGAGGGTCATGTCGAACGCCACTACCAGCATATCGGGTTTGTCTCCCTCCGTGGCGGGGGCGGACTCGAACCCGGCCGCTTCGAATTCCGCGATCATACTCGGCGTACCGAGCAAAAAGAGCCGTTTGGCCTCGGGATGGTGCGTACGGATGTGGTCGATGGTGGCCAGTGCGGAGGTGTACATCCGTTCACGGGGCACCCCGATGCCCATCCCTTCCAGTTTGTGCAGGTAGTCGTCGATGTTTTTCGACGGGTTGTTCGTCAGGAACGAGTAACCGATTCCCAACGCGTCGAGTTTGGCGAGGAAGGCTTTGGTCCACGGGAAAAGTGTCGAGCCCATGTAGATCGTGCCGTCCATGTCGAGTGCGACGTGCCGGATCGCAGCGAGCCGGGTCATCAGTTCCTCGTGTGCCAGCGGAGAATAGCAGTCTGTGAAGGTGTTTTTATCCATGGTTTGGTTGCGTTGTCGTGAAGCTTCCTGTATGCTTGCGTACTTTGCGTTTGTTGTCGGATTACGAGTTGATCCGGGCGTATCCGTCCATCTTGGCGCGCCACATCAGCGAGAATACGAGCATACCCACCAGTGCCATCGTGATCATCGTGATGTAGGCCCAGTTCCAGCCGTAATGCTGCGCCACGTAGCCCAGGCCGGTGCCGGAAACGATCGTGCTCGCATAACCGAACAGTCCTGTGAATCCGGTGGCCGTGGCGGCGTATTTTTTTGTCGCCTGGTTGGCGGCGGCGATGCCGACCAGCGCCTGCGGGCCGTAGATGCAGAAGCCCGCGCCGCACAGCAGCAGGAACGTGAGCCAGATCGGGGCACCCTGCGGCAGTTCCCAGAATCCGAAGATGAACACCGCCGTCCCGGCCATACAGAAGACGCAGGTGCGGTGGGCGCGGCCTTTCAGGTAACGGTCGGTGGCCCAGCCCGCGAAGATCATGCCGACGATTCCCGCGATTTCGAACAGGGCTACGAGCCATCCGGCCATCTCCAGCGAGATGCCCTTCGACTGTTTGAGCAGTGACGGTCCCCAGTCCAGTACTGAAAAGCGCACGATATAGACGAAAAAGTTCGCGATCGAAAGGACCCAGATCAATGGATTGGCAAATACCATCCGGCGCAGCATGTGTTTCTCCTCGGCGCTCTTTTTACCCGGTTTCTCTTTTTTGATTTCGGTTCCGGGCAGTTCGGGCAGCCCCACCGAGCGCGGCGTATCGCGCAGCGTGATGAAAAGGCCGATCGCTCCCGCGAACGAGATCGCCGCCGGAATCCAGAAACACCATTTCCACGCTCCGACATGGTTGGGTCCGCTGCCCAGGGTGCCCATGATATAGCCGCAGAGGATGACCACTAGCCCGGCGCCTATCGAGTGCGAGGTGTTCCATACGGACATTTTGGTCGCCAGTTGTTTGGGCGGTATCCAGTGCGTCAGCAGCCGCGCGCACGGCGGGAACCCCATGCCTTGCAGCCAGCCGTTGGCGACCCACAGCAGCCCCATGAAGAGAATCAGCGTGTTGGTGAATTGCGATCCGCCGGTTTCGCCCGTAATCCAGGTCGAGATATCTTCGCCGAATCCGAATGCAAAGTTCGCCAGCGCGCAGAGGGCCAGTCCGGAAGCCATGAAAAAGCGGGCGTTGACCCGGTCGGCCAGTACGCCGTTCAGGAAACGCGACAGGCCGTAAATCAGCCCGTGCAGCGTGAGGAAGATGCCTAGACTCGTTTTCGAGATGCCCAGATCGGTTTCCATGCCGGTCATTGCGAAAGAGAAGTTCTTACGTACGAAGTAGAAGAGCGCATAACCGACCATCGTGGCGATGATCGTGCGGGTCTGCCAGTATTGAAAACGTTTACGCACTTCGGGGCTGAAGCCGTGCTCGTCCTGCGGATCGGCGGCAGCGGCGGTTTGTGCTGAGGCTTGTGTGTTATCGTTCATCGGTTCGGGTTGAAGTTTTGTCCGGTTTTGGTTAGCCGTTGGTTGTTGGGTTGTGCAATTTTTCGGTTTCGGCGAGTCTGAGTGCGCCGGATATTGCGGAACTCTGCGAGGTTATTTTGCCGCCGTGCGCCGGCTCGTTGTGCGGGGTATGGTACCCGGTGCAGGCGCGTTGGCTTTTGTAAGGCGGAATAGCTTGGTCTGGGGATTATTTGATCTCCCAGACCCCGCCGGGGCCGAAAATCGCATCGGTCCATTGCCCGAGCAGGTTCGTCCGAACGGCTACGTCGAGGATGGTGAAACGCCGGCGGATATGCTGCGCACGGATTACGCTATCTTTCATGCGCCGGCGTGTAATGCCGATCTCCTCGGGCCGGGTGGGGGTGCCCACGATCCGCAGCCGGCGGCTCGCCTCGGCAAACGGGATGATCTGCTTTTCGAGCCTTGCCTTGATTTGCGGCCAGTTATTTTTCAGCGTGGCCAGCTGTTCGCGCAGTTGTTGCTTGCCGATATATTTTGCGCGCGTCTCTTTCAGCCCGATTTCGGGGAAATCGGTGCCCGCATAGAGTTCCAGCGCATATTTTTCCGCTTCGGCCAATTCGGGCCATGCGGCGACGGCCCCTTCGATGTCGAGGCGGGCGATGTCGCTGTGGAGGAATTGCTCGTAATAGGCGGTCGCGGCGAGCAATCCGATGCTGACTTGGAAACCGTGCGACGGGGTGTGCCCGTCAGCCATTTTATGGTGTTCCATGTTCCACAGGTGGCTGAATTGGTGGTCGGCACCGCTGGCCGGTCGGCTCGTCTGGTGCGCCTGCATCGCGAAACCGCCCAGCATGAGCCCTTCGATCAGCGGCCCGATCGTTTCGACGGTACCCTGGCGCACCCCTTCCGGATCGCCGAGCGCATCCTGCAGTCCGTCCTGGACGATTGCGAAAGCGCGTTCGTCGAGCGGCTCCACGCCCAGTGCATCCGCAATGATCCAGTCTGCACCCGCCGGGACTTTGGCGAACAGGTCGGCATAACCGCTGGCTGTCATCTCTTTCGGGGCTGCGGCGATTATCGCGGTATCGGCCAGTACGCCCAACGGAGCGGGACACGAGAAGGTCTGCTTGGCCCCTTCGAAGGTGATCGACGCGCCGAACGACGTGTAGCCGTCCATCGAGGCGGCGGTGCCTACGACCATGTAGCGGCGGCCGTTGCGGTGCGAGCAGAGTTTTACCAGGTCGTTGATCGTTCCCGATCCCACGGCTACGGGAATGGCATCGGTTCGTTGCAGTACGGCATCGAGTTCTTCGACGAATTCCCACTCGGCGTGTAGGTCCGGCGAGATGAAAATATGCGGCTGGTCCTGTTCCACGCCTGCGGCCGCGAGACTGTCCCGTACATCGCTGCCCGCCACCCGCAGCGTCGTCGGGTCGGCTATGATGACGGCCCGTTTTCCGGGAAACAGTTCCCGGAACATATCGCCGGACTGGGGCAGGATGCCGGCCCCGATACGCAGCGCTTTGGTTTCCGTGGCGTGGGCCAGCGGTTTTCTACTCGGTTCATATCGTTGTTTTTTGTGTTTGTTTGTCAGTTCGCCGGTCGGTCGTTGTCCCGCTGTTGTTGCCGGTCAGGGCTTTTTGCAGGAGTGTTGTGGCCGTTGCGGATGCCCGCGACGGTTTTTCCGGTCGGATCGATGCGTCGGGAATTTCTTTTCCTTTCGGAAAGCAAAGATAACGAAACGAAACGAAATATGCGAGAGGGCGGGCCAAAAAGAAAGATGGCGCAGCAATCCTTCGTTTTTTGTGTGCAGCGCGGAAAAATTTCCTATATTTGCCCCGAATTGGTTTTCTCCGTCTCTCCCGGGACGGGGAATGAAGAGGGAACCGGGTGTGAATCCCGGACTGTCCCGCAGCTGTGATGCTCCGTAACGTCCTGAACGTCTTTACCACTGGCCGAATCCGGGCCGGGAAGGTATCGGGACGGGAGCGAGTCAGAAGACCTGCCGGTTCGTTTTACGTTTTGGCGCCTCGTGGGTTAGGTGCTTTGACGCCCGTAAAGTATGCGATTTTTATAGAGTTGAGCCTGTTGGGGTTTGGTATGCTGATTGCCGCAGTTTCATCTGCCGGGATCGGTATATGCTGCCGTGGACGGCTTGTGAATTAAACTGAAAGTTATGATCAGGAAGATATTGGTTGCCAATCGCGGGGAGATCGCTCTGCGGGTGATGCGTTCCTGCCGGGAAATGGGGATCGTTTCCGTAGCGGTCTTTTCCGAGGCGGACCGGGCTTCGCGGCATGTTTTCTATGCCGATGAGGCTTATTGTATAGGGGGCGCCGCTTCGCAGGAGAGCTACCTGAACGGGGACCGGATTCTGGAGGTGGCCCGCGGATGCGGTGCCGACGCGATCCATCCCGGTTACGGTTTTTTGTCCGAAAACGCCTCTTTCGCCCGCAAGTGCGGTGAAGCAGGAATAATTTTTATCGGCCCCGCGGCCGAAACGATCGAGTTGATGGGCGATAAGATTTCGGCGCGCCGCACGATGATCGAAGCCGGGGTTCCCGTAGTGCCCGGCACGCAGCAAAATCTTGTGTCGGCTGATGAGGCCGTCGAGGTGTGCCGCCGGATCGGTTTTCCGGTGATGCTGAAGGCGTCGCAGGGCGGAGGCGGAAAGGGTATGCGGCTGGTGAGGCGGGAAGCGGACGTGCGCGAAGCTTTTGAGGCTGCCCGTTCCGAGGCGATGGCTTCGTTCGGCGACGATACCGTCTACATCGAACGGTTTGTCAAAGAGCCGCACCACATCGAATTCCAGGTGTTGGGAGACCGGTTCGGCCATGTGATCCACTTGTGCGAGCGGGAGTGCTCCGTGCAGCGCCGCCACCAGAAAATCATCGAAGAGAGTCCTTCGCCCCTGATGACTGCGGAGCTGCGGGAGCGTATGGGGCGTGATGCCGTTGCTGCGGCCCGTGCGGTCGGTTATCTCGGAGCCGGAACGGTCGAATTCCTGGTGGACCGGGAGCGCAATTACTATTTCCTCGAGATGAACACGCGCCTGCAGGTCGAGCATCCGATCACCGAAGAGGTGTGCGGGGTCGATCTGGTCAAGGAGCAGATTTTTGTCGCCGACGGGAGGCCTTTGCGCCTTACCCAGCGCGATATTGTCCAGCGGGGCCACGCCATTGAGTGCCGGATTTGTGCCGAAGATGCCTCGGCGGGTTTTATGCCTTCGCCGGGGGTGATTTCCCAACTGACCGAACCGGGCGGGATCGGAGTCCGTCTTGACAGTTATGTCTATGAGAAGTATGAGATTCCGGTGCATTACGATCCGATGATCGGCAAGCTGATCGTTTGGGCCACGACGCGTGAATTTGCGGTCGAACGGATGCGGCGGGCGCTGGATGAATACAAAATTACCGGTGTCAAAACCAACATTGCCTACCTGGGATCGATACTGGAACTTCCCGAGCTGGTCGGAGGGGATTACAATACGTCCGTGCTGGAAAAGAATGCCGACCGGCTCGCTTTGCAACAGGAGAGAGGAGATAGGGAAGAGATTGAGAACATGGCCATGATTACTGCTCTTATCAATTACATGGTCTCACTGGAGGAGGGTGGCGCCGGATCGCCTGCCGGCGCCGCCCTTTCCGGTTTTACGAGCCGTTGGCGCGAATTCGGCAAACGCAACGGCGTCAAGGGCATTTAAAAGCAAGCGTTATGGAGATAGAAATAGGAAACAGGAAAGCCGAAGTCGAATGGCTCGGCAAAAACGGGAACGATGTCCAGGTGTCGATAGACGGCCGGACGATCGGGGCGAATGTCGTGTTGACCGACAACGGTATCTGTTCGATCCTCTATCAGGGACGTTCGTACAATATGGAGGCGGTGAGTTTCGAAGGGGGCAGGCGTTATAAGGTCAAGTGCGGCTACGACTCGTACGATGTCCGGGTCATCGATGCGCAGGCGCGTTATCAGCAGGCGCGCAACGGCGGGGAAGTCAGGCAGGACGACAACCTGAGCGCGCCGATGCCGGGCAAGGTGGTGCGCGTGATGGTGCAGCCTGGTGACCGGGTTGCGGCCGGCGATACGCTCCTTGTTTTCGAGGCGATGAAAATGCAGAGCAACCTGAAAGTGACCGGGGATTGCACCGTCCGCGAGATACTCGTGGCCGAGGGCGAAACGGTCGCCGGAGGGGCGCTGTTGGTCAAACTGGATGTTTTGCAAAACGAATCGGATAACCATGGAAAAGAATAACGAACGGATATATCAGGAATTTGAACGCCGTAACCGTCAGGCGGAACTTGGCGGCGGCGAGGACAAGCTGCGCAAGCGGCATGAAGCCGGCCGGATGACAGCGCGCGAGCGGATTGAAATGTTGCTGGATAAGGGGACATTTGTCGAATTGGATAAATTCGTCACGCACCGTTGTACCAATTACGGCATGGACCGGCAGAAAATTCCCGGCGACGGGATCGTGTCGGGCTACGGCAAGATCGACGGTCGTCAGGTATTCGTCTATGCCTATGATTTTACGGTATTCGGCGGTTCGCTCAGCATTACGAACGCCAACAAGATCGTCAAGGTGCAGACGATGGCGCTGAAAAACGGCGCGCCCGTCATCGCGCTGAACGACTCGGGCGGAGCCCGCATCCAGGAAGGAGTCGAGAGCCTGACCGGCTATTCGAACATCTTTTCCAAAACACGATCGCTTCGGGTGTGGTGCCGCAGCTCTCGGCCATTCTCGGGCCGTGCGCGGGCGGTGCGTGCTACTCGCCGGCGCTTACCGATTTTATCTTTATGGTCCGGGACAAAAGCCATATGTTCGTGACCGGGCCCGACGTGGTGAAGGCCGTGACGCACGAAGAGGTGGATAAAGAGGAACTGGGCGGGGCTTATACCCACAGCAGCCGCAGCGGAGTGGCCCATTTTATGGGAGAGAGCGAGGAAGAGGTGCTGATGGGTATTAGGGAGTTGTTGAGCTTTCTGCCGTCCAATAACCTCGAGGACGCCCCGGTCGTACACACGACGGATGATATCCGCCGCGAGGACGAACGGCTGCAAACGCTGATCCCGGCCGATCCCAATGTGCCGTATGACGTGAAGGAGGTGATCGGATCGGTGGTCGACGACCACTACTTTCTGGAAGTGATGCCCCATTTTGCCAAAAATGTCGTGATCGGATTCGCCCGCCTGGGAGGGCGTTCGGTGGGCATTGTGGCGAACCAGCCCGCATTTCTGGCGGGAGTACTCGACATCGACGCTTCGGATAAGGCAGCCCGGTTTATCCGTTTCTGCGACTGTTTCAATATTCCCCTTATTACGCTCGAGGATGTGCCCGGTTTCCTGCCGGGGACGACCCAGGAGCACGGAGGCATTATCCGGCACGGGGCCAAAATCGTTTACGCCTATGTCGAGGCTACTGTTCCCAAGATCACGCTGATTTTGCGCAAGGCTTACGGAGGTGCTTATATCGTCATGTCGAGCAAACAGACGGGATCGGACGTGAACCTGGCCTATCCGACCGCTGAGATTGCCGTAATGGGTGCCGAAGGGGCTGTGAATATTTTGTGCCGCGGTGCGGGGAAAGAACAGCGGCGCGAGGCGGTCGAGGAGTATGAGGAGCGTTTTGCCAATCCCTACCGCGCGGCTGAACTGGGCTATATCGACGAGATCATTCTGCCGAAGCAGACCCGTTTCAAATTGATTCAGGCACTCGAGATGGCCCATAACAAAATCCGGAGCAATCCGCCCAAGAAGCACGGTAATATGCCTTTGTAATTTCGGGGAATTGCCGTATGTTTGTGCACTTTTAAAATATGTACTTTTGATTCGTAAGCGATGGAGTGGTTGAATAGTCTGTTTTTCGGCAATGAATCGTTCTGGGGCGGCGGCGTCGCCCATTCGGTGCTGATCCTCGCGCTGGTTATTGCACTGGGGATCATGCTGGGCAAAATCAAGGTAGCCGGTATCTCGCTGGGCGTTACCTGGATCCTTTTTGTCGGTATCATCTTCAGCCACTTCGGGATGCGGCTCAACGAGCACCTGATCCACTTCATGAAGGAATTCGGCCTGATCCTGTTTGTCTATTCGATCGGCCTGCAGGTAGGACCCGGCTTTTTCTCGTCTTTCAAAAAAGGGGGTGTCCGGCTCAATCTGCTCGCCACGATGGTGGTGTGCGCGGGTGTGCTCGTGACCTGCGGGTTGTACGTGATCACCGGGCTGCCGGTCACGACGATGGTCGGCATCCTGTCGGGTGCCGTCACCAATACCCCGGGACTCGGCGCCGCACAGCAGGCTTACAGCGATATGACCGGTATCGATTCGCCCGATATCGCGTTGGGGTATGCGGTGGCCTATCCGCTCGGCGTGATCGGTATTATCCTGTCGATGATGGTGTTGCGGCGGGTGTTCCGGATCGATTTTGCCAAAGAGGAGAAAAAAAGCGCTCGATACGATGGATGTGCAGCACGATTCGGTAGCGCAACCCCATTCGCTCAGCGTCGTGAATCCGGCGCTGGAAGACAAAAGCATTCGTGAACTGCAGGGGTTGGTCAACCGCGATTTCGTCATTTCGCGCATTCGTCGCCAGGGTGGAGAGATCGAGATTGCCGACGACGATACGTTGCTGCATGTCGGCGACCAGATTCTGGTGGTGACCACGCCGCGCGATGCGGCGGCGATCACGGCTTTTATCGGCCGGGATGTCCAGGTGGAGTGGGAGCAACTCGACAAGCGGCTTATTTCGCGCCGGATTCTGATTACGAAACCCGAGCTGAACGGCAAGTCTCTGGCCCAGCTCAAACTGCATGCGGGATTCGGGGTGAGCATCACGCGTGTCAACCGCGCGGGTGTCGACCTGATTGCGCAACCGTCGTTGCAGTTGCAGATGGGCGACCGTGTGACGGTCGTCGGAACCGAAGTCTCAATCGCGAATGTCGAGAAGGTGCTCGGCAACTCGATGAAACGGCTCAATGCGCCGAACCTGATTCCAATTTTTATCGGTATCGTGCTTGGCGTGATGCTCGGTAGCCTGCCGTTCACTTTTCCCGGGATTCCGCAGCCCGTGAAGCTCGGTCTGGCCGGAGGACCGCTTATCGTGTCGATCCTCATCAGCCGTTTCGGGCCGAAATTCAAGCTCGTAACCTATACGACCATGAGCGCGAACCTGATGCTGCGCGAGGTGGGTATTGCATTGTTCCTCGCCTGTGTCGGGCTCGGTGCGGGTGAGGAGTTCGTCGAGACGATTATCGACGGAGGCGGCTATGCGTGGATCGGCTACGGGGCGATTATCACGATCCTCCCGCTGCTGATCGTCGGTGTTATCGGGCGCCTTTGGTTTAAGGTAGATTACTTTACGCTGATCGGCGTGATGGCCGGTGCGACGACCGATCCTCCCGCACTCGCTTATTCCAACGACCTGGCCGGCAACGATATTCCTTCCGTGGGCTATGCGACGGTCTATCCACTCACAATGTTCCTGCGGGTACTGAGCGCCCAGTTGCTGATCCTGTTTCTGGCATAAAGGAGATCGGGGTGCCGGTCATGTTCTTTATTGTATCTTTTCCCGAACAGATTATCCAGTTGATTTTCGAGCGCGGGGCGTTCGGACCCGACTCTACGGCAATGACCGCCGAACTGTTGTCGGTCTATAACGCCGGAATCGGCTCGGCTCTTGTCGTGTTCATGCTGCCCCTGTGGATGTGCAGCCGTCGGTGGTTGCGGCGGACGGAGACCGGGACGGCATTCCCAATGTATTGCTCGAAGCGATGGCCTCCGGACTGCCGGTCGTCTCGACACCCGTTTCGGGTATCCCCGAGGTGCTGAAACGACCGGAACAGCGAATTGGTTGCCCCCGGCGATCCCGGTGCGATTGCCGCTACGATCGGACGTTTGGCGGCCGACGAAACCCGGCGCATGGAAGTGATCCGGAATGCACGGGAAACGGTTTTACAGTTCGATATGGACGAGCATATCCGTTTTTTGTTATCTTTGTTTGGCCGTTATCTCGGTTTGGAACATGCCGGTACGGATGTCTCAGCCGGAAGCGGGGGCGAATATCCTGCAGGCGACGGGAGGCTGGCGGTATCGATGCACAGCGATGATGTCGGGAAATGAGGATTGTTTGTTAATAATTGATTATCCGTATGTAGGTGCGATAATGTGGCGCAAGGTGTGAAAAAACGGATTCCGGTATTGTTCGGCGTAGAGAGTTTCAGTGGCGGCGTGTTGAGGCATGTCGTCGATCTGGCGTTGGCGTTGGATCCGGAAGAGTTCGAAGTGCACCTGATCACCTCTTCGCTCCGGACCGATCAGGAGGCTTCCGACAGCATAAAATTGTTGGAGCAACACGGGATCCGTGTGGTTTTGCTGCCTATCCGGCACGGGGCCGCCTTCCCGGGTGATTGCATGCAGATCGTTCGGATTGCCCGGTATATCCGCTGTCACCGGATCGCCATCGTTCATGCCCACAGTACCAAAGCGGGACTGTTGTTCCGGTTGGCCGCGTGGTGGAGCGGTACCCGGACGATCTATACCCCGCATTGTTATTATTTTCATGCCCGGACCGGGATGTGCCGCAGGATCATTTTGTCGGCGGAACGATTCCTGGCACGAAAGACGGATGCGGTGATCCTGGCCGAAAACGAACGGTGTGCCGCATTGGATGCCTCGGCGGTTAACGTTGCGCGTATCCGGGTGATCAACAATGCGATGGCCACGTTTCGGTATCAGACCTATTCCCGGGAGGAAACCCAACGGGCGTGGGAACTCCCTCAGCAGAATTATATTATCGGCGGAGTAGGGCGCCTTTGCCGCCAGAAGCAGTGGAGAGTACTGATCGAGGCGGCCGCCGAAGTGTTCCGCCATCGTGATGACGTGACTTTTCTGATAGCCGGGGAGGGTGAAGAGCGTGCTTCGCTCGAGAGAGCGATCCGGAAACGGCACCTGGAAGGAAAAGTCCGGTTGCTGGGGCATGTTTCCGATGTTTCAAAAACTTACTCCTGCCTGGATGTATTCGTTTCCACTTCGCTGTGGGAAGGGTTGCCTTATGCCTATTTGGAGGCGGATTGTTTCGGCCTCCCGATGATTCTTCCCCGTCTTCCTTATCTGGACCGGTTGTTTCAGGGGGAATCCTACCGTTATTTTCCTCCGAGGGACAGTTATGCTTTTGCGAATCAATTGCTTCTGCAACTGGAGGCGATGTCTGTGAACGGGAAAAAACCGGAGAAAATTGCAAAAATGTCACAACCGGACAAAGAGGCGTTCGACCGGTTTGTCAGCGCTCACCGGCAATTGTATCTGGAGTTGGCGGAACGTATCTGAAGTGCCTGAAAATCTGAAATGCCAGTGGGATTGATGCGGCTGCTCCGTCCTTGGTCGCTCGTATAACATACAACAGGGCAAAGTCTGTCGTTGGAATGACCTTATTTCCAATGTTAATAATTGTTTGCAATGTGTGTATTTTCATTCATAAGATTGACTAATTGTTAATTGTGCTGAAGTGCATACGCTGCAAAATGGGATAAAAGGCGGTAGAGGTTTGTAATATGGACAACGGAATTTTCGAATGAGTGAAATCTTGAGTATTGCCGGAAAATGCATATATTTACCCCCTCCCCATAAAACTTATCCGTTTGAAAATGCGAATCATTGTTGTTACTTGCTGCTTGGCAGTTGCTCTTATGGAGAGCGGTTTTGCCGGGACTAAATCAGAGAACCTAGTTCCTTCGACTCCTGTGTCGATGTCCGAAACTGCAGGTTCCTTGTCGAATGCTATGTCCCGGACGGGAATTTCCTACCGTCTGCAGGACAATCGGCTGAGTCTTTCCGATGGCCCTATTGTAATTCGGGATGCCGCTTTCGGGGCCGTTATCCTCGAGAATGGCCGTTCCCGCGTAATCTGCCCCCAGGATGAACCGATTGTCGAATCCGTTGTTTGTGAAACTCCGCTGGGCCGTGGCCTCGAGACCGTTTACAGTTGGACAATGCCCGAAGGGTATGGATTTAAATACAAAGTGACCCGGGTCGGAAGTGACCGTCTTACTGTGGCGGCCGAATTTGTGAACGGTTCGTTGCATCCGGTCTATTTACAGCGCTTCCTGTTGTTGGATACGCCGCGTGGCGGTTTTACCGTGCGGGGTGCCGCAGCCGACTGGATGCTGGCCACGACCGATGTGGAGGCGCGCCGCATGGGAACGCTCGAGCGGACGCTTCCTTCGGAAGATGCGCTTCGGGTAGAAAAGGCTTTTAACCGCGAATACCTGACGGCGAGCGGTGATTCGGTGAAAATGGCCGACGGGGCATGGCGCGGTTACCGCGACGATATGACGCTCTATGCCGCCGCTGGTGAAGGCGTTTCGATGGCGGCCGTCGGCCTGGTGTCGGATGTCTATTTCCATGTCCGCACCGAAGGGACTTCGATGAAACTCGAAGTCTTCGGCGATATGAGCGAAGTGTTGGTCGAGCCGGGCGAGGTACGTCCTTCGGACGAGGTTTTGCTGTCGTTCTGCCCTTGGGGAGCCGCCCAGGAGGGCAAAGACCGCTGGCTGGCCGAGGTTGCGGGTGTAAACCTGACGAAAAAACCGGTTTACGGCTGGTGCAGCTGGTATCGGAGCATGCGTAACATTACGCAGGAAGATATTCTCGCAATGACCGATTATCTGGGAAAAAACAGGAACAAGCTGCCTATGGAGGTGTTCCAGATCGACGATGGCTGGCAGAAACAATATTACGATTGGAATGAGGCCGGGAAATTTTCGTTGGGTATGGATTCGCTGGCGAGGAGTATCCGTCAGGCGGGGATGGTTCCCGGCGTCTGGCTTTCGCCGGTAGCGCCCAATCCCGGCTGGGACCGTGGCGGATGGTTGTTCCCTGTTTCCTGGTATGCCAAAACCCGGACCGGAGTGCCCGACTGGGAGCGGCTCGATCCGACCAATCCCGATGTGGCGGCTTTTATTACCACTTCGCTGCGCAATATGTACCGCAAGGGTTACCGCTATTTCAAAATCGATTTCAATAACCTGCCGCTGATGGGGGTGCGCCTTTTCAATCCGAAGATGACGCGCCTGCAGGCGCAGCGCGAACTGTTCCGTCTTTACCGGGAGGCAATCGGTCCGGAGAGCTACCTGATGGCCTGCAATCCCGACCAGCGTCTCTTCGTGGGTTATGCCGACGCGAACCGTATCGGCCCGGACTGTCTGCCTTTCGACGGTTTCACGCAGAAATGGGCCTCGGATGACATGCCCACGAATGCCTGGGGACTCTATTATCCGATTATGGCAATGGCCGGCAGGGGGTACCAAAACCGCATCACGACGATGGGCGATCCGGATGTCACTTACCTCGGCCAGACGGGCAAGGCCCGCCCTGCACAGTTACTGACTTACCACAGTTTTATCGGCCTTTACGGAGGGTTTGCCATGACTTCCGACCATTTGTACAAGCCGGAATTCGGCGGAGAGCAGAGTGTTCGCATGATGGAACAGCTCTATCCGGTTTCGCGGGAGGCGGGTCACGCCTTTTCGGGCGGATACGATATCTTCGGACGGGAATTCGGTTATGTTGCGGACCGTCCTATGGCCGCAGTATCGATCTCATCCTGTGGAATCCGCAACATGACCGCAATGCCGATCTGACGATGCGGCATGTGCCGGTCGATACGCTCGGCGGCAGGTTCCACGTCTGGTCTTTCTGGGACGAGCGTTACGAAGGGGTACAGGACGGCAGTTATACGGTCCGTGATGTAGCTCCCTTCGAGCATAAATTGCTGCGATTGACGGCACTGTCGGACGGGCCGTGCCTGATCGGCTCGAATTTGCACATCAGCATGGGGGCAACCGAAGTGATTTCCCTGCGATGCGACGGCGACCGGCTCGTAGTTGAACTCGATCCCAATGCGGGGGCGCGCGACGGCAAATTGTTCTTCTATTCCGAGCAGCCCGTCAGCAGCGTTTCGTCGACTAACTCCGACGTTTTCGTTTGTAAGATCCAGGAGCACGTTTATGCTGTCACGCTGTCGGATCGGGAACGCGATAAGCGCGAAATCCTGACTTTGCAATTGGGCGGCAAGGAGGCGCCTTCCGAAAAGGATATCCGGAAAGACAAGCGGCTTGCAGGACGTTACCGACACGCTTCGTTCGACAGGGCCTGGTTGCGTTCCTGGTAGCTGCGTTTCAGGATTATTCAGAATTGTAACCGTCATGCCGGAGGGGTGTTTTGTCCGGCATGACGGTTTTGCTGGAAATCGTTACACTGGTTTGGGAATGGCGGGTTTTGTTTTTTATTCCGGTTTCTTCGGGAAAATTATCCGGTATCGCAATAACCCTTTTTGTGAGCAATTGCCCATGATCGACAAAATTCACGGGTACCCCGGTTATTCGATTCGTTTCCATTACGGAGTATTTGAGGTAAAGGCTGCCGAATATTGGTGTACCTTTACCGGCGGTTGTATTAAAAATATCTCTATCTTTGTTCATTAGTAACCGAAACAACCGTCGATGATTAAGCCGGGATATCTTTGTTTTGCTCTTTTTGCATTGATTGCGAGTTGTTTGCATGCCCAGCAGGCGCCGGTAGCGTCGCCCGGCACGGTATCGCTGGCAGAAATCCGGATTCGGGATCCGTTCATTCTTCCCGATTCAGCACAACGCATATATTATCTGTTCGGGACGAACTATCCCGATGCGGCGCCCGGTAAGGGAGGGTTCGACGTTTATACCAGCCGCGACCTGATCTCCTGGCAAGGGCCGGAAGCCGTGTATCGCCCGGCATCCGGCATTTGGGGATGGAAAAATTTCTGGGCTCCGGAATGCCACACTTACCGGGGAAAATCCTATCTTTTCGTCACGATGTGGGAGGAGGCCGCTTCGCAGCGCGGCACTACGATTCTGCGGGCAGAGCGGCCGGCAGGACCTTACCGTGAATATGCCAAAGGCCGGGTTACGCCGGAGGAGTGGGGGGCGCTCGACGGAACGCTTTATCTCGACGGGCAGGGCGATCCGTGGATGGTTTTCTGCCACGAATGGGTACAGGTCGGCGACGGGACGATCGAAGCGGTACCGTTGCGTAAAAACCTGAGGGGGCCGGCGGGAAAACCCGTAACCCTGTTTGCCGCCTCAGAGGCTCCCTGGGTTCGGGCATATGCCCCCGGTAAGTATGTGACCGACGGACCGTTCCTGTACCGCAACTCGCGGGGAGAGCTGCTGATGCTTTGGTCGTCGTTCGGCCAAGAGGGTTATGCGCTGGGTGTGGCACGCTCTTTAAGCGGTGAAGTGACCGGCCCGTGGGAGCATGTGTCCGAGCCTCTTTTTCGCTCGCGATGGCGGTCATGGCATGTTGTTCCGTACTTTTGACGGACAGTTGGTGTTGAGCCTGCATCAGCCCAATAAGGGCCCGCTGGAGCGGACGCGACTTTTCCTGGTCGGCGAGCGGCCCGACGGTCTGCCTTATGTGGTCGGACGACTGACAGAGGAGGCCGTACCGACTGCTTGCGACGGTTCATAAAACGGGGGTAAACGCCGGAACAACCGGTTTCGTAAGGTTCAGGCGATGCTCTCGAAAAGAAGATTGATACTACAAACCCAGATTAATAATCAATAGTAAAGCATATGACACAGGATGAACTTTTCAAGAAACTGATCGCCCACTGCAAGGAGTACGGGTTTATCTTCCCGTCGAGTGAAATTTACGACGGGCTGAGCGCCGTTTACGATTACGGGCAGATGGGCGTCGAACTGAAAAATAACATCAAAAAATATTGGTGGGATGCGATGACCAAACTCAACGAGAACATCGTAGGCATCGATGCGGCCATCTTCATGCACCCCAAAACCTGGGAGGCTTCGGGCCATGTGGGCGCATTCAACGATCCGCTGATCGACAACCGCGACTCGAAGAAACGTTACCGTGCCGATGTGCTGCTCGAGGATTTCCTCGCCAAACAGGATGAGAAGATCGAGAAAGAGGTGGAGAAAGCGCGCAAACGTTTCGGAGAAAGTTTCGACGAAAAACTTTTCCGCGAGACGAATCCGCGCGTGGTCGAGCACCGGGCCAAGCGCGATGCTGTCCATGAAAGGATGGTCGCAGCTTTGAACGACAACGACCTTGAGGAACTGCGCCAGATCATCCTCGATGCCGAAATCGTCTGCCCTATTTCCGGTACGCGCAATTGGACCGAAGTGCGCCAGTTCAACCTGATGTTCGAAACCAAAATGGGTTCGGTGGCCGAAGGGGCCAGCACGATCTACCTGAGGCCCGAAACGGCGCAGGGGATTTTCGTGAATTTCCTCAATGTCCAGAAAACCGGCCGTATGAAGATTCCGTTCGGTATCGCGCAAATCGGCAAGGCTTTCCGCAACGAGATCGTTGCCCGGCAGTTCATTTTCCGCATGCGCGAGTTCGAACAGATGGAGATGCAGTTTTTCGTGCGCCCGGGCGAGGAGCTCAAATGGTTCGACCATTGGCGCCAGACCCGCATGAAATGGCACCGTGCGCTTGGGTTCGGCGACGAACATTACCGGTTCCACGATCACGACAAACTGGCCCATTATGCCAATGCGGCCACCGATGTCGAGTTCGAATTCCCGTTCGGTTTCAAGGAGGTCGAGGGGATCCATTCGCGTACGGACTTCGACCTGGGGAACCACGCCAAGTTCTCAGGCAAGAAAATTCAGTATTACGACACGGAAACCGGTGAAAGTTATGTTCCTTATGTGGTCGAAACCTCTATCGGCGTAGACCGCATGGTGTTGCAGGTGCTTTCGGCCGCCTACAAGGAGGAGCGGCTCGAGAACGGCGAGACGCGTACCGTCCTGAATATCCCGGCAGCCATCGCGCCGGTCAAGGCGGCGATTTTCCCGCTGGTCAAGAAGGACGGACTGCCCGAACTGGCCCACCAGATCAAGGATATGCTCAAGTTCGACTATAACATCCAATACGACGAGAAGGACAGCATCGGCAAGCGCTATCGCCGTCAGGATGCGATCGGCACGCCGCTGTGTATCACCGTCGACTACCAGTCGCTCGAGGACAAGACCGTTACGGTCCGCCACCGGGACTCGATGCAGCAGCATCGTGTAGCGATCGCCGATCTGGCGGCTATGGTCGGCGACGAAGTAAGCTTGCGCAAACTGTTCAGTAAGATCGTTTAAAACATTCCGTCATGGAACGCAGAGCCCTTTTCCCGGGATCGTTCGATCCCTTCACGCTCGGCCATAAAGTGGTGGTCGACCAGGCCCTCGAGTTGTTCGACCGCATTGTGATCGCGGTGGGAGTGAATAGCGAAAAACGCGGTTTGATGACCGCCGAAAACCGTGTGCGGCTGATCCGCGATTTGTACAAGGACAACCATCGCATCGAGGTGCGCACTTATACCGAGCTGACCGGAGCTTTTTGCCGGGAGTTGGGCATACGTTTTATCCTGCGCGGGTTGCGTAACAACGTGGATTTCGAATACGAGCGTAACATCGCTCAGGTGAACCAGACGTTGTTCCCCGAAGTAGAGACGATTCTGCTGTTCACTCCGGCCAAGTATGTGGCGATTTCGTCGAGTGTGATCCGTGAGCTGGTCACTTTCGGCGGAGATCCCACGCCGTTGATGCCGCAGAATATCAATATCAAAGATTACCTGTAATTCCCGGTATGGGCTGTGCCCGATTCCGGATAAACCGAAAACAAAGCAGACAAGCATGGAATTTTCAGCCGAAATGATCGCCGGGTTCCTCGGCGGCGAAATCGTGGGCGACCCGAAAGCGGCCGTCTCGACGCTGGCTAAAATCGAGGAGGGCGCGCCCGGTGCACTGTCGTTCCTCGCCAATCCCAAATACGAACACTACATTTACAACTCCCGTTCGTCGATCGTGATCGTCAACAAATCGTTCGAACCCACGGCACCTGTGCCGGCGACGATGATCAAAGTCGATGACGCTTACAGCTGTTTCGCCAAACTGCTTGAACTCTATGCGGCTAACAGACCGCAGAAAAAGGGGATCAGCGAGCGTGCCGCGATCGACGCTACCGCTGCGTTGGGGGAGGATGCCTATGTGGGTGAGTTCGCCGTCATCGGACAAAATGTCAAAATCGGTAAAAACGTTAAAATTTACCCGCAGGTTTGCATCGGCGACAACGTGCGCATCGGCGACAACGTGACGCTTTATTACGGGGTGAAAATCTACGAAGAATGCGTGTTGGGCGATAACGTTACGATTCATGCCGGTACGGTGATCGGTGCCGACGGTTTCGGCTTCGCGCCGAACGGAAAGGGCGAATACAGCAAGATCCCGCAGTTGGGCAACGTCGTGATCGAGGATAACGTCGAGATCGGTGCGAACACCTGTATCGACCGTGCTACGATGGGATCGACGCGGATCGGAACCGGCACCAAGCTCGATAACCTGATCCAGATTGGCCACAACGTCGTAATCGGCAAGAATACCGTAGCCGCCGCACAACTCGGCGTCGCGGGTTCGACGCACATCGGGGACAGCTGCATGTTCGGCGGGCAGGTAGGTATCGCCGGACACCTTCACATTGCGGACAAGGTACAAATTGCTTCGCAGTCGGGTATTGCCAAGGACGTGACCGAGCCGGGGAGGCTATATGGGCAGCCCGATCATGTCCGGGATCAAATTCCACCGTGCGAACGCAGTGTTTCACAAATTGCCCGAATTGAGTGCCCAGGTACGGCAGTTGGAGAAAAAAATCGAACAGTTGCAGGCCCTACAGGCTGCCGAAGAGTAGTTTTCGCGCCAGCGATGGCTGGCGTCCATAAATAGCAGAAGGAGTGTTTCCGCATGGGCAAAGCCGGCGTAAAGATTATTCTCGGGATCGATCCCGGCACCAACACCACCGGTTACGGCGTAATCGAGGTGCGGGGCAGTGTCGTGCGCTGTGTCATCCTCGGGGTGATCGACCTGCATCAGTTGAAGGATCCTTACCGAAAATTACACCACATTTTCGAACGGGTTTGTGCACTGGTCGATGAATACGGCCCGCACGAAGTGGCGTTGGAATCGCCCTTCTTCGGCAATAACGTACAGAGTATGCTGAAACTGGGACGGGCGCAGGAGTGGCTATGGCTGCCGCCCTGAGCAAGGGGTGCCCGGTGGCTGAGTATGCCCCGCGCCGGGTCAAGCAGGCGATTACGGGGGCAGGGGGCGGCATCGAAGGAGCAGGTTGCCGCCATCCTCAAAAGCATGCTGAAATTGGAGGAGTTGCCCAAACGGCTCGATGCGACCGACGGACTGGCGGTTGCGGTATGCCACCACTTTCAATGTTCCGTCATTGCCCGTGTCCGACCCTTCCCCGTTGAAAAAAGGCGCTGGGCGGCGGCCGCACGGCCAGTAAAAGCTGGACGGAGTTCATTTCGTCGCATCCTGACCGGGTAAAAGGCGATAAATGAACCGCAAGCGAGTGCCCGCAGGAAAATAAATAGAGTCCGCTGAACGTTGGTATTTTAAAAGATGTTTCGGACGGCTATTCCGGCCGTCCCGCATTTTTTTCGAAAGCACCGAACGAATAAACGATATAATAAGTATGAAAGCCAAATTGTTATTTGCCGGCGCACTAGCGCTGATCTTTCTTGCCTGCGGGCAAAAGCCGCAAAGCGAAGGGTATACGATCACCGGCGAGATCGCAGGAGTGACGGGAAAAGTATATTTGACACTCTTCGAAGGTAAAATGCCGCAACGTATCGACTCTACGGAGGTGGTTAACGGCACGTTCTCCTTTACCGGTAAACAACCGCTCCCGATGTTGGCTTCGATCGATACGCCCGAACACGGAGCGATCCTGCGTTTCTTCCTCGAGAACAGTCCCATTACGATCACAGGTTCGGCCGATGCCCCGGATCGGATCAGCGTATTGGGATCGGCCAGCGAAGAGATGGCCCGCAAATACCGGGCTGATATCGACTCCATCAGCGAGGCCTTTTATAGCGATTCCGCAGCCGTCTCGACACCTGCCGGCCGCGACTCGCTCGAAAAACTGATCAATGCTCGGCGCATGGAGTTCGTCAAAAGCCAATCCGGGAAGCGTGGTAGCGGCCTATGTCCTTTACCGCGAACTCTCTTACTACATGCCTTATGATGAACTGTATCAGGCTGTGGCGGCTTTTGACGAACCGGTTAAACAGTCCGTGTATCTGAAACTGGTTGCCAGTATGGCCGATGCACAGAAAAAAACCTCGATCGGACAGCACTACACTGATGTATCGGCACCGGATAGGGATGGCAAAGAACTGGCGCTTTCGTCGGTAGTCGGTCCGGGTAAATACGTGTTGCTCGATTTTTGGGCTTCATGGTGCCCGCCGTGCCGTGCAGAATCTCCGTATATGGTAGCGGCTTACAAGGAATTCGCACCGAAAGGCTTTGAAATTTACGCCGTATCCCTCGACAAAACCAAAGAGGCCTGGCAAAAGGGTATTGCCGATTTAAATCTCGGATGGAAGCACGTCAGCGAACTAAAATTCTGGGATAGTAAGGCTGCCGAAATGTACGGGGTCCGCTCGATTCCTGCCAACATCCTGATCGGTCCTGACGGTACGATTCTCGCACGCAACCTGATGGGCAATGATCTTTATGCAAAACTTGCCGAACTGCTTAATAAGCCCTCAAAAAGCGGAAAAACGAGTAAAGGTTCCGTATCTGTTGCACCTAACCATGCTGTTATCTGGAGCACGGTGTCGCAGGGAAGGGGTTTTGGGACCGGGGATGGCAGGTGTGATTTGGTCCGGCGAATCGGGGGACAATCGGGGACAATCGCATGCGGAGAGGTAAAACCTGAAAATTTCGGCGATTTTTATTTGCCGGTAAAGATTTTTTAACTTATCTTTGCACTCTCGCAAAGGGACGGCACCGTAGCTTAGCTGAATAGAGCATCTGACTACGGATCAGAAGGTCACAGGTTTGAATCCTGTCGGTGTCACAAAAACGATTTGCGTAAACGGTGCGGCTTATCTAGCCGCACCGTTTTTTATTTTACTTCGGTATGCTATGCGGCAATTTGTTGATTTTCAACTTATCTGATAGTTTTTTATATGTCTTGAGAACAATGCCCCGCACAATATTTTTTGAAGAAGCTGGATGATGGGTTTGGATATGCATCGATAGCTTACGGTAGTTTCTTTTCGAAGTGCATGTAATCCTTGAGCGAAGTCCAGTTGCCGCCCCATGTCCACCCCAGCCGAATAAATTCTTTTACGACGGGCGATGTGTCGGCTAGGGTGCCCGGGATGTCGCGATCGTAGGTTCCTCCCTGGGGGATGACCTTGCCGTTGGCCAGAACCGCCGGATTATTGTAGGGATTGATATCGATAGCCATACCGTAAGAGTGCACTGATCTGCTACCGTTGCCGGAGGTCGAGATTCGGCGGTAGTGAAACGAATAAGAGTTGTTCAAAGGTGTCCATGGAGGTCCCGTCGTTCGGTTTGTCGAATCGGATCGGAATCGCGCTTTCGATTGGGAACCGTTGGTTGCGCATAAACCGGAACAGGTGGATAACATCCTCCTTCAGGGTTTTGTGTATTACGATTTGTCCCCGGTGGAGTTTCCCGTCGAACGAATAATACTCAACATCGGCAATCGCCAGACTATCCAGTACCTCTTGCGGAGCCGAAGACCCCGCCAAAGCTTCGGCCAGCGTGACCTGCGAATCGATAACGACAGTTTGTTGCCTGTACTGCCGGAAAAATTCCCGCCATTGCCAAACACAGTACGATCCGTTTTTTCATCGGGTGTATGATTCTTGGCTTTATTCGTTGCTTGAAATTAAGTTTTTGGATCGAAAAAAACACAGGAAAATGATATAACAAATGCGAGCTCCGGGTTTGTAAAATTTTATAAATGAAGGCATACTCCCAAAAATAAGATCGGAATCGGGGAATACCCGATTCCGACCCATAATGATTGCTAAGTCCGATTATCAGTCGGGTTTGACCCGATGAAACGGAACTCTGATTATCGCCTGTTGAATCCGCCGCGATTGTAACCGCCGCCGCCACGGTTGAAGCCACCTCCGCGATTGAACCCGCCGTTGCTCCTTTCGGTTTTCGGACGTGCAACATTCACGCCGATCACTTTGCCTTCGAACTCCGTATCGTTCAGCGCGTCGATAGCCTGTTGGCCTTCCGCATCGTTGGCCATTTCGACAAAGCCGAATCCGCGTGAGCGTCCGGTTTCGCGATCCGTGATGATATTGGCCGAAGATACTTCTCCGTATGCCGCGAATAAATTCTGTAAACTGTCGTTCTTAGTGGCGAAGTTCAGATTTGAAATGTAAATGTTCATTTTTTGTTTTTGTTAAGTGAATCGTATTGTTATTTTGTCAATGTTATGCTTACCGCATTCATGCCCCGTGCGCTCTTTTCCGTTTCAAAAGTGACGGTATTGCCTTCCGCAATACCTGCGGGTGCGGACGAAACGTGGAAAAAATATTTCTCGGCCGATACCAGATCTTTAATGAATCCGTATCCTTTCGCCTCGTTGAAGTGTTCGACCCTGCCTTTCAGGATTTCGGGTTCCATCTCGTCTTTTTTAGGGGTGGCGATGGCGATATCCTCTAATTTGACCGTCTCTTTTTTGCGTTCTTCAGGCGGTATGTTCGTAAAATTACCGTTCTCGTCCACATAGGCGATCATGTCGTCGAACGAACTGGTGCCGGCTGCCTGGCGTTCTTCCTTGCGTTTCTGTTTCTCGAGGCGCTTAGCCTGCTTTTTCTTTTCGTTCTCTCTTTTTCCGAATGATTGTGATCCTGCCATTTAATATTTTATGATTAATAAATAATTACGCGGTGTACTGCACAGTGGCCAGTTTCCGGCCGGTCAGCTTCTGGATGTCTTTCACCATCACGTGTTCATCTTTGGAACAGAATGAAAGGGCTGTTCCCGAACGGCCTGCACGGCCGGTTCTTCCGATCCGGTGCACGTATGTCTCGGCTACATCGGGCAGATCGTAGTTGATCACCATGTTCAGTTCGTTGATGTCTATGCCGCGTGCTGCGATGTCCGTGGCCACCATAACTTGTATCTTTCCCGACTTAAAGTCGCCCAGAGCCCGTTGGCGTTGCCCCTGGGATTTATTCCCGTGGATCGCTTCGCTCCGGATGCCGGCCTTTTTCAGGATACGCGAAATGCTGTCGGCACCGTGCTTTGTCCGTGAAAATACGAGCACCGATTTATCGGATTCTTGCTTCAGTAGCGATATCAGCAGCCCCTTTTTTTCGGGTTTTTCGACGAAATAGATGCGCTGGTCGACCGTATCGACCGTCGATGAGACCGGGGTCACCTCGACCCGTGCCGGATCGTGCAGGATGGAGCCCGAAAGGGCGACGATATCCTTGGGCATGGTCGCTGAAAAGAAAAGCGTTTGCCGCTCTGCCGGAAGCATGGGCAGCAACCGCCTGATGTCGGCGATGAATCCCATGTCGAGCATTCGGTCGGCTTCGTCCAGTACGAAATGCGTCAGGCTTTCGAGTTTCACTTCGCCCTGTCCGATCAGGTCGAGCAACCGGCCCGGGGTCGCGATCAGAATATCCACGCCCTGGTGCAGCTTTTCTGTCTGGGGATGCTGTTTCACCCCGCCGAATATCGCCGTATGCCTCAGTCCCGTGTATTTGCCGTAGTCGGTAAAACAGTCGTTGATTTGCAGCGCGAGTTCCCTCGTGGGCGTCAGAATCAGTGCCCTGATGGCGCGGTACTCTTTTTTTCCGTGCGACCGGCCTCTCCGGTTGCGGCGGGGCCGTCCCGGTTCATTGGTGGAAGCCGGTTCAGCAGCAATGTTTTGTTCGTTTTTTTTCAGCAGGTGTTGCAGGATAGGGATGGCGAATGCCGCCGTTTTACCCGTTCCTGTCTGCGCGATGCCGAAAATGTCTTTCCCCGGAGAACTACCGGGATTGCCTGCTCCTGGATGGGAGTAGGTTCGTTATATCCTTTTCGCAGACGGCCCCTCAATATGGGTTCTGCAATGTTCAGTTCGTTAAATGTCATAATAATGTTTCCGCATGTGCGAATGTTTTTGATGATTTGAGCCGCTTGTACTTTATAAAAGGGCTTTGGAGAGGAAGAAATCGGCTTTCAGTTTTTCGATCACTTCCTTTACGCTCCTGATCCTGTCCGAGAGGTAGGCGTTGCCGCCGGCAAAGGCATAGCCTTTTTTCATGTTGCCTCTGGCGGCATTGTAGAGCGCTTTGATGATACAATAAGGACTTTTGGTATAGTCGCATGTTTTGATGCAGTGGAACGGGCAGGACCGGGGTTTTTCCTTGCCTTCGGCCACGTTCCGGATGAACTCCCCGTCGAAAGCGCGTCCGGGCATGCCTACCGGGCTTTGAATGATGCGGATATCCTCCCGGTGGGCGTTCAGGTACACTTGCTTGAATTCGACCGAAGCGTCGCACTCCTCGGTCGGGACGAAAATGGAACCCATTTGTACCGCCGATGCGCCCAGCGCCATAAACCGTGCGATATCTTCGCCGGTCGCTATGCCGCCCGCTGCGATGACCGGGATGCCTTTCCGCCCGGCGTAACTCCGGGCTACCTCGACCACCTCCGGAATCAGGTGTTCCAGCGAGTAGTGTTCGTCCTCGATCTGTTCGTTTTTGAAACCCAGGTGCCCTCCCGCTTTCGGACCCTCCACGACGATCGCATCCGGAAGGTACCCGTAGTTGGCCGACCATTTTTCGCAAATCAGCCTCGCCGCACGGGAAGAGGAAACGATCGGAACGAGCTGCGTCTTGCTGTCGGTCGTCAAATAGGAGGGTAAATCGAGCGGAAGTCCTGCACCGGCGAATATCACGTCCGCTTTCTCTGCAATGGCCGTACGTACCATATCGGAGAAGTTGGAGAGTGCCACCATGATGTTGACGCCGATCACGCCGTACGTTTTTTCGCGGGCTTTGCGGATCTCCTGACCGAGTCCGTAAATGCACTTTTCGGGGTAACTTCCTCTGTATTCGGGATAAAGCAGCCCCAGTCCTGCCGCTGAAATAACCCCGACTCCCCCCTCGTTGGCGACGGCCGAAGCCAAGCCGTTGAGGGATACGCCTACACCCATACCGCCTTGTATGATAGGCAGTTTAATTTCGTACTTGCCGATAAAAAAATGATTTCATATCCGTAACACCGTTGAAATTTGACACCTGCCGTCTTCAGTTTGCGTAACACACCTACTCGGGCAGCGGATTGCCGAAACAAAGGAAGCTTATAAAGGTCGATTTCAACGATGAAAGAGACCGGACGGACCCGTCCGGGACAATGCAAAGGAGATAAAGATCAGAATGAACCTTACGTTGTTTACTTGACAAAGGTAATATTATTTTCCCATTTACCCTATTTTCTGTAAAAATAACGGAATTCCACCCTTTTTTATTTTTGAACGGGCGGAGGCTGCCGGTTTTCGGAGCATCGCGCTCCCTTCCGGTGGCCGGGAGCAGCACGTTGTCAATATCCTGCGGTGAAGCGTTCCCGGTGGTGTGCGGGGTGTTCCATTTCGTCGATCATAGCTGCGGCGTAATCCTGGACGCTGATGCGGCTTTGTCCCTGTCCGTCGACGATCAGATCATCCTTCCCGAGGCGGAAATTACCCGTTCGTTTGCCGGAGAACAGCTCAGCAGACGGGGAAAAGAAGACCCAGTCGAGTTTCTTCTCGGGGATCAGCAACCGCGAATATACTTCGGCCTGCCCTTTGACTCCGGGCAGCAAAGATGCCGGAATCTGTCCCGATTCGATCAGACTCCTGCCCGGTGTGACGTTCAGGCTGCCGGCTCCCCCGACGACGAGCAGGCGTCCGACACCGGCCCGTTTCGTCCCTGCGATGATGGCCGGGTAAGTGGCGAGTATCTCCTGGTAGATATTGGGGTTTTTCCAGCCGGGGTTGTACGCGCTGATCACGACGTCCATGCCTTTGGCCGTGCATGTGATTTCGTCCGCTGAAGAGGCGTTGCCGGAGACCGCGTTCAGGTTGGGATGCCTGATCGTCAATTTGGCCGGGTCGCGTATCAGGGCGGTGACGCTGTGCCCCCGCTCCAGCGCCTCTTTCAGGATGGCCGAACCGACGAATCCGCTGGCTCCGATCAATAGTATATTTTTCATGTTTTCAGTTTGTTCTGTCGAAGTGGAGGTGCTCAAACGGAAGCTTCCCGGATGCTATCCGCAAAGATGCTGCCACCCCCTGCGTTATTGTCCTTAATTTTTGTTCGGAGAAAATAATCGCTCAAAAAAAGTAGCGTTATTTTTGTACCTTTGTTCCTTTCATACCGAAACCTGAAAACGATGGGCAGAATAGTGGCGATTGACTACGGACGCAAGCGGACGGGCCTCGCGGTTACCGATCCGTTGCAGATGATCGCCGGGGCGCTCGACACCGTGCCGACCCATACGCTGATGGATTTTCTGAAGAAATACCTGCCCGCGAACGGAGTGGAAACTGTGGTCGTGGGCATGCCGCGCCAAATGGACGGGACTCCTTCGGACTCCTACACGTATATCCGTCCGTTCGTCACCCGGCTGCAAAAGGAGTTCCCCGACCTGCGGATCGAGATGTTCGATGAACGGTTTACTTCGAAAACTCGCGTTTCAGGCGATGATCGAAGGGGGGAGTGAAGAAGAGCCGGCGGCGCGGGGACAAAGGATTGGTGGACCGGGTGAGCGCGACGATCATCCTGCAAGGGTATTTGGAGAGCCGCCACTGAGCCCGATGAGTGAGGACGGGAAGGAGGCCGGATGAATCCGGCATCTCTGGGCTTTTCCCGGCATGCAGGCGATGGTGCCTGAAATTGGAACGGCAACGAATATTAAGAGAAACGTTTTATGATATTACCGATTTACATTTATGGTTCGCCCGTGCTGCGCAAGACAGCCGCAAACATTACCCCGGATTATCCCGGCCTGCAGCAATTCATCGCCGACATGTGGGAGACGATGTACGATGCCGATGGAGTAGGGCTTGCCGCACCGCAGGTGGGTAAAAGCATCCGCATGTTCGTGGTCGATGCTTCGCCTTGGGCCGAGGAAGAGCCCGAATTGGCCGATTTCAAGAAAACTTTTATCAACGCCGAGATTTACGAAGGCTTCGGTGACGAATGGCGTTTCAGCGAAGGGTGTCTGAGCCTGCCCGGGATCCACGAGGACGTGATGCGTCCGTCCGGTATTAAAATCCGTTATGTGGATGAGAATTTCGTCGAGCACGACGAGGAGTACAGCGGTTATGCCGCCCGCGTCATCCAGCACGAGTACGATCACCTTGACGGCAAACTCTTCGTCGATCACCTTTCCCCCCTGCGCCGCACGCTGCTTAAGAGCAAGCTGGTCGGGATGACCAAGGGGAATTTCAAAGCGCATTATAAGTGTAAACTCGTTAAGAAGTAACGGCATGGAACTGCGTTGTGACGGTATTATTTTCGATTTCAACGGTACGCTCTTTTTCGATACCGAAAAGCAGGAGCAGGCGTGGAATACCGTGTCGTTCAGCCTGCGCGGCCATCCTTTCGATCCGGAAGAGATGGACGAACATGTACACGAGGCGGAACGGCAAATCGATTTTCGAGTACCTGCTGGGCCGCGAGATCCATTTGGTCGAAAGAGAGGCGCCTGGTCGAGCAGAAAGAGCAAATTTACCGTGCACTTTGCCTCGAAGACGATGTGAACTTCCATTTGGCGCCGGGAGTCCACGAATTGCTCGATTTTATTACCGAACATCATATTCCCCGACGATCGCCACGGCTTCTGGGCGGACGAATCTCGACTTTTTATCCGTCAGTTCCGGCTCGACCGTTGGTTTTTAAGCCTGAAGCGGATCGTCTATGACGACGGGACGCTCAAAGGCAAGCCCGATCCCGATATCTACCTGCGTGCCGCGCAGCGGATCGGAGTGGTACCCCCAGTTTTTGCATGGTGATCGAGGATGCTTTCTCGGGTATAGAATCGGCCCGGCAGGCCGGTATAGGCCGGATTATCGCCATTGCCCCTGCAGAGGAGCACGAATTTATGCTGAGTATTCCCGGCGTGCATGACGTGATTATCGATTTCGCAGAGTTCGACACCTCAGTCTTCAACCTGCCGAGTTGATCGGGGATCTCGGCCGGGAGCGGGAACCTGTAACAATAGAAAAAAGCAGGGGAACCTCACGGTTGCCTGCTCTCCTTGGGGACTTTCACCCCTAAACTACTAACCCAAACTTAAATAAATGAAGAAACCTTTGCATGCGTGCTTCGTTTCCGAAGCGGCACCGTGTCCGTTGCTGCAATGGCATTTCTTTTTACTATAGAAACCTTCAAAATCTGTGCCACATTCCTCCGGTTAAGGTATAGAGCCTTTTCTATCCGACATCCCGGAGTTCATTCTGGTAAGATAATGTGCAAATCCGTGCCAAGGCAAAATAAACCCTTCCGGAAATAAGGTCGGAAGGGTTTTATTGATTCTGACGCTGTGTTACAGCAATCGATAGCGCTGCGTGACGGCCGACCGTTCTACGGGTCCCGGGCCATTTATTGGCTGAGAACGCCAGAGGTTCAGACGAACAAGATCAGCAGCAATGCGATGGTATAGCCGCCTGCCAGTCCCGCCGCTATTTGTGCGAGGTTGTGGCTCCCGAGCCAGAGCCGGGCGCTGCCGAGCAATCCCGCCAGCAGGATGAACAATACCAGCGTGTACGGGAATTGTCCCAATCCCGATGCGTTCAGTGCGGTCAGTAGGGCGAGCAAGCCCCCCTATCGAGGTCATGTGGAGGCTGATTTTCCAGAAAGGCGTTACGATCAGCGTTAGTACCACACAGCCCATCGCTGCGAAAAGGAACCTGCGGATCAGAAAAGCCATCATCACGTCCGAGAGCATCATCAGGCAGCTCACGTAACTCAACAGCACGATCAGGATCGGAATCAGCCGCTGCCGCGGTTCGGACAGCCGCAGGTCCGGAATAAGCCGGAAGGCTCTCAGCAATCCGATGCAGAGAGCCGGTGCGACCAGCGTATTGAGGGCGAGTACGGCCAGGAAAAACCATTTGATGCTGAGCGGCATCGTTGCCATCAGCGTATTGCCGAACAGCATCAGGATGCCGGCCCAGAGCGGAATGGTCAGCGGGTGTAGCAGCAACGAGATCGCCTGACTCAGCCGGGTCAGGGATTGGGTGGGTGTCGATAGGGTTTGTGCGTGTTCCATCGGGGAGAAACGGTTAAATCTGTTTGCGCAGCCGGGCTACCGGGAATACCGAGCATCTCGCGGTATTTCGCTACGGTGCGGCGCGCGATGCGGTAGCCTTTGCCGTTGAGGATATCCATCAGTACCTCGTCGGTCAGCGGTTTGCGTTTGTCCTCCTGGTCGATGCATTCGGTCAGGATGTTTTTGATTTCGTATGAGGAGACCTCTTCGCCGCTGTCGGTCTGCATCGCGCTTCGGAGAAGAGCTGTTTGACGGAAGGATGCCGAACTGCGTCTGGACGCATTTGCTGCTTCACCACGCGAATGGTCGAGACGTTTGAGGCCCGTGCGGTCGGCGATGTCCCAAGGCTTCATCGGACGCAGTTTCGACTGGTCGCCTTCGATGAAGCGAAGTCGCGCTGGTAGTCCAGGATCGCCTGCATCGTACG
>VOFJ01003827.1_pt1 | contig 39667 bp, 60 predicted proteins | sample 5384081 | NCBI WGS metagenome assembly VOFJ01 (sample SAMN12384729, study PRJNA508395) | human gut metagenome | isolation source: healthy gut I | host: Homo sapiens
ATGCTGTTCGGTTATCGTCAAGAAAGACGGACATTGGACATTGTGAACGGCAAGTGAACATGCCTTGATTGCTGAGTTTGTTAGGATGGATTTCTTTTTGGTAGATGAAAAGTCATCTAGCAATGATGTGATTGGACAGCCTGCCAGAGATGGAGCAGTTTGGCCTCGATAACAGAGTAGATCTTCCGCCTCATTCCTTTTGCTCATGCAGGAGAAGAGTGATGCTTGATAAACAAAGGAGGGTGAATAATAGTTCATAAAGTCCCAGGATTATCGATTGGCGACGCCAAAACGACGAGCAGGAGATATTATCAAGCGACTACTATAGATGCGCGTAAAAGTCCCAATCCCTTTTCCATGAAGGTTCAAAGGCTTATCTGGAGTTTTATTTCGGTGAAGGACAAACACAGGTGCATTTCCGCACGGGGATCATGCAGGAGCAGAATAGTTTGGGAGGAGCCAAACCAATAAAATGGCCGTTTTTAATTCTCATGGCAAACTCCTGCGTTTGGAGATTTTGTTGTTAAATCCTTACACATTGATATGGCATGGAAGATGGATTTAACGAAACTAGTTCGAGATAAATTGACCTACGGGACAGAGTCTGCCATTGATTAAAAAATAGCTTTCAGTGGTATTTCTTGTCAATAATGGTTTTCTCTAATTGAGATTATTTAATTTTTTAACTTAAAGATCACAATTCTGTTGTTTATCTGGTGTTTCTTTTTATATTAACTTTCATTGAAATTCCAGCCAAGTCTAGGAAATGTATTGGAGAAATGAGAGAGGTTGGAGAAGCCTGTAGCGTATGCAACTTCCGAAACGCTTAGATTCTTCTCACGTAGCAGATTGGCAGTCCTTGTTTCAGTCTGATAGAACGAATGAAATCTCGTGCTGACTGATTAGTCAACTCCTTTAATTTGCGGTGCATATGTACGCGGCTCATTCCAACGTTGGCTGCCAGCATCTCTACATTAAGGGTAGGGTCGGCAAGATGGTTATTGATGGTTTTCATTACTTTAGTCATCAAGATCTCATCATTGGACTTCATTTCTATCTTTGTTATTTTTTCTTACTTGTTGTTCACCTACCAGTTTGCCGCGCAGTCTTTCCCGATTGGCTATCAGATTACTGATAGTAGTTCGTAATAATTCAGTGTTGAATGGTTTTACGATATAAGCATCTGCCCCAATTTCAAGCCCTTCGATTTGGTCTTCGGCTTTCGATTTGGCGGTTAATAATATAATCGGTATATGATTGATATTGATATTCTGTTTTATTTTCCGGCAGAGAGTGATCCCATCCATTTCAGGCATCATAATATCACTGATGACGAGATCGGGTTTCTCCTTCAAAATGGTTTCCAGTCCTTCCCGTCCATTTGTACATTCATAGATACGGAAATCACTATCCAGTTCGCTACGTGTGCGGCGTATTTCTTCATCATCTTCTACGATTAAGACGCGATAACGTGTTTTTGCTTTGGGTTTCCTGTACTCGTTAGTTTTTTTTCTTCTTCCGTTTCATAGATCGAATCTTTGGGAAGTTGGGAGATTGTTGGTTCGCTTCCGGTTTCTTCAGGATTTTCCAGTTCTTCTGCTTTCGCGATTACTACCTAACGGCAGGCGGATGATGAAACGGGTTCCTTGTCCGTCTTCGCGGTTTTCTGCTTTGATGATGCCGTGGTGCAGTTCCACTAACGACCGTGAAAGATGCAGTCCGATTCCTGTACCGAAATTAGATTGTGTCATGTCGTTGTCAATCTGATAGAAACGCTCGAATATTTGTTCTATTTTGTTTTTGTCAATACCGATTCCGTTATCGGTGATATCTATCTCGAAATAATCTTTCAAAGCACTCCGGTAGGCATCGTTGTGACCGGTTTTCAATGACACTTCGATATTTCCTCCCCTCATGTGTATATTTGAAAGCATTGAAAGGACATTCATCAATACTTTGTCAAAGTTATTTAGATCAATCCATACTTTCAGAGAATCAGCACCTTCCAGTTCTTTTTCGAAAGTAAATGTGATGTTCTTTTTTGCGCTTGATAATTGAATGTTTGCATCAAGTCATTGATAAATCCTACGATGTCTGTTTCCCGGAATTTCAGATGCATTTGTCCTTTGTCCAGTTTTCGTATGTCCATCAGTTGATTGATCAGACGTAGAATACGTTGGGCATTCCGGTAAATCATGAGATAAACCGGTTGTTTCTCGGAATGTTCGGCTAACAGTTTTCTAACGGGCTGATGATAAGAGTCATCGGGGTACGTATTTCATGTGAGATATTAATGAAGAATTGTAATTTGGCTTCGTTAATCTGTTCCATGTGTTTTTGTCGCATCACTTCTTGCCGGTGGCGGATACGTGACAGAATATACATGGTAAGAGCATAGATTAGTAATGCTCGAGGCATCCCCAGATTACTTTTGCCCACCAGGTCTGGTACCAGGGTGGAGTGATGGCAATAGTAACTGTGCGGATATTAGAGAAATTATTATGGTCGCGTGCCTGTACGGAGAAAGTGTATTTCCCCGGTTTCAGACTGCTATAAGTCACCCGGTTTGTTCCCGGTTGCGTACTGATCCATTCATCGCCTAATTCTTTTTATCTTATATTGATAACTAATCCGGTCGGGATTGCTGAATTCCAAAAAACAGAAAAATCAATGCTGAATGTATTTTCATTATATGCCAGTGTAAATTGCTCGGTATCCATGACAGCAGTATCAGTGATGACATTGTTGCCGGATTTATCCCCTTTTTTCACAGGGCGGTTAGCAACGTGAAAGCCGGTAATCAATACATTCATTTTTTTTTGATTTCGGTGATATCCTGGGGGTAGAAAAGCTGTTACTCCATTGGTACCTCCAAAAAAAAATATCTTGCCGCGTTTATCTTTAAATACAGCAGTGCGCGTAAACTCATTTCCTTGCAGACCGTCGCCTGCATAATAGTTGATAAACTTCTTTTCCGGAGGATTCAGTTTGAGATTCCCTGATGGGTACTGATCCATATATTTTTTTCTCGTCTTCAGCCAGGCCGCAAATAATATCACTGGGGAGTCCATCGGCAGTAGTGAAAAGTACAGGTGTTAGTCTGTCTTTATTCAGGCAGACCAATCCTTCGGAAGTACCAGCCCAGATCTCTCCATTACTATTTTCCAATAAACTGTAAACGACATACCCGGGGAGGAGATTGTTTTGCTTTTTTATAATTGATAAAATTGTCCGTTTGAGGATTGAGTACCCAGACCTTTATAAGTGCCGATCCATATCATTCCCTCTCTATCTTCCAGTAGGTAGCTGATCCAATCGTTTGGAAGTCGGTTGATGCTCCAGTCATCGTTTTCGTTGCGGGTAGATTCGTAGTAGGTGACATGTTGAGTTGGTAAATTGATTTTGTATAAGCCCGAACCATAAGTACCCACCCAGAGATTCTTGTTTTTGTCTTCAATGATGCAGGAAACTTTGGGCTTGCCTGCGTTAAGATTTCCTTGTAAAAGCGAGGTGGCATCTTGACATGTTCCGGTTTGTTTGTTCATCCGTGCCAGACCATTGAAGTAAGATCCTAGCCAAAGTTCCTGATTGGAATCTTCATAGAGACATAGGATAGTGCCGGGGACAGATTGGGGATTACCTGCCTGATGGGTGTAATGGCGTAATTGTTTTCCCTGATCGTTTATGGCATATAATCCGTCGTTATCCGTACCTATCCAGATTGTAGCTTGTTCATCTGTATGAATAGCCATAACACGCCTGGAACCAATGGTGTTGTTGTGTATTGATTTGTAGCCGTAGTAGTCGAACTTATTTGAAATGCCGGGCACTAGTATCAAACCTTTCTGAAAAATGCCCAGCCATAAATTGTGATCTTTATCTTCGATTAACGAGTGAACCTTGGATTTGGAGAAGTCAAAGGGACCCGCATTAATCTCACTGTCCACAATAATATCTTGTTGAGGCTGATATTCTTTTTACTCCTTCACCGTCTGTTTCCTATGATAAGTTTTCCACGGGTATCAATGATGAGAGTCCGGATATTCAAATTCATCCGGTTTTGGTAGAGGACAGGTTCGAAGTTTCCTTCCTGCCGGATGATAGTCTGAAAAAGACCTTTTGTCAAGGTTCCTACGAAAATTTGTCCGTGTGCATCCTCACAAATGGCAGAAACGTCATCACCTGCTATATGATAAGGTGCTTTATAGCTTTTAAAGTGCTCTTTATTTTCCGGAGAATAACGGTAAAGTCCTTTTTCTTCTGTAGCAATCCATAAATTTTGCCGGGAATCTTCGAAAATGACATTCAGGTAGTTACTACCTATCCGGTCTGTCAGTTCGGTTTCGATATGGAAGGAGGCGGGATTGCTGTTCTTTTTAGGGATATGGCGCCTTGTCCGGAAGTTGCTATCCAAAGATCTCCGTTCCGGCGTTCAATAATGGAAGTGATATGAGGATTCTTTTCGTCCGTCTTTCCGAGAGATGAATAATTCGTGAAAGTTGTCTGTGGCGCGGTCATATCGCTGTAAGCCATTGATGCATCCGATCCAGAAATTACCGCGACTGTCTTCGAATAATGTCCGTACATAGTTGTTTTTCAAACTGGTGCTATCCGTAGCATTATGTCGATAGATCGAGAAACGTGTCCCGTCGAATTTATTAAGTCCGTTTTCGGTAGCTATCCAGATAAATCCTTTCCGGTCCTGATATACGGCATTGATCAGACTGTTGGAAAGTTCTTTGTCTGTTGAATAGAATTTGCCGGTCTGTGCTTTCATAACAAGGAGTGCTTCCTATCAGGAAATAGTATATGGAAAAAAAAGGAATAGGATTTGTGCTTTCATACTCATTAATATAAGCAGGGTTTATTGGTGCTTTTTTATATAGACAAAGATACTATATTAAATTAAAATAGCATTAGCTTTGTTACTTTTCCTTTTACTGATGTTACGTGCAAACCCTTTAGGGATGCTTCTGGGAGGGTATGTAACGGGTGTTGCAATAGCTTGTAACGTACATGCAAGTGTATGTAACCGCCTGTCAATTGCTTGAAACAAAATCTCCACCTATGCTTGATATATTATCCATAAATTTGCATTAACCAAAAAAATGAATTGTCGGACACCTTAAAATAATAACTGCTTATGGAAACATGAATTCCTTACTCTATTCCTTATTATAAATAAGAAGAGAAAAACCTATAACTTGGATTAACCACTATCATTATTAATTAAAAATGATTTTATGGAAAGCACAAATCATTATTTTTCGACCGTTAGGTCTTATCATTCTTTTCTGCCTCTTCCCTGTATGGGTATTGGCACAGACTGTTTTCCGTGACGGGGATGGTCAAAGATGCATCGTGCGAACCGATTATCGGAGCCAGTCTAGTAAGCTGGCACTACCAATGGTATAGTTACCGATTTGGATGGTAATTTTTAAGTTGAATGTATCAGCCAAAGGTAGCTTGAAGATTTCTTTTTTATCGGATATCAGACACACAAACGATTCCTGTAGCCGGGAAAAAGCAGTTTGATATTACCCTCAAAGAAGATGCAAAAGTATTAGACGAAGTAGTTGTAGTTGGATATGGTCAGATGAAACGTAGTGACCTGACCGGTTCTGTGTATCGGTCAACGATGAAGCCATTAAGAAATCTGTAGTGACTTCCGTTGACCAGGTACTGCAAGGACGTGCTGCTGGTGTGCAGGTACAGGCTAATAGCGGTATGCCCGGTGGTAGTTCTTCCATCCGTATTCGTGGTATCAACTCTTTGAATGCCTCCAATGAACCTATCTTTGTCATTGACGGTGTTATCATCGACGGTTCCACAGGTTCGGGAAGTGATAATGCACTGGCATCTATCAATCCTTCGGACATCGTCTCTATGGACGTATTAAAGGATGCTTCCGCCACTGCTATTTATGGTGCGCGAGCTGCAAACGGTGTGATTATGATTACTACCAAACGTGGACAGAAGGGTGAGGCGCAAATAACTTATATGACGGATATATAGGATGGCAGGAAATGCCTAAAAACTGGATATGCTGAATCTGCGTGAATATGCGGAGCATAAGAATGTTCGTTCAGGAAAAGACTATTCGGGAAATGATTGGGGAATAGTGAACAAGGATAATAACTTTGTTCGTCCGGATTTACTAGGTGAGGGTACAGACTGGCAGGATGAGATGTTCTCTAAAGCTATGATGACCAGTCATAATCTTTCTGTGACCGGAGGTACTGATAAAAAGTAACTATGCATTGGGAGCAGGTTACCTCAATCAGGATGGTATTGCTGTTGGTTCAGGGTTCAGGCGTCTGAACTTACGAGGTAGTTTTGATGCCCAGGTGAAGAGCTATTTAAAAATGGGTATTAACTTTGCGTTTAGTAATTCCCGTCAGAAATTGACTGTATCTGACGAGTCGTTGATTAGAACTGCTTTATTGCAGAGTCCGAGTGTGGCTGTTCGTAATGCTGAAGGCACATTTGACGGACCGGATACGGACGAATGGGTACAAACGAATCCGGTGGGTCTTGCCATGATTAAGGATAACCGCAACGAGAAAATGGGTATTCGGGCAAACACCTATGCTGAAGCTACTATCATTGACGGACTGACGTTTAAAACGGAATTGTCTTTCGATTATGGGGTAACTAATACTTATAAATTTGATCCCTCATATACTTTTGGTGCGATTGAAAATACGGACCGTCAGGGGACTTTCTCCAAATCATATAATAAGTTCTGGAGTTGGAGAAATATCGTGAATTACATGAAAAACTTTTGGAGTGCACAATGTGAATGCAATGATTGGCCAGGAAATGCAGGAGAGCAAATGGGAATATCTGATGGGAAGCCGTATGGGATATTTGTCCAATGCTGCAACCGATCTGACATTGGGAGATGCCGCAACAGCCAAGAATAATGGTAATAGTGGAGAAAGTTCGATTTTTATCTTATTTCGGTAGTCTGTTCTATTCATACGATGACAAATATCTGTTGACATTTACTCTTCGTCGCGACGGTTCTTCCAAATTCTACAAAGATAATCGTTGGGGATGGTTCCCGTCGGCTGCTTTGGCTTGGAAGGTTTCAATGAATCTTTTTTGAAAGACAACAATATTATTAATAATCTGAAATTGCGTTTAGGATGGGGTGTTGTAGGTAATCAGAATGTGCCTAATAATGCATATAAAGCCATTTATTCATCTGTTGCTACCGTTTGGGGAACAGGATTGCTGGCTGGCAATACTCGAATCCCGAATTGAAATGGGAGTCTACTTATTCAAGTAATCTGGGACTCGATACTAATCTTTTCAGAACAGGATTGAATTGATAGCCGATATTTATTATAAGAAAACAAATGATTTGTTGTTGCAAGTGCCTCTTCCTGCTTATGTGGGAACTTCAGGTCAGGGCTCTACTTCCGCACCCTGGAAGAATGTGGGTTCTTTGGAGAATAAAGGACTTGAGTTGACTTTAAATACAGTGAATATTTGATAAAGGCGGATTTCAATGGAGAAGTAACGTGGTATTCTCTATGAACCGTAATAGAAGTAAAATCGCTGGATACGGCAACCAGCCTGATAGATAAAGTAATCAGACAGGCGAAACAATAACCGTACTGACACGTACATCAGTAGGAAACCCTATCGGACAGTTTTATGGTTATAAAGTGATTTGGCCGCTTTGAAAAGGCTACTGACTTTTACTATAAAGATGCTTCGGAGCAATTAAGCCGGTAGCATTGCCTGAAGGTATGTCGATTTCCAAGAATAGTATCTGGATTGGTGATTATATTTTTTGAAGATGTAAACAAAGACGGTGTTATCAATGAACAGGACCGTACTTATATCGGTAATCCTGAACCGGACTTTACTTTCGGCTTCGGTAACTCTTTCTCTTATAAAGGCTTCGACTTGAGCATTAACCTGACCGGATCGGTGGGAAATGAAGTTGTAAACTGGGGGCGTCGTGAACTTGAAAATCCACGGGGGCAATAATAATATCCTGAAATCGGCGTTGGATTATGCACAACTGGCTTTGATTGATCGAATGGTCCGGATGATTATCGGAATATACAGATTGTAGGCGGTGACCCTTATGCTTGCCGTATGGCTATTGCCAAAGGGACAGATGATTCCAATTATCGTTTCAGTGACCGCTTTGTGGAAGATGGTTCTTTCCTGCGTATTCAGTCTATCTCTTTCGGCTATACGTTCCCGCGTAAAAATGGTTGGCACCGATTGGTATTCAGAATCTGAAACTTTATTGTAACCTGCAGAATGTATATACATTCACAAAATACAAAGGGATGGACCCGGAAATAGGTTCTGCCAATCAGGACGCTTTGCTTACAGGCTTTGATAACTATCGTTATCCTTCTCCGCGAATTTATACATTCGGTCTGAATTTAACCTTTTAATCATTTAAAGTGACTAAATATGAAAACAAGTAAATATATATACTCTTTCATGTTGGCTGTAGCTTTGGCGTTTGCAGGATGCAGTGACTTCCTCGATTCTGAAGATAACTCCAATATCGCAGGAGATAACTTTTATCAAACGGAAGATGATTTCCGGGCAGCAACAGGCTCCTTTGTATAATAAGGTGTGGTTCGACTTTAACGATAAGTTCTATTATGGACTGGGTGATGGACGCGGATTCAACCTTTGTGCGACAACCTCTAATTATATCTATCCTTTTGCCGATTTGACCGAAACCGGATTGACGGGGCCGTTAGTTTCGGCTTGGGGCTCATTATACAATATAGTACAGCAAACTAATAAGATTATTAACGGGATCAAAGGTAACTCATCCAATAGCGAAGAAGTGAAGAACCCATATATTGCTGAAGCACGGTTCATGCGTGGAGTTGCTTATTCCTATCTGGCGATGTTATGGGGAAATGTTATTATAAATGAGGATACGGATGAACTGGTGGCTAATCCAATTGTCAATACTAGCCCGGTAAGTGATGTCTATGAATTTGCGATGCGTGACTTGGAATTTGCGGCAAAAATATTTGCCGGAGGTTTCTTCTGCTGCCGGACGTGTCAATAAATACAGTGCCTTTGGCATGTTGTCGCGTGTTTATCTGACGTATGCCGGTTATAGTAGTAACCCCTAATAGTGCGACCCGTAATCAGGACTATCTGGATTTGGCAAAGAAAGCGGCTTTAAAAGTGATAGAAAACAGAAATTTTGAACTGATGACTGATTATGCCGATTTGTTTATGATTGATAAAAAATAACAACTCGGAAACACTATTTGCTTTACAATGGGTTAGTAATGGTACGTATGGGGGAATGTAATACGATACAGGACTATTTTGCTTGTGAGTCGGCTATTACCGGTAATGACCGTGCATGGGGCGGTTATGTTTTTGCACAACCGGACGTGATTTGGGAGTATGAAAAAAAGGAGATAAACGGCGTCAGCCGACTTGGATGGCTTATGGCGATCATTATCCTGAAATACAGAAAGCAAACGGAGGATATACTTGTGAGAAGAAAGCATCGGGTACTGTTTCCGGAATTTATTGTAAGAAATATGTTTGTGGTTCTAGCAAAGATAATGCGAAGATCACTTCCGGAAGTACTCCTATCAATACTTACATGTTGCGTCTGGCAGAAGTATATCTGATTTATGCAGAAGCTATATTGGGAAATAATCCTTCAACAGATGATGCCGATGCAATGGAATACTTTAACAAAGTGCGCAAGCGTGCCGGTTTGGAACCCCAAAATTCGATTACTTACGAAGATATTCGTCGTGAGCGTAGACTGGAACTTTGTCTGGAAGGACAGTATTGGTATGACTTGGTACGTAGAATTTATTATAAACAACAGGAAGTACTCAATTATATCACCGGACAGGATAGGGGTACTGCTATTCCTGTAGTATGGGATGCGGATACACAGACTTTGAAGAGAGACGAGGATTCGGATGAAACGAAGCGTGCCATAGGTGACGTCGATTCCAGTATATTCCTTCTTCCTTATCCGGAATCGGAGACTGTGCAAAATCCTTTGTTGAAAGCGGATCCTATGCCTTATGCATTTAAGGAAGACAGAATAACCGATTTGTTTAACTAAAAACGAGAATACGAATGAAAAGTTTTGATATATAAAAATAGTATGAAAGCATTTTGGCTTATTGGTGAGTCTGCTCATCTGCTCTTGTTCATTTGTTTCGTGTGACGACGATGACGATAATGGCGGAAGTTCTGTGATGAACATAACAGGGATCTATCTGGAAGACGCGAAGTCGAATGTTCCTGACCGTTTGGTTGATTTTGCCCGTTTGGGACAACTGATCCGAATTGAAGGTGAAGGATTCAACGGATTGAAGAAAGTGTATATTAATGGATATAACTGTTATTTTAATCCGGTATTTGTTTCGAATAAATCTTTTCTGGTTAGTGTGAACAGTAAAGTTCCGACTACAGAAGCAGACGAGAATGTACGTAATACAATTCGTTTGGTAAAAAGATGGCGGTGAATACGTTTATGATTTCCAGATTCGTGCTGCTGCACCGTCTATAACGAAAATCTCCAACTGTATGCCGAATGTAGGTGAACCTATCATTGTTTATGGAAGTGGATTGACGGAAATAGCAAAAAGTCGTTTTCCCCGGAAATGTGGTGGTGACAGAAGGTATTATTTCTGATCTTGACGGTGAATATTTTATGGTGGATATGCCTGCCGGAGTTTCTGAAGAGGGCGGTTCTATTTTCGTAGAAGGTTCGAATGGTGGTGCTTATTCTCCTGCCTATTTCAATTATAAGAAAGGCTTGTTGTTGAACTTCGACGGAGTGGGTGCACAAAGGGGCATGGGGCGATTCTGAAAGTATGATTCAAACAACCGAACTGGAATCAGCCTTCGATTGGTGAAGGTAATGTGTCGCAAGGTGCTTACTGTCGTTTGCCATTAGAAAGACAGTTGCCGGTGGCAGCGAAGAATCGTTGTGCTGAAGTTTGGACAGGCTGGTAAATGGCACTGATCCTGACTGGTTGACGCTGGGTGTCCCTGCTGAAACTCCTGTTGCCGAATGTGCTATTCAGTTTGAAATTTATGTGCCCGAACCTTGGTCTGAATCCGGATTCCTGAAGATTTGTGGTCAGAACGGATTCAACGGTGGAGAATGGGAGAGAGACTGTTATAATTACGTACCGTGGCTTGTAGACGGAAAGATTGTTCCTTTCCAGACAACCGGTTGGCAGACTGTAACTGTTCCGTTTAGTGAATTTCTACAAATCGAAAGCATCCAGCGGAGAACTGGACCACTTTTTGCCGATGTGGCCGCTACCCGTGCATCTGCTTCTTATGCCAACTTCGGTTTCTATTTTGAGAACTCTGATATTACATTGGATAAGATCACAGGTGCGAGGCTCGGATAAAGAAACAGAGTTTCTATCCAAAGCAACTTCCGTGAAGATTTATATTGATAACTGGCGTGTCGTACCTTTGACGAAGCCGGAATATACCGATTTCCCCGGACGAAGAAGAGGATGCAGAATAATAATGACTTTAAATTGAAAAAGATTATGAAATACAGAAATATGCTTCCGTTTGTTGCCTTGTCGGTGCTGATATTGACATCGTGTGACGATAATAAGATGGAGTGGTATAAAGACCCTACACATGGGCGGTTACTTCTTCCGAACTGCCTTTACAGTTGGCTGAAAAAGATTTCCCGTTACAAGCCGTTGAAAGAATATTTATCCGATCCCAACTTTAAGTTGGGTATCGGAGTGGGGATGGATGAATATCTTGGTGACGAGACAACGACTACCATTGTGAATGAGAACTTTAATGATCTGACGATAGGATATGCCATGAAGCACGGTCCTATGGTCGATTCTAAAGGGAATTTGAAATTTGATAAGGTAGATCAATTGTTTACAAAAGACTACAGAAGCGGGTATAAGCATTTATGGACACTGTCTGATTTGGCACACTAATCAGAATGCGAGTTATCTGAATAGTCTGATTGCACCGGAAGTTATTCCGGGACCGGCGGGCAGTAATTTGTTGGATCTGTCAGGCATTGAAGATGGAACCTTTGATGGCTGGAATCGTAAAAAATGGAAGTGATGCGATGTCCATTGTGGAAGGGGAAGGACTGACAACTACTTCAAAGCATTGAAATTTACAGTAGGATCTTCTGTAACGGCTGCTCATTCTGTGCAATTATATACTCCTGACATTTCAGCAGTAAGTGGGCATAATTATGAAATTTCATTTTTTTTGTCCGTTCGGATAAAGCTGGTAAAGCCAGGTTGACTTTCGCTGGGTTAGGAAATAATTATCCATATAAAGACTGGTATGCTACAGGTGGCAGTTGGACGGAAAACTTTTTTGAGACAACGTCTCAATGGCAGCAGGTGAAGATCACAGTGAATGATTTTGTTAGTACTACATTTCAGATTGCATTTGAATTTGGTTATTTGCCGGATGTGACTTATTATGTAGATAATATTGTTGTGACGAGACAAAGATGCCGATCCTACTGTGGTTAATCTGATTTCTAACGGAGATTTTGAAAGCAAAGCTATTACTCCTTGGGGGGAGCTTGGGTAGTGGAAAAGCCGCGATTTCGGAAGAAGGTGAAGGATATGGAAGTTCATATTCGATGAAGGCTGACTAGTTCTGTTGACGGAGGGGCGGGCAATGCATATAAGGCACAGGCTGGATATGGCTTTGATACTCCTTTGGAAGTCGGCAAGACCTATGAGTTCTCTGCTATGATTAAAGCAAGTGTCTCAACTACTTTCCAAATTCAAATTCAGAACTCAACGAGTTATGCAGGTGAATGCTATGTAGATGGAAATGTGAGTACGACTTGGACAGAATTTAAAGAAAGAATTTACAGTGTCTAAAGAGGATATGAATCGATTCTGTATCAATGTCGGAGTTAGTGCAGGCGATTATTATATAGATAATATCGTATTGTCGGAGAAAGTGGTGGAGACACGTGCAGTCACTCGCGCTTCCGGTCCTACTATCATTGAGAAGACCGACGAAGAAAAAAGCCGAGATTATCAGAGATGCTATGGAAGACTGGATTTCAAAGATGGTTACCCATTGCAAACCTTATGTTCATGCATGGGACGTAGTCAATGAACCAATGGATGACGGAAAAACATCAGACATTAAGACTGGTAAAGGCAAAACTGATCTGGCTTCTGATGAATTCTACTGGCAAGATTATTTCCTGACTCCGAAAGACTATGCAGTAGAAGCTTTCAAACTTGCCCGTCAGTATGGAAATCCGGATGATAAACTATTCATCAATGATTATAATCTGGAATATAACCTCAATAAGTGTGACGGTCTGATTAAATATGTGGAATACATCGAAAGCAAAGGGGCCATAGTGGATGGTATTGGTACACAAATGCATATTGCTATTGATTCCAATAAAGACAATATTGCTCAAATGTTCCAGAAACTGGGTGCTACCGGCAAGTTGATTAAAGTATCCGAGTTGGATATTAAGGTTAACACCTCGTCGCCTACTACTGAAAATCTGGCACAACAGGCAGAAATGTATCAGTATGTTATTGATATGTACAAGAAGTATATTCCGGTGGATAAACAATATGGTATTACCATCTGGGGAGTATCGGACAATGAAAAAGAACATGTGAATTGGATACCGAATGACGCTCCGAACCTTTGGGATGCTAATTATGCACGTAAACATGCTTATAAGGGAGTAGCCGATGGTTTGGCTGGTAAGGATGTCAGCGAAGACTTTACCGGAGATTTGGAATTATAATAATTAAAGAGGGGAGAGTGAGGGTTACAGTAGTTGTTATCATCCTGGAGCGGATCGAATGAATAACAATAACTACTGTAATCCGCTCTTTCTAAAACTTTCGTTTTCCTCCTGTTCATCGGTGGTTTCAGCTTGAATGTAACATTGCAACAAGTTTTTTGTAACATACGTAAACGATGATGTAACAAGCGAGTAATGATTTGAATCAGAATTTCTGGGTAAGTGGGAAGAAACTTCCCTAAGTTTGCAAAGTGGAATCCCGATGGATTTCTTCTCTTGCTAAATTATCATGAAATAAAGACATATAAAAAGAAAAGACAGAATGAATAAGTATTGGTTTTATAAGGTAGGGTTAGTAGTTGTGTTCCTTTGCTTCGCCTTGTTGGGCGGAGCAAAGGTTAAACTTCCGACTCTTGTTTCCGACGGAATGGTACTTCAGCGTGGGGAACCTGTCAATATCTGGGGAACGGCTGATCCTGATGAAACCGTTGATATAACTTTCCTGAAAAAGAAATATAAGACTGTTGCTGATGTACAAGGTAACTGGAAAGTGACTTTGCCTATATTGAAAGCTTCGGCGGACCTTATACGATGGCCATTAATGATATCGAATTAAAGGATATTCTTATTGGTGATGTTTGGGTATGTTCGGGACAGTCGAATATGGAATTGCCTGTTTCACGGGTTACAGATCGTTTTCGCGATGAAATATCTACGGACAGTAACTATCCGATGGTACGCTATATAAAAACACCTCTGCTCTATAATTTTCATGCTCCGCAGGCAGATATTCCGGGAATTTCCTGGCAAGCGATGACTCCTGAAAATGTGATGCCTTTCTCTGCTTTTAGCCTATTTCTTCGCTAAAGATGTCTATCAAAAGACAAAGGTTCCGGTAGGAATCATAAATTCCAGTGTCGGAGGTTCACCGGTAGAAGCGTGGATCAGTGAGGGAGGGTTGAAGCCTTTTTCCATTTTATTTGAATGAAAAAGCGTATCTATGAGTCAGACGATTTGATGGAGTCGATGAAAAAAGAGGAGAGGAAGAAAAGTCATGCCTGGAATGTGGCGTTGTTTCAGGGAGATAAAGGGATGCATGAGGCTACCCCTTGGTATGCTGCCGATTATGATGATAGCAATTGGACAGAAACAGATTTGTTTACTTCCGGCTGGGCAACAAACGGACTGAATACCGTCAATGGCTCCCACTGGTTCCGTAAAGACTTTCAGGTGTCTGCACAACAGGCGGGGAGAAAGCGACTCTTCGTTTGGGATGCATCGTAGATGCAGATTCGGTCTATGTAAATGGCACATTTGTGGGGACTGTCTCTTATCAGTATCCTCCCCGTATCTACACCATTCCTGCCGGATTGTTGAAAGCCGGAAAAAATACAATAACCATACGCCTTTTCAGTTATGGCGGTCGTCCTCAATTTGTAAAGGAAAAGCCTTATAAAATCCTTTTTCGGAAAAGGTCAGCCGGAAAAAGGAGAATCGGAGATCAATTTGGAGGGGAGTTGGAAATATCATCTCGGTGCTCCTATGCCCGCTGCTCCGGGACAAACGGCTTTTTCATTATAAACCCACAGGACTGTATAATGCAATGATTGCTCCTTTGCTGAACTATACGGTATCTGGTGTTATCTGGTATCAGGGAGAATCGAATGTCTCACGCAGAAATGAGTATAAAGACTTGTTGACGGCTATGATTAGCGATTGGAGACAACGATGGAATAAGTCGGATATGCCTTTCTATATCATTGAGCCTGGCGGATTTCCTTTCACCCACAGATAAAGGGAGGACGCACTGCCTGGGCGGAATTCCGGAAAGCGCAGGCGGAAGTAGCCGATACAAATAAAAAATGTTACTCTGATTAAAAATAGTGATTTAGGAGAATGGAATGATATTCATCCATTGGATAAAAAGACGCTAGGGCAACGAGTGGCAGCAGCTATCTTGATAGAAATGAATACGAAAAACAGAAAAATGACCAATTTATCTATTTTATGGAGAATACAATAAAGACCAATGAAGCGAAAGGTTTCTATAAACTCTCTTGGCTTCAACGTATAGGATTCGGTTCCGGTGATTTGGCGCAAAACCTTATTTACCAGACCGTATGTATGTATCTGCTGATTTTTTATACCAATGTATATGGACTTAAACCGGAAGTGGCAGCCGTGATGTTTCTTATTGTCAGGATAGTGGATTGTCCTTTGGGATCCTCTGGTGGGTGCTTTCGTCGATAAACACAATCCTAAACTAGGTAAATACCGTTCATATCTTATTTGGGGAGGAACTCCGCTGACTGGTTTTGCTATTCTTTGTTTTTGGAACGGCTTTTCGGGTTCACTGTTCTATGCCTATTTCACTTACGTTGGATTATCCATGTGTTATACATTGATTAATGTGCCTTATGGAGCACTGAATGCGTCACTTACCCGCGATACGAATGAAATCACGGTGTTGACGTCAGTGCGTATGTTTCTTGCCAATTTGGGTGGTTTGGCTGTGGCATACGGTATTCCGATACTGGTGAAGGTGTTGTCTCCCCGATGGTAAAATCAATACTACTGCATCTGCTAACGCATGGTTTATTACGATGACTATTTATGCTGTTATCGGATTGGCGTTATTGATGTTCTGCTTTAGCCAGACGAAGGAGCGTGTGGTTATGGATCAGGAGGAGACATCTAAAGTAAAAGTGTCCGACTTGTGGGTAGAATTTTGTAGAAATAAACCTTTGCGTATTTTGGCGTTCTTTTTCATTACTGCTTTTGCAATGATGGCGATTGGTAATTCTGCCGGTTCATATTATATGATTTATAATGTACGTGCACCGGAGATGTTACCTTATTTCATGGTAGCTTTGGGCTCGATACCCGCATTCATTTTTCATGCCGATGGTACCTGCCATTAAACGTGCCATTGGAAAAAAGCAAATGTTTTATGTATTCCTTTCAGTCGCTATATTGGGTATGGCATTGCTGTATATTATTTCTGTGGTTCCGGTACTCAAAACGCAGATATGGTTGGTCTTTGTGGCGCAGTTCATAAAATCGACGGGAGTCATTATTGCGACAGGGTATATGTGGGCTTTGGTTCCCGAAGTAATTTCGTATGGCGAATATACTCATGGTAAACGTATTTCGGGTATAGTCAATGCTTTGACAGGTATTTTCTACAAAGCGGGTATGGCTCTTGGAGGGTGTGGTGCCGGGACTTGTCATGGCATTTGTCGGATTTGATCAGACTAATGAGGTGTCACAATCAGCTTTTGCCGAACAGGGAATACTGTGGCTTGTAGCTGTTATTCAGCGTTGTTGCTTTTGGTCGCTATGTTCATTATTTCTAAATATGAATTGGAAGATAATGTGATTGACAATATAAATGAGGAGATAGAATCGCGCTGTAAAAAGGCGAATAGATAAGATAGTAGAATGTTTATTACTCAAAAATATAACGTATGAAACTCAAACGAATAATTCTGTTATTATTGACAGTGATGTTTTCTTTTTCTTATGGAGAAGTTTTTTGCGAAAGATGGAAATTCGCTGAAAAAGGCTTTGAAAAACAAGTTTTTGATTGGCGTGTCAGTGAACACACATCAAAGTTCCGGTAAGGATGTCGTTTTGTTGAAATTGTAAAGAAGAATTTTAATTCCATCGTGGCGGAAAACTGCATGAAGTCTTCTGTCATTCATCCGAAAGAAAATAAGTATAATTTTGCGCAGGCAGATGAATTTGTCAGTTTTGGTGAGAGCAATCAAATGGCTATCATTGGTCACTGCCTGATTTGGCATTCACAATTGGCTCCTTGGTTTTGCGTAGATAAGGACGGGAATAATGTTTCTCCGGAAGTCCTGAAGAAACGGATGAAAGACCATATCACTACCATCGTGAAACGCTATAAAAGGCCGTATCAAAGGCTGGGATGTAGTAAACGAAGCGATTGAAGATAATGGAGCATATCGCAAGACAAAGTTTTATGAGATTCTGGGGGAAGAATATATCCTATTGGCTTTCAATATGCACACGAGTAGATCCGGATGCCGAACTTTACTACAATGACTACTCAATACCCAACCGGGGAGAAGAGAAGCCGTCGTGAAAATGGTGAACGATTTGAAAAAACGTGGAATCCGTATTGATGCCATAGGTATGCAAGGACACATCGGCATGGACTACCCGAAAATCAGTGAATTTTGAGAAGAGTATGCTGGCCTTTGCCGGAACAGGAGTGAAGATAATGATAACAGAACTGGATTTGACGGTGATACCATCACCGAATCCCAATGTAGGTGCAGAAGTTTCCGCTTCCTTTGAATATAAGAAAGAGATGAATCCTTATCCGGATGGATTACCGGAAGAGGTATCGAAAGCATGGACTGAAAGAATGAATGACTTTTTCCGTCTGTTCCTGAAACATCATAACCTTATCACCAGGGTTACTCTTTGGGGGAGTAGCCGATCAGAACTCTTGGCGTAATGACTGGCCGATGATGAGTGCCGCACGGATTATCCGTTACTTTTTGATCGCAATTATCAGCCGAAGCCGGTAGTCGACCTGATTATCAAAGAGGCTGAAAAAACAAAATAAGTTTCTAACAGAAAAACCGAAAAAGCATGAAAACAGAAAAAAGATATTTAGTTCCCGGTGATTATATGGCTGACCCTGCCGTACATGTATTTGATGGCAAACTGTATATTTATCCCTCGCACGATTGGGAAAGTGGTATTGCTGAAAATGATAATGGCGATCATTTCAATATGAAAGATTATCACGTGTATTCTATGGATGATGTGATGAACGGTGAAATAAAAAGATCATGGAGTGGTGCTTTCCACAGAGAGGATATTCCTTGGGCGGGCCGTCAACTATGGGATTGTGATGTGGTTTGTAAAGATGGTAAGTACTATATGTATTTTCCATTGAAAGATCAGAATGATATATTTCGTATCGGGGTAGCTGTGAGTGATAAACATTATGGTCCTTTATACCGGAAGCTAATCCGATGAAAGGAAGTTACAGCATCGATCCGGCTGTATGGGATGACGGAGATGGTAACTATTATATATATTTCGGTGGATTGTGGGGTGGACAACTTCAACGTTACCGTAATAATAAAGCCTTGGAATCTGCCATTTTGCCGGAAGGAGAGGAGGAGGCAATCCCGTCGCGTGTTGCTCGTTTGAGTGAAGACATGATGGAGTTTGCCGAAGAACCCCGTGCAGTGGTAATTCTGGATGAAGACGGTAAGCCATTGACAGCAGGGGATACGGAACGCCGTTTCTTCGAAGCTTCGTGGATGCATAAATATAATGGTAAATACTATTTTTTCCTATTCTACGGGAGACACTCATTTGCTCTGCTATGCAACAGGTGATAACCCTTATGGTCCGTTTACTTATCAGGGAGTCATTCTGACTCCGGTGGTAGGATGGACTACTCACCATGCTATTGTAGAGTTTAAAGGTAAGTGGTATCTGTTTCATCACGATTGTGTACCATCAGAGGGAAAGACTTGGCTCCGTAGCCTAAAAAGTCTGTGAACTTCAGTATGATGCAGACGGGCGAATCATTACTATTGAGGGAAAAGATGAATAATAGAATACATTAAAACAACCGCTTCTATCTGAAAAATATGCCTAGAAATATATTTGCATTGATATTCACTATCCTTTTTTGCTTTTCTTCTATTTGGGCAGAAGATGGAAGTGCCTTGTGGCTTCGTTATGCATCGGGAGCGAAAGCGGAAATTACCAGCAAGAAACAATCACCTACATTACGTATTGCGGTTTCCGAATTACAGAACTTCTGGCAGGGAGGAATCCCGGTTACTTTGGAGGTCCGGAACAATAAAGAACTTCGTGCACTTGGAAATGAGGGATATACGATTCAGACCTCCAAAGGTGGCAGTCAAATAACGATAGCTTCTTCCGGTGAACAAGGAGTACTTTATGGAACGTATCATTTACTCCGTCTGCAAGCTACCGGACAACTACCGGAATCGCTTTGCAATCCCTCAATATCTCCGAACGACCTGATTATCGAATTCGTATCCTGAATCATTGGGATAACTTGGATGGTACAATCGAACGCGGATATGCCGGACATTCACTTTGGAAATGGGACGAACTTCCGTCTGTTGTCTCTCCCCGTTATGAAGCCTACGCTCGTGCCAATGCTTCTATCGGCATTAATGCCACTGTAATAAACAATGTCAATGCAAGTCCTAAGATACTATCTAATGATTATTTGCAGAAAGTCAAAGTCTTCCGACGTTTTTCCGCCCTTATGGCTTGAAAAATATATCTTTCTATCAATTTCTCTTCTCCTGCGCGAACTTTAGGCGGTTTATCCACTTCCGATCCGTTGAATAAAGAAGTGATAAACTGGTGGAAGCAGAAAGCCAAAGAGATTTATTCTCTGATTCCCGATTTCGGAGGTTTTCTGGTGAAAGCGAATTCCGAAGGGGGCAGCCCGGTCCGTGTGATTACGGACGGACTCATGCCGAAGGAGCCAATATGCTTGCCGATGTGTTGAGGTCCTATCATGGCATTGTGATGTGGCGCGCTTTCGTTTATTCTCCTACCGACAGCGACCGTGCCAAACAAGCCTATCTTGAATTTGAACCTTTGGATGATAAGTTTCGGGATAATGTTATTGTGCAGATCAAGAACGGTCCGATAGATTTCCAACCCCGTGAACCATTCAGCCCGCTGTTCGGAGCCATGAAAAAGACGGCAGTTATGCCCGAATTTCAAATCACACAAGAGTATCTTGGTTTTTCCAATCATCTTGCATTCCTTGCTCCTATGTGGAAAGAGTGTTTAGACAGTGATACTTATCTGCAAGGTAAAGGCTCTACCGTTGCCCGTGTGACAGATGGTTCTTTATTCTTTCATCCGCTCACGGCTATTTCCGGAGTGGCAAACATCGGTGATGATACTAATTGGTGTGGACATCCTTTGCTCAAGCCAACTGGTATGCTTTCGGTCGTTTGGCATGGAAACATTCGCTCTCTTCCGAACAGATAGGGAGAAGAATGGTTGAAACAAACTTTTCTTCCCGTTACCGGTGCGCAAACCGATACTCCGGCAGGAGAAGTCATTCAAAAAGAGCAGATCGACGCTGAACTCTCCCTTCTCAACTTCCAAGTGCTTCAGAAATCGAGAGAAGCAGTAGTAGACTACATGATGCCTCTCGGCTTGCATCATATCTTTGCATGGGGACATCATTACGGACCGGAACCCTGGTGTGATATTCCCGATGCCCGCCCGGATTGGCTGCCTCCTTATTACCACCGTGCCGACAACATGGGAATAGGTTTCGACCGCAGCAGTACAGGAAGTAATGCTACCGGACAATACCATTCTCCATTATGCGAGCAACTGGACAATGTGAATACTTGTCCGGAGAATCTGCTCCTTTGGTTTCACCATGTCCCTTGGAATCATCAGATGAAGAGCGGACGTACACTTTGGGCAGAACTGTGCTACACGTATGATCGTGGTGTAAACGAAGTGAGAAACTTTCAAAAAGTGTGGGACAGGATGGAACCGTATATTGATTCCGAACGTTTTCGTGATGTGCAACACCGCCTGAAGATTCAGGCACGGGATGCTGTCTGGTGGCGGGATGCTTGTTTGCTTTACTTCCAGCAATTCAGCAGACAATCGATACCTTACGAATTGGAAACGTCCCATACACGAGTTGAAAGATATGATGGAATACAAATTGGATATTACCAATTTTGAATGTCCACCTTATGGGTTTAGTAAGTAAATAAAGATATTCCTTCTACGGAACGAATAAGAATATGTTTGCAATTTGGCGTCTTTTATGATAAAATTGTTACCTTTGCGGGCAATAATAAAACAGAATAAAAAGAATATGAACCAAAATACATTCAACATGGCGGGGGGCGTGGCACGCAACCCGCTTGTGCGTTTAGCTGCACCCATCACGGCAACTATCGGAGCGAATGAACACATAGCTATTGTAGGTCCCAATGGTGGCGGTAAAAAAAAGTCTTTTTGTAGATACCCTGATCGGAAAATATCCATTGCGTGAAGGAACCGTACAATATGATTTTTCCCCTCTGCCACCCAGACTCTTTATGATAATGTGAAATACATCGCTTTTCGTGATACCTATGGAGCTGCCGATGCCAATTACTACTACCAGCAGCGTTGGAACGCCCACGATCAGGACGAACGCTCCTGATGTTCGTGAGATGTTGGGAGAAATCAAGGACGAGCAACTACAACGCGAACTGTTTGAACTCTTCCGTATCGAACCGTTGCTCGACAAGAAAATTATTCTCCTTTCCAGCGGTGAATTACGTAAATTCCAGCTAACCAAAAACCCTGCTGACTGCTCCCCGTGTACTGATTATGGACAACCCGTTTATTGGTCTGGATGCACCTACCCGCGAGTTGCTGTTCTCTTTACTCGATCGCTTGACGAAGATGTCGTCGGTACAGATTATTCTGGTGTTGTCAATGCTGGATGATATTCCTTCCTTTATTACCCATGTAATTCCCGTTGACAAAATGGAAGTCTTTCCGAAAATGGAACGTGAGGCCTATCTGGAAGCTTTTCCGCAGTACAGAGATGTGGTTACCTCTTTGGATGATTTGCAGCAACGGATTATAGATTTGCCATCTGATGGCAACAATTACGATTCGGAGGAAGTAGTAAAACTTAATAAGGTCAGTATCCGTTATGGCGACCGCACTATTCTGAAAGATCTCGACTGGACGGTGCGGCGTGGTGAGAAATGGGCATTGAGCGGTGAAAACGGGGCCGGAAAATCTACTTTGTTAAGCCTTGTCTGTGCGGATAATCCGCAATCATATGCTTGTGACATCAGCCTTTTCGGGCGGAAGCGGGGTACAGGGGAGAGTATTTGGGAGATTAAAAAGCATATTGGCTACGTAAGTCCGGAGATGCATCGTGCCTATCTCAAAAATCTGCCGGCTATTGAAATCGTGGCCAGTGGGCTTCATGACAGCATCGGGCTTTACAAACGTCCCCAGCCGGAACAAATGGCCATTTGCGAATGGTGGATGGATATATTCGGCATTGCGGAATTGAAAGACAAACCTTTTCTGCAACTTTCCAGTGGAGAACAACGGCTGGCTTTGCTGGCAAGAGCTTTTGTGAAGGACCCGGAGCTGCTGATTCTGGATGAACCGCTTCACGGTCTGGATACTTACAACCGTCGTCGGGTAAAGAAGATTATTGAGGCTTTCTGCCATCGCAAAGACAAGACGATGATTATGGTGACACATTATGAATCGGAACTTCCCAACACTATAACAGATCGTATTTTCTTAAAGAGAAACCGGTAAACATTGTTTTCTGATATTTATTTTGAATTTAGATTTTTTAGTTAATCGGATGCGTAAACCAGAAACAAGAACCTTTCCCCGGTTCTGATTCCACTCCGATTTTGCCGCCTAACTGTGTGACGATACTTTGACAGATAGGGAGTCCCAGCCCTGTGCCGGCAATAAAATTATTCAATTTCACGAATCGGGTGAAGATAGCTTCCTGTTTTTCCGGCTCTACCCCCATTCCCGTATCTTGAACGGAGAATTTTACTTCGTTTCCGTTGATTCGGTAATCAATAACAATACTGCCCTCGGAAGTAAATTTCAGAGCATTCGTTACAAAGTTCAGCAATACCTGATACAACCTGTTTTTGTCGCTGGTAAAAAAGTAAAGCTCGGGCAGTTCCGGTGCTAAGAGAATCTCTACTTGCTCTGTAGCCCTTACCTGCATAGATTGTAGCAGTTCGTTGCAAAGTTGTTGTGCATCCACTTGTTCTGGGATAATGTCGAAAGTCCCTGCCTCAATCTTTGACAAGTCAAGAATATCCGAGATCAGTTGTAACAAGAGCTTGTTGTTTTCTTCAATAATCGTTGCATACAGATGTTTTTCTTCTGCATCCTCCGCTTCCTCAAGCAAACTGGAAAAGCCTACTATCGCATTGAGCGGGGTACGTATCTCATGACTCATATTCGCAAGAAAAAGCAGATTTTAGCCGGTCGGCTTCTTCAGCTTTCTCTTTGGCGCCAATCAGCATCCGCTCTGTCTCTTTCAGTTCGGTAATATCAAAGTTGATACACAGCATTTCGATGATATTGTCCTGGAGCTGGTAATTTCCTTACTAATACGTTAACCCGTGTCCAAAGTGTAATTTCCATCTGATCTGCGAATCCGGACATCGCGGGATAGCTTGGAACTTTCTCCTTTTATCACTTTATCCAGGAAGTCGATCATCACAGCTCGATCTTCTGGATGGAAATGGGAATGAATGCCGATGATTTCCGGCAATGGGGTACCCTCTTCTTCACCTACATTCCTGTACCAGGCTTCTCAAAGCATACCCATCCCGACTCAAAGCATCGAAGTGCGCGTAACCTACTTTGGCATAATCTCCTACCAGGTCGAAAAAAAAACTCTCGAATTCCTGAATCTTATTATAAGCAATTGTATCTTCGGTCTTGTCTACATTAATTAAGAGGTAGTTGATAGGTTCGTGATTGTGATCGTATAGAGTGGTGACTTTGGTTGTTAAGTCAATGAAACCGGTTGTACTGTTAGGCTGATAATATTTGTTGATTTTGGAAAAAGTCGTACCGGAATGTAAAATCTGCGTTCTCATTGTCTTTTATTTTCTGTTTTATCTCTTCCGGCAATATAGGATTCTCGAAAATGTTGACTCCCAAAATATCTTCTTTATTGGAAATTCGGAACATTTCCATATCTTTTTATTCAGGTCGACCATTTGACCGTCCTTATCATATAATTCGATGCCTACCGGAAGATTCTTATATATATTATGAAGGATCCGCTCGCTATTTTGTAGAGCCTGGTGTGCAGATGCTATATGAATTCCCTCTTGGGTTTCGGCAATTCCATATACTTTGGTGTTACCATTTTCGTCTGTTTCCTGGAAGCATGCCTTGCTACGAATCCATACATGACCTTTGGGAGTATCAAACAAGTATATTTCTTCTACAGTCTGTTGTACTTTGTCAAAAGACGGAAAAGTTGCGTATCCCTGATCTTCTTTTTAGAATACGCTTGTTGAAATCTTCGAAACTGATGAGCCCGTCTTCTCCTATTCCGAGTAGTTGGGAGATAAGTTCCGAACACTTGTAAGTCTCTGCTTTCAAGTCGCCTTCCCACCATCCTATATTCGCTTTGTTCATAAAACTTTTGTAGGAATTCGCTTTCGTTTTGTTCGTTTATTTTCAAGGTATGTCTGTATTATCAGGTAGTTAGACAATAATTTGCTCGTAAAAATAATCATTTTTTTGTTGAATTCCACCTTAAAAAGTAAAAGATAGTATGATTGTATCACAAGGAAAGTATGTATTACAAAGAAAATGGGCATATATGAGCAGAGTATCAATAAATTATCTTCGTGTAAAAAAAAGTAATCGAAGCATTCTGTACGCGTAAAGATAAAGCGAAGATTAAATCAACGTCCAGATGAATGGAAACTGGCCGGATATAGTTGTGAATCGTATCTTTCTGGAGAGAAACATAGTGTCAAAATATAAAGAGTCAGACGATGGGAATAGAATATGTCTATAACAACAAATGTATTTATATGAATTATAATCTTTTTAATAAATAGAATGTTTTTTGCTCCAATTGGTTATCTTTTTGCGCTCTATGAAACGCAAAAAAAGTAACTAGAAATACATGAATGATAGTCAAAATGCTATAACTGTTATATACAGGAACATTGGCAAAAAACTCTATATTCATGCATATAATCTGCTGAATGATGAGGAAAGCGCAAAAGATGTGGTGAACGATGTCTTTGTTCGGTGCTTGAGAGCAACGAACGGTTGACAACGGAAGAGGATCTGCTGCCGTTATTTTTCGTCATGGTGCGAAATCGTTGTATTGACCAAATACGTCATCAGAACGTGGTGCATAAAAATGCGGAAAGATATCTGGAAGAACTTTTACAGTGGCTGGACTGTGAAAGAATACCGTGAGTATGAAGACAAGATAAACCGGATGCAGGAGAGTATTCGCCAGATGGCTCCACAAATGCGAACCGTAGTGGCAGAATTCTTCTTAAATGAAAAGAAATGTGCGGAAATCAGTGAAAAGTTACGTATTAGTGATAATACCGTTAGAACGCACATTGCCAGACTTTAAAGATACTCGAAAACAATTAACCATCTTTTTTTAAAAAAAATCTATCGGGGTGTCATCAGTTTCAGTAACCTTTACGTGTTTAATGAAACTATTGACACTATGATAGACCATTCAGATAAAAATTAGATTATGCACTTCGTGCCATACAACATCCACAATTAAGAGAAACTGATGAATTTCTTCAGTGGATAGGTATACCTGAAAATAAAGAACTTTTCTTTGGAATTAATGGCTTGTAAAGGGAAGCTGTGATACGTGAGAATCTGCAACGGAAACGCAAGTACAGAAAGAAAATGCGTATCTTGGCAATTGCTTCTTCTGCTGCAGCTGTCTTGATACTGGCTTTTCTGATTCCTTCTTTGCTTCCTTCCACTTCTTTACCTGTAGAACAGCCGATACGTTTTTTTTGCTGCGAACAACAATGATGAACATGTGGTCCTACAAATGGATGGTCGTAGTGAACAGCAGTTATTGACAGACAGTGTGATGGATGTGAAAGACTGGAAAACTGTCTCGGCAGACACTGTATGCTGTCAGACTTTGACTACACCACGTGGAAAAGATTTTCTGCTGGTACTGGCTGATGGGACTAAAGGTATGGCTCAATGCTGAAAGTCGTTTGCGCTACCCTGTGGCATTTAATGGAAAAAGAACGACGTGTGGAACTAGAAGGGAGGCTTGCTTTGAAGTGGCAAAAGATGCCGAACATCCGTTTTTGTATGTGCTAATGGCATGAATACCATGGTGCTGGGAACTAAATTCAACGTGCGTTCCTATAGTGTTGAAGATCGTCATGTAACTTTGGTGAATGGTAAGGTGCAGGTTACAAACACAGTTAACAATAAGTCGGTAACATTACGTCGGGACAGGATTTGACCTATACGGAAACCGGAGAGGAAAAAGTATCAGAAGTGAATATCGCTACATATACAGCCTGGACAGAGGGAATGTTCTACTTTGAGGATGTGCCGTTGGAAGAAATCATGGGTGCTTTGGGAAGATGGTATAATGTGAATATCGATTTCGAGCGGCGCGAATTGTATCATATCAGGTTGAACTTCTGGGCTAATAAAAATACCCATTTGGATGAAGCATTGGAACTACTGAATAAGTTGGAGAAAGTGCAGGTAACTATCAGGACCGAACCATTACGATCAAACAGATTTAACTATACAAATACAACTCTTATGAAAAAGCAACAAATTACATTATTAGAAAAAAAGAACTAAAAGAAAGCTTGTATGGATGAAAACTGCCTTTCTATTGCTGGTGCTCACAGCAGCAACCTTGCAAGGATGGGCGCAGAATGCAGAAAACAGGCAGATTTCTTTAGAGATGAAAAACGAACCGCTCGGTTCGGTACTCCTTGAAGCAGTTCAGCAATGTATCTGGTTATAAGGTGAATTTTCCCAGTGAAGACGTTGCACCCTATCGTGTAACTGTGAGTATATATCAGATGGCTCCTTTTTGCAGCACTTCAGAAGATTCTGGAAGGAAAGCCTTTTGAGTATGATGTGAAACAAAATTTCATCACTGTCCGTAAAGTGAAAGCTACCTCGACACCAAGCTTCAGGTAAGTTCAGAAATGTTGGGGGACAGGTAGTGGATGAAAGTGGTGATCCCTTGCCGGGAGCAAATGTAAAAGGTGCTTAACAGTCCCTTTGGTGCTATTACGGACGCAGAGGGAAACTTTACTTGTAGAGTTCCGGTCGATGTACATACATTGGAAGTGTCTTTCGTTGGTATGCAGTCGGAAATGGTTTCTGTTAAAGATCGTAACAACGTCAGGGTGATAATGCATGAGGACAAGCAACAGTTGGGTGATGTTATTGTGACGGGTTATCAGCGTATTAGCCGTGAACGTTCTACTGCCGCTTTCGGTTTCGTTGATTCCGAGCAACTGAACAGACAGATGCACAGTGATCTGGCCTCATCTCTGGAAGGGCAAGTAGCTGGTTTGCGTATGAATATCAATTCGAATACGGGTGATATGAGTCCTATTCTTCGTGGGGTAGGTACATTCTCGCATGATGTGGGAACAGAACCACTGATTGTTGTGGACGATATGCCAACCAATTTGAGATTGAGCGAGATAAATCCGTATAATGTAGAGAGTATCACTGTACTGAAAGATGCTGCCGCTGCCAGTATTTATGGTGCTTTGGCAGCCAATGGCGTTATTGTGGTAGCCACGATGCGGGCTAAAAAAGAAGGTGCGCACGTGAGCATTAATGCAGACTGGTTTATCACTACCAAACCAAATTTCAAGAGTTTGAATTTAGCTTCAACAAGTGATATTATTGATTATCAGACAGCTGTTTTTGATGCCAATGTAGCGGAAAAAGGAAGTGCAGCGAATTTTTTATCTTCTTTTGAGTATAATTATTACAATCCCTTGTTTCAGCTTTTATCTGGATCAGGTAAATGGGGATATTACCAGTGGTGAAGTAAATGCTACGTTGAGGCAATGGCGCAATAATGATTATTATAAAGAATATCGTGATAACGCTTGGCGTACGGCTATAGCCCAGCGCTATAATGTAACCGTATCACAGAAAGCCGGAAATAGCAACCATCTCCTTTCTTTCAATTATGAAAAGGATAGTCAGCGCGTTATCAGTGGCAAAAAGTAATAAAATTTCTTTATACTATAAATCGAATTATGCGGTTACAAACTGGCTGAACCTGAATGCCGGAGTGGATGTACGTATGGGACGTAGTTATACCCCGAATAGCGGTTATACTAGCTACACCCTGCAACAGCGATATGAACGGATATTGGATGCCGACGGTAACCATTATACTTCTCCTTACGTGAATGTGGATACATCTCCTTCCTATAATGGGAGTGTTGTAAGAAAAAAACTGAGGGTGTCTCACCTTATAGAACGTTTGGTTTCAATGTACTTGATGCATTGGAGGAAAGCATAACAAAGTCACATGATGTTAGTATTCGTCCGTTTGTAAGTTTACAGGCTCGTTTCCTGAAAATGTTCAAATACAACTTCATGTATCAGTATGAATGGAATAAAGGTAAGAGTGAACTATTTGAGTCGGAAAATACTTATGTAATGCGTATGCTATATAACAGTATGGTTGATACAAATGGAAAAGCACAATTGCCGCAAGGGGGACGTTTTAATCAGACAGAAGTAGAAAGTAAGCGTTACACGGTACGAAACCAGATTGACTTTGACAAAACTTGGAAAGACCATGCAGTAACTGCCATTGCCGGTCTGGAATTTCGTGAAAACAAGATTCCGACACCTGCCCGCCAATTGTTGTATGGCTACGATCCGCAGACATTAACTTCTGATTTTATGAACTGGCAGACCTATCGTGACGGTGTAGGAACAAGTGCTCTTTCTGGCAGAACAATTACTTTATCGGGGCTGTCTGCTACTTTGCACGAGTCACGCCATCGTTATGCGTCTTTTTATGCAAATGCAGGATACTCTTATCTGTCACGTTATAATCTTTCCGGAAGTATACGTTGGGATCAAAGCTGACTTGTTCGGGCTCGATATACGCAATCAGCGCCATCCTTTGTGGTCAATCGGTGCTTCTTGGATTTTATCGGAAGAATCGTTCATAAAAAGAGATTTCCTGGCTGGATTACCTTAAACTACGTATGACATACGGTATCAACGGTAATGTCGATCAAAAGCTCAACTACCTATTTTGTTGTAAAAAAAAAAAAAAAGTAATCCTATTAAAACGACCTATCTGACTTATGAGGATGATGATTTGCCAAATCGAAAGCTTCGTTGAGAGAAAACAGCCACCTACAATATAGGATTAGATTTCCGTCTTTTCAAGAATCTGATAAGCGGTAGTCTGGAATATTACAATCGTCACTCATCTGATTTGCTGGTACGCCGATATATGGACCCTACTTTAGGAGCCGGTTCACGTGTGGTGAATAATGGTGAGATGCGTAATCGTGGCGTAGAACTTTCCCTTACAACCAATATCATACGTAAGAAAGACTGGAACTTCGCTGTAGATTTTTAACTTTGACTATAATAAGAACAAAATGTTGAAAGTCGATCATAGTGAATCTGATAATGCAAGAGTCTTTATCGCAAGTCCGCAGGTTTATTTTATGGAAGGTACTAGTTATAATACGTTATGGGCTTACCGTATACATTGTATCGAGAATGGATATCCGGTAGCAGTGGATAAAGATGGAAATGATCTGGTGAAATTTAATGAAGACGGCACGGTAGCCAGTATCACTTCTGGTTCTTCGCTCAAAGGTACTGATGACTTGGTGAACCTTGGTTCGCTGACTCGAAATTCAGCGGGTCAGTGGGGTTAAGATTCAACTATAAGAATTTTGATTTGAATGCATTCTATGTGTATGCTGGTGGTAATAAAGCTGCGTAACAGTGTATTAAAAAATGGATGACCAGTTAGGTACTCAAACCTTGAAAGGAATTGCCAACCGTTGGACTGCGGATGATTCGAATGCACAGGTACGTATGTACCTCGATATACCGGCACAGGTGAAAACTTATGCCAGCACTTTCCAAGATTGGTGGCAATACGGTGACATCAATGTGAAAGATGCAGGTTATGTAAAATTGCGTAGCTTGAGTGTAGGGGTATAACTTACCGTTTACGGTTTGCCAACACCTCCGCCTCTCTTCTCTGAAAGTGAAAGTGCAGGTAAATAATCTGTTTACCTGGTGTAAGGCAGGAAGTGATATTGATCCAGAAAGCTATGGAATGAATGACGGTACACGTGGCATCGGTTCTCCCAAGACTTACTCCATCGGATTATCAACAAGTTTCTAACCATTTAAAAAAGATATAAGATATGCGTAAATTACTTTATATATTGCCAGTTATTCTCATATTGGGTTTTGCAGCCTGTGAAAACTATGTGGATATTACTCCTACAGGCAAGAAAACGGTGGATTCTACTGATACTTATTATGAATTGATAGCCCTGCCCAACCAGGTATACCATCCGGCAGGCTTTTTGCCTTGTTGAGCGATACAATGTCTGGTCGAAAGAATCGAATATCATAGGTAATGAATTTATTTCATGGGATGGTATTAACATGACTTTTAATGAGGCAGCTAACCGGAAAGAGCTAAGTGATAACAATTTATATGAAAATTTGTTATACATATATCCTACGGTCAAATATCGTAATTTCATTGGTTGATGCTAGTCTGGGTGATAAAAGATGTTAAGGAATTGGCAAAAGCGGAAGCAAAAGATCATGCGTGCCTGGGATCACTTTATTCTGATAAATACATTTGCGAAAGCATATAATCCGAAACTGCAGCCACTGACGGTGGAGTTGCTATCATTGATAAATATGATTTGGAGGCTACTCCAACCAAATCTACGGTTGCTCAAGTATACGATTTTATTATTAAGGATATAGAAGAAGCGCTTCCTTATTTACAGGAAGAGCCGGTGAATGTATATCATCCGTCAAAAAAGCTTTTGGATATGCGTTGGCTGCCCGTGTTTATCTGTTCCATCGAGAGATTGGAAAAAAGCGAAAGAAGGCTGCCGAAGAATCATTGAAGTTGAATAATACCCTGATTGATTATATTGATTTGGGAGCTAAAGGAGGCCGACTAAGGTTACTACTTATGCCAAAGGCGGTAACCCGGAAGTGCTGAACTATGCTTATATGGGTGGTCCTACTGAAGTTTTGGTACCTTTTGTTATGGTATGCTTAGCCCGGAGATGGTACAACTTTTCGGGCAGAATGATGAACGTTTGAACCAATTCTTTAAAACGAGTGACAACAGTATATACTACTTTGACGAAGGTTCAGGAGCTGCTTTGTGGAATACTTCGATTACTTATTCTAAGTTTCAGCCTATGTCTGTGGGAATGCGTACTGCCGAAGTTTACCTGATTCTGGCAGAAGCGAAAGCACGGCTGAAAGATATACCGGGGAGCTGTCCAAACATTGAATCAGTTGCGTGAAAAACGAATCAAAGGGAGCCGAAGGCTGTATTGCCGGAACCTGCTACCGAACGTGCGATGGTGCAGGCAGTCATTGATGAGCGCCGTGGGGAGTTAATCTCCGGATTTAGTCGCTTCTGGGATTTGAAACGATACAATACGGAAGCTGATTACGCAAAGACAATCACCCGTACTTTTTCCGCTGGTATCTACGGATGTCGAGAAAAAAGACATATACGTTGAAGCCGGATTCACGGTTGTATATCATTCCATTCCGTTGGCTGCCCGTGAAAAAAAAATCCGAACCTGACAATGAACACTAACGAATAAAAAAATAAAGAGAAAAACTATGCGAAAGATTTTGATGATGGCTGTGTTGGCGTTCCTGTCCTTGCAAGGTGTGGGAGGCTCGTGCCAGTGGTATATCTCTTCTGGAAAGTGGAAAGAAGAAACTGGTAGCACAGGGGAGATACGGTCAAAGAAAGACACTGTTAAGAAAGTAACGGCTTATGAAAAACTGTTGAAAGATGGAGGAAGTGAATGTGAGGGTATGTTTACGGTACGCCACATCCAAAGATAACTGGTATTTTTGAAGTGCCGGATACTCTTTTAGGACGGTTGTTGTTGGCTGTGACCCGGTTTAAAGCAGTGCCACAGGGTTTCAAAATGCTTAGCGGAGAAGAGGTGAACCGGAGCGTTGTTTATTGGGAACAGCATGATGATAAGACTCTCTTTTTACGCGAATATGTGCAATCACAGTTTGCCCGTCCGGGTGATAACATTGCCGAGGCATTGAAACAATCGACTGTAGATCCTGTAATCTATAAATTTGATGTAATCGGTAGAAATCCGGAGACTCAGGCACAAAAGCTCATTGATGTATCAAAACTCTTTTTAGGTGATAATAAATTGTGTGGCTTTACCTCAAGCGACCGTTCCATTCTTGGCATCGGTACTTTAGCCCAGGACCGCACATTTATGGATACGATAAAAAACTTATCCTATCAACGTGGAGGCAGTGACTTTGCGTACTTATAGTATTAGTGCTGGTAGACTACCGGCTGCACAGACTGGTTCGGTGACTGTGAAACTGAATACAAGCATCGTGATGTTACCCAAAGAACCGATGCAGCCACGGTTTGCCGATGACCGGGTGGGATTTTTCCAAAACTCGTTGACCGAATTTTCGGACGACCAGCAGACTACCGATCGTGGAGCCATCATCCAGCGCTATCGGTTGGAACCGAAAGATCCGAACGTTACCGTCGGGGACAACTCTCCGAACCGAAAAATCCCATTATCTACTACATTGATCCGGCAACACCGAAGAAGTGGATACCTTATCTTAAAGCAGGTGTCGAAGACTGGAATACAGCATTTGAAGCTGCCGGATTCAAGAACGCTATAATAGCTAAAGAAATGGCCGAACGATCCCAATATGAGTTTGGACGATGCGCGTTATAGTGTGATACGTTATCTATCCTCCGAAACGGAGAATGCTTACGGTCCGCGTATTGTCGATCCGCGTAGTGGAGAAATTATGGAAAGTCATATTTGTTGGTATCACAACGTAATGAACTTACTCAAAAAGTGGTATATGGTGCAGTGCGGGCTCACTGGATAAGCGCGCACGCACGATGACTTTTGACGACAAATTAATGGGCAGTCTGATTCAGTTTGTCTCTTCACATGAAGTGGGGCATAGTATCGGCTTACGGCACAATATGGCAGCCAGTTCGGCTACTCCGGTAGAGAAACTGCGTGATAAAAGCTTTGGGTAGAAGCCAATGGTCATACGGTATCAATCATGGATTATGCGCGGTTCAATTATGTAGCCCAACCGGAAGATCGGATTTCCGAAAAAGGATTGTTCCCTCGTATCGGTGTTTATGACAAATGGGCTATCCAATGGGGATATCGCTATCGTCCGGAATTTAAGGATCCTTATAAAGAAAAAGACGTATTACGTGCCGAAGTAACCAAAAACTGCGGGGAGATCATCGCTTGTGGTTTGTTGGTGATGAAGGAAAGGGATTTGATCCCCGTAGCCAGAGTGAGGACTTGGGCGACAATAATATGAAAGCCAATGAATACGGTATAAAGAACCTGAAAAAGAGTGATGGAAAACATACTGACCTGGACAGCACAGCCTGACGGAGAGTACACTGACTTAACCACCATTTATAATTCGGTTCGTGCCCAACATCTGAAGTATACCCTGCAAGTGCAGAAGAACATAGGAGGACGCTATACCAATAATTTGCCGGATCTCAAAGTGCATGATTATCTGCCACGCAGTTTGCAGAAAGAAGTTTGTTGAATGGTTGGGACGCAATTTGTTTGTAGCTCCGCTCTGGCTCTATCCTGATGAAGTGGTGAGTCGTACCGGAGTCAAGCCGGTGGATGAGATTCGTGACCGCCAAAGGCTCTGTTGTAGCTTTGCTACTTGCACCGGGAATGTTGTATAATATTTACTCAACCTCATTGTGTTCTTCGGAATCGTATGCACTCGATGATTATTTGAACGATGTATTTACTGCAATATGGAAACCGTTGAATGATCCCAGTGAACTGGAGAATAATTTCCGCCGTCAGTTGCACCGGACTTATCTGGGGTTTGTCGAAGGAATGATTAAACCTAGTAGCAAAAGATGGTGCCAATGCAAATCTGGCAATCAGCCGTTCTGATATTCAGCTTTTTTGTAGAACAGCATTTAGATAAGATTGAAGAGTCAGTAAAAAGAGCAACTTGCTGCTTCTAAGGAGGAGATCTCAATTACCGGCATTATGCGGCATTGCTGCGCAACGTTCAGAAAATAAAAAGAAGGATATTATGGAAAAGATGCTGATACGCGGTCTTCTGATAAATAGCTTTGAGGAAAACGAAGAATAGAAAAAATAGAAAAGTAGAACAGATTTTCTTGTATATATAAACTCTCTCTCTTATTACTTTTACAGACTTACTCTTCTCTAATGATAACCTTGCTTTTGATGAATCATCATCCATAATGCAAAAGCTTAGAATTAGAGGAGGGTATTTTTTTATATCCCTGATTACTGCATCCCGCTTCTTTTGTAGAAAGAATCATTATTTCTGGGTATTGACAACTATTTATTTTCTAGTGAACTTTGTGAAGAAACAATCTGTTGTATATATAAAAAAGAAGAAAGGAGAATTTTAGAAATGAAAAAGATAGTATTACTTCGTCACGGAGAGAGTGCATGGAATAAAGAAAAATCGTTTTACGGGCTGGACAGATGTAGATCTGACAGAAAAGGGAGTTGCCGAAGCTGAAAAAGCCGGAGAGACATTGAAAGAATATGGTTTCAATTTTGATAAGGCTTATACTTCCTATTTGAAGCGTGCGGTGAAAAACCTTGAACTGTGTTCTCGATAAGATGAATCTGGACTGGATACCTGTAGAGAAAAGCTGGCGCTTGAATGAAAAGCATTATGGTGAATTGCAGGGATTGAATAAAGCCGAGACTGCCGAGAAATATGGAGAAGAACAAGTGCTAGTGTGGCGTCGTAGCTATGATATAGCTCCCCATCCTCTTTCAGAAAGTGATTTTGAGAAATCCCCGTTTTGATTACCGTTATCATGAAGTACCCGATGCGGAGTTGCCTCGTACTGAATCGTTGAAAGATACCATTGAACGTATTATGCCTTATTGGGAAAGTGATATATTTCCTAGTCTGAAAACAGCTCATACGCTGTTGGTGGTCGCTCATGGCAATAGTTTGAGAGGCATCATCAAGCATCTAAAAACATCTCCGATGAAGATATTGTCAAAGCTGAATCTACCTACGGCTGTGCCTTACGTATTTGAGTTTGATGAAAACCTGAACGTTGCTAATGACTATTTCCTGGGAAACCCGGAAGAGATCAAAAAACTGATGGAAGCAGTAGCCAATCAGGGAAAAGAAAAAATAGAAAAGTTACACATTAAAAAAAAGAAGTTATGAGTAAAGTAGTTGATTTATTAGGAGATAAGGCCTGTTATTACCTGGACCACACTTGCGAAACCATTGATAAATCATTGATTCATGTTCCGTCTCCCGATACAATAGATAAAGTCTGGATTGATTCGGACCGGAACATTAAAGTATTGAACAGCCTGCAAACCCTTTTAGGGCATGGCCGCCTGGCCAATACGGGTTATGTTTCTATTCTTCCTGTTGATCAGGATATTGAACATACTGCGGGTGCTTCCTTTGCTCCGAATCCGATTTATTTCGATCCGGAGAACATTGTGAAACTGGCTATTGAAGGAGGCTGTAATGGAGTAGCTTCTACCTTTGGGATTTCTTGGATCCGTAGCACGTAAATATGCCCATAAAAATACCTTTTATCGTTAAGTTGAATCACAATGAATTACTTTCTTATCCTAACAGTTTCGACCAAGTATTATTTGGTACGGTGAAAGAGGCTTGGAATATGGGAGCCGTAGCAGTAGGCGCAACCATTTATTTCGGTTCGGAACAGAGTCGCCGTCAGGCTCGTGGAGATAGCCGAAGCTTTTGAATATGCTCACGAACTGGGGATGGCAACCATTCTTTGGTGTTACCTTGCGCAATAACGATTTCAAGAAGGGAGCTATCGATTATCATGCTGCTGCCGACCTTACCGGACAAGGCTGACCGTTTGGGAGTTACCATCAAAGCGACATTGTGAAGCAGAAACTTCCGTCCAATAATGGTGGCTTCAAAGCCATCGGCTTCGGAAAGATCGACGAGCGTATGTATACCGAACTTGCTTCCGAACATCCGATTGACCTCTGCCGTTATCAGGTAGCCAACGGATATATGGGACGTGTAGGGCTGATTAACTCCGGTGGAGAATCTCACGGTTCTTCCGATTTGCGTGATGCCGTCATTACAGCAGTTGTCAATAAGCGTGCCGGTGGTATGGGATTGATCAGCGGACGTAAAGCCTTCCAGAAACCAATGAACGAAGGGGTGGAATTATTGAATACTATTCAGGATGTATATCTTGATTCGTCAATAACGATTGCATAATCAGAGATGAATGGAAATAAATTATTATCTTTTGACTATTAGATCGTTAACCATTAAAAATTAAGAGTATGAAGTTTTTTATTGACACAGCCAATTTGGAGCAGATTCAGGAGGCGTATGACCTCGGAGTACTTGACGGAGTGACTACCAATCCTTCGCTGATGGCGAAAGAAGGCATTAAAGGTACGGAGAATCAGCGTGAACATTACATTAAAATATGTAAGATTGTCAACGGAGATGTCAGTGCCGAGGTCATAGCAACCGATTATGAAGGAATGATTCGTGAAGGTGAAGAACTTGCCGCGCTCAATCCGCATATTGTAGTAAAAAGTCCCCTGTATTGCCGATGGCATTAAAGCGATCAAACATTTCACGGAAAAAAGGGAATCCGTACTAACTGTACATTAGTCTTTTCAGTAGGAGAGGCATTACTGGCAGCTAAAAGCCGGAGCTACCTATGTTTCGCCTTTGTCGGTCGTCTGGACGATATTTGTGAAGATGGAGTAGGGCTTGTGGGAGATATTGTACGTATGTATCGCACCTATGATTACAAGACTCAGGTATTGGCGGCTTCTATCCGCAATACGAAGCACATCATCGAGTGTGTGGAGGTGGGAGCAGATGTGGCTACCTGTCCGTTGAGTGCTATCAAAGGGTTGTTGAATCATCCGTTGACGGATTCGGGATTGAAGAAATTTCTGGAAGATTATAAAAAAGTCAATGGTTGAGTAAGTAATGAAACTTGCAGTATATTAAAATTTTTAGGCACGGATTATTTGCTCAGGTCTTAGAATTCCGTGCCTAAAGAATATTTGTTTTTTCGGGTAGCTGCTCATTACTCTTTTTTTCCGTTCCTGTTTTCTCTTCTCCTTATATTGAGTTGGCGTTTCTCCTGTATATTGTTTGAAAGCCGTACTGAAATAGCGTGAAGTAGTGAAGCCGACCTTCTCGGCAATTTCCGTGAACGACATGTCCGTACTGGTGATTAATGTGATCGCTTTCTCCATCCGGAATTTATTAATGTAATCATTGGCTCCCATATCGGTCAGAGCTTTTAGCTTATTGTAAAGGGAAGCCCGGCTCATACCTATCTCCTTGCAGATAAAAGTGACGTCCAGATTGCTGCTATCCAGATGTTCCTGAATAATTTTATTCAGTTTCAGCAGAAATGTTTCATCTGCCTGGCTGAAAGTGCTCTCTTCCGGCGCAGGGACTAATCCTGTATTCAAATATCTTTTTCTTGGTAGACTCACGGTTTTTCAATCGGTTACAAATGATTTCCATTAGCATTTCTATCTCAAAGGGCTTAGTCAGATAAGCGTCCGCCCCGTTCTTGTAGCCACTCAACTGACTTTGTTTATCATCTCTTGCTGTCAGCAGAATGATAGGGATGTGACTGATCGTAATATCTTCCTTTATATTTTTTCGCAAAGTTCATATCCATTCATTCTCGGCATCATCACGTCACTGACGATAATATCCGGAGCATGATTTCTGGTCAGTTGAAGGGCTTCCACACCATCGGAAGCAATCACTACCCGTTTGAAATATTCTCCCAGTGACTTTTTCAGAAAAATCCGTCAAATCCGGATTGTCATCCACCACTAGAATAATACTGTAAGGACTCGTATCGAACGTATTTTCCTCCGGTAACTGTTCTTTGCTATCATCGTTCATCAATTCGTTCAGATATGCCTTCGGCTGACAGACGATCTCTTCCGATTGTTGTCTCAAGGGTAGTTCAAAGAAGAATGTTGCACCAGCTTCCTGATTATCCCGTGCACCGATGGAGCCTCCGTGTAGTTCTACCAGAATCCTGGAATAAGATAATCCGATACCTGTGCCGCTTTGCTCTCCTGTACCTTGATAGAAACGGGTGAAGAGTTTTTGTGTATTTACTTGTTTCAATCCGTTTCCCCGGTCAATGATGGAGATACGTACGCTATTTTTTTCTCGGAAAGCAACCCGATGTAATTGTTATTTCTGCATCTTGTGGACTGTGTTTCAAGGCATTGATAAGCAGATTGCTTAGAATAATCTCACACTTATCTTTATCGAAACTTACAGTATTGACCTGTGGGTCAAGCTGATAGCGGATACGGACGTTTTTAGCTTCACCTTCGCTGACGAAATCTTGGGATACATGTTCAATCCATTGATTGAGAGCATACGGCTGTATCTGCAATTTACTTTCCCCTAACCTCCATTTTGCGTACATCGAGTACCATATTAATAAGGTTTTTCATTCGCTGTGACTGGCGATAGATTGCTTTTATAGGTAAATATTGTGTATCTTCGGCAGAAAGCGATTTCAGTATCCGGCTAAGCGGTGCGTGTATGAGCGTTAAAGGTGTGCGCAGCTCATGACTGATATTAATAAGGAAACGTACTTTTTCTTCATATACCTGTTGTTCATGTTCCTTCATTGCCCATTTCAGTTTTTCTTCCTTACGCTTTAGAGTTCTTCGGAAAGTTTCAATAATAGCGGCAGCAGTAAGAACGGTACAGCTAAGAATAAACCACCATGTCCGATACCAGGGAGGGAGAAAATGGTTAGTTCCAGTACTTCCTGACTGGGAATCCAACTGCCATCTTTAGCTGTACATGAAGCCATAATCTTATAACTTCCCGGAGGAAGTGAACGTATAGCCAGTTCGGGATTGTACGATTCGATTTGCTGGTCATTCAGCCCTTCTATCTGGTATCTGTACACTTTCTGTCGGA
>VOFJ01000744.1_pt1 | contig 39663 bp, 70 predicted proteins | sample 5384081 | NCBI WGS metagenome assembly VOFJ01 (sample SAMN12384729, study PRJNA508395) | human gut metagenome | isolation source: healthy gut I | host: Homo sapiens
TCAATTGCTTCGTTTCCAGTTACGTATTACTCAAGAGAATTGAAAGAGCACAGCATTTCCGGCGACCAATCTTCGGACAAAATAGCCAGAAACGCATTCTGCACTGGGCTTAGAAGTGCTGGTAGGTGGTTACGTTGCGCGATATTTTTCTACAACGTCCCTCTAAAGAGACGCGCCAGATGTATGGCGGATTGTAGGCAGTGGAATTGCTATGGCAAACTTTGCCAGAAACGTCTGGGACGTTGTGCTCATGTCTCTGTTTTCAAAATTTCGGAACGGCACAAGTAAAATATAAGGCACGGAAGTAGAATTTGTAGAGACGCAAGGGTGATATCATCAGGATTCACGAAAACCTATCGTGGAAGATTTGGAACACTGGAAGATGATCAGAACGGTCGTGATTTTACGGTTAATGCTCTTGCCGTTTGAGGAATAAAGCACGTTTGGGGAACGGTGAGGATCCGTTTGGCGTATGGAAGATATGAAGGAGAGGGCGATTCGTACTCCTCTTGATCGGATATTACGGACCCGGGCGATGCCCTCGGGGCGGCCAGGATGTTCATCAGCTTAATGTTCTTCACCCCGTACTCCTTGACAAGGTGATGGCGGCGGAGGCGGAGCCGCCGGTGGCCAGCATAGGGTCCAGAATGATGACGTCTCGCTCGGAGATATCGGTGGGCATCTTACAATAGTATTTGACGGGTTCCAAGGTCTCCGGGTCCCGGTACAGGCCGATGTGGCCCACCTTGGCGGCAGGGATCAGGGTGAGGATTCCCTCTACCATGCCCAGCCCCGCTCGCAGAATGGGGACGATGGCCAGCTTTTTGCCGGCCAACTGCTTGCGTGACCGCCTTGGCCACGGGGGTCTGGACTTCTACGTCCTGGAGGGAAGGTCTCGGGTGGCCTCGTAGCACATCAGGGTGGCCACTTCGTTGACGATCTCGCGGAAATCTTTCACACCAGTACTCTCGTCCCGAAGGATGGAGAGCTTGTGCCGCAGGAGGGGGTGATCCAATACGTGTACCATTTCGTCCATTGTTCCATGTCTCCCCTTTCTCTGTCATTTGGTTCTGTGGGGCTGGGGCGGCCTTCTCCCGGGCCAGGCGTTCCCTGCTCTGCCTGGGAGAGGCGGTGGAGGCGGGGACCAGCTGGTCCCGGCGGGCAGGTCTGACCTGCCTGGGCCAGGGGCAAAGCCCCTCCCGGGCCACCCCAGGCGCTTTGGAGGCGGAGGTTGGGGGGCGCCAGTTTGGCGGGGGATGCCGGCCGCGGGGTGAGGGGGCATCGTAGCACGGCTGGGCGCCGTCCCCCACCACCAGCTGGGGGCTTTGGGTCCCCTGGAGCTCTGCCACCAAGGCGATGGCCCGGTCCGGGGTGAGGCGGTGGGGTTGGGTTCCGTCCACCTGGAAGCGGGCGTTGTAGATCTGGTCGGCGGGCATCCATGGCCACACACACCTGGCCGGAAAAGCCCGCCAGGTTCCCAAGCCATGGAGGCCAGGGTGGAGCTGCCGGCGCAAGGGTTTCTCCGCCGCCCAGGCCAGGCCCTTGGCGGTGGCCACCCCGATGCGCGACAGTAAAGGAACCGGGCCCCGCCGCCACGGCGATGAGATCCACCTGGGCGGGGTGAGGCCGCAGGCCTTCAGCAGGTCCCGGCCATGGGAAGCAGGGGTTTGGCTGTGGGTCAGGCCGGTGTGGAGGAAGGCTTGGGCCAGGAGGGTTTCAAGTCCTCGCACAGGGCCACGGAGGCCGCCGTGGCGGAGGATTCCAGGGCTAAAATTTTCATCGCGCACCTTCCTTTCCCAAAGGCAGGTCCTCAAAACCGGGGCCTCGGATGGTGAGCACCCGCTGGTTGTCCTCAGCGCCCCGACGGATGTCCACGTAGATGGTGTCGGCGTCCAGGCCTCTTGCACGGTCTCATGTATCTGTTGCATTTCCGAACTGTGAAGAAAGGGAAATGTACAGTGATCCGTTTGAGTTTGTAATTGTTGCAATTAATACAAATGGTGCGATTCCGAGGAATCCTTCTGGTCCGCAGATCTTACCAACAATGAGACCAACAATAACTCCAAGTAAGAACTTGGTACCTGTCATAATTACACCTTTGTAAAGCGGCATACCTACCTGTTTGATGTCGATCATAGATCCACATACGATCAGGAAGAATCCCATCATACATGCATTTCCTTCATAGAAAAGTGCTGTTACATATCCACCAATCTGGAATACCTGTGGTACAAATGTTGCAAGTACAACTGCGATTACCAATGGGATGATTACCAGACCTCCCGGGAGGTTTTTTCATTTTATTCAGAATGTCTAAATCTTTTTCTTGCATTCTGAACCTGTTTTTTTTTCTTCGCTCATTTTTCTCTCTCCTTTTTCTCTTTATGATGCGTTTAACGTTTATGATCAGGATGGTATCCCCCGATGCTATCTTGCCGATTCTTTAAACAGACGTTCAACGATATCGCAGGCTGTATTGTCATTACCTGTAAGTCCGCCCTTTCCTACGACCGGAAGTCCGTCATATTTTCCGACTAATCTTCCGACGTCTGTCTGTGGAATTACGTAGTCCATCACTTCGATGCACTCAACTCCAAGCTGATAGCATACATTTACCATCGTGTCACCACCTGTAGTATACAGACCGGCGATTTTTCTCTTCCTACCTGTTCCAGTACCTGTGAGATAATAGTTCCAAGTCCGGCATTGATACGGTTCGCACTCATTCCGCCTGCATAGCCACGTTTTTTATCTTCTTCGTCCAGATTTAAAAGTTCTCCGTGAAGCGCTGTTTCGAACAGGATCGCTCTTGGTCGCTTGTCGCTTTCGATCAGTTCAACTGCCTTGTTCACAGCTTTGAACGCTTCATCTAACGCTTCATCTCCACCATTGATCAGCGGGATTGGTTCTACACTGATTCTGACATGTCTGGAATCTTCACATAATACCTGCATCTGCTTCTTCGTAACCGGTGTTGCACTTCCGGCTGCGATCAGAACAGTCTTTACCTTCTTCTTGCCGGCCGGTGGTACATTCGGCTGTTCTTCCTGAATGAGTCCTCTTCTGTATGCAAGTTTTGAAGTAAACGGTCCCGGATCCACTGCGACTACGTCCCAGTCAAGATCGATACAAGCCTGTGCGATCTGATCTACATCTTCCAATGTGATCGCATCCACAATAATGACACCTGCGCCATCATTTCTTACTTCAGTAAGAGCTTCTTTGATTCCTTCTTTTCCTTTCAGAACCTGATCTAATGTAACCAGTCCGACCTTTCTTCTGGTCTGGCCTGCAAGAAGTCTTGGTATGTAATTTCTCTTTTACCGGTGTACGCACATCCTGTGCAACCGGTGTGTTGATCAGTGCAACTCCGTCGATCACAGAATATCCGCCAACAAGGATTCTTCTGGACTGTGGCATTGCCGGTACGACAACTGCTATCGTATCTTCATTTAACTGATCTAACATTGCGTCGATCTCTACTCCTACGCCGCCACGTAAAAAGTTGTATCGATACGTTTTGAAAAGTATTTTACGCCCATTGCTTTTAACGCATTGGTAGCTGATTTTACTTTGTCATATGCTTCCTCTTTTGAAGTGGTCTTGAGTTACTGCTGATCAGGATTGCATCCAGAGATGCTGTCTCTCTTGCTTCCTGTCTTTGCTTCCTCATTAAAAAATACTGCTGTTCTTGCTTTCGATCTCGCTAATAATACGCCTGTCGTTGTTGCCTGTCAGGTCATCTGCAACTGCTCCTATCAAAGGCATGGCACTTTCCTCTCTTTCTATCCGTTCACATATGAGCCGTTCACAAAAGGGATCCGCCCCCCTTTTGTGAACCTCTGTTACCTTGTTATCACTTTTGATTAAGCTTCTTTTTTCTCGTGCTGTTTTCTTTGCGTATTCTGCAACTACTTTTTTGTAGACTCGATCATACTGATGCATCCTGCAATTCCTTTACCTGCGATATCAAATGCTGTTCCATGATCTACAGAACTTCTGATGAATGGAAGTCCGAATGTAAGTGTTACAGATTTTTCAAAGTCTAATGTCTTACAAGCGATGTGTCCCTGATCATGATATAAAGAAAGGATTGCATCAAATTTACCTGATTTTCCAATGTGGAATACGGAGTCAGCCGGGCAAGGTCCGATTGCATTGATTCCTTTTTTCCTGAGCGGCTTTTACTGCAGGTTCGATCTCATCGATCTCTTCACGTCCGAATAATCCGTTGTCTCCGTTGTGTGGATTTAATCCTGCAACTGCGATCAGTGGATTCTCGATTCCGACTTTTCTTAACTCTTTATCGATGTTGATGACATCTTCCAGGATGACATCTTTTTGTAGCGTAGTGACATGCATCTACCAGTGACATATGTCTGCTTACGAAGAATACTCTTAATTTGTGGCATGAGAACATGGTCAGTGCATATGGAGAATGTGTTGCATTCTGATAGATTTCTGTATGTCCAGGTTCTTTTTACGCCGATCAGTTTGATTGCTCCTTTGTGAATTGGTGCTGTAGAAACTGCATCGATCTTTCCTGCCTGTCCAAGTTCGATTGATTTCATGATCCAGTCAACTGCCATCTGTCCTGCAAGCGCCTGAACTTTTTCCCCATTCGATAGAGTCTGTATCGTAATCACCAGTCTCAATGATGTCTACTGTTCCGAATTCATATTTTGCTTCTGATGGATCTTCGATCTTGTTGTATTTCAATTCTTTTCCGAGAACCTTTGCAGCTCTTTCCATGATTGCGATGCTTCCGATTACGAATGGACGGCGACAGTCGTGGATTTCTTCACTTAACATTGTTCCTACTACGATCTCAGGTCCGATACCTGCTGGATCTCCCATTGTGATTGCTGTAATTGGTTTATACTGTGTACTCATAATTCTTTACTTTCCTTTCTTTTTCGTTTCGTTTCGCTTTCGGTTTTGTTTTCGTTTCGATGTTCTATATCTTATATTTCTTTTTTTGTTTTTTGCAATAGTTTTTCTTTATCACTTTTTCGTAACTTTATCACAATTGCATAGATTCGTTTTTCATTTTTTGTGCATTTTTCAGTAGTTTGTTAAGGTTTTGTCACTTTTTGGCTTTATTTTCATTTTGTTTCGTTTATTTTCGTTTTTATTATTGCTTTTCTTCTATTTTAGAGATATAATCAAAACAAAAAAAGAAAACAAAATATCGAAACTGGAGGGTATCATGAGTAAAAAACTTTTCTTTGGAAGTAACTTGAAAATGTACAAGAACATAAAAGATACCGTTTCCTATCTTCAGGAGCTGGAATCTCTTACAAAAGATATAAGCAGGGATGAGATTGAACTTTTCATTATTCCTTCTTATACAACTCTGGACAGTGCTTCAAAAGCTATTGACCAGAAGAACATCCGCTTAGGCGCACAAAATATGTGCTGGGAGGAACAGGGACAGTTTACAGGAGAGATTTCTCCTCTGATGTTACAGGAGGCTGGCATCGGACTTGTCATGATCGGACACTCTGAGCGTCGTCATGTATTTGGCGAAACGGATATCGAAGAGAACAAGAAAGTTCTCTGCGCACTGGAACATGGATTCAAAACTCTTTTATGTATCGGCGAGACTGCTGAAGAGAAAGAATTCGGCATCAGTGCTGAAGTACTCCGTACACAGTTAAAAGTAGGATTCCATGGTGTATCTGTCGAAGACGCAAAGAACATCTGGGTAGCATACGAACCTGTATGGTCTATTGGAGTTAACGGCACGCCAGCCTCTGCGGATTATGCAGAAGAAGATGCACAAAGTCATCAAACAGACATTACGCGAGATCTTCAGTGATGCAGCCGATGAAATTCCGGCACTTTACGGCGGAAGCGTAAATCCAGGAAACGCATGTGATCTGATCGTTCAGCCATCCATCGATGGTCTGTTTACAGGACGTGCTGCATGGCAGGCAGACAAATTCGACACTTTGATCCGCGATGCGATCAAAGCGCACGATGCAAAATAAAAGCTTCTTAATAATATAGAACACATATATTAAGCAGGAAAACATTTCAGCAAACAGTAATTCATTAAAACATTTTAATTTTTATATCTAAGGAGGATATTCACTATGAAAATCGCAATCGGATGTGATCCAAACGCACAGCAGGCAAAAAGAGGAACTGATCAAATTTATGGAAGATAAGGGTTATGGAGAGATCAAAGACTTCGGAAGCGAAGATCCGATCTATGCTAACACAGCAGTTGCAGTTGCAGAAGCTGTTGCTTCCGGTGAGTATGACCGCGGAATCTGATCTGTGGAACAGGTCTTGGAGTTTCTATCGCGCTAATAAAGTAAAAGGCGCTTATGCAAAGCATTACTTTCAGACATCTACTCAGCGAAAAAAAGAGCCCCGTCTCAGCAACGATGCCAACATCGCATGTATGGGAGCTTTCACAATCGGTAACAAATTAAGAGAAGAATTAACAGACGCTTTCCTGACAAACGAATTCGTTCCGGGATGCTCTTCTCAGCCAAAGGTAGATGCTTTCAGAGAGTACGAAGCAGCTCACCAGAAATAAGTTATAAAAGGTAATTTTAAAAACAGATATTATCATTTTTTTTTTCATTTCTCCAATATAATATGATATAAAAGGCGGCATGCAGATCACACAACCTCTGCGTGTCGTTTTTTGTCCTAAAAAAAAGAGACCACCGTCAGCAGTCTCTTCCTCCATATCCATAATATATCTATATCTCAAAAATGTATTCTATAAATTATGATTTCTCTTTTCCACGTCCATGATCATGTCCACTCTTGTGGCATGTCTTCCGCCTTCAAACTTAGCATTCAGCCACTCATCCACGATGCATTTCGCAGTCTCGATACCGATCACACGTGCTCCGAATGCGATCACGTTCGCATCGTTGTGCTCTTTCGCCATTCTTGCTGTATATGGATCACTGCACACTACTGCACGGATTCCATTTACTTTATTCGCGCCAGTGAGATCCCGGCACCGGTTCCGCAGACCCATTGCGATCCCCTGCTCTACTTCATGCTTGCCACTGCATTCCCGATCTTCTCACCAAATTCCGGATAATTACAGCTTTCATAAGAATCTGTTCCATAGTTCACAACTTCATGTCCCAGACTTTCCAGATATTCTACAATCTCATTTTTCATGTCTACTGCAGAATGATCATTTGCAATTCCAATCTTCATATCCCTGTTCCTACCTTTATCTTTCATATTTTACTCATTTATATTATAATTAGTAGCGAAATAAATATCAATGTTTTCAGAAATGTTTTTATATAAGGAGTTTTTTATGGTTACATTAATCGCCAGCGATCTTGATGGCACACTACTTCAAAACGGCGCACATGATGTAAATCCAATTGTTTTCGACCAGATCCGTACACTGAAAGAACACGGGATCATGTTTGTACCGCCAGCGGACGTCAGTACCTGAACCTTCGCAGACTGTTCACTCCGGTTCAGGACGATATTGCATACATCGCCGAAAACGGCTCTCTCTGCATATACAACGAAGAGACTATTTCCAAAGGAATTATTGAGCTGGACCTTGCTTACCGTATCCTGGATGAAGTTGCCAAATATCCACAATACAACTGTATTATCTCCGGCGAACGTGTCTGCTACAGCACCTCGAAAAAAATCAGGAATTCTATAATCACATGGTAAATGTCATCCAGAATAATATGAAATTCATCGATGACCCCAAAACGGAGATTCCGGAACCGATCCTTAAGATTGCAGTCTGCGATTACAGCGGAACCGATGCGTGTGAAAAACATCTAAAAGAAATGTTTTCATCCGACATCAAGGTTGTTACTTCCGGCAATCTCTGGGTAGACTTCATCTGCCCGACCGCCAACAAGGGAAGTGCATTAAAAGATCTGATCGATCATTTACATATTGCAGCAAAAGACTGCGTCGTATTCGGAGATCAGTATAACGATGTCGAAATGCTACAGACCGCCGGTACAAGCTATGCCATGGCGAATCTTTGCTCCCGGTATCGATAAATACGCAACCAATGTTACCGATTCTGTAGACAGATTATTGACGAATTACCAGCCGTATAACACCACAGAACCGGACAGCTCTGCCGGAAGATTCGCAAGGAACCGCCCCTGACAGTTCCTGCAGGCGGCAACTTATCCTGCATACTTTGACATCTACAAAAACAGGCAATATTATATACAAACAACGGCTTTGAACAAAGTAATTATAGCCGCATGTATATAATATTGCCCATTTTCCGTCCTCTTTCCGAGGATCTTATTGGAACACTACTAATACAATTTACTTTTCATATTTTTCAAAAATCCTGCACAGGAGAAACGCCTGTACATATGCCAGTACCGCAAATCCAAAGAACACCCATATAATACTTGCGATCACAAAGGATCTGGATGTGAACAATGTTAAGATGAGCGATCCGACACTTAAGCCTACGATCACGATCGTAGATGGAATATGGCTATGCGAAGAAGCAGTGCATTGCGCAGTGTTGCAAAGATTCCATTTTCAAATCTTGCAATATATGGAAACAGATACTGGAACATCAGCATCCACATTCCAAGGATCACTGCAAGTACAATACGCATAATACTGTACATACTTTCGCGCCTCTTTTCAGAACTCCGATGATCCGGAAATCCACAAACAGCAGTATGGCAATGACAGCCATGACCAGCCAGCAGATGGTTGCCGGTCTGAAGTTCCTCTTATAGGCTTTCCAGAATTCCTTCCACACCGACGGATCTTCACCTCTTGCCATCTTCATCGCCACCGCATACAGAGCACTTAAGGAAGTTCCGATGGTGATTACCGGAATACATCCGACCACAAAGATCATGTTCAGTATAATAATATCCCCCAGTCGTCCAAGCACTCTCATTACCGGACTGTCAATTGCCCAAAATTTCATATCTTAACCGCCTCTACTTACTTAATCTGATTACATTCCAAGATGCTTTTCCAAGAAGAGTTGTCATGATTCCACCATCCATCTTTGAACGATTTACTGTCTTTGGTACTACTTTTTCTTCGTAAGAACTATTTACCAGCTTCAGATCAGATTCTTCCATAACGATATGCTCTACCAGATGGAATCCTTCCATACCTCTTAAGTCTGTTGTCAGTTCAATATCATCTTCCAGTGTACGGTTAACAGCGAAGATTGTAAGCTCTTCTTTCTCTTCTTCATTATACACTGCAACGCTTTCTACGTCAGTAACATTTTCATGTTTTGCTGTATCATGCTTTGTTGTCTGTACCAGAGGCATCAGTGCTACGCCACGGCCATACTTGGAAGCGTGTGAAGGAATGGATAGAAGATCGTCTGCTTCCATCCGCTCCGCCGCCCTGATCTGTCATGATCGGTGCGATAACATTAACCAGCTGTGCCAGGCAGGCAATCTTTACTCTGTCTGCATGTTTTAACAATGTGATCAGCATCAGACCAACTGCCAGTGCATCCTCAAATGTGTGTAAATGTCTTCCAGCATCGGAGGTGCTACCTGCCGTGGATGGTTCTGTGTGATGTCATCATCAGCTGCATTCGAATGGAACCATACATTCCACTCATCAAAACTGATATTGATATCTTTCTTACCACGTTTTTTCGCTTTTACATAATCACATGTTGCGACAACGGTACGGATGAATTCATCCATATCATCTGAGCATGCAAGGAAATCAGCAGTATCATTATCACGGTTTCCATAATACTGATGCATAGATACATAATCAACATAATCATATGTACTTTCCAGTGTTGTAGATTCCCATTTCGGGAATGTCGGCATATCAAGAGCAGAACTTCCGCAGGATACCAGCTCGATAGACGGATCGATCAGTTTCATTGCTTTTGCTGTCTCTTCTGCAAGACGTCCGTACTCTTCCATTGTCTTGTGTCCGAGTCGCCAAGGTCCATCCATCTCATTACCCAGACACCATACTTTGATATTATGTGGATCTTTTACACCATGGTTTGATACGAAGATCACTATATTTTGTTCCGCCCGGATGGTTGCAGTATTCCAGAAGATTGCAGGCATCTGCAATTCCTCTTGTACCAAGATTGACTGCCATCATCATGTTGGAATTTACTTTGTCTGTCCATTTTGCGAACTCATTTAATCCGATCTTATTCTCTTCCAGACTTCTCCATGCAAGTTCCAGACGTGCCGGACGCTCTTCTACAGGTCCTACACTGTCTTCCCAGAAGAAGTTGGATACAAAGTTTCCACCCGGATAACGGATGATTGGTACATCCAGTTCTTTTACCAGATCAATGACATCTTTACGGAATCCGTCATCATCTGATAACGGATTGCCCGGCTGATATAATCCATCATACACGGCACGTCTGAGATGCTCGATGAAAGAGCCATAGATTCTTTCATCTACTTTGGAAATCTGGAAATCTTTATCAATGATCATCTTTGCTGTCTTACTCATTTTCAACCTCCTATTATTACAATGATTACTCTTTTACCGCACCTGCTGTCATACCTTCGATGAAATACTGCTGGAAACATACAAACAGTATAAAGATAGGAATGATTGAGAAGAACGAACCTACAACCAGGAGTGAATAATTATCTCCGTATGGGTTGATCAGGGTGTTCAGTCCAAGTGTCAGTGTGTATTTTTCTGAAGAACGGATTACCAGTAATGGCCACAGGTAGTTATTCCATGCATTCATACCATTTAAGATCGCCATAGGCGCAAATGCCGGTTTCATGATCGGCATGATCAGCTTGAAGAAGATACCATATTCTGTTGCTCCGTCGATTCGTCCTGCTTCCAGAAGTGACTTCGGAAGTCCCAGAAGATACTGTCTGAAGAAGAAGATTGTAGATGCATGTGCAACGAATGGTAATACAATTGCGATATAGTTATCCATCAGTCCCCATGTTGTCATCTGTTTGTACAGCGGAAGCATGATAACCTCCAGTGGAACAGATAAGATCAGGAGAACGATTTTACGAACATAAAGTTCTTTTCCTTTGAATTCATAGGCTGCAAATCCGTATCCTACAAATGCACTTACAAGAAGTGTTGCCACTACTGTAACGACTGTAAGAGTGATACTGTTAAAGAACCATCTCCAGTAATCATGCTGGCCGGTAAACAGCAGTACATAGTTATCAAGACTCATACGGCTCCAGTCAATTCCAAGGTTCAGACCATACTGAAGAAGATCTCCGCCCGGTTTAAAGCTGGCAAGAAAGATTGTATAAATCGGAAGGATCACCAGGATAGCCAGGATCGAGAAGAAGACGATCATCAATATTGTACAAAGCCGGTCTTTATTTTTTCTCTTTTCGCCCATACTATCTTTCCTCCTTCTTGAATGTTCCTGTAGGCGCCAGCTGGATCATGTTGACGATCATAACAATAATCAGAAGTACAAGACCTACTGCGCAGGCATAACCCATCGCTCGTTTTTCAATTCCCTGCCTGTACAGATATCCGACGATCGTAAACTGTCGTAAGTCCGATATTCTGCGGTGAGTTGTTACCTTTCCATAACATGTAACTTTCATTGAACATTGCAAGTCCTGCATAGATACTGATCGTTAACACATATACGGTTGTTGGTTTCAGAAGTGGAAGGGAAATCTTTGTAAACTCTTCGCCACTTATTTGCTCCATCGATAGAAGCCGCTTCATAAAGATCTGTTGAAATACTCTGTAATCCGGCAAGGAAATACAGGATGTTAACACCTGTCCATCTCCAGCATGCCAGAAGTAACAGTGCAAAATAACCGGTCAGATCATTCTTTAACCATTTAATTGGTCCAAGTCGAACATTCCGATCACCTGGTTGGCAAGAGAAGTCTCCATCTCACCAAACATCAGACGGAAGATTGTACCTGCAACTACGACTGATGTAAGTGCCGGAAGGAAATAGATGGATTTGAAAAATCCAGGTTTCTTCATCAGCTTACTGTTCAGAAGTGTTGCAAAAAGCATCGGAAATGGGATCAGAAGTACCAGTGTTCCGATCATATAACGTGTACTGTTAAACAAAGCTTTTAAAAAGATCTTATCGGACAGAAGTCTCTTATAATTATCCAATCCAACCCATTTATCCTGTAATACATCCTGAAAACTTAAAAGGACTCCGTTCGCGATTGGAACTGCCCAGAAAAAATATAACAGTGAGGACAAAAGGAAGGATAAACACATAAGGAGCTAATTTCTGAGAATAGAAAAATTTCTTCATGGTTTTATGTATCCTCCTTCTTAAAAAGAAGGGGATGCGGCAGTTTTTGCACGCAACCCCCTGATTATTACATTACTAATTTCTTAATTGCAAATCTTATTTGTCGCCGAATTCATTTTCAAGAGTTTCCTGAGACTGTTTCAGTGCATCTTTTACGTCCATTCCTTCTTCGAAAATGTTGTTCAGTGTTGTTGTGCAGAACTCGTTGTTGATAGATGGATATTTAGAACTTGTGTAAGAATTAAGTCCGCCAATGCTATCCTGGAGCTCTAACAGAGTGTCAAATGGTTTTGTCTTGAAGTATTTTACGAACTGGTTGTCCGGATTCTGTGTAAGGTCTGTGTCTGTCCATACAGATGTATTAACAGGGTCAAATCCTAATACATTCCAAACTTCTTTGTTAGCGTCTTCAGACAGTTTGATGTAAGCGAATACTTCAGTTTGCAAGGTCTGCATTCTTAGAAGATTTTACAACTGCTGTACCGGTTCCACCACCACCGATTGTCTTAACTGCATCGTTGTCTCCAAATACCGGAGGAGGCTGCGATTGCAATCTTTCCTTCAAGGTCAGACATGTAGTTTGTAAATCTTGATGTCTGCCAGAAAGGCATGATCTGTACTGCGAAGTTACCACTGTTGTATTCTGGATAAGCTTCTTCGTTATCCGGCTGTCCACCAGCTACTGTTGCAAGTGCGCCTGCATCCTGCATATCTTTGATGTACTGAAGTACTTCTACAACTTTATCATTTGTAAAGGTCAAGGTTACCATCTTTGTCAAGGTAATCAGTACCTTTCTGAGCTAACATAAGGTTAACCATCCACTGAGCTGTTGTCTCAGCACAAGCGAAAGTTCTTACCTGTTTTTCTCATGATATTTCACACCGGTCGCTTTGAAGTCATCCCATGTCTTAATTGTTGTGTAATCAATTCCTGCTTCTTTTAACAGATCATCATTGTAGAATGCAACTGTTGTACCAACGTGTGTTGGGAATCCGTAATATTTTCCATCTTTTCCGTAGATGTCAAGACGAGATTCAACTACGTTGTCTTTGTATGGTGCGATTGCATCTGTCAGATCCATAAGTCCGATCTTACCATTTGTGAATGAAGGGAATTTTCCAAGCTCGATATCAACGACATCCGGAGCTCCTTTTCCTGATTCCAGTGCAAGCGATAATTTGTTGTGCATATCATCGTACTGCATATTAGAAAGTACTAATTTAACCTTCTTATCCGGATGTTCCTCATTCCATTTTCTTAGCCATCTCTGTGTAGAATTTCTGGTGTAACTCGATGAATGTCCAGACATTAATGGTTGTTGCATCCCCGTCAACCTTCATCTCTGTTGTTCCGCCCGACTCGCTCTTAGATGATTTCTTAGAATCACTCTTTTCACTTCCTGCGCTACATCCAAGCAAAGCATAGTTGCTGTCATAGCTACACAAAGAAGCACTGACACTACTTTCTTTTTTCATAGATTTTCCTCCTTTTTAGATATATATTTCTCTACAGGGTCTATGTTCCCTGACAGATTCAAAATAATTAAAACATTTCTTTCATCCATACCAGCATCTCACCTGTTTTACGGTTATCCCAGCAATGATATGGAATTGCTTTTGAGTTCTATATCTTCGAATACCTGTTCTCTGGTATCATATAATGCACCATCCTGCCATGTATCCATGTTCAGTTTCTTTCCTGTGAACCGAATCGTCGTTACTCCTCCAAGAAGTTCGGATTCAAATGTTTCTTTCAGCCTCCTGTTTCGTGTTAACGAAGATAGATGGAAGATTTTCCCCATTGTCTGCTTCTTCCAGACAATATACTAACGGTCCTTTTACCAGAGCAACTTTTCCTGCATCTTCTCTGACATTCGGATTCGCTCTTACGAATTTCGCGGGTACCTCAAAGTCAATCTCGATCTCTGTCTGTTCTTTGATGTCTTCTATTAAAAGATAAGACTGACTGATTCTGGCATTTCTTAGAATCTTACCATCTCTTTTGATCGTATAGGTCTTCACATAATCCGGTATTCTAAGTGCCAGTCTGTGTTCACCCTCTCCATCAGGAGTTATTGCCATCCGAATATGTCCTGTATTCGTCAGATCACTTTCTATCTGAATCTTTAATGCTCCTTCTTCCAGTTCGATCTGAGCTTCATTAGAAATGTATAAGTTCACATATGCTGTGTTCTTATCAGTGAAATATATGTACTGTCCCATGGACGCCAGTGTTCTCGCTATATTTGGCGGACAACACGCAACTCCAAACCATTTCTGTCTCACCGGTTTTACATGCTCTTTGGAAGTTCTGTCGATACAGTTATCCGGCCACACTTCCAAAGGATTTACATAGAAGAAACTCTTTCCATCCTGTGCTATTCCTGATAACAAGGTATTATAAAGCGCTCTTTCTACCATATCCATGTATGAAGCATCTTTTTGTGATCTGTGCCATTCTTCTTCCGAAAAGAGCAAGTCCTATCGATGCACATGTTTCTGAATAATTACAGTTGTTCGGAAGATCATAGTCTGTTGTAAACCGTTCCAGAAGACCGGATGCTCCGATGCTTCCTGTAATATACATCTGACGTTTTGTCATGTCCTCCCATAATGTCTTGCAGGCATCTAACAATTCTTTATCCTTGTATTCATATGCCAGATCTGCCATTGCGCAATACATATATACGGCTCTTACTGCATGTCCTTCTGCCGTCTTCTGCTCTCTTACCGGCTCATGTGACTGTGAATATCTCCGGATCATATCCGGCAAATTCCGGGAATATCTGTTTATATTCAGGTCTCTTTTTCTTCTTCCAGGAAATAATTTTTTCTCCACGCCTCTGGTATCAATAAAATACTTTGCTGTTTCCAGATATTTCTTTTCACCGGTTACATGATACAGACGGATAAGCGCAAGCTCGATTTCCTGATGTCCCGGATATCCATGGATCTGACCTTCATCCGGTCCGAATGTCTTGCAAATGAGATCTGCAAATTTCTTCATGATATCGAGAAACTCTGTTTTTCCGGTTGCTTTATAATACGCAACTGCTGCCTCCGTCATATGTCCTGCCGTATATAATTCATGTCCCTCTTTCAGATTTGTCCAACGTTTTGATGGATCCTTAATCGTAAAATAAGTATTCAGATATCCATCTTCACATTGGGCACGTCCTATAAGGTTAATCGTTTTATCCGCAAGATATGACAAATGTTCATCCGGCTCTGCTGCCAGTGAATAAGCTACCGCTTCCCAGCCATTTCGCTACATCTGTATCCTGGAATACTGCCCCTTCAAAATCTCCGTCAGTTTCTCCCTGCCGCAATCTTAAAGTTTTTCAATACAATGACTTGTCTCCACATCCGGAAGTCTGTCATTTTAAAATGTCCCACTGATACGGAATCAGTACATCTTTTTACCAGATGTATATATCTGTTCCAGAACTGATCCGATATCTTGATCTTATTCAATGGTACTGTTTTCAGTTTCTTGTCATCCATAACCTTTTCCTCAGAACATTAACTCCGATTTCTTTTCCTTAATCGTTTAATATCCTTTTTTTACAATTTTCCTTTTTTCCCAATATACAATGCAAATTTCTTTTTACAGGTTTATATTTTTTTTATCTTATTTACCTGTTTCTTTGTTTGATTAGATTATACGCTCACTTTTATGATAAGTGCAAGTAAAACTTAAACGTTTTTATTTTGTGCAATATGCACAAACCTATTATAAAATAAGCACTTACAGACATTTTTTTTTCTTCTGTAAGTGCTTATTTTTTTCTGATTTTCATTATTTATTGTTTTGATTATGAATTTTCTTTAAGATTTCTGACCGAACTACGCTCCAGCATATAACATCCCTACACGATATATACCATCCGGTTCTTTTCAGCTCTTTCTCCTCTACCATACGCATAATTACCTCGCTTGCCGTATAACCTATATCATGAAGTGGAAGAGATATCGTAGTAAGCGGCTGGCTTATAATATCCTGAAAGTTCACGGTTATCATATCCGGTTACCGAGACCTCTTTTCCCGGAAGCATTCCTCTTTCTTCCATTCTGTCATACACTCCACCGGCCATAAGATCATTCATGCAAACAAATCGCTGTAACCCCCTGTTCCAACAGCTGATCCGTACCATTATAACCACTTTGTCTGGTCCAGTCCCCGTAATATACACTTTCGGGATTATACAGAATCTGATTCTCATAAAACGCCCTCTGCATACCCAGAAGTCTTTTCCTGTGTATGAATACTATCCGGTTTTCCTGTTATAATTCCTATCTTCCTGTGGCCATTGTCGACCAGATGTTTGACGATCTGATGTGCCCCGTCTTCATCATTTACTACAATGGACGGGATATTTTTGTTTTGTGTATATCCGTATGCCATAACGGCCGGTACCGGAAGTTTTTCCGGAATACACTTCATTACACGTTCATGAGCAGCTACATATATAACTCCCTCAACCTGCCTTGCGATTAATTTATCAATTTCCTGCTCAACCTGGTCGTAATAATCATCTCTGTGATAATAAAAATCATTGTATTTTTTAAATAATCTCAGATTGATCAAAAGTATCTGATAATTATTTTCCTCACAATGTTCCGTAATTCCGTCTACAATATCCGGAATACTGAAGATCGTCATATCCTCGACAATTACCCCTATTGTCCTGGTATTCTTAGTCTTCAGATTTCTCGCCACAGTATTGGGCTTATAATTCAGCTCTTTTTATCTTGGCCATCACAATTCTTCTGGTCTCATCACTGGCGCCAGGCTTGTGATTCAAGATATTTGATACTGTTGCGACAGAGACATTGCATTCTTTTTGCAATCTCTTTAATCGTAACCATCTTTTTATTTCCCCTTTGCACATTTTTTTGGCTTAAAGCCACATATTCGTTACCCTTTCCTACTATCTTAGACTACTTTTTTTCTGTCTTGTCAATCAATTAATTCTATGCTAAAATGAATCAAACCTTATTTTTCTAATAAATACAATGCCCAAGGAGGATTTATGAATCAATCACTTACACTTCCTATGGCAGATAAATTCTATCATGATAAGCAGACATCTGCTTTCATACGATCCGTGAATGTCTCATGGGAAAAACCAGAAAAAGACCATTATTATCTTGAATACAGCTATAATCAGAAGGACTGGTATGCACTTAACGGCGGGTTTCCGATTGTACTTCCCTGCGATGAACTTTCTGTTACTGACGCACTCAAAACCCCCAGGATTCTAATGGGGAAACAATCTCTGTTGCGGCCCTTAGTTCTTTACAGAATAAATATGGAAAGCCAGAACCAGTATGTATTCAGTCTGTAGAAAGATGCGAATCAGACCCGGAGACCGTACAGGTTACGTATACAAACGGAATGAAAGAAATCCGTAACATCATCCGAAGTGAAGATGGCATCGGACACATTCAGGATAATGATTATGCGGCACCGATCATCAGTCACCGCGCCGATCCTTACATTTATAAACATACCGACGGAAAGTATTATTTTCTTGGCTCTCATACAGATGCCGGGCACAACTTAAATGGTACCTATCAGTATCTTTACATCATTCTCCGCTGTGCCGATACACTCGAAGATCTGACTGATAATTCCGGACGTTACACAGAAAAAAGTCATTTATGAAAGAGAGCCCATCGGTCCTGACCGTGTCAGTCCACACCTCTGGGCTCCTGAAATCCACTATATCCAGGGTGGCTGGTATGTATATTACACCACAACAACCGTTTCCGACCATTCTTCATGGCGGATCCGTCCACACTGCCTTGCCTGCACCGGCGACGATCCGATGAACGATCCTTGGATCACCAAGGGACCAATCCAGACAACTGTGGAAAATGATATTGCTTTTACCGACTTCTCTCTGGACCATACTTTCTTCCATCATAAAGGGGAGGATTATTTTGTATGGGCACAGAAAACGAATAATATTTCTGATATTTTTTATTGCAAAATTATCCAATCCGTGGACGATTTGTACTCCATCTGTTCTTCTGACCCATCCTGAGTACAACTGGGAACTTCATGGATTTGCGGTAAATGAAGGACCTGCCGTTATCAAACATGGTATACGCATCTTCCCTTACATTCTCTGCAAGTGGTACAGATGCACTTTATAATATGGGACTTTTATATGCAGATGAAGACTCTGATCTTCTGGATTCTTCTTCCTGGACCAAACTTCCTTATCCCGTATTCCAAAGCAGCCGTGCTACCGGATTCTTCGGACCAGGACACAACAGCTTTTTACCCGCTCCACTGACGACACAGAAGATCTTATGGTCTATCATGCACGTCAGGAAGAGCGTTACTTAGGTGAGGGGTGATTATCAGCCGCTCTACGATGCCGGAAGAAATGCCTATATAGGAAAAAGTCTTCTGGGACGAAGACGGCATGCCGAACTTCTCCGTTCCGGGCGCTTCACTCGCCATGAGAAAAGAAGACCTTACACTTCCCGATCATTGGTAAGCTTTAATTTATCTAAGATATAGAATATCAGGCTAAGTGCCATGGCAACAACACATGCCAGAACCATCCCGGTTAATGACACGGTTCCGATATTCACAGATATTCCAGACAGACCGGTTACAAATACGATGGATGTTAACATCAGGTTTCTGGATCTTCCGTAATCTACTCTGGAGTCTACCAGAATACGTAAACCAGAAGCACCGATCATACCATACAGAAGGAATGAGATTCCTCCGATAACCGGTCCCGGAATTGTCTGAATCATCATCGACAATTTCCCGACAAACGAACATATAATAGACAATATTGCGGCTCCTCCGATAACACGGACGCTGTATACTTTTTGTTACAGCCATAACCCCGATATTCTCTCCGTATGTAGTAGTCGGCACTGATCCGATCAGACCTGACACCATTGTAGAAAAATTATCCCCGAATAAAGATCTGTGAAGTCCGGGATCTGTCAGAAGATCTCTTCCTATGATCTTACTCGTTACAACCTGATGCCCGATATGTTCCGATGTAATAACCAGAAGTACCGGCAAAATCATCAAAATTGCCCCCATATCAAACTTCGGCGCCTGAAAATTCGGGATTGCAAACCATGAAGCCTCTACTACCTGTGTAAAATCCAAGATTCCACAAGCAAGCGCTGTCAGATATCCTGCAATTACTGCAATCAAAATCGGAATTACCGACAAAAATCCTCTAAATAAAATATTTCCAAATACAGCAAACACCCAATGTCACAGCAAATACAATCATATTCTTTGGATCAATCTTATCATCCAAAAGCCCGGCATTACTTGCAGCCGAACCAGACAATTCCAGACCTATCAATGCAACAACCGGTCCCATAGCCGCCGGCGGGAGTACGATATCAATCCACTTTGTTCCGCATTTGTAAATAATAAAGGACAGAATACATCCGCATAAACCGACCGCAACAAATCCTCCCAGTGCATACGGATATCCCATCTTACTGATAACAACACCTGCCGGTGCAAGAAATGCGAAGCTCGACCCCAAATATGCCGGTGACTTTGCTTTTTGTCACTGCAATAAAAATCAGCGTTCCTACGCCGTTCATAAAAGTACGATTGCCGGATTGATCCCGAACACAAACGGAACGAGAACCGATGCCCCGAACATCGCAAACATATGCTGGATACTAAGCGGCAGCAATAGTTTCAATGGTACTTTTTCTTCTACCTGGATAATCTTATGACTTTCCATGTTTCATTTTTTCTCCTCTTTTCTTCATTCATTTTGTGATCCATCTCAGAACTCCTTCAAACCGGCTTCTATATGAATTGCCTGATTTTTTCCTGGCCATTTTATATTGCCGTTTTTCAAAAAAGAGGTATGAGAATTACACATCTCATACCTCTTTATCTAAGATTTCACTCTTTAAATTATTCTAACATATCCGGCTTATCTGCGGAAGTAAAATTCTTATTTTTCATATAAGCATTTCACAGTTGGATAGATTTTTCTGAACTGCTGATAACGTTCTTCATATTTTGCTGTCAGCTCTTCATCCGGCTCCACGGTGTCTACTACTTTTACAATCTTCGCTGCCGCCGTCTCTACATCCGGATATTCACCACAGCCAACTGCGCCAGCATTGCTCCGCCAAGTGCCGGTCCTTCTTCATTTTCAACTACATCAACCTTCAGGTTCATGATATTGGCAATCATTTTCTTCCAAAGTGGACTCTTGGCTCCGCCACCACTGAGATCTTGGTTCGTTCGATCTTAATGCCGAGTTTTCTTGCTACTTCCAGAGAATCACGAAGTCCGAAAGCCACACCTTCCAGCACCGCCTGAGTCATATCTTCACGGGTCGTATCCATTGACATTCCGATAAACATCGCTCTTGCATCCGGATTATTATGTGGTGATCTTTCCCCCATCAGATATGGAAGATAAAATACACGATTCTCGCCAAGATTTGCAATTCCGGCCTGTTCTGCAAAAAATCCTTTGTCTTTAAAATCTCTTCATTCCACCATTTATTACATGATGCTTGCACTTAACATACATCCCATCAGATGATAATGACCATCTGCATGTGCAAATGAATGCAGTGCATTATTCTCATCTACCCCAAACTTGTTGCTTGATATAAAGATAGTTCCGGATGTTCCGAGGGAAATGTTACACATTCCGTCTCCTACTGTCCCTGTTCCTACTACCACGCTGGTTTGCATTATCTCCAGCTCCTGCAATTACTTTTACATTCTCTGAAAATCCAAGTTCATCTGCAATTTCTTTTTTCAGAGTTCCAACTACTTCATAACTTTCATATAATTTTGGCAGTTTATCTTCTGTAATTCCACAGATATCCATCATCTCTTTTTGACCAACAGCGATTCTTCACATCCATAAGCAGCATTCCCGATGCATCCGATACATCAGTACAGAACGATCCTGAAAGTTTATATGCCAAATAATCTTTCGGCGAGCATAATCTTTTGCGATCTTTTCAAAATTCTCCGGCTCATGCTTTTTCATCCAGAGGATCTTCGGTGCAGTAAATCCTGCAAACGCAATATTTGCCGTATATTCTGATAACTTATCTTTTCCGATCACTTCATTCAGGTACTCTGTCTCTTCCCCTGTTCTTCCATCATTCCAGAAAATTGCCGGACGAATAACATTATCATCTTTATCCAGAACAACCAGACCATGCATCTGGCCTCCAAAGCTGATTCCTGCTACCTGTGACTTATCTTACACTCGGCAGTCAGTTCTTTGATCCCTTCCATTGATTTTTTCAAACCAGTCTTCCGGTTTCTGCTCAGACCAGCCCGGATGTGGGAAGAAGAGCGGATATTCTTTCGAAACAATATTTTTTTTAATATCTCCTGTCTCATCCATCACCAGAAGTTTTACTGCTGATGTTCCAAGATCTACACCTATGTATAACATCATTTACCTCCATAATCACTTTTGGGTCTGAAAAATTCAGTCCCATCTCTTTCTATTACTTATTACCTGTCCGTTATTATCCCCATGGATTCTCTGTCGGGTATCTTACGCCTGCCGGCTGGTTATAGCCAATCTCATCTACCGGAACTCCGATATATTTGAATACTTCAAACAGTTCTTTTCCGAAATGTCCAAATGCAACAGCTCCGTGATGTGGGAAATTGCCTTTTTCTACCAGTACGTGACGATAGAATCTTCCCATCTCTGGAATTGCGAATACACCGATTGCACCGAATGATCTTGTCGCTACCGGAAAGAACTTCACCCTGTGCAACGTATGCACGAAGTTTGTTATCAGCCGTGCTCTGCAGACGATAGAATGTGATATCACCAGGCACGATATCTCCTTCCAGAGTTCCCTGTGTAACTTCTTCCGGAAGAGTTCTTGCCATGATCTTCTGGTATTTCATTTCACAGAAGGAAAGTTTGCTCGAAGCAGTGTTTCCACAGTGGAATCCCATGAATGTGTCTTTCAGTGTATAATTGTATTTTCCTTCAATATCGTTCTTGTACATATCTTTAGGTACAGAGTTGTTGATGTCGAGTAATGTTACTGTATCCTGACTTACAACAGTTCCGATGAACTCACTTAATGTTCCGTAGATATCAACCTCGCAAGATACAGGAATTCCCTGTGCTGTCAGACGACTGTTCACATAACATGGCACAAATCCAAACTGTGTCTGGAAAGCAGGCCAGCATTTTCTTGCGAGTGCTACGTATTTTGCGATATCCTTTGTGTTCTTCTACCCAGTCTTTTAATGTAATTTCATACTGTGCAAGTTTTGGAAGAATCTCCGGTTTCTTGTTTCCGGCACCAAGTTCTTCTTCCATTTCTTTTTACAATTTCCGGGATTCTTTCATCGCCTTCGTGCTTATTGAATGCTTCAAAGAGATCCAGTTCAGAGTTTTCTTCAATCTCTACTCCCGATATTGTAAAGCTGTTTGATCGGCGCATTACATGCCAGGAAGTTCATCGGTCTCGGTCCGAAGCTGATGATCTTCAAATTCTGAAGTCCTACAACAGCTCTTTGCAATTGGAAGGAACTCATGGATCATATCTGCACACTCTTTTGGCATCTCCAACCGGATATTCCGGGATATAGGCTTTTACATTACGAAGCTGCAGGTTATAGCTTGCATTCAGCATACCGCAGTAAGCATCTCCACGTCCATCTAATAAGTTATCTCCGCTTTCTTCTTTAGCTCTGCTACGAACATCTTCGGTCCATCAAAATGTTTTGCAAGTAATGTCTCAGAAATCTCTGGTCCGAAGTTTCCAAGATATACGCAGAGTACATTACATCCTGCTTTCTTGATATCTTCCAGTGCCTGTACCATGTGGATTTCGCTTTCTACAATACAAATCGGACATTCATAGATCCCTTCTGTTCCGTATTTTTCTGTGTATGCTTTCATCAGATTCTTTCTTCTGTTAACAGAAAGACTTTCTGGGAAACAATCTCTGCTGACTGCTACTACTCCAATTTTTACTTCTGGCATATTGTTTATTGTGTGATTCCTCCTAAATATTTATTTATAATTATTCTAACGGGTTTTCGTCCCGCTTTATTTCATCTGTAATACTTTTGCCGTTACACTGTTACATTGACTCCGCAAAGGCCGTTAAATGCGCCTTCGATCTCAGCTTCCTCATGTGCGATCAGCCATTTATTCTTTGCGGTAAGTAATCCATCTTTCCTTCTGCTTTTTTGGCTTCCTCAATTGTCTTTTTTTTTCTGCACTTCTGTCAGTTCCCTGTATTCGTATCTTTCGGAAGTACAGCATCCAAGCAAAAGAATCAGATCATCTACGGCAATATCAAGCTCTGAGGAGCGGTGATATTCTACTGCATTTAATTTTTTATTATTACCGTTGCAGTATCCGATCTGGATCTCCAGTCCGCCGTAAGCACGTTCTTTCATCTCATCTGCAATCTTCAGACCTTCCAGTTCTTCAATCGATGGTTCATAGATTACTTCATCCAGTGGAAGTGGTGCATGCTCCATTGCTTTCAGAAGATCGGTCATATCATATCCTTCCAGAACTTTTCCGTAGGTCTTAAATTCCGCATCTGTTACTTTCAGAATCTCCATTTGATTTTCTCCGTGCATTTGTCGTTCTCTTATTTACAATGTCATTATATCAACCTAATTTTGTACTTACCACCTATAAATTAACCTGATTATGGCGATTTCTTATCTTTTTCCACATTTTATAAGCTTCTATTGCATACCCTGATCTACAGGACCTGCCACTGGCGGCTCCTTACGAACACGTGGCGATACAAAAAACAGAGCCGCGACATCAAAGTCCGACTCTGTTTTTCCGGAGGTAATCTCCTGTCCAATATCCATAATTTCTATTTACTGCTTTTCCTGAAATGCTTTTAATTCTTCCGGTGTCGGAAGTCCTTCGTTATCTCAATATTCATTACCTGAATTGCTCCAATCGCATTTCCTCTTTTTACACTGTCCTTCAGATCCAATCCTTCCAGAATTCCACTTTAAAACTCCGACTGCAAATCCATCACCGGCTCCAACGGTATCTACAACTCTCTACCTTATAGCCTGCTACATCATAATTCTCGTCTGCAGTCTGCACATAGGCACCTTTCGATCCATCTTTGATAATCACCGTTTTCACACCCAGCTTCTGATAAAAATCTGCTTTGCTTCTTTCTTATCTTCTGTTCCTGCTAATATCTTGCACTCACCGATTCCCGGAAGTACTACATCTGCCTTCGCTGCCCACTGGTTGAGCACCGTACACATAGTATCTTCATCTTCCCACAACACCGGTCTGAGATTTGGATCAAATGTAATAAATATTCCAGCTTTCCTTTGCTCTGTCCATCAAGCGAAAAGTTGCTTTTCTTGCACTTTGCGAAAGTGCCGGTGGAATTCCAGTCACATGAACCAGTTCTACATCTGTCAGATCAATCGCATCGATTTCGCTGATTGTAATATGTGATGCCGCCGACCCTTTCCTGTAATATGGCGCATACGGATCACTTCCGTCTGTCACACGGTTCTTTAACTGAATTCCGGTTCTGTACACATCATCATATGTAACCAGAGAAGTTCCTATCTCATTCTTTTTTAACGCACTTGCAATATAATGTCCAAATGGATCGTCACCAAGTCTGGTGAGATATTCTACTGGATGTCCAAGTCTCGATAATCCAATCGATACATTCACTTCTGCCCTGACATTGCTCTTGTAAAATGTTCTACTTCTTCTAATGGTCCTGTCGTATCTGCGATCAAAAGTGCCATTGGTTCACCAAATAATATTGTCTTTCCCATTTCGTCTTTCCTTTCCTGCAATCTGCCTCTATGCTTCCTTCGGCTTTCTTACCAGATGGATTGCAAATCCGCCCACTTCTTCTGCCATGTAAATTGCCTGTATCTTTCCATCCGGTCGGTAAACGATACTGTTTTTCGTTAAATTTTACACCTTTTCTTTCCAGATAAGCTTTCGCCAATTCTACAGAATATGTTGCAATTGCAATATGTCCTTTGCTTCCAAGATATGGCGTTTTCATCGTCTCTACATATCCTGCTGAAAAGATAGAACTCGGATTCTCATTTGGCGCAAATCCAAACATTGTATCAAATGCTCCGGCTACATGATGAGCTTCAGACTCGTTATCACAGTTAATTCCCACATGTGCTAATCTGAATCCAAGCATACTTCTGACTGCTTCCTCTGTCAGTTCTCTGATCTTGTCAAAATTACCTGCCTCTATCTTCTCTTGCCGGAACCATCCAGGTTCCTCCACATGCCAGAATCTTATCTTCCGCAAGATAATCGCTGACATTGAATGGATTGATTCCACCAGTCGGCATAAAACGCATCTGACCATAAGGTCCGCCATAGCTTTGATTGCTTTCAATCCTCCTTCGCCTCTGCCGGGAAAAATTTCACCACATTCAGACCATATTTGATTGCCTGTTCAATATCACTTGGACTGGAGCATCGGAAGAATTGGAATCCCTTTCTTCACGCAATACTCGACTGTGTCCGGATTCAATCCAGGGCTTACGATGAATTTCGCCCCTGCTTCTATTGCGCGCATCTACCTGTTCTGTATTCAATACAGTTCCGGCTCCTACCAGCATCTCCGGATAAGCTTTCGTCATTCCGCAATGGATTCTCTTCTTTGCGTCTGTACGGAATGTAACTTCTGCACACGGAAGTCCTCCTTCGCACAATGCTTTTTGCGAGCGGAACCGCATCCTTTGCATCATTCAAGTTTGATAACCGGAAGAATCCCCATACATTCAATCTGTTTCAATAATTCTTCTGCCATGTCTTCTACCTCCTATGCAAGTTTATTGATCGGATAATGAATTGCTTCACCATTGGCAAATCTTACAGATTCTTCTGCAACCTTTCTCTTCAGTTCACTTGTGCTTCTTCCGAATACCAGGCCATATGAGGTGTTACAACCAAATTTTCATGCTTAAACAATGGTGAATCTTTACTTACTGGCTCTCCAAGCATACAGTCAAGTCCTGCTCCTGCAATTTCTCCATTGCTCAATGCCTCATCCAAATCTGCTTCATTAATGATTCCTCCACGTGCCACATTGATCAGCACTGCTGAATTCTTCATCTTCTTAAATGTCTCTGCATTGAATAAATCTTTATTTCCATCTGCCGGACAATGTAAGGAAATAATATCCGATTTTGTAATAACATCCTCTACAGAAACTGCTGTCACATATTCATCCGTCTCTGGTGTCGCTTTTTTAAAATATGGATCTGTTCCGATTACTTTAAAACCAAGTGCATGCATTTTCTTTGCAAAATTACGTCCGATTCTTCCAAGACCTACAACTCCAACTGTCAGTTCGCTGAACCTGTGGATTGGAATTGCTTTTTGTATAATCCCATTTTTCATTCTTTGTAAACTGATTCATTTTTACAATTTCTCTTACCATTACCATGGCCAGTGCGATTGCGTGATCTGCCACTTCGTTCATTCCATAGTCGGTACATTTCCCACCTGAATACCATGCTTCGTAGCTTCTGGTACATCAATTGTGTCTACTCCAACACCATAACGAACAACATATTTTAATTTCGGACAGTTATCCATTACTTTCTTTGTGATCTTTGCATACTGTACAATAAATATCTCCGCGTCCTGGCACTGTTCGATTACCTCATCCTCTGTGATTGCCTGTTTCAGTTCTACTTCCATTTCTGCATCTGCAAATACTTTCTTTTCAATATCAATACTGTCGTGCGATCACAGTCTGTAATAATTACTTTCATGTCTGTTCCTCCAATTATGTTATATTTTTTCTGTTATTTTTCATTCAATATCTTTACTTTCTCTAGACTTTCTGTTTTTATCGAACGAGATATCCTCCATCCACCGGAATGACTGCTCCGTTCAGATAGTCTGATGCATCTGATGCCAGAAATACACAAGGACCCTTCATATCTTCCGCTGTTCCCCAACGCTTTGCAGGGATGCGGTTTGTGATTGCTTCTTTTCTCGGATTTTTCGGATCCAAAAGTGCCGTATTCATCTCTGTCGCCATATATCCAGGTGCAATGGAATTTACATTAATTCCTTTTTCTGCCCATTCATTGCAAAATGCTTTGGTAATCTGAGCCACACCGCCTTTGATGAAAGCATATGCAGGTACTGTATATCCTCCAAAGAATGACAGCATCGATGCTACTGTAATAATCTTTCCTTTGCTCTCCTGTGCCATAAACTGTTTTGCGACCAGCTGACACAGTTCAAATACTGCAGTCAGATTCACATCCAGCACTCTTTTCCAGTCTTCCATCGGAAATTCCTCTGATGGATGTCTACTCTGCACACCATGGGCCGTTACCAAAATGTCCAGATGCCCGCCAAGTGCTGCCAGAGATTCCCGAAAAGCTTCTTTTTAATGCTATTTCATCTCCCAAATCTGCCTGTACTCCCGTACACTTGAGTCCTTTTTGATTAAATTCAGGCGCACGGTCTTTAATACTTTTTCTCTGGTTCCTATAATTACAACTTCACATCCGGCTTCCATCAATCCTTCTGCCATTCCGTGGCCAAGCCCTCTGGATCCGCCGGTTACAATTGCTTTTTTTCCTGTCAGATCAAATATACCATAGCTGCTGTCCTTCCTCATTACTTCATGAATATATTCGGAAGCGTCATACTGATTGCCGGGATAAATGTAATCAGTAATAAATCCACAACCATTACCAGAATAAATTTTTATAATTCCGGAGCATACCGTTTCCAGATCACTCCGTCCAACCCTCGATGCAACGAATAGGTTGATTCCAAGAGGTGGTGTAATGAATCCGATTGCCAGGTTGACAACCATTACGATGCCAAAGTGGATCGGATCTACGCCGAACTGTGCTGCAATCGGTAACAAGATCGGTGCAAGTACCATCATCGCCGGTGTGGTATCCATAAAGCATCCAACGATAAGTAGTAATACGTTGATCAATAATAAGATTAAGATTTTATTGTCTGTAAAGTTAATGATTCCATTTGTTATGGCTCCCGGAATCTTTTCAATCGTAAGGATCTTTGTAAATGCTGTAGCACATCCAATGATTACCATGGTTGTTCCTGTTGTATTACATGCATTTCCAATTGTTGCAAACATTTCTTTGATATTAAACTCTCTGTAAATAAAGGCTCCGCAGATAAATGCATATACTGCTTTGCAACAGCTGCTGCCTCTGTCGGTGTGAAAATTCCTGCATAAATTCCACCAAGAATGATAATTGGATTTAATAATGCCCATTTTGCATCCCAGATTCTTTGCAAGTTTTTCTTTTTGCCGTATATTTTCTTTCATCACCTTTCCATCCCTGTTTCTTACAATACAGATAAGAAACAACAATTAGAGAAAAACCGATTAAAAAATACCCGGAAGGAAACCTGCCATAAACAAAGAACTGATGGAAGTACTTGTAGATACTCCATAAATTACCATCGGGATACTTGGCGGAATGATAACTCCGATACTACCTGCCGTAGCAATCAATGCCAGAGTAAAGCTCTTACTGTAACCCTTATCCAGCATAGTCGGAATTACCATAGAACCAATTGCTTTGCAACGGTTGCCGGACCAGATCCGGAAACTGCTTTGCGAAGAACATACATAACACGATAGTTACTGTCGCAAGTCCACCTGTGAATCTTCCTAAAAAATACGTTGCATACATTCAACAGACGCTTGGATACCCCACCTGCACCCATCAGTTCTCCTGCGAGGGAATAAATAACGGGATTGCCATCAGTGGAAAAGAGTCAGCACTTGTAACCAACTGCTGTACAATGTATAAGGAACTGATACGTCCGTCTGCCAAAATTGCACAAAGAGAAGATACTCCAATTGCAATTCCAACCGGCATATTTAAAACTAAAGTAACAACTAATGCGATAAATAAAACTGCTGCAACCACTATTTTTCACCCCCGTTTTTTCCGGCAGTTTTCCTGCCAAATACCAGATTGTCTGAATCTGTCTGATTACAACCAAACCAAATCCGACAACCGGTGCTTTGCGTTGATATACTGCAATGGAACTCCCAAGGCTGGTGACGCTTTTCCGAACAGCCATTGTTTATATGTAAGTTCTACACCTGTCACAACGATGTATGCTGCAAATGCAAGTACCAGAAGTTCGCCAACAATTGTAATATACGGTCTTACTTTTTCCGGGAACAACTTTAATGCCGCATCAATTTTTATATGTTTCATCAGTTTGCATCCATACAAGCCACACCTATGTAGATCAGCCAAATGAAACAATATCTTGCAAGTTCTTCCGACCAAGAAAGCGAATTATGCATTACATATCTCATAATAACCTGAATGAATATGATAATTGTCATAACCGACATCAGGATGATACAGATTGTCTCTTCCAGATAATCATTCAAGAATTTTAAAATTTTTTTCATTATTTTCCCTCCTCACGATACTGGGTCAGTTCTTTCTGAATCTCATCAAAATATTCCGGATGTTCCATGGAACTCTTTGCCAGACTGAATACATCTGCATCTTCAATAAGCTTCTGGAATTTTTTTCTGATCGTCCGTCAATGTATTCACTTCGCATCCATATTTTTTCCATTTCCTTGAGTCCTTCTTCTTCATCTTTTGCAGATACTTCCAGCTGATATGCTGATGCTTCTTTCATTGCTTTATCAATAATTTCCTGCTGTTCATCTGTCAATGAATCATATTTATCCGGATTCATAAATACTACATACGGTGTATATACATGCTGTGTCAGTGAAATATATTTCTGAACCTCATAAAAGCGGTTACTGTAAATAATTCCGATTGGATTTTCTTCTCCGTCTACCGTTCCCTGTTGCATAGCTGTAAATAACTCTGAGAATGCCATTGGTGTTGGGTTAGCTCCGATGGATTTCCATGCTTTCAAATGAATTGGATTTTCCATTGTACGGATTTTCTGCCCTTTTACAATCCGCCGGTGTCTCAATCGCATGATCATTATTCGTGCAATTACGGAATCCGTTTTCCCACATTGCCATATGCTTCAATCCAACTTTGCTTACACCCTTTAACATTTCCTGTGCAAACTTTTTCCGTCAAATCCCACATCATATACTTCCTGTGAATTCAAGAACAAATATGGTGTATCGTAAATGTAATAATCTTTGTATAGTGTTGATAAATTACCGCTGGAAGATATTCCAATATCAATATCTCCATTCTGTACACCTTCAGCTACTGTCTTGTCATCACCAAGCTGATTGTCCGGGAACAAATCTACTGTGATATCTCCATCTGAATATTCTTCTACAAGTTCTTTAAATTTTTTTCTCCCGCTTTTTTCGCCGAATTTGATGTTGCATTTGCAAAGATAAGATTCACCTTATCCTGTGTTTTATATTTACTGCCTACCTTTGTCATTCCAACTCCGGCAACCAGTGCAAGTACGATTAATACCGCTGTTACTGACTTTGTCTTACTGGACATCTGCCATTCCCTCCTTATACATTTTCACAGTCAACTACAATCTTGATTGTTCCACATTCGGATCTGCGATCATATCGAATACTTTGTCACTTTCTTTCAGTGGAACAACATGTGTTACAATTTTTTCAAGTTCTGTTTCTAATTCTTTTTTTGTAAGTTCTGCAGCTCTTCCGAATTCTTCTTTCGTATATACTCTTGTTCCAACCACTGTCTGTTCTTTTGAAATTCACTTCTCTTAAGTTCACTTCGTGTGGTTTTTTTATGTACTGATACGATACAGATTTTTTTCCTCGGACTCTTGTAATATCTGTCATCTGCATTGCCGGCACTCTTTGCTGCGCCGCTGCATTCAAAGAATGCATCGCATCCCTCGCCGTTTGTTGCATCCTTTACAACTTTTTCCAGATTCTCTTTTTCCGGATTCACCGGTATAAATCCAAGTTCTTCTGCAATCTCAAGCCTTTTTTTCAACAACATCGGAAATAAATATCTTTGATGCCCCTGCATGTTTTAACATGATTCCACATAACATTCCAATTGGTCCGGCTCCAACTACCACTGCTGTATCCAGTGCCTCAAATCCTGACATGTGAATTGCATGGACAAGTACTGCAAGAGGCTCGATCACTCTTGCCGCCGCTTTATCACTGACTCCATCCGGAACCTTAAACAGCACATCCTCATCTGTGTATACGGTCTGACACATCCCACCGTCTGTATCAATCCCGATCAGCCCCAGTGTATTACATACATGTTCATTTCCACTTCTGCATGCAAGACAATGTCCACAGGAAAGTAACGGATAAGGGACAACTCTGTCACCTTTTTTGAATTTCTTTTTCCATCTTCTGCAACAATTCCAAAAAATTCATGTCCCAGAATCAATGGTGCTTTTTGCTCTTGGATGTGTTCCCAGATAAATACCAATATCTGATCCGCAGACTCCGCAATATCTGATATTTAATTTCACTTTCCCGTCCTGCTTTTCAGGTTCTTTTTACCTCTTGAACTTCTACCTGTTTAGGTCCAGCATATACTAATGCTTTTCATTTGCTCTCCTCCATTTCCCCTGTAATTGTCTGATTAATCTTTATGGTTTTATTATATATGCGTCTTACGGTTTTGGCAATATTGTATATTTTTTTTCTCCGTTTACGCCATTTATTTTGTGCATACTTGTTAATTATATACAATTTAACGTCTCAAATGCATCTGATGTCTTGATTTTTTGTCAAAAAAAAATCAAGAGCCAATTGCCCAAAAACCCTTGATTTTAAAAGGCATTTCCTCTTGATTTTTATTTTAAAAACTTGTCTGACATCCTTATTTTTCGCTACTTTTTTACATATTTTTCTACTCAAAACGTCGCTTTCGTTCAATTTCTTTTATGATATAAATCCTGTTTTCGCTGATATGTGCTATCATCGCGCTTCTTGCTCCGTTCGCATCTCCTCTTGTTATAGCTTCGACAATCTGTTCATGAAAACTCACCGTTGTCTCTGTCAGGCGTTTACTCGTCATCTCGGCTGTCAGTCCTACTGACTGCTGAATAATCGGCACAAGCTTCGCTATGATCCGGTTCTTTGTCGCCTCTGCAATCAGCTGATGAAATCGTGCATCCTCTTCATGATGATCCAATCCTTGTCTGATCATTCCAATCACCTTCCGGTTCTGTCTGGATATCTCCGCAATCTCGTTCTTATCTGCATGAATTGCCGCCAGTGTCGCACTTTCGGGCTCCAGTATCATACGTACATCCAGAAGTTCTAATGCTATCTCTTCATCCTTTCCCATCAGGGAAATTCCAAGCGGATCTACCGCTACACCTTCATTTTGCGAAATAAAGGTTCCGGCTCCTCTTTTATCGTCAGTATATTTCTTGTTTCGAGGCTTTTTACCGCTTCTCTGACCGTACTTCTTCCGACATTTAGTTTTTTTTGCCAGTTCATATTCATTCTCCAGACGGTCTCCCGGCTTCATATGATTGGTTCGGATCATCTCAATGATATCTTCTGCCGCCGCCTGCGCCAGAGGCATTCCATTTTTTGTTTCATCACAGCACCTCCCGGTCATGCCATTTATGTTTTTCTGTTCCCAATGGTGAATATACCCACTCCTGTGTATTATCCTGGATCAGTTTCTCGATATGTTGCTTTGCCTTTTTTAGTTCTTCCATTGCTTTTTTTCAAATTCTTCTGAATAGTAAAAACACCGGAACAGCCACGCTCATACCTGCAATTACATTTTCTTTGTATTTTACAGGAAACTGCAATACACTGCACATCTTTATTCGATTCCTCTTTTTTTCAAATGAATACCCTGATTTTTGCGTCTCTTCCATCTGTGAGAAAAGTGTGTCAAAATCATCAATTGTATGTTCTGTCAATTTATATAACCCTTTCGGATATAATGTTTTAATGTCCTTTTCTGTCTTTCCGCTAAGCAGGGCTTTTCCAATACCTGTTGCATATGCCGGATATTTGTATCCTCTTTTTGCCTGGATCGTGATGGGGGTCGCTACTCTTTCTTCCAAAAGATATAAAACCTCACCACCGGATAATACCGAAAAATATGCTGTCTGATTAACCGCAGATGACAAATTCTTCAAAACATAATCTATTTCCTGTAACAGATCGGAATTCTTCGTATATGAAGAACCCACAAAATATGCCTTTGCCTGCCCGATTGTATAATTCCCATTATCATTCATTCTTATAAAATTCATTGCCTTCATGGTCTTTAAGATTGGATGAAGACTTCCCTTTGGCGTGGAATCTCCAGTTTCTGTGCCAGACCGGTCAGTGACATTCCTTCCGAAGTTGCAGATAAAAGCTCAAATATTTTCAAAACCCGATAGGTCGATCGGTGCATTTTTCTCTTCTTGCATAATAGCTTCCTCTCTTTCATTTACACTCATTTTATCATATCCCAAATGAATGCTCTATACAATATTACCAAATTCAGGCAAGTTTTTTTTTTGTTATCAATTGAGAATTGTCACCATTCCTTTCTAGTGTTATAGTTTCTATATAGGAACTAGTTATTATTTACAAACAAACGAGGTGTTATAAATGAATTATGTATCTATCTTAAATCAACTGTTAGAGAATAAGATTATCGCCATCTTACGCTTAGATTCTCCTCAAAAAGCGCAAAAAGAAATTAAAGCATTAAAAAAGGCGGTATCCAGGCAATTGAAGTGACCCTGAATACTCCCGGAGCACTTCAGGTTATTTCCCACTATCAAAATGTATCTGATCTGTTGATCGGAGCCGGCACTGTACTTGATGAAGCATCCTGTCTGAATGCCATTCAGCACGGCGCACAGTATATTGTTACTCCTACGCTCAATGAAGGTGTTATAAAATGTGCTAACCGTTACCAGAAACCGGTCATCTGCGGCTGTATGACTCCGACAGAAATCATGACTGCTTTAGAACTTGGCGTAAATATGATCAAACTATTCCCGGCTTCTATCCTTGGTCTGGATTCTATAAAAGCCATAAAAGCTCCGATTCCACAGGCGCTTATAGGACCAACCGGAGGAGTGAATCTCGAAAATATAACTCTATGGCAAAAAATCCGGTGCAGATTTTTACGGCATTGCCGGAGAATTTTCCAAATTAGCTAATGAAGAAAAATACAGTGAATTAACGGAAATCGCACATAGATACTGTACTGCCATTTCACATCAAACATTATAACAACAGTTTACTCATACTCATCATCAAGGAGGATAAATCATGAATTATATAATAACTGTAGACGGAGGTGGAACAAGTAATACCAGAACTTATCTTTTGACTGCCAATGGCCAAATCCTTACACAACGCTCACAAGCAATCGGAGCCAAAACGTCTGCGATAAATGGCGAGCAATCAAGCCTGGAAAAAGCAATTCACAATATGATTGAAAGCATGCTTACCGAATGTGCAGTTTCCGATAATGCTGTCCAAGGAGTCTATATGTCCGGAATGCTGACCAGCGACCTTGGCATCCTTTGAAGTGCCACATCTTACTGCTCCTGTTTCCATGAAAAATTATCAGGAGCACCTGGTGCGTGTCCACCTGCCGGAAGTATTTTCAAAAAAGAGATTGTCCTTATTCCCGGCATAAAGAATACACTTTCCAACCCGGAATCTCTTGATTCTTTACGCACATTTGACATTATGCGTGGAGAAGAGACGGAGACTTATGCTTTGATCGAACAGTATGGCTCTGACCAGAATACCATTTATATTCTGCCTGGTTCTCATAATAAGTACGTCTTCATAGACGAAAACTGCACAGTTCTCGCTACAAGCACCACACTCTCCGGAGAATTATTAAATTCCATCGTCAATGATACGATTGTAGCCAGTTCTGTCGATCATGGATTTCCATCCATGGAACACTACAATCTGGAAATGATACAATACGGCTGTGAAATGCATCGAAAAGGAAGGCTTTGGACGTGCATTATTTCTCACAAGACTTTTTGACCGGTTTGGCGACCAGTCAAAATATAATCTGCAGAACTATGTTCTCGGAATTGTATTGGAAAGTGATCTTACCGCTCTTCATAATGCAAAGCATTTTTTTTAAAGATGTCACGAATGTACGTATTGTCATCCATGGGAACGGTGCTTTCAGTCATGCGCTTTATGATCTGTTAAAAGAAGACCCTGCTTTCCATAATATTGTGTTAGATGACTCTGAAGAGATTCCAATTGCCGCACAGGGAGCTTTTCATCTTGCCATGAAAGATCTGCAGACACATTAGCCCTAACCCTTTCTTGCTATTATTTTTGCAGAATTTAGTGGCTACGGCATTGAATACTTTGGAACACATGTCGATAGACAAGGGGCTGTCGCACTAAACATTAGTGCACAGCTCCTTTTCTGTGCAAAAATTACAGCCAGACTTCGCAAAGTCCGGCTGTAGGTGTAAAATATAAGCATGCAAACTCCTATATTATTACATAAAAATTATACTTTGAACGAAGAAGGATATCAACTTAAACTTCCGTTAAATCTTGAAACAATCATTCCGGATCATGATTCTGTGCGATTACTAAGTCAGTTTGTGGAGGCTATGGATTTGACTGACCTATATTCTACTTATGAAAGGATAAATTCTGTATCGCCCAGAACACTTTGAAGATTGTTCTCTATTCTTACATGAACGGGGATTATTCCTCTCGTTCCATGGAACTAAATTGTAAAAGAGATATCAATTTTATGTATCTTTTAGAAGGAAAACCAGTACCTGATCATGCTACCATTTGGCCCGATTCCGCAGTATCCATTTCGCTCCGTGTGCCAAACGAATTCTTGCTGAAATGTCGGGCCTCCTTTATGAACTGGGAGAAATTTCTGGTGAAACAATCTTTATTGATGGAACAAAAGATTGAAGCCAGTGCAAACAAATATACTTTTGTGTGGAAAAAATCTGTATCAAAAAATCAGGAAAAGTTATTGATGAAAATTGCTGATTTTATTGACGAATGTGAGCAACTCTATGGAATTAAGATTGTTCATGGGGATACAGTTAAAATGAAGCATGTAAAACGATTGCGCAAAAAACTGTATGCATTAAAGCGGGAAGAAAATATAGTGTTTGTGCATGGGATCGGGAAAAGAAAAACTCCGCTTCAAAAGAGTATTGAAACATTAGAAAGTTATCTTGACCGTCTGAAAGGATATACCAAAGCTGCATATTTGTGGACAAAAGAAACAGCTACTCCAAAACAGATCCTGATGCAACTTTTATGCGTATGAAAGAAGATGCTATGGGAAATGGACAGTTAAAGCCTGCATTTAATTTACATCACGGAGTAGACTCTGAATACATCACATGGCTTACGATTAGCCCTCAGCCTACAGATACCACAACGCTCATTCCATTCTTCAAAGAGGCACATGAAACCATTATCATTTAAATATAAAAAGATCATTGCTGATGCAGGATACAAAAGTGAAGAAAAATTATGTTTATTTAGAAAAAGAACGGCCAGGTGGCATTTATCAAACCATCAAATTATGAAAAATCGAAAACTAGAAAATATAAAAAAGATATCGGGGACGAATAGAAAATATGAATTATGATGAAGTAAAAGACTGCTATACTTGTAAAAACGGAAAACAACTGTTGTGTAGACTTATGTCCGTCGTTCAAAAATCAAAAACAGGATATATTAAGTGAAAAAAACAATTTATAAATGCAGTGAATGCAATGGATGCCCATACAAAAAGCGAATGTATCAAAGGGAATAACTGTAAAACACCAATGGAAGAGCGTCACAAAGGTGCTCTCGGTAGCAAAAAACATTTTTAAAAATATCGCAAAGAAGATTTGGAACGAATTCTATCCGACGGGGGATCCATCTCAGAACCAACCGAAGTATTCAGGTAGAAGGTTCTTTTGGAGAATTAAAACAGGATATGCAATTCCGAAGATATTGGAGCCGGGGTACATCTAATGTTCTCGCAGAAAGTATTTTTTTGCTTGCAATGGCAAAAAAATGTGAATAAACTTCATAATAAGATTCAAAAAGGGAAAACAGGAAAACATTTATTTCCTTTAAAACAGCATAATTTTTTGAAAATTCAAAAAAAATTTTTTCAGAAACATCTATTTAGGTGTGTTAAAGTATGTCTTTTTTAAAAAAGGAACTTTCCAATTAAAAATCTTAAATATGGTTATCAAAAAGGCAAAAGGAAGCGCCGCTTCACCGATTTATTAATCGTTAAAGCGACAGCCCCTCACTCTTTATTTGCTACTATATTCTTTACAGATCATTTTACAAGATTACTTTTTAAGCCATTCTTCTCCTCTCACTGTTTCTTCCGATATTCACTCGGCAGTTCCCCATACTGCTCCTTAAACACCCTTGCAAATGCTTTGCTCCCCGCAAATCCATTCTTCTCCGCAATCATTCCGATTGAAAGATCTGTATTCACCAGATCATTATACGCATGCCGAAGTCTCAGATCATCCAGATACGTCTTATAACTCATCTGCGCATACTTTCGGAACATACGTGATAAATACGTCGGGGAATAATTAAATGTCCTCGCAAGACTCTCCAGCGAAAGCTCTTTGCTGTAATTTTGTTTCATATAATCCGTAATTGTTGACAGCTTATTTAATTTTTATTTGCACGTATCTTTTCCGCATCCAGATCCGTCTTGCGGTACTTACTTACCAACAGATACAGCAGACGGTAATACAGACTCTGAACCTTATATTCATATCCATTCTTCTTCTCCGCATATACATGATACATTTCTTCAAACAGACCCATCACCTCTTCATCCTGGATCCTGGAACTGTGAGAAAAATATATGAATCCGTCGTCTGTATAATATCTTTCGAATGTCGCAACCGGTATTTGTATGACCAGCGTTTTATTCTTTTTGGGCGCATAGATGGAATGCAATTCATTTGAATTCACAAGCATAAATTCTCCCGTGTGAAGCGGATATCTCTTGTCATTCAGATAAAATTCCATCTCCCCATCAAATACTGCAAATATTTCTATTGATCTGTGCCAGTGTTTCTGGCGGATATATCCTCCTTGACTTCCCTCAAATATGAACATTTTAAATGGGAGATCATCGTTGGGCACAATGATCTCATGTGAATATTCCATACCCTTTTACTCCATATCATCATTTATTCATTTCAATTCTCAGAGTCCACCATTCAGCCATGCAGTCGCTCCGATATGCTGAACCGCCTCTGCGCCATAACGGTTTCCCTCTTTCGCACATCTTTTCACACACCGTTTCCATCCAACAGTGCATTCAGAAATCCCTGCCGCAAAGCTGTCTCCGGCTCCAGTTGTATCAATACAATTTACATTCTCTTCCGCAGCTATCCAACACTTTTCCACATCTGTCCGAATGTAACATCCCCGCTTTCCACATTTTATGATCACATTTCCCACACCTGTGGATTTTATGCATTCTGTCTGCTTCTTCGACTGATTCCGTTTCCGTCAGAAGCATCGCCTCTTCATCATTTGGAAACAGATAATCAATATACGAAAAAAAGCTTCCGCCATATCTTCCAGCGTCTCGCCCTTTTTTACGCTTTGTCATATCCGCACAGACAATTTTCCCCTGCATTTTTGCCTGTGAGAATATTTGCACTAATTTATCAGGACCAATCTTCGGAAATACAAATATGCTTGCAAAGCATACGATCTTTTTGCACTCTCAGGAAATGGCATCTGGATATGTTCTACTTTCAGGCTTCGAAGTGTACCATGTGGATTCGTCAAAGAAACTTCTTGTTCCATCTTGCTCCACAAGAACAATATTCATACCTGTCTTTTTCATCTTTTTTGATGCACGCATCCCGTACCATGATCCCTGCATCATCGCAATGAGCCTGTATGAATTTTCCTGCATCATCCTGACCTATCACTGTTTCCAACTGAACTCTCCGCCCTTTTTTTGGCAAGTATAGTGGCTTCATTTAATGCATCTGCCCCTGTCGTCATATGTATATCTTCTGTCGAATACGATCCCGTTTCAAATACTTTCACGTTTACAGGATATGCCAGAACATCAATAATTCTTTGCTCCTATAATTACTATTTCCGGATTTTGCATACTGCTCTCCTCTTAATTTAATTTTATTTTATATTTTTTAAGTATACATAACTGAATTATTTTCTTCAAGATTATTATATCCATCTGTCGAACTTTCGCTGATCGTTTCTTTCTTAAGCCCAACAAGTTCTCTTGTATACTTTTGGTATAACAAAAACCCCAGAGGTTTTAGCCTCTGGGGTCTATATTTGAGTTAATATTCTGATAACAGATTATAATTACTCGATGATTGTAGCAACACGTCCTGATCCTACAGTACGTCCACCTTCACGGATAGCGAAACGAAGTCCCTGCTCCATAGCAACTGGGTGAATCGAGTTCGAT